>Ga0187886_1002699_pt1 | contig 13927 bp, 15 predicted proteins | sample June2016WEW_20_1_FD_133001 | JGI IMG/M metagenome (GOLD analysis project Ga0187886, IMG submission 133001) | Peatland microbial communities from SPRUCE experiment site at the Marcell Experimental Forest, Minnesota, USA - June2016WEW_20_150 | ecosystem: Environmental > Terrestrial > Soil >... | reverse complement strand
CCTGCGGATTATCCGGATTACCCGCACCATTATTATTACCTTTATTAAATGGCAAATAGAGAGTCTTTGAGCCATTCACCTTGGTGGTCATATAAACACTGTCAGTATCGACAGAAAAGTGAACCAGTGACCCTCTATTGAATAAAAATAGTGGTTCTCTTGGGTCTCGATCAAAACGGTATTGGTTCATTGCATTCTTAACCGTCTGACCACTGAATGCATTCTTTAATTCGACTGTTATAATGCTGAAACCATTAAGTGCAATAAGTAAATCTATGCTATTCTCATTATGACGGTCATATTTGACCTGCCGGATAACCGTGAGTTGGTTTTGGTTGAACTGCTCAATTGCTTGTGAATTCAGATTGCTGGAAGGTTTGAAGTACGCCAGTTTGAAGTTCACTCCGTGTGTCGTGAATCCATTCCGGATCACATCAAGTAATCCCCTGCTTTCAATTTCTTTGAATAAACGATGCAGAAACTGTTTTTTTACCTGCTCTCCATGAATGGTTGAGAGTTTCTTCCACTCCTTTGGTTGGCTGGTCTGAATAAAATCAAACAGATATTTCTCCAACAATGCGGTTTCCCGATTAAAATCAACGGGCAAACCTTTAGTATATTCCTTTGAAGCAAGAAGCAAATCAACTACTTCCTGTTCAAATCGGGTTTCGTCATGGATGTTATGATTCATATTCTTCATCGGTTGGGAACAGGCTAACTATTTTTTTGCAAAGGTGGCTTGACGTTTTCTTATATTCTGATGAAGAGTTATCGATATTGGCTTCTGAAATTCTAATACAATGATTCTTAAGGTAAGTACTATATAGATTCTCCAAACCTTCAATTAAAATTTCATTCTTCTCCGAATCCATTTCCTTGATTCTGGAGTAAATATTAAGCAATGATTTAAGAATATAATTATAATGCCTTGCAGGAGATACTTTAAATCTTTTGCCAAACTCAATTGAATCAACATATTTTACAATCTTGGCTTCATTAGTGGTATATATCAATTGAATGTCCTTTTTTAATTCTATAGTTAGATCGAGGATTAAACTAACTTGATTCTGGTCTGCAAGTAGTTTATTTGCAGCAATTTGTGCTTTAAGATTAGAGAAAATCAATAATACTCCGATTATTCCGATAATGGGAGCAGTTATTCCATTTATAGCATCTCCAATTGAACCTTTATCAGAAAGATCAAATAACCAGTCTTTATTTGCAACTAAGTAAACATAGAGAATAAGAAAAATACAAAATGCTATAATCCCAATTGAATACAAAATATAGGGTTTGCATTTAATTTTTATATACCAATTATTGATTTTGGTTATGATTTTGCTTTGCCTTTTCTTTTCCATATTCTATGTCTTTAAGTCTCTGACATCAATTTTGCCCGTGACGGCTTCATTAATGAGAGAAGTTTTGTATTCTGAAATCAGTTCAATTTCATGTTCAAGTTTTCCTATTGTGTTAGCAATAGCCATAGTCGTCTTATCAATACTTTCAACAATCTCATTTTGCTCCTTTATTTCTGGATATGGAATAATAAGGTTTCGAATAAAATCTTCCCAACTTGCTCTTGGCATTTTTGCACCATAAGTTGAACCATTTACCACTTCAATAAAGTCACGAGACAACAACCGATAATAAAGAAACTTTGGAATAACCATAGTTTTTGATCGCAATACAAGAAGTTCCCCAACGCATTCACCATCAACTTCTGGAAGATAAACTTTGGCTAAATATGGTCTTAACTTGTTAAATAAAACATCATTTGGTTTAAATGATTTCATCTCTCCAGTTAATTCCGAGGAGTTTTCTGTTGTCAAAAACCGACCAGTCCAAGATTCAATGTTCTCAAGGGCAACCTTAAAATCAGAAATATTTGATTTTTCAATAATGTTGTCAACCAATAATTTTAATCTTTTTACCATCCAATGTTCGGGTATCTCCCCCAACCATTCAATACCTGAATCCTTCATTGACAAAGTTGGGTCTAATCCTTTGGTGACTGCTTGATTGATAATTACTGTGCGTTCCTCTTTTAGTAATTCAATTAGTTTTTGTTTTTTTTTAATCAGATCATCGATCTGGCGGGTTTTGTAGTCAAGGAAGGCTGCAATTTGTAATTGTTCATCAATTGGGGGAATCAGAAATAAATTGTTTCTAAATTCATCCCCATTGACATGTGGTATTCCCATCCCAATAGTATAATCTTTTAAAATTCGCTCAAATGCTTTCAAATAATACCATGCATAATTTGAATGACTATTTCGTATTTTTAATAATGCCATCGTTGATGAAAGTACTCCTGCTCTGCTTCTAATGAATTCTCCTGCATTTGATCCATCCCATAGAAGCAATATTTCATTATCATCTACAGTAATAAATTCAGAGTTGTCTGCAACGTAAAATACTTGCTTCGGATTTCCTCTTAGATATTCCATCGTTAAATAAATCCAAGGTGTCTCAATAAAATCTAATTCTTTGGGATTCCGCCCCTTTTCATAGCCAACTACAAATTTTGTTCTACTATAGTTCCAATGATTAGGAATTTCGCCAATCCAATCTACACCAGAATCTTTATATGCAGGATACTGTTTCATAATTTATTCAAGAATGGTTTTAATCATCCCGTCCGTTTCCTGCTCAAGTTTCAGTATATCAGCATGAATTTCATCAAGAAACCTTAATGGTTTGTATTTGTAAAAGTATCGGGTGAAGTTAATTTCATAGCCAATCTTGGTTTTGCTATGATCAATCCATGCGTCAGGCACATGTGGCAGTACTTCTCTTTTAAAATATTCGTCAATATTACCTTTCAATGGTACATCTTCATTATCACGTAATGAAGCATCTGCTTTTGGTTTACCTTTCTTGTCCAGAACCACCTTGCCATTCTCCATTAAAGGTCTTTCAACAACGATCCGGTTATAACCAAAGTCCTTGTTGTCGAATATTTTGCAGTATTCGCCTTCCTTGAATTCGCCATAAATACGGGTTATTTCTTCAATCTGCTTATCAGAGATCACATTCCGTTTATTGCCAAGTGATTTAGTCATTTTTTCGAACATACCAACGGCATTGATCATCTGAACTTTGCCTTTACGTTTTTTATCTTTCTTGTTCGTAACAAACCACAGGTAGGTGAAGATGCCTGTGTTATAAAATAATTGATCCGGCAAGGCAATAATTGCTTCCAGCATATCATTTTCAATTATCCACTTACGAATATTGCTTTCTCCACTTCCTGCACCACCTGAAAACAATGGTGATCCGTTCAAAACGATTCCTATTCTTGAACCACCGTTTTCATCTTTCATTTTGGATATCAGATGTAATAGAAATAGCAACGAACCATCAGATATCCTTGGTAAACCAGGTCCAAATCTTCCAGCATAACCGAGTTTCTCATATTCGTCAACTACTTGCTTTTCAACCTTTTTCCATTCAACACCAAATGGCGGATTGGTCAGCATATAATCGAATCTGTTTGCTGAAAATCTATCATCCGAAAGACTATTAGCCAGTGCCACGTTGGCGGGATTCTGACCTTTGATCAACATATCTGATTTGCAAATAGCATATGATTCAGCATTGAGTTCCTGCCCGAATACTTCAAGGCGGGCATTGGGATTAAGTTCATCCAGATACTCTTGTGCAACACTTAACATACCACCTGTTCCGGCACAAACATCATACAGGGTCTTTACGATGCCTTTTTTGGTCAGAATTTCACGGTCATTCAAGAAAAGTATGTTCACCATCAACCTTATGATTTCTCTCGGAGAAAAGTGTTCTCCTGCGGTTTCATTGCTGAGTTCAGAGAATCTGCGAATAAGTTCTTCGTACAGATATCCCATATGGTTGTTGTCGATCCTAAGTGGATGCAAGTCGATCTCCTGAAATTTTTTGATAACCAAAAAAAGTAGGTTTGCTTCTTCCAGTCTTGCTATTTGCACTTCAAAGGCAAAATTTTCAATAATATCTCTTGCACTATCTGAGAAGCCTGCAATGTAATTCCGGATGTTGGCTGCGATATGTTCAGGATCGGCAATTAACTTGTCAAAATCATATAAAGAACGGTTATGGAAATTATACCCACTGATATTATTTAGTATTGGGTCGATATTCTGAACGTTCATGCTTTGGATTTTCGGATACTCTTTGATCACTTTTGCTTTTGTATCAGCCAGGACACAATCCAATCTTCGAAGCACTGTAAGTGGTAGTATCACTTTGCCGTATTCACTCTGTTTATAATCACCACGTAGTAATTCTGCTATCGACCATATAAAGTTGGTAGTTTCTGAGAAATTCTTCATTAACAATGAAATTATTTATAAAGTGTTAAAGTTGAGAAAAATATACCAGAGTAAAAAGAATTGTTCAAGTCAATTCCGCTACTTCAAAAACAGGATCACATTGAATAATTTTATTTATAGTTTGAATTAGAGAAATAGTCGAAAAATGTTCTGCTCGTATACACAAAATTGATATATAGGTAACAATTGACTGAAAAATTAATTTTACTAAATTTGAAATTCTTCTTGTTATTTAGAATCATTCTGGATATATTTGCAGTCTAATTGAAGCGTGCCTTGAAGTGCGCAAACCCACTGAAGCGTACTTGAATACGCAAATCTCACTGAAATAGACTTTTTACTGAAATTTTAATTTACTGAAGTCCCGTTCTGCGGGAATTAGACCATTAACTGAAAAGAACCCCTTCCTGGGGTCAATTTGTTGGTGGTTTTTTTATTTTAAAATTTTGGTAAAATGAACAGTAAAATTAAATCTATTTTCCCCTTAAGCCTTTGTAATTTCAAAGCGATTCCACTTTTTAATAAAAATTACAGAATAGTTCCAGGTCCTTTTGCATGTGCAAGATTTGTTTTTGCACAACCGGAAAACTATTGCTCCGTTAGGAGTGCTATATATAATAATCACTGGTGCTGCCTCAGTTTATGGCAAATAAGTATGGCAGAAAAAATAATTGTATGTCAAAAAAATAACATGACAAAATTAATTGAACTGAACCCTGAATGGGTTCTAAGTGAATTACCGGATTCACTATATGCAGACGGTAATGGCAATATCAGTATTGATACCTGCACACGTAATGATGCCAGTTGGATCAAACTGACATTAAACACACTTTGCATCAACTTTAGAGAAACGGAATTTGGTGTAGGTGAAAAGACTTTTGTCGATATTGAATTTCGTATCGATGACTTAAAAATAAATTGTCCGGCTCTTTATAAAAGGATGAAGGAAATGGACGCAAAAAATAAATTATACAAGAATTTAAATATTAATTAATTATGCAAACCGCAATCAAAAAAAGAATAATGAATGTTGGTCATGAACCCAGAACCAACGAAACGAAATATATTAAGGATATTCTTAAATATTATGTCGACAAAGTAGCATATAAACAAGTATGTAAAGAAAATAAATGGCATATCGAATTACAACGTGAGGGACATATAGAATACAAGGTGTTAGAATATCTCCTTGAACATTTTTCTCTATGGGAATTGTATATAATATTCTTTGCAAATCAACCGGAATATTCTTTTGTTAATGGCAATCTCCACAATGCAAGAAGCATTGCGATAAAAAACATTAATACCAATGAGTCACTTACTGCAAAAGAGTCTGCTCATTTGAAAAGAAAAGTTTGGGACTTGCATCCAATCATTTTTGAATTGATCCTTGAAATGGTGAACAAATCCCAGTTATTCTGGGATTCAGAAAGCAAGGAGTTGGTATTTCCTGATATTGATATTCAGGACCTGCCTTTTAATATTTATTGGAAAAAGATTTTGGATATTTAAACAATGTGATCCTAATCTATTAAGAGTGTTATTTAAATAAAAGCAGGGTAACCCATAAATTACCCTGCTTTTTTACTTAAAATAATTATTATCCGATATTTGCCGATCACCTTTCTTTTACCGGATTCAACTGTACTTCATCATATACTTCACTGCAATATCTTTCTATGTTCAATCGCCAGGATTGAGATTCATTGTAAATAAGTGTCATTATTCTGCTGCTTCTACTTATTGCATAACAGGTTGTCCTGTTAATCCCTCTTCGGGTTGTTTCAAATCCACGTTCATTCATTAGTTTACCTATGGAAGGCACGTTTATTCTCTTATTGGCTGCCGGAAATTCTTTTGTCAGTGAAGTGACAATATCTAAATTGGTAATATAAAAGACATCAGCAAGTGTGATAGGCTGTTGCAGAAATTCATCGACTATCAAGTCTATATCAGATTTCTGCACATAGTCCTGGTACAACTGCTTTAAAAGACTTAGGTCTTCATGTTGGAAGGAATATTTGAAACCATTTGCAAATAAATGATAGGCTTCCATAAATAAGTCAGTTAGGTCAATATTTGCAAGGTTTTCTTTGTTTATGCTCTCTAACTCGATCGGCAGTACTCTGCGGTTCTGCTGCTCACGTACTACTGCAAGATTATTACCGCTTCCGGCAAAAGAGCATCTTCGTTTTATTGTTGATATTCTACGGTCATATTTTCTTCTGGTTGTCAGTTCCTTTGTGCTCAATACAGTTTTGAATGTCTTATCCATTTCATATGAGCGACCATCCATTTCATCGTCCACAATCAGTATTGCCTGACCCATTAAAACCTTGAAATCATCATCAAAACTCAATGAATGCTCTTTCCTGTAACCCTGTAATTCTTTAGGAAGAATATAATTACGCAATGCAGTTGTTTTGCCAATGCCTTGCTCAACTGACAGAAGAGTCAAGAAGAATTCATTCGGAAATTCACCATCAAGTGCCTGTGCGACCATACCAACATACCATTTTTTAAAAAAGTGTAGTACAGTTGCTTTATCAATTGATTTGTTTTTAAGCACAAAGCAATCCAACCATTTCTCAAATGTGCCCAAGGGATGCCTGTCCTTATTCGCCTCGATAAAATCCATTATAGGATTAATTGTGGTGATATAATGTGATTTGATAGTTTCTTCAAACCTGGTCCTTGCTACCTCTTTTTCAAAATGCTTCTTCAAATCAATGTAAAGGGTGTTATAATCAAGTTCTTCAATGATTTTACCATTAAGGGTTAAGTCTTGGATGAATGAATCATACCTTACACCCAATCCATTTAGATATTCAGCAATTGAATCTGATGTGATCTTATCGGTTTTTATCGTCACAGGGAAACCCAAAGCGGGGAGCAACCTCAATGTGGTCTTATAATCACCTTTGCCTTCAAGAATCTGTAAGACTTGGAAATGATTATAAGGTTTCTCTGCCTTGAACTCCGTGGAAGTACTGAAGCAGAAGAACATCTTGCTTGCTTTGAAATAGTACCCGGAATGTTGTGCTGAAGAACCCCTGCGAAGCAGATAAAACTTCTCGTCATCTTCTTTGACTATTGACCATTCATGCTTGGTAAATAAATCCAATATGCAGTATTTATCATTAAAATCATTAATAGCAGGTTCATTGTAAACAAATGGTTTATCGTTCTTTAAAGTTTTAGTGCTTACAGTAGGGAAATACCTTGTCAGACTTCTGGCTGTCTCCAAAAGTAGGTTACGTTCTTCAATAGTTATAACAGGTATATCAACCTCAAGAGTCTCAAGGTTGAATATGCCTTGCATGATTTCGTTATTGACTTTACTCGTGCAGAAGTATCCACCTTCTCCACGGGTCTCAATGATAACCTCGTTCGAAACATCCAATGCAAGTTTCTGATTAGGTTCTATAACTGCATCTGGACACCTGTAAATCAAATGAAATCCATAATTAGGGGTGGATTGGATAATTAATCTGCATAAAAGGTCATCCGGAATGATGTCCGCATATTCAGTCATAATTGTTTTTTTGGGATCATTCTTAACATCCACGTCTATGCATTCGATGTTTCCACTTATTTTGCCTGCTATGATTCCAACAGTTCCTTGGCTTTTAAAGTGTGAGTGCCAGATTGAGATTGGGGCAATCTTGGTTTGGTACTCCGCCCAAGACCTGAAAGGTATTTTATTTGTACTGACTGGTATTATTGACAAACCAATATCTTGGCTGCCATTTGATGTATTACCGCTTTCTTCAAAGTCCCATTTTAGTTCCATTTTGAGTTAGACATTTACTATCGCTGTTATTTTTTTCAAGCAAGTTCCTCATAAGGAATTGCTTTGTCCATGTGGCTACCTTCACGTAGTCATCTTTTGCTCGGTCTTGTAGGAGTTCATAGAAATCCTTGTCAAGACTAAGATTCATTTTTACTGTTGTTTTTCTAAGCCTTTTCATTTGTTAAAAGATTTAAATCATATTATTTTTTTGCGGGACAAAATGCACCCTCGCAATTCTAAATACTCCGTAAAAAAGTAAAATCCACCTTTTGTTGCTGATATCAGGAAATAATTATTCTTTTTTTATTTTTTACCTATATCTATGGACAGGTTGACAAGATAAAAATGACTTTTAAACAGGAATTGAAACAGTGACAGTAGAAAAAACAGTACACTGAAAAATGACTGTCACTGTTTCGAGAATGTGTCAAAATAGGTTTTTATCTTGTCACCCTGTCCAAAACTTTCTATTTCTGATATCACTGAGCGGATAAGCATAATTTGGCACTATCTTATATCCAAAAACAGTTCACTTATCGGAATCTCATAAAAATCTGCTAAAGTAAAAAGATGCTGTATGCGAAAAAACCCTTTGTTTTCAATCTTTGATATACTATTGCGTGACAATTTTATTTCGTTGGCAACCTGAGACTGTGTGAATCCGTTGTTGATTCTTAGTTCCCTGAGTAATGTTGAGAGTTCAAGCATTCTGGGGTCAACTGCTGATAATGGTTTCTTGTACATTGAATCAATTGTTCTTGTAACAATAAATACTCAATGCAAACTAAAGTTGGAATCAATACACGATATAATTATAATTTATTGTTCTTTTAAGATACCGAAATCCGTAATAAAAGTACTTCTGAAAACAAAAAAATGGCATTAAATGCCAAGTTTAACGCTAAAACATGTACAACATCGACCATAATTGCCTATTTGTGCCGCCAGCACCCGTACGTTCAGATCATATTTTTATTTTACAGAATCCGAATTGGACTCCAAATCATGGAAGAATTTTTTTGCGTCCACCTGATAAAAATCTAAAACCTGCAAAACCGACAGAAAATTACAGTATACCTTCCCATTTTCAATTTGACTATAAGCATTCCGGGAGATACCGATTTCTTTCGCCAGACCAGAAACACTTAAATTTTTGCTCTTTCTCAATAACTGAAGTTTTTCACCAATACTTGACATAACCATTTGGTGTTGAGGTTTAACTTTTTTTGGTGGCTGATACCTCTTCATTTCTGGATTTTTCTGATCCGGATTGACTGCCTTGCTTTTCATTTCACAATATTTAATGTAAATGTAAATAACATTGGGCATAATTATGAGCATTCAACAATTATTGCATACTCTAAAAAAGTAAATGCAACAAAGGCAGTAGCAGTTAACGCAAAACCTGCATTAGATGCAATTAATGCAAAACCTGCATTAGATGCAATTAATGCAAAACCTGCATTAGATGCAATTAATGCAAAACCTGCAGTAGATGCAATTAATGTAAAACCTGCAGTAGATGCAATTAATGTAAAACCTGCAGTAGATGCAGTTAGCGTAAAACCTGCAGTAGATGCAGTTAACGCAAAACCTGCAGTAAATGCAGTTAACGCAAAACCTGCAGTAAATGCAGTTAACGCAAAACCTGCAGTAAATGCAGTTAATGCAAAACCTGCAGTAAATGCAACAAATAACTGAAGAAAATAGATGCAATAAATTAGAGTGGACAAATATTAAATTGTATATTTGCACATAATTATGTGCGTTAATATGGAAAAGAAAACAAAGTTTTTACAGAAGTATATTTGCCTGGACTTTGAAAGAGACTTCGGATATCTCGTGGTGATCGAAATATCCGAAGAAAACATCCCAATCGGCAGTTTCATTGTAAAAATTCCAATGGCACATAGATTCTATGAAGACAGTCAATATTATGTAACTGCCCCTAATTGAATTTATAAAGATGGACCATACAAATAAGGTAGATCGATTATTAAATGTTCACTTTTATCTCTTAGTGAATATATTTTATATTATAATATGATAATCAATTAATTACATTATGCCAGATGCCAATCTTAAAAATAAAATATTCACTTTCACTCGAAAACGACTAAAACTGAAATACAGATGAGTAAAAAATTCAGCCTAACGACTTCAGACTACCTGGAATGGAATCAAGCCATGAACTTGGTAAGAAATTTATATAATGATAGAAATTACAAAATGTCTTTACTTATTTCATTTGGTTCGTTCTGGGGATTGCGGATTTCGGACATACTTTCATTGAAATGGGAGCAGGTGTATAATCTTGATGAATTTACTATTGTCGAGAAAAAAACCAAAAAGAACCGTGAAATTAAAATCAATGCTCAATTGAAACGACATATCAGCGATTGCCATCAGAAGATCAGACCCAGAACTACTGATGAATTCATTTTCACCAGCCAAAAAGGTTCTGTTTATTCTGTTCAAAGAATTAACGTCATTCTGAAAGACCTTAGAACCAAGTACAACCTAAAGATCAAGAATTTTAGCAGTCATAGTTTAAGGAAATCATTTGGCAGGGAAATATTCAATCGAAGTGCCGAAAATGCAGAATTAGCAATTGTAAAACTCAGCCAGTTATTTAATCACGGTAATCCTGCCATAACAAGACGTTACTTGGGAATCAGCCAGAAAGAGTTGATGGATACTTATGATGTGCTGAGTTTTTGATTGTACATAATACCTTATACAAAAGCCAGTGACTCGGCTACCTTTAGCCGGAATAAATTGACCATTAATTACTGGAATTACATACTTGTTTTATAGTTATATATGCAAATACACTCTGACAGTCTAAGAGTGGTAAATTTGACCAACTTTTGCATGAAGTTTTATTCATTGTTTAATTTGTCAATTATTTTATTAATAGTATTCCAATTTCTTGTTGTTACTCTAATGTCTAATTCTTCCTCAATTATTTTACCTGCGCTGCTTGTCCTACCGTCAATCAGTCTCGTTACGCTATATGCTTCTGAACCCAATATTTTGAAAAGTTCAACGTCCTTTCTTTTAGAATAAAGCGGAAGTAAAAATGAGTATTTTATTTTGTTGGCTGCAAAAGTGATACAACGTTCATGAATATTCTCAATTGTTGTGTTTCCCAAAAAATAGTTATTGGCTTTAATTGTTTTTAAATAGTCAAGGTCTCTAATAAAAACATCTTCATTCCGTCCTATTATTTTTTGAATTTCAGATTCTATGTTAGTTGCTAATAATTGAATGTTGTCCCCAAAGTAGTTGAAAGAAACATTTCCTGTCGATAAATATGATTTCACGTTTTCACAGCCCCCCATTTCAAAAATATTTATCAAAGTCTTTTGTAAAAGTCCTTCTCTACCAATCATTACATTTCTTATAAATGCTACATAAACCATTTTTTCTATAAGTTTATCATAAGAAAACGTCTTTAAAAAACTTGACCCGTGTTATAGGCAGGCATTATTTCAAGTCGCTAATGATTTTCATTTAGTTTGTCGTTTAAAAAATTAAGTATTTCTGATGGTAGTTCTTTATGGAATACTTCTCTGTCAAAACCGTCTGGGTCTGTTGATGGAAGAAAATTTGGATTTTTCATTATCGCTGGAAATGGACTAATAAATGAAAAATGTCCTGCGTTACGTATTGTTTTGAGTGTCACTTTTGATTTGTCAGGAACTCCATTTACAACAACGTCTGCTGTCCATTTTTTTGGTGTGAATTGGTCGTGTTCTGCAATTAATAACAGAATCGGAATATTTACCTTTCTCAACGAACTTTCTGGAATGTAAAATGCTGCTGCTGGCGCCATTAAAACTAACGCATTTATTCTTGAGTCGTTCTGAACTTCTACTTGTTGTCCTGATTGTGTCCAAGGTTTACCACCTGCTAATGCTAATGCAGTATAGCCACCAAATGAATGTCCAATAATAGCAATTTTGTCCACTGAAATACTTTGTCCGAAAATGTTTTCAGATAGTAAGTAATCAATTGTCAAACTAACGTGTCTTGGTCTGTATTGAAGATTTTCAATACTTTTTTCTAATTCGTTATTGTTTCGGTTATTTCCATAATGTTCTAACATAGCAACGATGTAACCGTTTTTTGCTAAAAATGTGCTAATTGTCCGATATAGTAAATGTGATCCACTATTTCCGTGAGAAATTATAACAAGAGGGAATTGTCCATCTATAATTTTTGCGTCTGAACAAACGTCCATAGTATAAGGTCCAAAATTTGTCGGTGATGATAGTTGATGAGTAGGATATTGAACTAAAACTGGAAATGAAATGCCGTTAGTTTCATCTTTAACTTGGAATTGTCTACTACCTACAAAGAGTTTTAATTTGTTGTTGTTCATTTTTTATTGTCTTACTTTTTCGTCATTGTTTTGTTTACGATGTCGATCGGTATGCTTGCCTATAACACTTGATATGTGTACTAAATGTGCTCATATACATACCAATATGGGTGTTTAGTTCTATATCTCGTATCCCTATTTATGCGAAATTAATCATTGTTAATTTTAAAGCATCAAAAGGACTCATTATTTTCTGTTTACTCTTGAGGCGTACATTTTGATATCCCTAACACTACTACAAATTAAAATATGGTAAAACCAATAAACGTTTCTATGGAAAACCATTAGACTTTATATTAAAAATCATGGGTAAATAAATAAGGGGTTGATAGACAACCTGTTTTTGGTACTAACCCCCCTGCTCTGGCTGGTGTAAACTAATGTCCGTTTATTTGTTATTTATACTTTTTGAAAATGATTCGACTTTCTTTAGCAGCATTTCTCTTTGTAAATGATTTCTTGGCACTTCTCGTATGCCATAACCATACATCGTGCCTTTATATGAACGTATATTTGGAAAGACTGACTTGAAAAACATCTGAATTCCTTGTTCATACTTCCCCATATTATTGCATTTCAATATTGAATTAAATGCGCCACAGATATAATCAGCAATTTGTATTCCAACAGAATGATGGGAATACTCAATATTTAAACTATCCTTGATGTGTTTGTACTCTTCAATTTTATCTCCATTTGTAAAAATTTCATAATAAATCTCACGAAAATATTTGTTGCGTTCTTCACTAACTGGATCAATAAAGATAACTGCCAAATTTTCGTTATTATGCTGAAGTGCCATTTCAATCCTTTGCATCATTTCTTGAATATGAAACTTAAAGATTTTTTTGGGTGGGATAGAAAGCATGCTTGAATTATCTGTAAATGTTAGAATTATTTTTTTATAGTCTAACATATTGATAAGATTGAGACTTTCATCAATAAATGCAAATAGTAGTTGATAATCAAAGTTTTCCAGAAATTTGAAAGGCTTGTCTTCAGGAATAAACCAATCTTCAATTTGATATTTTCTTAATTGCCAAATGTAGGACCATTTAATCTCTTCATTTATAGGTAATCCATACTTGTTTTTCAGTTGAATAAAGTCATTTTTAATTTTTTTCCATTCTTTAGAATCAATCATTATTGTTGCCCGAAGATAGTATGGATGTATCTTAAGTTGTTTTTGAGTTATTTTTTGAAGATAATCACCACACTCATCACTAAAGCAAAAATAAGTTGGCATATAAAGATTCTAAATTTGTAGTAATGTAAAACTAACAAATTTCATTGCCACTCTTTAATAAATTCACTGAAAATGCTGGCTTTATCATAATCAGTGAAAGTATTATCAATTCTATTGACAAGGGGATCATACCAATCTACTTTCTGCTTCGCCCATTCAAGATAATTGAT
>Ga0187886_1002697_pt1 | contig 13936 bp, 11 predicted proteins | sample June2016WEW_20_1_FD_133001 | JGI IMG/M metagenome (GOLD analysis project Ga0187886, IMG submission 133001) | Peatland microbial communities from SPRUCE experiment site at the Marcell Experimental Forest, Minnesota, USA - June2016WEW_20_150 | ecosystem: Environmental > Terrestrial > Soil >... | reverse complement strand
GCGCAGGTCAAAGTGATGGTGCTGGACTCCCAGGCCGATGAAGCCAGGGAGCTGATTGTGAGTAAAAACCATGTTTAAATTCCTTTCGGGACTGGTTGATTCCAATGAAAAAGAATTAAAGCGGCTCCTGCCGTCGGTAGAGGACATCAACGAGCTGGAACCAGAATTTGGAAAACTGGATGATGCCGGCCTCCTTGCCAAGACAGACGAGTTCAAGGTCAAAATCAGAGAAGCTTCTTCTTCCGTCCAGCCGCGGTTGACGGAGGCACAGCAAGAGCTTGGCGAAGCTAAAGAGTGCCTCGCTAAAGCCACCTGGGAAGTGGAAAGCCAGGAGGCCGATAGCCGCTGTAAACGCGCTCAGGAAAAAATCGATGCCCTGGAAAAAGAGTACCATAAACTGCAGGGCGCCGCCCTTGACGAGATTTTACCCGAGGCTTTCGCCGCTGTTCGTGAAGCTGCCAAGCGCGCCATCGGCCAGCGCGCTTTCGATGTGCAGCTCATAGGCGGCATTACCCTGCACCAGGGAAAAATCGCCGAGATGAAGACCGGCGAAGGTAAAACGCTGGTGGCCACTTTCCCTCTTTACCTCAACGCCCTGACCGGGCGCGGCGTCCACCTGGTGACCGTCAACGATTACCTGGCGCGTTATCACGCTTACTGGATGGGCTCCATCTATCATTTGCTGGGCGTAAGCGTCGCCTGTATTTACCCCATGCAGGCCCCGGACGAGCATACTCCCGCCCGCCTTTTCGACCCGTCTTACGACACGAGCAAAGAAAACGACCGCTGGCGGCATTTCCGCCCTGTTTCCCGCCAGGAAGCCTATAGAGCGGACATCACTTACGGCACCAGCAGCGAGTTCGGCTTCGATTACCTGCGGGACAACATGGTGACTGACCTTAAAATGTGTGTCCAGCGTCCCCTTTACTACGCCATCGTCGATGAAGTGGATAACCTGTTAATCGATGAGGCGCGCACGCCCCTTATCATCAGCGGCCCCGCCGAGGAATCCGGGCAACTCTATAAAATTATTAACGACGTAGTAGGCCGGATGAAGATTAAAGTACTGGCCTACGAGCCCGGGCAGGCCAAGAAGGAACAGGAAGAAGCCGGATTCGAAGAAGAATATGATGCGATAGCCTATGAAAAGGAGCATTTCGTGCGGGCCACGGCGCGCGGCCAGGAAAAGCTGGCGCGGGCCTTCCGTATGACCGCGGAGGACCTTTTCGGCGGTGAAGGCGTGGAGGAAAGCAAGAATTACAGTTTCCAGGAAGCTAAACAGCACAACGATATCCAGCGTATCTTCCGCCAGGCCATGAACTCCCATGCGCTTTACCGGAAGGACCGCGAATACGTTGTCGAGAATGGCGAAATCGTCATCGTCGACGAGTTTACCGGGCGCAAGATGTACGGTCGGCGCTATTCCGAGGGGCTGCACCAGGCCATCGAGGCCAAAGAGCATGTTAAAGTCCAGCAGGAGACCCTGACCTATGCCACCATCACCATTCAGAACTATTTCCGCATGTATGAAAAGCTGGCGGGCATGACCGGTACGGCCGCCACCGAGGCCGAGGAGTTTTACAAGATATACAAGCTGGAAGTGACCGAGATTCCCACCAATAAACCGATGATACGCGAAGACACGCCCGACCTGATTTACAAGACCGAAGAGGCCAAGTTCCGGGCGGTGGCGCGGGAGATAAAGAGCCTGTACGAGCAGGAAATCCCGGTACTGGTGGGCACCGTTTCCATTGAAAAGTCCGAGCATTTAAGCGATATGCTTAAAAGGCAGGGCATCACCTGCCAGGTGCTGAACGCCAAGCAGCACGAGAAAGAGGCGTTAATCATTGACGATGCGGGAAAATCAAAGGCCGTAACTGTTGCCACTAATATGGCAGGGCGTGGTGTGGACATCATCCTTGGGGGTAAGCTGCCTGACTATAATCCAGATGAGGATATCCAAGATTATATATACAGAAAATCGCATGAGTTCATTGAAAAAGCAGAGTTTTATTTAAAAGAGGAAAAGGGATATACCGAAAGAAAAGCAGAACACCAACAGAATCTGAAAAAATATGATAATGAGATAAGAATAGCTGCGGATAGAATAAAATATATCTATTTATCCGGAGAAACCGTTGAAATTATAACTGAAAATGTCGAAGAAATTAATCAGTTGGAAGAAAAAATAAAGCAATATTCCAAAGAATATCTCAATGAGTTTCTTTCTTGGGAAAACGAGGTAGAACAAAAACTAAAACGAAAGAGTGAAGAAATAGAGAAAAGTGAAAAATCTAATATACTACAGAAGATCAAGGACATCTTCGGTTTTAAAAATAAAGAGGAAAAATTAATAAAAGACATTGACGAAATAATCCATAAACATCAACCTTTTAAAGGATGGCGCAAGGAGCATTATAAAATAGTCTCTCTCGGCGGGCTGCACATCATCGGTACGGAGCGCCATGAAGCGAGGCGCATCGATAACCAGCTGCGCGGCCGCGCCGGTCGCCAGGGCGACCCCGGTCACTCGACCTTCTTTATTTCTCTCGAAGATGACATCATGCGGCGCTTCGGCGGCGACCGCATCAAGACCATCATGGGCTGGGTGGGCATGGACGAGGACACGCCCATCGAGAACAAGATGATTACCAACGCCATCACCGATGTCCAGAAGCGCGTCGAGGGCTACCACTTCGATATGCGCAAACACCTGGTCGAGTACGACGACGTCGTCAACACACACCGCGAGCTGATTTACCAGGAACGGCACAAGATTCTCGGCGGCGCGGACCTGAAATCCAATATCCTCGGCATGGTACGGCAGGAGCTGAAAGGCATCGTCGGCGCGCACACTACCAGGGGTTATGACGGAGGCATCGATGTAAAAAGCCTTGTAGCCGAAGCGACCTCCATTATGCCCCTGCCACCACGGTTCGATAAAGACGGCCTCGCCGGACTCAACGGAAAAGAAACAGAAGAGAAACTCACCGAGATGGCGGAAAAGCTCTACGAGACCCGGGAAAAAGAGAACGGCGGCGAGACCATGAGGCTGTTGGAGCGGCTGGTGATGCTCCAGATAATGGACAGGCTGTGGGTAGAGCACCTGACAGCCATGGAGAATGAGCGTCTTCAGGCAGGCTGGCAGGCTCTCCGTCAAATGAAGTCCACCGACGCTTATAAAATAATCGGCCACCAGAAGTTTGACGAGCTTAAAACTAACATCCGCCATGACGTGGCGCATACGATATTCCACGTGAGAATTGAAAAGCACGAAAACAAGATGCCGGAATCGCCGATGGCTAAAGCTGGCGTGGGCTCGACAGGCAACGCCAAGTCCAGGACGGCCGCCGCCGCGGCCGGAGGCAATAAAGTGGGCCGCAACGAGCCGTGCCCCTGCGGCAGCGGCAAGAAATATAAGCACTGCCACGGGAAGTAGACAGGTATGACAAACTTAGAAATCTCTTTTATCTTCACCGATATCGCCGAGATGCTCAAGCTCAAGAAGGACAACATGTTCAAGATACGGGCTTATCAAAAAGTAGCGCGTTCTATTGTTGAACTTCAAGAGCCTCTGGATAAGCTGACGGCGGAAAACAGGTTAAAGGAAATCCCGGGCGCGGGAGAAGCTATCACCAAAAAGATTACCGAGCTGGTCACTACCGGCAAGCTCGCTTTTTACGATAAACTTAAAGCGGAGCAGGCGGAGCGCAATCTCACCCGGACAGGGGCAAAATGACACAGACAAAGATTAATCTGGTTTCATCCGGGGCTTCATCAGCCGGAGACGCTGAAGCTATCGGCCACTTTAAACAGGCCCTGGCCGGCGGCCGGCACTGGTATCTTGCTATGCTGGGCGCCTTCGGTCTCTGGTCCAGCGCTGTCGAAGACTATAATCAGCGCTCCTACTGCTACCTCATCGATGGCGAAGCATTCGACTGGCTGCTGCTGGCGGAGCGCCTCTGCGAAACGGTCGACGATCTCCTGCCGGAAGATGAAAAAAACGCCCTCCTCTTTCAGGGTATCCCCCCGCTCGCCCTGAACGCCGCGGAAGTGAAACAGCTTATCGGCGAGAAAAAATACGGCCAGTACCTCAACTATTTCTACGGCGTTACCGTTGAAGAGGCCCTGGGCATGGCGGTGCAGGAGGAAGTAGATAAAGAAAGAAGGGTGGTCGGTTTACGGAGCAAAGCCGGGTCTACCGATGAGCTTTATATCAGGTTATACGATGCGCCCAGGGACGCCCTGTTAAGCCAGTTCCGGCAGGAAAAAGGCTACGCCCAGTTGAAATCCACCAACCTGACCGAGCTTAAAGAGTTTAACTACTGGCTGTTCAAATACCGCCTTAAGCGCTGTGAAAAAGCCAGGATTGCCAGCGATACTAAAAAGGCTCTTGAATATCTGAAAAGGCATTGGCAGAAAACAGGGGTCTGCCGGCTGCTGGCCACCGACTTTAATCCATCATTGCCGGTCTGATTTAACGACTTCTGATTTCAGGATACCATTCTCCGGAAACTCCAGCCCGCCAGTGATACCAGGACTACAGTCGATACAGCGATAGCTATTATATCTGCGCGCGCGTTGGCCGCATAACCAGGAAGAAGGAGTCCCCTCAAAGCATCGACAACGTAGCTTAAAGGGTTGACTTTAATGAGACCCTGTAGCCAGAAAGGCATGATAGACGCCGGATAAATGGCGTTGCTGGCGAAGAAAAGGGGCATGGTAATCGCCTGCCCGATACCCATCATTCTTTCCCGCGAGCGGAAGACGGAGGCCAGGGCCATGCTCATACTGGCGAAAGCCATACCAAATAAAACGACGACCACCATAACCCCGAGTATATTCAACGGATTAAGATTCAGGTGGACCCGCATGATAAGGGCCAGTACCAGAATCGCGACTGCCTGGAAGATGCCCCGTACCCCGGCCGAAAAAGCCTTACCCAGCACTATCGCCGAGCGTGAGGTGGGTGTGGACAGTAGCTTATTTAGCTGTCCCAGGTCCCGTTCCCAGACCACGTTAATGCCGTAAAAGATAGCCACGAATATAACGGATTGCGCCAGTACTCCCGGTGTCAGGTACTGCAGGTAGGTATAGTTACCGGTCGGGATAAGCCGTATTTTGCTTAAAGCGGAGCCGAATACGAGCAACCAGAGCGTCGGCTGTATCAATCTGACCCAGACCTGCGTGGAATCATGACGTATCTTCCGGAGCTCCAGCTCGGTCAGGACTAAAGCGCTGGAGATATATTTCCCGAGGCTATTTAGCCATTTAATTTGCGGAGCGTTCTCCGCGATTTGCGTGCGGCTTGCCATGTGTCTCTTTCATCCATCCTTGTTCCAGTATATTTTAGAAAAACATCATCCAGAGTAGGCTTTTTTAACGATACGGATTCTACCTCGATGCCGGCTATTTTTAGCGACTCTAAAAGCGGGGGAATCAAACTTTCTCCGCTGGATACCAGCAGGTCGAGATGATGGTTCGTTGGCTGGGCCATTACCTGGTACCCCAGGTGCTGTAATTTCTCCATGCAACCGGGGCTCTGTGACGAGATAGTTAAAACGTCCCCGCCCACCCTGGATTTCAGGTCTGAAGGGGTGCCGATAATGATTAGTTTGCCCCGGTCCATTATCCCTATCCTGTCGCATAGCGTGTCGGCTTCCGCCATATCGTGGGTGTTCAGCAAAATCGTGGCGCCGAACTCGTCCCGGAGCTGCTTTATTAACTCCCACATGTGTATTCTGGCGCTGGGGTCGAGACCGATGCTGGGCTCATCCAGGAACAACACTCTGGGACGGTTTATCAATGATTGCGCGATTTCCAGCCGGCGCATCATGCCTCCGGAATAGGTATTGACCATTTCCCCGGCCCGGTCATTAATTCCCAGATACTCCAGTGTCTCCCTGATACGCTGCTCCCGCTGACCCCGGGGTACGCGGTAGAGCTTGGCATATATCAGCATGTTCTCGTACCCGGTGAGGTCGCCGTCAACGGAAACATCTTGAGGTACATATCCCGCGATTTGCCTGATTTTCTCGGAATGCGCCAGGGCATCGATACCGAAGATGCTGATTTTTCCCGCGGTAGGCCGGAGAAGTGTCAGAAGTATCTTGATGGTCGTGGTCTTACCGGCGCCGTTAGGCCCCAGAAAACCGAATATCTCTCCCTGGTCAATCGTAAAAGAGACGTTATCCACGGCTTTTACCCGGGGATATATTTTGGTCAACCCTTCAACAACGATGCTGTTCATGAATTTCCTCCGCACCGGTTCGGGATACAAGATGCACCAACCACATTCTCATATTGACATTTTAGTCCATTTTACTTAAAATGTCAATATATATATAATATTTTAAGTTTTATGTAATAATATTATTTGAAATAGCTGTCTGATTTGTTTTAGTATCATGGAGGTGCCTGAAATTAATTTACCGGCTAATGGAGTAGTTAACGATGGAAAAGAGTGAAATAATCAAAGAGGTGTTTGAGCTTTATCGCCGCATCAACCGGACCATGAGAGCACACGGCCCGGATGCCTGGATGCAGTTGAATTTAACGATTCTCCAGGTCAAGAGTCTATTCTTCATTACCAATCATGGCTCTACCAATTTTAAAAAACTCGCCGCTACGCTTAAGGTCACGCCGTCCAATTTAACGGGGGTCATCGACCGCCTGGTAGAACAGGGACTGGTCAGCCGGACCGAGAACCCCGAAGACCGCCGTATGATGTTGCTGAAGGCGACCGAAAAGGGAGAATCACTGGTAGGCGAGCTTAGAGAAAGAAGAATGAGTTACCTTACGGAGGCGCTAACCGACCTGACTCCCGGGGAACTCACGGCGATTAAACGGGGGTTATCGCTGCTGGTCAGGGCGGCGGAAGCGCAGAACAAGGAAAGTTGATGCCCGGCGTAAAAAGTGAACCACCAGCCACTTATTATTCAAAACAGCCGGTCATTCGTTAGTCGTACCCTCGGGCGCGCGTACCATAAGCACAGGTACGCGTGAGCCGCGCAGTACTTTATCGGTAATACTGCCAAAAGCCAGACGGCGTAACCCGGACCTCCCGTGCGTAGACATAGCTATCAACTCCGCCTTGACGCGGTCGGCGGCTTTTAAAATTTCCTCGGCGGCATTGCCGGAAGCAACTATGATATTGACATCGATGTTATCGCTTTTTAATGATTCTCCCGTCGTTTTCAGATAATCCGTGACCCGGCTTTTTATGAGACTAAGCTCCTCTTCCGTATAAGAGACCGGCGCGCTCGCCTCACCGACGACCACCCAGTGCCGCAGGAGCGTTATTACCCCGATAAGGGTAACCTGGACCTTTGAATCCGGGGGGCACCTTTCGGCCATATGCCGGATAACCGGTAAAGCGGCTTCACCCACCTTGGAACCGTCCAGGGGAACAACCACTTTCTCGAACATCGCGTCACCTCCTATGACCTGGAGCTTTGTTGTTCCAGCTTTTCCAGTTTATTTTTCAAAGTATAGAGTTTTTGTCTTTCCTTTTCAATAACGGACGGCGGCGCCTTAGTGAGAAAAGCCTCGTCTTTGAGCCTGGCTTCCAGGCGGCCAGCCTCGGCGCGGGCCTGTTCCAGCTCTTTTTCTTTCTTTTTCTTCTCCGCCTCGAGGTCGAGCATGCTGGCCATGGGAATAACGACCGTCGCCGGTGCGAGCGTCAGCACCAGCATGTTTTCCGGGGCTTTTTCTCCCGGCTCGCCTGCCAGGAAAGTCACAGGGTTAGCGCGCGCCAGGGTTTTTACCGCCGCAGTATAGCGCGAGATGGAATCGTGTCGGGAAGTATCGGTGTATATCTTTGCCTCAATCCAGCGGGAAGTCTCGACCTTGTATTCAGCGCGGACGTTCCGTATGGCGCGCACGATTTCAAAAACGGCTTCCATCTCGTTTTCAGCTTCCGGGTTAATCATCTTTTCATCGGCCTCGGGGTAAGGAGCAATCATGATTGAGTCTGCGGTGGGCCAGGCAACCCGTTTTTTCAGGTTCTGCCAGAGCTCCTCGGTGAGGAAAGGCATGAACGGGTGAAGCAACCGCAACGCTTTCTCCAAAACATGCGTCAAGACGGGCAGCGGCGCGGTATCGCCGGCCTGCAATCTTATCTTGGCCAGCTCGATATACCAGTCGCAGTATTCGCTCCACAGAAAATCGTGTATCTGCCGCTGCGCTTCGCCGAACTGGTATTCTTCCATGAGATTGATAACGTCCTGAATCGTCCGGTTCAGCCGCGATAGAATCCAGCGGTCTTCGGAGGTCAACTTACTCTTGTCTAAAGACGAACTAATAACGGCGCCAGGTTCGATGCTCCTGATGACAAAACGGGTGGCGTTCCAGAGCTTGTTGGCGAAGTTGCGGCTGGCTTCCATTTTGTCATCCGAAAGCCGCGAGTCGTTACCTGGAGAGGTGCCGGTGGTGAGCGCAAAGCGCAGGGCGTCCGTGCCGTACTGCGCCATCAGGTCGAGGGGGTCGACTACGTTACCCTTGGATTTGCTGATTTTATCTCCCGTGTCGTCTCGTATCAGGCCGTGGAGGTAAACAGTATGGAACGGTATTTCGCCCGTGTCCTCGATACCCATCATAATCATGCGGGCGACCCAGAAGAAGATAATATCATAGGCGGTTTCCATGACCGAGGTCGGGTAGAAATAGCGCAGGTCTTCCGTATCGCCCGGCCAGCCGAGAGTTGAATGCGGCCACAGTCCGGAGCTGAACCAGGTATCGAGCGTATCAGGGTCCTGCTCGATTCTGGCCGAACCGCATTTAAAACAGGCGGTGGGCGTCTCTACGGCCACGATTAGCTCACCGCACTCGCGGCAGTACCAGATAGGTATGCGGTGGCCCCACCAGAGCTGGCGGCTGATGCACCAGTCGCGGATATTTTCCATCCAGTTGAGGTAGACCTTGGTAAAACGCTCCGGGAGGATAGTGATTCTGCCGTCTTTGACCGCCTGGATGGCCGGGCCGGCCAGGGGCACGATTTTTACGAACCACTGCCGGCTGGCGATAGGTTCGACGATAGTATGGCAGCTCTGGCAATGCCCGACGGCGTGGCTATAGTCCTCGGTTTTCACGAGCAGCCCTGCCTTTTCCAGGTCGGCGAGGATGGCCTTGCGGCAGGCGAAACGGTCCAGGCCTTTATACGGCCCGGCGTTCTCATTCATGGTCACGTCCAGGTTCAGGATATTGATGAGAGGCAACTTATGCCGCTGTGCAATCTCGAAGTCCACGGGGTCGTGGGCCGGGGTCACTTTTACGGCGCCGGTGCCGAACTCGGTGCTGACGGCTTCATCGGCGACGATAGGTATCTCGCGGTTAACGGCGGGCAGGAGGACTTTTTTACCCACCATTCCTTTAAAGCGCCTGTCTTCAGGATTGACCGCGACAGCAGTATCGCCGAGGATTGTCTCCGGGCGGGTGGTGGCCACGGTGATATACTTTTCCTTTTCGCCGACGACCGGGTACCTGACGTACCACAGGTGCCCGCTGATGTCCTGGTGTTCGACCTCGAGGTCGGAGAGCGCGGTGCCGCAGCGCGGGCACCAGTTGATAATGCGCTCCCCGCGGTAGATGAGCCCCTTTTCGTAAAGGCGCACGAAGGCGGCGCGTACCGCCCGGCTCGACCACTCGTCCATGGTATAGCGCTCGCGTGACCAGTCACAGGAGATACCTAGCTTCATGTGCTGTGTGGTTATGGTGCGCCGACATTCCGCTGTCCACTGGTGCATCCTCTCCAGGAACTTTTCGCGTCCCAGCTTATGGCGGTCGGTGCCTTCCTGGGCGATTATCTTCTCCACGACCACCTGCGCGGCGATAGCGGCATGGTCGACGCCGGGCAGCCAGAGGGTCGGCTCGCCCTTCATGCGGTGCCAGCGTATCATGATGTCTTCCAGCGCCGCGGTGAGCGCGTGGCCGATGTGCAGCACGCCGGTAAGGTTGGGGGGCGGCATGATGATGACGAAGGGCTTTTTCTTTTTATCGATTTTCGGCGTGAAGTAGCCCTTTTCCATCCAGAACTTATACCACTTTTCCTCGACATTGCCCGGCTCGTAGGCCCTGGGCATTTCCTGTTCTATTTCCGGTGTGTTCGGCATGATGACCTTTCTAGCTATTTGAAATCCACCCCCTATATCCCCCCCTTCACAAAAGGAGGGGGAGGGGAAAAGGAGAGGGACTAATGCCCCTCTTGGGCACTCTCCTTAAGGGTCTGCGGTATGGGATTTAAGCAATTTGTCTAATATTTCTGCTTGTGATAATGAAATAGAACATATATCTTGTTGTGCATATGTAATTATATGTAGACGTCCTAAACCAGCCTTTTTTATTTCCTCAACTGTTAAAGGATCTCCAATGTAACTATCAGTATATTGAAAGAAAAGGCTAGGCTTGCTAGTCTGTTTAATCCATTCATTCTCATCTAAAAATAGTGACCTCTCTTTAAGTTTTAATCCGTCAATGATTTTCTGGTTCTTCTCTGAATGAGGTGGAGCAGAAATTACACGCCCTATAGCGTAAATACCAGCAGGTTTAGAATTCCGATATTCTCTGGAATGCCAAATATATACTCTATTTTCTGGTTGTATTTTATTAATAAATTTACTTATTCCCCACCAATCTAAATCACCTTTAACATGATAATCACGACTCATTGAAAAATATTTAGGATTCATTTGCACAATCCAACTATCCATATCAACTCCTATTTCTTCCCCATCAACCCCTTTACCCTGTCCAGTATGCGCTCCGCTACCTCGCGTTTGCTCATTAACGGCAATTCGGCAACCTTGCCTTTTTTATCGATGAGCGTCACCCTGTTCGTGTCCACGTCGAAGCCGGCGTCGGCCTGGGTAATGTCGTTAGCCACCACCAGGTCCAGCCCCTTGCTCCGGAGCTTCTTTTTAGCGTTGGCCACCATGTTTTCGCTTTCCGCCGCAAAGCCCACCTTAATAAAATCTCCCGTGACCTCGCTTAAAATATCCGGCGTCTTCACCAGCTCCAGCGTCAGGCTTTCCCTAGATTCCTTTTTAATCTTGGACTTAGCGACAGCTTTCGGCTGGTAGTCCGCCGGCGCCGCCGCCATGATGAGAGCATCGGCCTTTTTCACCGCCGCCGCCACCGCTTTTTTCATCTCGGCGGCCGTCCTCACCTTAACCACCTCCACGCCATCGGGTATCGGCTGGGTGGCAGGGGCGGTCACCAGCGTGACCTGCGCTCCCCTATCGCGCGCCGCCTCGGCTAGAGCGTAGCCCATTTTACCCGAGGAGCGGTTGCTGATGTGCCGTACGGGGTCGATGGGCTCCTGCGTGCCGCCGGCCGTCACCACGATGCGTTTGCCCTCTAAATCCGCCTTTTTTACGAGCACTTTTTCGATGACTTCGATAATTTTAAGCGTATCGGCCAGGCGCCCTTTCCCGATTTTCCCGGAAGCCAAACGACCGTACTCCGGCCCGATGAAGGTGAAACCGCGTTTCTTAAGCGCCGCCACGTTCTGCTGTGTGACGGTGTTCCGGTACATGTTATCGTTCATGGCCGGGGCGATGATGACCGGCGCTTGTGTCGCCAGCACAACCGTGCCAATCATGTCATCGGCGATACCCGCCGCCAGCCGCGCGATGGTATTGGCCGTGGCCGGGGCGATAACGACCACATCAGCGGCTTCGGCTAAAGCGACATGTTCCACGCTCCACTCGGAAGAAAGCTCGAACATGTCCGTCACCACCGGCCGGTTTGTAATATTTCGCAGCGTTAGCGGCGTGATAAACTTTTTAGCCGCTTCGGTCATAATCGTTTCTACTTTAGCGCCGGCCTGCGTCAGCTTGCTGGCAAGGTCAGCGGCCTTGTACGCGGCAATGCCGCCGGTAATACCCAGAACTATGGTCTTATCTTTCAGCATGGTAGTCTCCTGCGCGCTATTCCCGATTCAAATCATGTATTACCTTAATCCCGATGAGTGTCAGGTTGGGATTAACTTTATCGATGACTTTCGTCTCTTTAGCAATGATGTCGGAATAACCTCCGGTGGCAACAACTGTCCCTTTTTCACCCAGCTCTTCCTGAATTCGCGTGACAATTCCTTCGATAAGCCCGGCATACCCGAAGATAATGCCGGACTGCATGGCGGCCGGCGTATTGCTGCCGATGGCGCGCTTCGGGCGCACCAGCTCCACCCTGGGGAGCGCGGCAGTCCGGGTGTACAGGGCCTCGGCGGCGATGGCGATGCCGGGAGCGACCGCCCCACCTAGGTAATCGCCTTCCTTGGAAATCGTGTCGAAGGCCGTGGCTGTCCCCATGGCGACGACGATTATCGGCGGCCGATAGAGACTAAGCGCCCCCGCCGCGTTGGAAATGCGGTCACCGCCCAGCTCGCGGGGATTATCATAGCGGATGCGGACACCCGTTTTCATGCCGGGACCCACTGCCAGCGGCCTGATATTGAAATACCTCTCGAAAAGCTCATGAAACACCGTATGGAGAGGCGGAACGACGCAGCTTATCGCCCCCTCTTTGATACCGGCAACCTCGATACCGCGCTGGCGCAGCAAATTTAAAATAAAGACCGCGTACTCGTCCGGCATCTGGTTGACATGCGTGGCCAGATGGAAAGTGGCGCTTAATTTATCGCCGTCGAAAACTCCCGCCTTAATGTTGGTATTGCCGATATCAAAAGCCAGCAACATATTTCTCTCCTCTTCAGCCCCTGTGTTTTATCTGTTTGATAATCACCGGCAGCGCCGGAAGAAGGTCAGAGGCAATCATGCCGGTATCGCCCAGGTCATTTTTCACCTTTTCTCCGGCTTCTCCATGCAGGTAAACACCCATCGAGGCCGCCTCGTAAAGCGTTAGCCCCTGCGCCGCCAACCCGGCGATGACGCCGGCCAGGACGTCCCCTGTTCCCGCCGTGGCCAGGCCCGGATTGGCAAAAGGACTTAGCCGGCATTTCCCATCCGCCGCGGCAATGGCGGTATACGCCCCTTTCAAGACGACCGTTTTCCGCCACTCCCCGGCAAATTTTGCGGCTATACCCATCCGGCCTGCCTGTATTTCTTCCACGGATAGGCCGCACAGGCGGGCCATCTCTCCGGGGTGGGGGGTAAGCACGGTTGTATCAGGCAGTTTATGCCACCATTCCGGCAACGTTGATATTATGTTAAGCCCATCGGCGTCGACGACCATGGGCGGCAGGCCTTTTTTACCCAGCAGGGATTTAACAAATTCCGCGGTTTCCGGGCGCTGTCCCAGGCCGCAGCCGATAAGCAAGACATCATACTGGCCGCACTCGCGAGTGACGATTTCCGCAGCTTCCGCGGAAACAGCCCCGGGCTCTTTTTCCGGCAGAGGGAGATAGGTTACCTCGTTCAGTTTGGCGGCCAGAATCGGCAGCAGGCTCCGGGGCGTCGCTAAAGTCACCAGCCCCGCACCCGCCCTTAAAGCGCCGGAGCAGGCGAGATACGCCGCGCCGACATAGTTTTCCGACCCCGCCACGACCATCACCCGCCCGAAGCTCCCTTTATTAGATTTTAAAGGACGCTTGGGCAGTGCTGTCCGCGCCCAGTCTCTCGTAAGCAGCTCGAGGGTAATAGAATCGGCCAGCGATTCCGGTATGCCGATGTCGGCGATAATAAGCCTCCCCACCCTTTCCGCCCCGGGAAAGATGAACAGGCCGGGCTTGGGAAAGGCCAGCGTTACCGTTAAATCGGCGAAAGGGCAGGCGGGGTCGATAGCGCCAGTATCGGCATCCAGGCCGGAGGGTAAGTCTATCGCTACAACGAAGAGTGAACGGTTTTGCTTTGCTGCATTAACTTTCTCCAGGACGCTTTTAAAGATACCTTCGAGCGGGCGCATTTTCCCCGTGCCCAGCAGCGCATCGATAACGCACGTGGCGGAGCCCAGCAGTCCAGCGAACTTTTTCAGGCTTTTATCG
>Ga0187886_1002696_pt1 | contig 13937 bp, 10 predicted proteins | sample June2016WEW_20_1_FD_133001 | JGI IMG/M metagenome (GOLD analysis project Ga0187886, IMG submission 133001) | Peatland microbial communities from SPRUCE experiment site at the Marcell Experimental Forest, Minnesota, USA - June2016WEW_20_150 | ecosystem: Environmental > Terrestrial > Soil >... | reverse complement strand
GCTTCGTGCCGATTACGCCGTCACAATCAAGTCCGAGACGACCTTCCCGGCCGCGGGCGCGGTCACGCTCTCGGTGCGGCCGCCGAAGCCCGCGCGCTTCCCCCTGTTCCTGCGCGTGCCCGCCTGGGCGCGCAGTTTCAAGGCCTCCGTCAACCGGGGAGAGGAGCTTACGGGCGCCGCCGGGGACTTCCTCAAGATCGACCGGATGTGGAAGTGGGGCGACACGGTGCGGATTGAGATGGACCTCTCGCCCCGCCTCGTGCCGGGCGGCCGCAGCTACCTGGACTATGTCGCCCTGGAGCGCGGACCGCAGGTCCTCGCTCTGGAAGCCAGCCTGAATCCCACGGTGCCCTACATGCACCGGGCTGCGCCCAGGACCACGGATCCGGCCCAGATCACGCTCGCCGACGCCGCGGCCGCGCTGCCCGCGGGCTGGGGCGGCACTCAGGCTTACGCCATCGACGGCCTGTCGAGCGGCAAGCCACAGACGCTGGTGCTGGTGCCGTTTGCCGACGCCGTGAACTACCGGGTCTGGCTGCCGAGGCCCGACCGCGTTCCCGTCGGCCAGGTCGCCGTCTCCGCCTTCGGCCGCGAAAGCTGGTCCCGTACGGGCAGCGTGCTCGGCTCGATCAGCGACGAGCGCGGCGATACTTACCGCACCACTTTCGAGGGCGCCCCCGCCCGGGAGGACTGGTACGCCGTGGAGCTGGACCAGCCGGCCGACATCGCCCGGGTGGTCTACCGCCACGGTAAGGTCTTCGAGAACGGCGGCTGGTTCGACACTTCGGCCGGCAAGCCCATTATCCAGATCAGGCGGAGCAGGAACGGGCCTTGGGAGACGGTGGCGACGCTCGAGGCCTACCCCGCGTTCACCTCGGCGGGGATACCCGGCCTGCGGGACGGCGACCCGTTCGCCGTGCGGCTCAAGCAGCCCGTCCACGCCCTGGCCCTACGGATCGTGGGGCGGCCCGCGCGCTCCTTCTCAAGCTGCGCCGAGCTGGCCGCCTACGCGCAATGATTTCCGGCGCGCCCGCGTTTCCGGGCTACCGGAGGCGCTCGTCCTTCTCGACCTTGCCGTCGCGCAGGTGAATCACGCGCCAAGCATGCATGGCGATGTCGTGCTCGTGCGTCACCAGCACGATCGTGTTGCCCTGCTGGTGCAGGCGATCGAACACCCCCATGATCTCGTTGCCGGTCGCGCTGTCGAGGTTGCCGGTAGGCTCGTCGGCCAGCAGGATCGAGGGGTTGTTCACTAGTGCGCGGGCAATGGCCACGCGCTGGCGCTGTCCGCCCGAAAGCTCGTTGGGCTTGTGGTACATGCGGGGTTCCAGATCCACCTGGCGAATGGCCTGCTTGGCGCGCTCGATCCGCTGTTCCCCCGGCATGCCCGCGTAAATCAGCGGCAGCTCCACGTTGTGCAGCGCCGTGGCGCGGGGCAGCAGGTTGAAGGTCTGGAAGACGAACCCGATCTCCTTGTTGCGGATCCGCGCCAGCTCGTCGTCATCCATGTCGCTGACCAGGCTCCCGTTGATGTAGTACTGGCCCCTGGTGGGCGTATCCAGACAGCCGATCAGGTTCATCAGCGTCGACTTGCCCGAGCCCGAGGGCCCCATGATGGCGACGTACTCGCCCCTGTGGATCTCGACGTCGACCCCCGAGACGGCGTGGATCTCCTGCTCGCCCATGAGGTACGTTCTCCAGAGATCGTACGTTCGGATGACGATGCCGTTGCGTTTCAGCTCCTCGCCCAGATCGGCTTGCTGCTCTACGACTTCTGGCATGGTGGGTCCTCTAGCCGGCGCTCGCCGCCGGGGCCTTGACTTCGTTGTTCACCTTCACCTTGGTCTCGCTGCGGATCGTGCGGATCACTCTGTAGCTGCCGCTGATCACCTCGTCGCCTTCCTTGAGGCCGCTGAGAACTTCGATATCCGTCGCTCCGGTGACGCCGGTGTCCACCTTGCGGAAGATCGCCTGCTGGCCCCGAACGACGAACACTCCCTGGACCTCTTCCTTGCGGCGCTTCTCCTCGGCCGGATTGGGCCTGGAGGCGGCCTGGACGGCCTTCTTCTTGTTCTGGGGCTGCTCCAGGTCCCCGCGTTGCCGCACCGTGAGGGCCTGAAGCGGGATCGAGAGCGCGTTGTGCCGCGTGGCGGTGGTGATCTTCGCGGTGCAGGAGAGTCCCGGACGGATCTCCTCGGGCGGGCTGTCCAGCGCGATGACGACCTTGAAATCTTTGGCCTCCTGGCTGGAGACGGCGCTCTGGGAGGCGGCCAGACCGGTGGAACGCAGGATGGCGGTGTTGCCGATCTCGATCACCTTGCCCTTAAAGGTCTTGTTGGGGATCGCGTCGATGGTGATCTCGGCCGTCTGCCCCAGCGCTACGTTCACAATGTCGGTCTCGTCCACCTTCACCTCGGCCGTGATGAGCGACATGTCGGCAATGGTCATGATCAGGCTGGCCGAGGAGTTCTGGATGCCGGGCACAACGGTCTCGCCGACTCTCACCGGCAGGTTCGTCACCACGCCCTCGAGCGGCGCCACGGCCAGTGTCCTCTGTAGGACGTCCGCGGAGCGGTGGAGGTTAGCGCGGGCCAGCGCCACGCGACGCTGCGTGGCGGTCAGTTCAGACGCCATCTGCTCCAACTGGGCCTTGCCTTGCGCGACGCGCGCCTCGGCCTCGCGCAGAGCGGCGGCGCGGGACTCGAAGGCAATGCGCCGCACGTCGTACTCCTGCTTGGAAATGAGCCGGTCCTTAAAGAGCTGCTCGGCGCGCGCGAATTCCAGCCGGGCCTGCTCCAGGTCGGATCGGGTGCGGTCCACGGTGGCCTTCATGCTCACCAGGTTCTGGTCCGCGGCCCGGAGCGAAGCTTCGGCGGACGTGGAATCGGCCTCCGAGGAGGCCAGCGCGGCCTGCTGCGCGGCCACGTCGGCCTCCTGCTGCACCGACTCCAGCCGGGCCAGCAACTGGCCTTTATGCACCCGCGCGCCTTCCGTCACCAGGATCTCGGTGATGCGCGACGCCATCATGGCGTTCGTGCCTATGTTGATGTAGTTGCGAGGTTTAATCTCACCCGAGGCCGTCACGACAGAGGCCAGATCCTGCCGGATGACGCGGCCCGTCTGGACCTCGACGATCCCACTCTTCCCGTAGCTGACAGCCGCGACTGCCACCACCACCAGCACGAGCACGCCGATAACAATTAGCCAGATCTTAGATTTCCGCTTCACAGGGGACTCCCTCTCGATCAGACGGCCACGGGGGACAATTTGTTCACCGAATTCCAATTGTACCGCGCTGGAGGTAGCCGCGTTCTTCGGGTCCGCCAGAACGTGCGGCGGGCGGCGGGCAAGGCCGGGCGTGAACCGGCCTTGCGGTCGATCCTGGCCGGCCCCTACGAAGCCGCCTGGCGGCTCCCCTCGCGGATCTGGCCAATCTCAGCGGCCGGGATGTGAAGGAATTCCAGGAATTCCTGGTGCTCTTGTGGCGCCGAGCGCTCGAACTCGGCGTGGAAACGGTGCATGTCGGCCTCGGTCAGGCCGGCGGCCCGCATGATGGAAACCAGCTTGTCTTTCGTAACCATTTTCGTCCTCCCGAAGGAATTTGATTTCTTCAACAGCTTGAGAATGGCCTGCTGCTGCTCCCGAAGCCGCTCGGCCTCGGCGTTCAACTCGGCCAGGCGGCGCGTGAGGACCGCCGCGGCATCGTGCCCCGGACGGTCCAGCAGCGCGCGGATGTCGCCGAGCTTCAGTCCGGCGTTGCGGTAGACACGGATCTGATCGAGCCGCCGAAGATCGCCCGGACCGTAGGCCCGGTAATTGCCGGCGGTGCGCGGCGCGGGCTTCAGCAGCCCGATGGATTCGTAATACAGCAGCGCCGTACGGCTCAACCCGCAGTGCGCGGCCAGCTTCGAGATGGTCAGCATAGGTCAGTTCCCACTGTGAACTGTGAAGTTGTAGACAGGTCAATAGGGAGGACGCGACTTTCTTGGCCCTCGATTCTGCCTTTGCTTCGCCCTGCTATAATGATCTCTCCATTCCCCAATCCCGCCACGGCCGCCATTCAGCAGGGTCCCCGCCGCCGCGGGTGTGGAGTCCAGGCGCAGTATGTTCGTAAACGTTGCCGACATGCAACTGGGCAAGGTGCGGCTCAGCGAGACCTTCGCTCCCGGCGCCATCGAGTTCTTCGACCCGCAGCTCCGCCAGGCCGCGCCGCTGGTCTTCAGCGGCGTCGCCGAGCTCAGCCAGGCGACGCTGGAGATCCGCCTCAGCGGGCACTTCAGCACCTCGATGGAGGTGTCTTGCGACCGCTGCCTGGAGCCTGTCAGCTTTCCCCTCGAGGCGGACTTCAGTCTGCTGTACTGGCCGGTCTCCGCCGGCCCGGCGCAGCCCGAGCTGGCGATTGCGGGCGAGGAGACCGAGGTCGGTTTCTACGAGGGGGAGGGGCTGGATCTGAGAGACGTCCTGCGGGAGCAGGTACTGTTGCTGCTGCCGATGCAGCGCGTCTGCCGCGCAGACTGCCAGGGCATCTGCCCGGTCTGCGGGCGGAACCGGAACGAGGCCGCCTGCGATTGCCGCCAGGAGCTGGCGGACGACCGCTGGGCCGGGCTGCGGAACCTGCCGCGCCTGAACTCGCTACAATAGGACAGAACGATGCCGAATCCGAAACGTAGACATTCCGCCGCGCGCCGGGGCAAGCGCCGCGCGCACGATCATCTGCCCGCTGTGAGCATTTCAGAGTGTCCGAATTGCCACGAGCCCAAGCTGCCGCACCGGGCCTGCCCGCACTGCGGACAGTACAAGGGCCGTGAAGTCATCGAAGTCGCCGAGGAGTAGCCCGGCGAGCACATGGCTATGGTGACCATTGCCGTGGACGCCATGGGTGGCGACCACCACCCGGTAGCCGAGATAGAAGGCGCAATCCGGGCAGCCAAAGCCTATCCAATCCAGATCCTCCTGGTCGGCGACGAAGGGACTCTGCGGAAAGAGCTGGACAGCCATGTCATGACCCGCCGGCTGCCGATCGAGATCGTGCACGCCTCCGAGCGGGTGACCATGGAGGACAGCGCCGCCCGCGCGGTCCGCACCAAGCGGGATAGCTCCATCCGGGTCGCCTCGCGCCTGGTTCGCGAGGGGCTCGCGCAAGGACTGGTCTCGGCGGGCAACACCGGCGCGGTGATGGCCACGGCGAAGATGGTGCAGGGCATGGTCCAAGGCGTGGACCGGCCGGCGCTGGCCACCGTGTTCCCCAACATCCGCGGCACGGCGACGGTGATGATGGACGTGGGCGCCAACGTCGATTGCTCGCCGCAGATGCTGGCGCAGTTCGCCCTCATGGGCGAGATCTATTCGCGAGTGATTTTCGGCAATGCGAACCCGCGCGTGGGCCTGTTGTCGATCGGCGAGGAGGAGCACAAGGGCAACGAGCTGACCAAGAGCGCCACGCCGTTGCTGAAGACGCTGCCGATCCACTTCATCGGCAACGTCGAGGGCCGGGACCTCTACACCGGGAAGGCCGACGTGATCGTCTGCGACGGCTTCATCGGCAATGTGGCGCTCAAGGTCAGCGAAGGGCTGGTCGAGGTCATCCGCAAGATGTTCGACCAGTCGTTGCGCGCGACCATCACCCGCCAGCTCGGCTACATGCTGGTCCACGGCGCGTTCCAGGATTCCCGCAGGCGCCTCGACTACTCCGAATACGGCGGCGCGCCGCTGCTGGGCGTCAAGGGCGTGTGCATCATCTGCCACGGCCGCTCGAACGCCAACGCGTTCAAGAACGCCATCCGGGTGGCCGCCCAGTACGCCGAGGAGCGCGTCAACCAGCGCATCGAGACCGAGCTCAAGCGCTGGTCCTGCGCTTCCCAGGAAGTCGTTCAGGCGTAGCGGTGCTCCGCCGCTTTCCAGCCCTGGCTGTGCTACTGGCGGCCGCCTGCGCCCTGCCGGCCGCGGCCCAGAAGCCGAATCCGGTCCGGTGGACGATGGAGCCCCCGGCGGCCCAGGCCCCGGCGCGCGCGAACGTCCCGATCCTCGTCACCGCCACGATCGAACCCGGGTGGCACCTCTACGGGTTGAATGCTCCCCGGCCCATCATCCCGACCAGCATCCGCGTCTCCCAGAACCCGGCCATTGCGGCGGTGAAGCTCTACCAGCCGACGCCACGGACGGTCTTCGATCCGAACTTCGGCTTCCAGGTTGACACTTACCAACAGCAGGCCGTCTTTAGGCTCCAGATCGAGATCGAGAAGAACGCGCCCGCCGGGCCGCTCGATCTGGCCGTCGAGGCGCGCTGGCAGACCTGCAACGACCAGATGTGCCTGCCGCCGCGGCGGGCGGAGCTGGCGCTGAAGCTGACCATCGACCCGGGCGCGCGAGCGGCGGCGGCGATCGCGATTCCGCCCGGGTACACACTGTTCGACCCGAACGCACCCGTGCGCGGAAACGCGCCCCCCTCTTCCCGCGGCGCCGGGGCAGTGGCCCAGGACGCAGCGGGGCTGGCGATGTTCCTGCTCGCCGCCTTTGGCTTCGGACTGGCGGCGGTCTTCACGCCGTGCGTCTTCCCGATGATCCCAATCACGGTCTCCTACTTCCTGGGCAGGCCCTCGGCGTCGCGCGGCCGGAGCGCCGGCGACGCGCTGCTGTTCGCGCTGGGGATCATTGTGCTGTTCTCGGGTCTGGGCCTGGTGGCGACGGCGATACTGGGCCCGTTCGGTGCGCTCCAGCTCGGCTCGAGCGTCTGGGTGAACGGCTTTGTCGCGGCGGTCTTCCTGGTGTTCGCTCTGAGCCTGCTCGGCGCCTTCGAGATCACGCTTCCTTCGCGGTTGCTGACGCGCCTCGACCGCGCCTCGAAGGGCGGGGGAGCGCTCGGCGCCCTGCTCATGGGCTTGACCTTCTCGCTGACGGCGTTCGCTTGTGTAGGGCCGTTTGTGGGGACGCTGCTGGCGGCCTCGGTCGCAAGCGGCGGCCTGCGCCCGCTGGGCGGCATGATCGCGTTCGCCGGGGGCCTGGCGACGCCGTTTTTTCTGCTGGCGCTGTTCCCCGCCTTCCTGAAACGCCTCCCCAAGAGCGGCGGCTGGATGGAGCGGGTGAAAGTGGTGATGGGTTTCCTGATCCTGGCCGCGATGTTCAAGTACTTGAGCGCGATCGACCAGGTGATGCAGTGGAACCTGCTCACGCGCGAGCGGTTCCTGGCGGCGTGGATCGTGCTGTTCGCCGCAGCCGGCCTGTACCTGCTGGGCTTGCTGCGGCTGCCTGGGACAAAGCGGGAGGAGGGAGTCGGACTGGCGAGGCTGCTAGTGGGCGCCGCGCTGCTGGTCGTCGCCCTCAGCCTCGTGCCGGGGATGTTCGGCGCGCGCCTGGGCGAGCTCGACGCTTACGTTCCGGCAGCCTCGGAGAGCCCGCTCCGGGCCGGCCGCGGGGGCGGGGGAAGTCTCGCCTGGATGAAGAACCAGTACCGCGAGGCGCTCGAGCGGGGGCGCCGGGAGAACAGGCGCGTGCTAGTCGCCTTCAGCGGCTACGCCTGCACGAACTGCCACTGGATGAAGGCGAACATGTTCACCCGGCCCGAGATCGCCGCGGCGCTGGTGGACTACGTCCTGGTCGAGCTGTACACCGACGGCCTGGACCCGGCCTCCCAGGAGAACCAGGCGCTTGAGCAGGCCCTGTTCACGACCGTCGCCATCCCCTACTACGCCATTATCGATCCGGACGGGAAGGTGATTGCCACTTTCCCCGGCCTAACGCGGGATTCGCGGGCGTTCCTGAGGTTCCTGCTATCTGGCGCGCGGTGAGAGGCGGCGTTGGGACTTCTCAGTTACGATTGGTAGGAACACCGGGGGCAGGTCAATCTACCCGCAGCTGCGCGCCAGCTTCACAAAGCTATCGCACTTTGCAGCCGCGGATGCAGTTACTTGTCTTCGGGAACCTTCATCGTCCAGGTGAGCGCCGCGCTGATGAAGTAAAGAACGGCGTAGATCCACATGACGCCACCGACGCCGAACAACGGGAGGAAGATGCCGGCAACGGCCGGGCCCACCCAGGCACTGGCGCCTGCACCCAGGTTTAGAATCGACATTGCCGCGCCCTTGCGGCCGGGAGCCAATGCTACCATGATCGCTCCGAGTGGTGTGTATGCAGAGAGCATGGCTCCGAAAAACATACCCGAGATGACAGCTAACATATAGTTAGCTGGATGTCCCTGCATGGAGTAATAGAGCGCCAGCGTGGATATGCCGCAGCCTACGCCCCCGAACAGTGCCACCGTTTTGCGCCATCCGAACTTATCGCCGATAACGCCGAACAGCAGATTGAAGATAACGTTCACCACCGACAGCGCTGTCAACAGCCGCAGCCATTGACTCAGCGAAAAGCCGATCGTCCTGGTGCAGTAGACGGGCAGAAACACCAGGAAACCAAGCTGGGCAGACGTATTGATCGTTCGCACGATTCCGCCCACCCCGATCTTCGGCACCTGCCATGCAATCGTCACACTCGAAAGAAGCGTTCGAATCGGGTTCTCTCCCGCGGGCGCGAGTCGCTTTGATCCGATGGGTTCCCGCAAGCCAAGCAGAGCGCATCCGGCGAGCGCCACGAAGATCAGCGCGAACCAAAGTGTTCGGAATTGCCCAACCAGCGGGATCGAATAAGTTGCCAGGAGCGATCCGAGGGTCGGAAATCCGCCGGCAAATGCGAACCAGAACCAGCCCAGCGAAGTGCCGAGCTGACGGGCCGGCGTAGCCGCCGTGATCCAGACGAGGAACCCGTATGCAAACAGAGGATAGCCGAAGCCGCGCATTCCATAGCACAAGAGAATCAACGCATAATTATCCGGCCCGATTCCGAGAGTCAACAGAGCGACGTGGAACACAACCCAGATCACCAGGCCGACGTACATTACCCGCTTCGGCCCCCAGAGTTCCGAAAGGGCGCCCGACAACCAGGATGCAAACGCGGCGGTTGCACCGTAGACCGTGAATACGACCGCTACGGCCGATGCTGACATGCCTCTCGCCACGAGATATGCCGACAAGAACCCAGACTCGACGCCGCAGGCACACATCAACAGGAGTACCGCGACGAATCCCCACGCCAAGGGCGGATACATCCCCAGCCGCTCCAGAAGCGATGCGAGCGGCTTGCCCGCACGCGCAGCAACAGCTTGCATAGAGGTGCTCTCTTTCCTGCGTTCGGCCGAACCGTTCAGCGTAGCAGGGCCTCAGAATGGTTTCAATGACGGCCAGCCGTTTGTTGCGACCGCTCAAAAGGCGGAGGCAGAGCGCTCGGTTACGGGCCGTCTGGCGCACCGCGGCCTCTCCGGCTCCGCGCGAGAATCTGACAGGCGCCCTGGTTTGGTTGGATTTCGATAGAAAACGGATCGCAGGGTCGAAGCTGGGGACACCTCGGAACCTTGTCATGACGGCGCTTGGTAAAGATTTCAGTATCAACCTTGCCCTGCACGTCGGGCGTCTGACGCCTTTCCGTCGTGAAGGAATCGCTTCACTCGGCTCAGAAAGTCCGGGCTAGCTCCAGAGCGATTCAGCCGCACTCAACTGACCGCGGAACCGGGATCCGCGTGTCATCGAAACCCAATAAAACCAGGGGGTCTATCGGATTCTCCGGCACAGCCGAACCAAGGTATAAAGTCCGGGCGAGCATTTGCCGAAAAAGCATTCGAGTGGAAATGCTCGGTCCGAACCACGCTGCTATAGCGCGACGGCTGGCAGCGCCGACCTTCAACTGCGGCTGGGACACTTCTCCCCAAGGAACCTAAACCCATGACAAGAAAAGTCTACGCGCGTTTCCCGCTTTCAGCGGCTGGCCTGATGCTTGCACTGGTTGTCTCGGGCGCGTTGGCCCAGGCGCAGCCCGACATCCAGGCCCTGCCCAACATGGGCCAACAGATTACGCCGCTAGCGCCCCCGGATTCCCGGTTCGAATCGCTGAACCCCGATCTCGCCGACAGGCCGGACTGGCTGGCCGGGCAAGCGGCCACCAGCGTGGTGAGTCCGGATCGCAAGACCCTGCTGGTTCTGACCAGCGGGTACAACCGCGTCTTCGCGCTTGGCGTCCCGCCGCCGCCATACCCGTGGTCCGCGCCGGACTCGAACGAGTACGTGTTCATCTACGACATTTCGACGCCGGCGCCGGTCAAGACGCAAGTAGTGCAGATCGCAAATAGCTACCATGGGATGGTCTTCGATCCATCCGGCACGGCCTTCTACGTGGCCGGCGGCCAGAGCGACGTGGTCCACATCTTCACTCGGAGCGCCGCCGGAACTTGGGCGGAGACCACGGCTCCGCTTGCCTTGGGCCACAACGGCATGGGTGTTGGCCTGAATCTGAGGCCCAACGGCGCCGTGGCGATCAACAGCCAGGTGGGCGTGGCTCCTTGCGCCGCCGGCGTGGCTATTTCCAGCGACGGCCAGACGCTGGTAGTGGCGAACTACTACAACGACTCGATCACGGTGTTCACCGGAGGCCTGGGCAACTGGTCGAAGCTATCGGAACTCGACCTGCGTCCCGGCAAGAGCAAGACCGACCCGCGGCCGGGCGTGGCGGGCGGCGAATATCCGTTTTGGGTGGTTGTGAAGGGTAACGGACCGAGCGCGACAGCGTACGTATCCAGCATTCGCGACCGCGAGATCGTCGTAGTGAGTTTGAGCGCGGAGCCGGAGGTGAGGTTCCGGATTCCAGTGACCGGCCAACCCAACAAGATGACGCTGAACGCGGCCCAGACGCTCCTGTATGTCGCCGAAGACCAGTCGGATACGGTGGACGTCATCGACACCGCGACGAACGCGATTCTCGCATCCATCCCGGTCATCGTGACCGCGCCGGGAATGCCTGCCTGGCTGGCGCAATTCAAGGGCGCGAACCCAAACAGCGTGGCGCTCTCGCCGGATGAGACGCAACTCTGGGTAACGAATGGCACTCTGAATTGCATCGCGGTGGTGGCGCTCGACGGACCCAATGGCGGCGGCCACGTCGTGGGTCTCATTCCGACCGGTTGGTACCCGAACTCAGTGAGCTTGGTGAGCTTCCGCGGCCCCAACGATATCAACACGGTGCACGTCTACGTGGTCAATGCCAAGTCGCCGACGGGCGCCAATCCCGAGTGGTGCTATGGAGGCTACGGGCCGCCCAACTCGCCAAACTGCGAACCCTCGAATCAGTACAATCCCCAGAGGACCAAAGCCGGCCTCCAGAGCTTCCCGCTCCCCAGCCCGGCGCAGCTCGCGACGCTGACCGAGCAGGTAGCCGTAAACAATCGGTTCTCCCACACCGAGAGCGACGAAGACCTCGCGGTCATGGCGGCCGTGCGTCAGGGCATCAAGCACGTGATCTTCATCATCAAGGAAAACCGGACCTACGACCAGATTCTGGGTGACCTGAAAGACGCCGCTGGCCGTCCCATGGGCGATGGCGATCCCACTTTGACTGAGTTTGGAGAGGCGATCACGCCGAATCACCATAGTCTGGCGCGAAACTTCGTTACTCTCGACAACTTCCTGTGCACCGCCGAAGTCAGCTATGACGGCTGGTCGTGGAGCACTTCGGCTCAAGCCCCCGACGTGGTGGAACACCAATTCCCGGTGGCCTACGCCGCGCGCGGCCTCAGCCTGGACGGGGGAGGGGTGAACCGCAATGTGAATGTTGGCCTCTTGCCCCCCGAGCGCCAGCTCGCCAATCCCTTCACATCGGCCGATCCGGATGTGTTGCCGGGCCACACCGACACGGGGGCGCCGGATGGGCCGAACAATGAAGTGAATACCGGCTATTTGTGGAACGCCGCGCTGCGGGCGCATCTCACGGTTCGCAACTATGGTTTCTCCGTGGACGGGACCCGCTATGGAACGGCCGCCGCGGCCATTCCCGTGCTGCGCAACCCGTTCGCGGCCAACACGGTCGTGGCCTACCCCTCGGATGTCAGTCTCGCCCCGCTCACCGATCCGTACTTCCGCGGTTTTGACAACTCGCTTCCCGATTATTGGCGTTACACGGAGTGGGTCCGGGACTTCGACGCCCGATACGCTTATGGCCATCACGCCGGGCGCAGCGTCGGGGATCTTCCCGCGTTGACCCTGGTTCGCTTCATGCACGATCACACTGGAAACTACGCTGTTGCGATTGACGGCGTGAATACTCCGGACCTGCAGGTGGCCGATAACGACTATGCGGTCGCCTTGCTGGTTCAGAAGATCGCCACCAGCCCGTACGCGGACAACACGCTGATCTTCATAATCGAAGACGACGCGCAGGATGGCGGCGACCACGTCGATTCGCACCGCAGCACGACGTACGTGGTGGGCCCCTACGTGAAGCGAGGCGCGGTGGTTTCCACGCGGTACACCACTCTCAACGTGCTGCGCACCATTGAAGAGGTTCTGGGCCTCCCGCCGATGAACCTGAACGACGCGCTCGCCAGGCCCATGGCCGACATCTTCAACACCACTCCTAGCCCGTGGAGCTTTACCGCCGCTCCCTCGGCGCTGCTCTACAATACGTCGCTGCCGCTGCCTCCCAAGCGGGCCGGACTGATCGTGCCCAGGCCGGCGCGCAATGCGGAGTACTGGGCGCGGGTCACGAGAGGGATGGACTTCACGACCGAAGATCGCCTCCCTCCCGCCGAGTTCAACCGCATTCTCTGGAAAGGGATGATGGGCGACCAGCCCTATCCCGCCTCGCTGGCCAGAATAGAGCCACGCGACGGGCGATCTCTGAAGCAAAATGCGGCGTGGGAGCCGAAGGCGGGCAGGGATTGAGCGCGGCCAGGCGGTCGCGCGCGGAAGGGGTTCCCCCGAACAAGGCAGTATCTTCGGGCGAGCCCAGCCGGGCGCGGCCGCGAACAGCGGAATAACTAGATTGGAGGAATGCTTTGTGCGTATGAAATCACTTCAGCTTCTGGGATTGATTGCTCTGGCTGCCGCCACGCTCGACAGCCAGCCGACCAACGGAGCCGTCTATTGGTCCGTGGCGGCGCCGGATTGCTCCAGCCTGGCGGGAGAGTCGCCCGTGGCGATTACGAACTCGTCGGGGACGACGATCGGCTATTCCTGCTATGTGAGCGGGACGTTCGTATGGCTCGGCGCGGGCGGGGGGTGGCGCACCTCGATCCGCGTGGCTGCGCCCGCATCGGCCGCTATTGGTGTCGACTATACCTTCTACGACACGAGTGGAAACGACCTGGAGTTGGACACCGCGATTAGCGGCGGCGAGTCAACCACATCCGGCCACGGCGTGAGCTTCGCCTTGTCTGCCAATCAGCCCGCGGAAGTCGGCCTGCTTGGCGCTCCGGGCGACGCTCCGGCGTATAACTCCTCGTCTACCGGCTCGGTGTACGCCGTGTTTTACTGCCCCGACGCAACAACTTGCGGCAACGTGCGTCCGCAGTTGTTCTATTCGGCGCTGCCCGCCATTCCGTGGTCGCCGAGCGTACCGATCTCATGGGACACCGAGCTATGGACCCAGTGGTCGGCGGTGGGTATCGATGACGGCACTACGCACCGGGTATCCCTTGCGGTTTACAACGAAGACCTGACAGCCACGAGCTTCACGGTCCGGATCTACGACAGCACGGGATCCCTTGTCGCGACGGGCACGACGCCTTTGATCCCTCCCCTGCAACCGCTCCCCAACGGCGCTTTGGGAGAAGGGGGGACATACGGGGCGCTTCTGTCGGATGTGATTTCGGGGCCGTTGCCGGCGGGCCTCTTCAAGGTCCTCGTCGACGGCGGGCCGAGGTATTCCGCGGTCGAGGTGCTCCAGTTTGACGGGCTGTCCGCGACCGCCTTGCAGGTTGCCTACGAAGGTGCGCTCAGCTCGATTTCGACTCCAACCGCCGTGCCGGACCGGCGACTGAACGCCAGGCGCGCGCGCGTGGCGTCCAGGCCAAAGGCGGCGTTTAGCGCGCTGGCGAGGTAGGGCGGGGGAACGGCTTGGGCGGT
>Ga0187886_1002693_pt1 | contig 13940 bp, 12 predicted proteins | sample June2016WEW_20_1_FD_133001 | JGI IMG/M metagenome (GOLD analysis project Ga0187886, IMG submission 133001) | Peatland microbial communities from SPRUCE experiment site at the Marcell Experimental Forest, Minnesota, USA - June2016WEW_20_150 | ecosystem: Environmental > Terrestrial > Soil >... | reverse complement strand
TTCCAGGGGAAGTGCTGGAATTGGCAGACAGGCATGACTTAGGATCATGTGCCGAGAGGCGTAGGGGTTCAAGTCCCCTCTTCCCCACCAGAAAATTATATTAGGAATGAGGAATAACACATTGAAAATCGAAACTCAACCTCGCGATGATCATCAAGTACGCTTACTTGTTGAATTGGAGCCTGAAGTATTGGAGAAATTCAAGCATCAGGCAGCGCGAAAAATCGCCCAGAAAGCTAAGATTCCCGGCTTCCGGCCTGGCAAAGCCCCGTATGATGTCATAAAGCGATTTTATGGGGATGATGCGCTCAAAGAGCAGGCTGTCGAGCTGCTGGTAGACGATCAGTATTCTAAAATCCTGGAAGAAGCCAAGGTAAAACCGGCTACGGCTGGAACATTGGATGAGGTTGTTAGCTACGATCCTCTCAAACTGGCGTTTGTCGTTCCCCTGGCACCAGAGGTTGTACTCGGCGATTATCATGCCATCCGCCAAGAATATCACCTCGAACCCGTTACCGAAGAAGAGATTAACCGGGTCATTCATAATTTGCAGACCAGCTACGCAGTGGCTGAACCAGCCGAGAGGCCGGCGCAGGAAACCGATCTCGTTTACGTCAAGATGAAAGGCGTCTTGGCCCATCCTGCAGAAGCTGAAGACGCTGAAGTGATTCGAGAATCCAGTTACCAGTTTGTCATCGGCGATGCGGATGACCCCTGGCCGATGGAAGGATTTTCCAAAGAATTGATTGGTCTTTCTGGCAACGAAGAGAAGAAAATCCTGCATTCCTTCCCCGAAGATTATTCTTCTGAGAAGCTTAAAGGTAAAGAGATCGAATTTACCGTGAACGTCCAGGCGGTGAAATCGATGAAACTACCTGAGCTGAATGATGAATTTGCCAAAACTATCGGCGGCAGTTTCTCCACCATGGAAGATGTTCGCAAGAGTATCCATACCGAGATCGAACAAAATCGCACTCAGGAATATGATGAACAGTATATTTCTATGTTGGTAGATACAATCATCAGCCAGGCAGCCATCAAGTATCCACCTCAACTCATAAAAAATGAAGAAGATCACCTTCTCGAGCACTTCCAGGAAGACCTGGGCGAGAAAAAAATGGATATGGATACTTACCTGAAAACCCGCCAGATGGATAAAGCCACCTTTATTGAAAACGAGATTACCCCAGCAGCCGTCAAAAGCCTGCACCGCAAGCTGGTGCTGGATAAAATTACCCGAGAAGAAGGCATTCAATTAAATATTGACGAGCTCAAGACAACGGTGTCCACCAGGATGGCTCAATTGCAGAATGAGCCCGAATTTAAAAATTACCAGAGGCGAGGCCAGGTCGAGAACCTGGTTAACGCGGTGACCCTCGATACGGCCGGACATTTACTCAACCGGGACACTATCGAGAGGTTGAAAATCATCGCTAAGGGTGAATTCAAACCTGAAGGTGAAAGCGAGGTCGAACCAGTAACCTCCACCATCGAAGCTGAACCTGTTGCCTCTTCCATCGAGACTGAACCGGCTGCTTCTTCTATTGAAACCGAACCATCACCGGACTCGATCCTACCTCCACCTGCTGATGAGAATCCATCAAATAGTGAAGAATCAAATCCAACTGAGGCTACTGTTGCTGAATAATTTATGTTAGTGTTCTATAGAAAGAGGAAAGAATGACAATTTCGGAGTTCTCATCAGTCATCCCAATGGTGATTGAATCATCCGGGCGTGGTGAACGCGCCTACGATATTTACTCTTTACTACTCAAGGAGAGGATTGTATTTCTGGGGACGCCAATTGACGACCAAGTCGCCAACCTGGTTGTCGCCGAGCTGCTTTTCCTTAGCCGTGAAGATCCTGAAAGAGATATTGAAATGTATATAAACTCTCCCGGCGGGCAAATTTATTCCGGGTTGGCGATCTACGATACCATGCAGATGATCCCGAATAAGATCAGCACGGTCGCCGTGGGTGTGACAGCTTCCTTTGGAACGGTGCTGCTGGCAGCAGGCACAAAAGGGCACCGCTACGCCCTGCCGCATGCCACCATCCACATCCACCAGCCTTTAGGTGGAGTCCAGGGACAGGCTTCCGATATCGAGATCCAGGCGCGCGAAATCCTCAGGCTGAAAGCTCGTTTGATTTCAATCATGTCGGAAAACACGGGCAAATCGTTGGAAGTTATCGAACACGACACCGAACGGGATTTTTACCTGGATGCCGACCAGGCAGTCGAATATGGTATTGTCGATCAGGTGCTGAAAACACCAGTTAAAAAGTAGCCCGCCCATTAGCATAGACACAGTAACGAAGCCGGATGGCAATCGCTATCCGGCTCGTTTGTGAAGCGAGATTAAATGATTTCAAGCCTTTCACCCGCCATAAAAGCCTTGATCCTGGACATGGACGGCGTCCTCTGGAAGGATGACCAGCCGATTGGAGACCTTCCCAAAATTTTTTTTCGCATTAAGGAAATCGGCCTGAGGATCATTCTTGCCACCAATAATGGCATGCGCAGCGCCGCCCAGCACCAAGAAAAATTGGCCCGGTTTGGCGTCAGAGTAGAAGAATGGCAGGTAGTCAATTCTGGTATGGCAGTCGCCTATTTACTTAGCCAGAAATTTCCCCAAGGCGGTCCGGTTTTTGTAGTTGGCGAAGGCGGCCTGATCAAAGCCCTGGAACATAACGGGTTCTATCCAGCCGAAAAGGATGTTCTGGCAGTTGTGTGCGGCTTTGATCGCCAGGCGACTTTTGAAAAACTCACCCGAGCGACAATATTAATTCGCAAAGGCGCCCCTTTTATCGGCACGAACCCCGATCGCACCTTCCCTACCCCTGAAGGGTTGATCCCCGGAGCGGGCTCTTTCCTGGCCTTCCTGGAAGCTGCTACAGATGTTAAACCAATCATTGCCGGCAAGCCTTTCCCGACTCTTTTTCAACTGGCAATTGAGCGGCTAAAGCTTTCTCCTCAAGGAATATTAGTCGTCGGTGACCGCCTGGATACCGACATCCTGGGCGGGCAGCAGGCAGGATGCCGTACAGCTCTGGTCATGTCGGGTGTCACTTCTGCCAACGAACTGCAAGCCTGGTCCCCTAAGCCCGATCTGGTAGCGTCTGATTTATTAAGTTTGCTACAGTAAAAACAATGGATACCACACGCAGGTTGGTTTATGACCTTGACCTGCCCGATCTTCAGCATCAAGTAGAGGCCTGGGGACAACCAGCTTATCGCGCCGTTCAGATCTGGCAGGGTTTATACAAACAATTATGGCCTGCTGCCGAGCTATTCACCAACTTGCCCGTATCTCTTCGGCTGCAGCTTGGAGATCAATTTAATTTCACAGCCCTTACCCCCGGTCAGGTATTACAATCCAGTGACCGTGAAACTACCAAAACGTTGTTCAATCTAAATGACCACCGCGCCATTGAAGTAGTCTTGATGAAATACAATGAACGCAGGACGTTATGTATATCGACCCAGGCCGGCTGCGCGTTGGGCTGTATCTTCTGCGCCACCGGGCAAATGGGTTTTAAACGCAATCTGACCAGCGGCGAGATCGTGGAACAGGTCCTCTATTATGCCCGCCTGCTAAAAACGGAGGGCGAGCACGTCACCAACATCGTGGTAATGGGCATGGGAGAACCATTCCACAATTACGACGCCACCATGTCGGCCATTAACCGCTTGAACAATCCGCAAGGCATGATGCTTGGTGAACGCCGGTTTACCATCTCCACGGTTGGCCTGGTGCCGATGATTCGGAAATTTGCTGAAGAAAAAAGACAGATCAACCTGGCGATTAGCCTGCATGCAGCCAACGACTCATTGCGCTCGAAACTCTTACCAGTCAATCGCAAGTACCCTATCTCGGAGTTAATCACTGCTTGCAGAGAATATGTGGGAAAGACCAACCGCAGACTGACCTTCGAATGGGCCCTTATTTATGACGTAAATGATTCAATCAACGACGCCAGAGAACTTGCCAGTCTCTTAGGCGGATTGCTTTGCCACGTCAATGTTATCCCGCTCAATCCGACTCATCGCTACGCCGGGCAGGCAACCACTCGCCAGAGGGCCGAAGAATTCCGCAATGCAATGATGGAAGCAGGTATTCCCTGTACCATTCGCCTACGCCGCGGCATCGACATCGAAGCAGGCTGCGGCCAGCTAGCCATTGAAGCAAATCCGGCTCCCTGATTCCTTACATGATATAATCGCTGACTATGGTTGACTTCTTCAATAAATGGCAAGAAGGTCTGGAAAGGACGCGCAAGGTGGCGTTTGGACGCATCGCCACCATATTTGGCGCTACCCAGATCACCAGCCAGACCTGGGATGAGTTAGAAACCATTTTGATCCAGGCTGATCTCGGGATTGAGACGACCAAGGCCATTGTCAACTCGCTGAAGAAGAAAGTAGCCAGTGAGGGATTTACTCGGGCTGAGGATCTCCAACAGTGTCTGCGCCAGGAATTGGTCAATCGCATCACTCCTCCCCCAGAGATCGACCTGGACGGGCTGCATCCGGCAGTTATCCTCCTGGTCGGGGTAAATGGCTCGGGGAAAACTACTACTGCAGCCAAACTTGGCAAGCTTTTTGCTCTGCAGGGCAAGAAAGTGCTGCTGGCCGCGGCCGATACATTCCGGGCTGCGGCAGTTGACCAGCTCCAGGTGTGGGGAGATCGCCTCGGATTGCCGGTCGTCGCTGGACAACCGGGAAGCGATCCTGGTGCAGTGACCTACGATGCTATTCAGTCTGCCATTTCACGAAAAATGGATATCGTACTGGTCGACACAGCCGGGAGGCTGCACACTCGCTACAACTTGATGGAAGAATTAAAGAAAGTCCATCGCGTAACGGGCAAAGCGCTGCCTGGAGCACCTCATGCTACCTGGTTGGTTTTGGACGCCACAACCGGTCAAAATGCTCTCCAACAGGCGCGTGCCTTTAAAGAAGCAGTAAAGGTCAATGGCGTCATATTAGCAAAACTGGATTCCTCAGCCAAAGGAGGGATGGCTTTTGCCATCCAACAGGAATTGGGTTTGCCGATTCTGTATGCCGGGCTGGGTGAAAAATTAGAAGATCTCGAGCGCTTTGACCGCGAAGCTTTCGTCGATGGGATACTTATACAAAATTAGTCTTTAATCCGGAGGATTTATGCAAGACCTGGTTTCACGTTTGAGTGAAGCTGCTCAAACCATCTCCCAGCTTATGGTGCATCTTTGACTTTCCTGCCAAGGAAGTAGAACTTCAGGAACTGCAAAAGAAATCCGAAGATCCTGCTTTATGGGAGGTTCCTTCAGAAGCTCAAAAGACAATGAAACGCCTGTCGGATCTTCGCTCCGAAATTGACGGGTGGAAATCCATTCAAAAATTAACCCAGGAAACACTTGAGTTGGCTGAACTTCAAGCTGAAAGCCTGGCCGCTGACCTGGAAAAAGAAACCGCGGCGATCGAAAAAGAAGTCTCCTCTCGTGAGCTAAAAACACTTCTCTCTGGGCCATACGACAAGGGCAACGCGTTGCTGGCAATCAATTCTGGCGCAGGCGGTACGGAGGCCATGGATTGGGCCGCCATGCTGGAACGGATGTACCTGCGTTGGGCCGAGAAACGCGGCTATTCGACCGAAATTCTAGATTTCACCGAAGGGGAAGAAGCTGGTATTAAGAGTATCACCATTGCCGTCAATGGTTTGTATGCTTATGGTTATCTTCGAGCAGAAAAAGGGGTACATCGCCTGGTGCGTCTTTCGCCCTTCGATGCCGCCCACCGCCGCCACACATCTTTTGCCCAGCTAGAGGTATTACCCGAAGTCGGAGATGACGCGGGCATCCAGATTAGCCCAGAAGATATTCGTATCGATGTTTTCCGTTCCTCCGGGGCCGGCGGCCAAAATGTGCAGAAAAACGCCACAGCAGTGCGTATTACTCACATTCCTAGCGGTCTGGTGGTATCCTGCCAGAATGAGCGTTCTCAGATTCAGAACCGCGAAAATGCGCTGCGCGTTTTACGGGCCCGTTTACTGGAACTCAAGCAGGAAGAACAGGAAAAACAAATGGCCGAATTACGCGGCGAATTCACCAAGAATGAATGGGGAAGCCAGATCCGCTCTTACGTGCTCCATCCCTATCAGATGGTGAAGGATCACCGCACCGAATACGAAACAGGGAATACCCAGGCGGTATTGGACGGTGAAATTGATGATTTTATCGAAGCCTATTTGCGCTCACGCCACCCGGTTGCCAGGACGAATTAATCCAGGATTCTGGCCAATTCGAACAGATTCAGATCGATAGTCTTTTTAGTCGAAGCAACCACTTCCAAAGGAGTAGTTACCATCTCGCCTTTGATCAAACCGGTCAGGACGCCGTACTGGCCATGCGCCATGAAGTCGGTCGCGGCTGCGCCGAGTCGGCTGGCAAGAATGCGGTCGAAGGCGCTTGGGGTACCCCCGCGCTGGACATGCCCAAGTGTGGTTACACGCAAGTCAAATCCCAGGCGCTCTTTATGGTTAAGAAAGTATTCATCCAATTTCGCCGCGTTATAGGTTGCGCCTTCTGCTACCACGATGATGGCGTGGGCTTTGCCCTTACGGTAGGCTGATTGAAGCGTCTGGGCCAACTCCTCCGGGTCAGTTTCAACTTCGGGGATCACGCAGGCTTCAGCGCCGCCAGCAATCGCCGACATCAGCGCCAGGTAGCCGCAGCCGCGTCCCATAACTTCCAGCAAGAACGCTCGCTGGTGTGATGAGGCGGTGGTTTTCAACCGATCGATAGCCTCCAGAGCAATATTAAGGGCAGTATCGACACCGATGGTCATTTCTGAACCATAAAGGTCATTGTCGATTGTTGAAGCCACGCCTACAACCGGAAAACCCAACTTGCTCAATGCATATGCGCCGGTCTGCGAACCGTTTCCGCCAATTACAATCAGGCCTTCGATCCCAAATTCGTTCATCCTGCGAATGGCCTTGATTTGACCATCCTCGGTCCTAAATTCAGGGCTGCGTGCACTGCCCAAGATCGTTCCTCCTTTTTGAAGGATACCGCCCACATCTCTGGCACCTAAAAAGTTCATTCGCCCGTTGATTAACCCTTCGTACCCCTGTGAAACGCCGTAGACTTCCCATCCTTTTCTAATTCCGGTTCGCACAACTGCCCGGATCGCAGCATTCATACCGGGGGCATCACCTCCGCTGGTCAGTACAGCGATTCGTTTCATGCTTCCCTCCCAAAGCGCAAGGACGATTTAGTTTTCTTGTTTCCTTCATTTTATCATAATCGGCTTTTTTAACTTCCCGCCAATAACGTTTTTAATTCTCTGGGAATAGCCGTGATGAACTCCCAGATTTTTGGGTGCCATGATACCCAAAAATCTGGGGACCTTCCACGGGAAATCCCAATGAGCCAGGTTTTTTCTGCCAATCGATGGCCCGAATGACACAATGTATGTTAAGTCTGGCTAAATAGCAGTATTACGGCGTGCCTATATTTGGTAAAATGCATAACGATAGCTTCTTTTCTTTTTGCAAATGGAATCCGGATTTTCGGCCACCACCCAAAAGATGGCTCTCCCCGTTTTGATTATAGGCAGGAGCCCGGCGTGGCTTTCTGCCGCCATCGCAAAAAAGGGAAAAATAAAATGAAAGATAACTCAATATTAATTCCAGTCGCCATCCTGCAATCCTTCATGCAGGACGTATTCACCGGTGTTGGTGTACCGCTCGAAGATGCCAAAATTGCTGCAGAAGTGCTAATCACTTCCGATTTAAGAGGCATTGAATCCCACGGCATTGGCCGGCTTAAAATGTATTACGACCGAATCAAAACCGGGCAGCATCGACCTGTCACCAACCTCGAGGTGGTGCGTGAAAGCCCTACAACTGCGGTCATCGATGGGCATCATGGGGTTGGCATGATTATTGGCACGCGTTCCATGCAAATGGCAATCGATAAAGCGCGCGCTTATGGCATGGGATCAGTCGCCGTGCGCAATTCGACCCATTTTGGGATAGACGGGTATTACGCCTTGATGGCTGTAAAAGCCAACATGATCGGGATGAGCTTTACCAACGCTAGGCCATCCATCGCCCCGACTTTTGGCGTACAACCCATGCTCGGCACCAATCCGATTGCTTTTGGCTGCCCAACGGATGAAGATTGCCCATTCATTTTCGACGGCGCCACCTCGATAACCCAGCGGGGAAAATTCGAAGTCCTGGCCCGGGCAGAAAAAAAGAGCCCGGAAGGTTGGGTAATCGACCAACAAGGTCTCTACATCACCAATCCTAACGAAGTCCTGGTCGGGTTAGGCCGCGATACCGCAGCTCTTCTTCCGCTGGGCGGAGCAGGCGAGCTAGGCGGTGGCCACAAAGGCTACGACCTGGCAACTATCGTCGAGATCCTGTCGGCTTCACTGCAAACGGGGGCATTCCTGCATGGTTTAACCGGATTTGATAAGAACGGCGACCGCCAGCCGTTTAAAGTCGGTCATTTCTTCATGGCGATTAACATCGAAGCTTTTGTCGACATCGATCAATTTAAAGCCACCACCGGCGAAATCCTGAGAGAGCTGCGTAATTCGAAGCGCGCTCCAGGACATGAACGGATCTACACTGCCGGTGAAAAAGAATTTGAAATGGAAGATAAAGTCAGGGAGCAGGGCGTGGCGGTCAACCCCAACTTGCAGAAAGAAATCAAGATCATGCAGCAGGAATTGGGTCTGACCCAGTACAGATTCCCCTTCTAGAAACCCGCTACAGTTATTTCTTCGATAAACCAGGTAAAAGCAGAATCTTAATAATGGCTCTGCTTTTCCTGATATTCTAAAATTAGAATATAATACTACCCAACTTTCCTATTGAAAGTAAGACCTTACGGGATACATACTATCTAAATATTAAGTTTAAGAAGTTCTCTATAGTAAGGTTTGTATGAAGATCGAAAACCTGCTAGAAGTTCTGCCTGAAATTTACAGCGTGGTAGACCGCGAACTGATCATGCGGGCTTACCAATTTGCAGAACAGGCCCATTCAGGTCAAAGGAGAGCTTCTGGGGAACCTTACATAACCCATTGTGTAGCCGTAGCTGCCATTCTGGCCGAAATGCTCGTGCCTCCGGCAGTAGTGATTGCTGGACTCTTGCATGATATAGTCGAGGACACCAGCCGTACTTTGGCCGATATTCGCCGGGAATTCGGGGATGAGGTCGCCCACCTGGTAGATGGAGTCACCAAACTGACCAATCTACCTCGCGTGGAGCGTGGTGATCAGCATCTGGAAGAACAGGATGAGCCAGATAACGACGGTGATGATCCTCTTATCTCAATCGAATCTGACCCACGCGGGCGAAAAAAGGATTTGCGCAATGAAACCCTGCGGAAAACTTTTATGGCCATGGGGGATGATATCCGGGTCGTGTTAATCAAACTGGCCGACCGATTGCACAATATGCGCACACTGGGTTTCATGCCGGAAAACAAGCGGAAGAGGATTGCCCAGGAAACTCTCGATATTTTCGCTCCGTTGGCCAACCGCCTGGGGATCTGGCGCATCAAGTGGGAGCTGGAAGACCTGGCTTTTCGCTACATCAACCCGGATAAATATAAAGAAATCGCTGAAAACCTGGCCGAACGGCGTGAAGACCGTGAACATAAGATCGATCAGATCCTTGCCAGGCTAAGAGCGCTTCTAGATCAATCAAACATCCAAGTCGAAATTTCAGGTCGCCCAAAACACATCTATTCAATCTACCGCAAAATGGTCGAAAAGGGTCGGCCATTCGAAATGGTGCGCGATTTACGCGGGGTACGCCTGATTGTCCAGGATATCCCTTCTTGCTATGCCGCCTTGGGCGTCATTCATACCCATTGGCGGCCAATCCCGCATGAATTCGACGATTATATCGCTTCCCCGAAAGACAATTTCTATCAATCCCTTCATACAGCGGTCTTGTACGACGATGGTAAACCTCTCGAAGTCCAGATTCGCACCTCCGATATGAACCAGCGTGCCGAATACGGCATAGCCGCTCATTGGCGTTATAAGGAACGCGGGAAGCGTGACGACGATTACGAACAGCGCATCAACTGGCTGCGAAAGTTAATGGAATGGCGCCAAGAAGTTGAGGATGCTCAGGAATTCGTGGATGGAATGAAGACCGACGTCTTCCAGGATCGTGTGTACGTCTTTACCCCACGCGGCGACATCATCGACTTGCCAACCGGGGCGACGCCGATTGATTTTGCTTACCACGTCCATACTGAAATCGGCAATCGCTGCCGCGGTGCAAAACTAAATGGAAAATTGGTGACACTGGATTATCCCCTGAAAACAGGCGACCAAATTGAAATTTTAACCGCCAAGCAGGGAGGCCCAAGCCGGGATTGGCTGAATCCAACACTTGGCCTGGTAAAAACTCAGCGCGCCCGCTCTAAGATCCGCCAATGGTTCAAGATTCAAGATCGCGAACAGAACTTGATCCAGGGGAAATCCATCCTGGATAAAGAACTGCGCCGGTTAGGCGTCGTGGGTGTTGACCTGGAAGATCTGTCCCAATATTTTGAATTCAAAAATGTTGAAGAGCTTTACGTTGGATTAGGCTGTGGCGATCTACCGCTAGGCAGAATCATCAACAAACTTTCCGAGGTCGAAGAGGATAAAGATTTACTGCGCGAGCTTCACCCCACCGTTGAAACCAAGAAAGATATCACCGGGGTGACCGTGCTGGGCCTGAAGGGTATCCTGACCAATTTTGCTCGTTGCTGCAACCCGGCGCCAGGCGACGAAATTGTTGGCTACATCACACGCGGGCGCGGTGCAACCATTCACCGGCTGGATTGTCCCAATGTGGCGCGTATGCGTGACCGAGACAAAGAACGGATTGTCAAGGTTTCCTGGGGAGAAGCCCAAAAAACGTATCCCATTTCTATACAGGTAAAAGCCTATGACCGGCAAGGTTTGATGGGGGATATATATAATATTGTGAATAACGAAAACGTCAACATGCTGGATGTCGATGTCAAAGTGACTCATAACCTGGCTTCCATAAAAATGATCATTGAAGTTGGTGATGTGGCCCAATTAAGCCGAATCCTAACCAGGATTGAAAATTTGCCCAACGTTATGGAAGCTCACCGCTTGAAACCCGGCTAAAGGATGATATAATTCCCCGCCTGCTAAAACCTGTAACCAGGAGCAAATCTTTGCCCGAGTTACTGTCTGTCCAGGAAGCCCAAGAACTGATCTTAGCAGCATTTGAACCAGTCCATGCTGTCTCAGTTGAACTGCCTCATGCCGTGAATCGGATTTTAGCTAAAGATATTCGTTCCACCACTGATCTACCTCCATTTGCCAATGCCAGCATGGATGGGTTTGCGGTGATCGCCTCAGATTTGGAAAATACCCCTGTTAAATTGGAAATAATCGCTGATATCCCCGCAGGAGTCTTTCCTGAGGTATCCATCCAGCATGGAAAAGCGGCGAGAGTGATGACAGGCGCCCCTATTCCGGATGGATCAAACGCTGTGGTCCCTATCGAAAATACCGATTTGTACCAAAGTCAGGTTCCTAATCCATTGCCTGACTCAGTAACCGTCTTGCGCCCTGTTCAACCAGGCGAATATATCCGTCCCAGGGGGCAGGACCTGCACAAAGATACGGTCGTCTTGAAAAAAGGCCGGCGCCTGCAGCCTCAGGACATTGGCCTGGCGGCTTCGCTAGGGATATATAGGATCCCTGTCTATGCGAAACCTCGCATAGCCCTTCTAGTCACTGGCGATGAATTGGTGCACCCAAACGAACCCCTTACCCCCGGGAAAATCCGCGACGCCAATTCATATATTTTAGGAAGCTTGATTGAACGGTCTGGCGGCGCAATCGTCTCCCTGGGAGTTGCTCCCGATGACCCAACCGTCATCAGGGAACGGTTGGAGTCAGCCAAATCTCAGCAAGTCGACCTGATTTTAACCTCAGCTGGCGTCAGTGTCGGCGCCTTTGATTTTGTGCGTTCCGTTGTCCTTGAAAACGGCACATTAACTTTTTGGAAGGTGAACATGCGCCCGGGTAAGCCGCTCGCTTTCGGTTCCTACCGGGGAATCCCCCTGGTAGGCCTTCCCGGCAATCCGGTATCGGCTTACGTCGGTTTTCTGATCTTCATCCTTCCCGCTTTAAGAAAAATGACAGGCGTTGTTGAAGTCAACCTTCCCCATAGAAAAGTCTTTCTGGCAGAAGAGGTCGAATCCGATGGAAGGGAAAGTTATCTGCGGGTAATCCTTATCCATCGTGATAACCGCCTTGAGGCCGTGTTGAGCGGCCATCAGGGTTCGGGAAATATATATTCTTTAGTTCAGGCAAATGCTTTACTGATTCTGCCATCAGGAGTAAAATCGCTCCCTGTCGGAAGCGAAGTGAACTGCCTGTTGATTGACGACGAAATTGGTTACTGATGAAAATTCGTGTCGAGAAATTACGATTGTTCTTAATAGCCGGTTCTATAATCGGTTTTCTTGATGCCCTTTACCTTACCTGGATGAAAATTACCAATAACCCGCGCATGTGCATTCAAGGTTTAGGAGATTGTTTTACCGTAGATACCAGTAAATACTCGGAAATCGCCGGAATTCCGGTCGCCGTATTAGGCGCAGCCGCATATATTTGCCTGTTTTTAATCTTGATCGTCGAAAACCGGTCCGATTTTCTAAAATCAAATTCTGCCTTATTCATTTTTGGCATTACTCTCTCTGGAACTCTTTTTTCAGCTTACCTGACCTACATCGAACTATTCGTTCTCAGAACGATCTGCCCTTTTTGTGTGGTATCAGCAATCACTATGCTGATTTTACTTGTCATTTCTATTATTCGACTGATAAAATATCAGCCTGAAAATATTACCTGAGGAGGAGAAAATCATGGCTCGAATCCGATGTCACTACCTCGATTGCGTCTTTCTAGATGAGGGGTTCTGTAGTGCCGCCGCAGTAGAAATAGATCCCGATTCAGGATGTATGACCTATTCCCCTACTGCCGAAGCCACTGCAGAAGACGAGTGGGATGAGGAAGAAGAACTGGAAGAATGGGAAGAGCTCGAAGATGACGATGATGAAGAAGAAGATATCTGGATGGACGACGAAGAAGAAAACTATTAGACCTCAATACTTAATAATTTCGCACTGATGCAGGTTTTGTGATCACATTGGGATATTTAAACAAAAGCCCCGGGAAAACTCCGGGGCTTTTTTCTCTCAGATCGAAAAAAGATTTGAATAGGATGTATAATTTTTCTTGCGGCGCATTCAATTACTCCGGTCCTTTGAGATATACCGTGGAATAATCCGGGAGTTTATCACGGTGATTCCCAAAGAGCCAGTACTCCATCAAGGATAACTCGTTTGGGATTAACCTGTCAAAAGGTTTCGTCCTTTTATGACACCAGTAATGCGGCTTTTGCAGTGGCCATGTATTGCTTTAATGTGTATATGAGGAAAAAATGAAAAATAACACCCGTCGCGACTTCTTACGGAAATCTATTACGGGTCTAAGTGCATTGGCGCTTGCAACTGTGCTGGATAGCTGCTTCCAATCCAAACCAGTGCCACCAACCTCGAACTTACCGGTTCTGCCCACCCTTTCCACTAACAACCCGTACATGGTAGTTGCCCGAGCTGGCGAGCCAGAAGTGCTTATTCAGCGGGCTATGGCAGCCTTCGGTGGCATGCAGACCTTCGTAAAAAAGGGATTTACAGTAATCCTCAAGCCGAATATCTGCACCGCCTACCACAGCTACGAGTACGCCGCCACCACCAATCCCTGGTTGGTAGGAGGATTGGTTAAATTATGCCTGGGGGCCGGCGCTAAGAGTGTAACAGTAATGGATTTCCCTTTTGGCGGCACCGCCGAAGAAGCTTACGTCGTCAGCGGGATTGCCGACCAGGTTA
>Ga0187886_1002692_pt1 | contig 13946 bp, 11 predicted proteins | sample June2016WEW_20_1_FD_133001 | JGI IMG/M metagenome (GOLD analysis project Ga0187886, IMG submission 133001) | Peatland microbial communities from SPRUCE experiment site at the Marcell Experimental Forest, Minnesota, USA - June2016WEW_20_150 | ecosystem: Environmental > Terrestrial > Soil >... | reverse complement strand
TATCCCCAGCGGTTACCGATAGCGTTGCAATCCCCGGAGTACCGGGTAAAAGTTGCCCCGAAATTGAGGCGTCTGTATTTGTCACAAATTTTAGTCCCGAGAGGGATGTTAAAATGGTTCCCGCTGCAAGGTTTATCGGGTCGCCATTCCCATTTGCAACTTGAACACTTCCTCCAGCTTTATCACCGACCAATTTGGCACCTGTTGTTGATTTTGTTTTATCTCCGGAGGCCTGCGAAGTTATTGTTTGGGCAGGAATAATAGCTTTTGATTCATCAAAAATCCCTGCCGTACTAAAAGAAATACTCACCTGTTCTTGGAAAGATTTTGGAGCAACAAAAATTGTTACAACTGCTTTTGGAAGAAACCAGTAAGCCGCACCACCACCGAGGATAATAAATAGAACCAAAGCCAAAATAAAATATAAAGGTTTTTTACTACCCTGAGAAGAAATCTTCGGACCGCGACTTAAAAACTTTGAAGAAAACCCATGGAACAAACTTTTGGTTTTTTGTAGATAAGACCCCATTTTCGGGGTGGCCGGTTGTGGAGAAACTACCGGAGAGGGAGGAAGGGGCACGGGTTGTTGGCTTTTTGTAACATCTTCTCCTACCACAAAACCAAGATCTTCCACATTAACTTCCGCTTCCGGCTCAGTCACATTTTTAATTTCCGCCTCTGGCGGATACGCCTCTTCTTCAATTTTTTCCTCTTTTGAGGAGATTCCGGAAACATTACCAATTTCGGCAGCTCCGGCAAGGCATGTTGCTAAAACTTTTCTGTCAGAGGCAAGTATTTCTGCCTTCGGGGTATGTAAAAATTTCATTTTTTCGCTCCCCTCCCAACTCGCCTTCATCAATTCTTCTTTTGCCTCTTCAAGTTCTCCGCCCCTACCATTAAAAACCACCATTCTCGAAGGCAGGGGTGATGCACCTTCAAACCTAGAAAGTCCTTCCGTCACATCTTCGGTAATAGAAACGCTCCTGGCAACCGACGTTGTCCCAACCAAATTCCCTAACTTAAAAATGGATATCTCTAAATTTTCCGAACCAAGTCCGACAATAATCGCGCTTAATGGTGACCCTTCTTCAGATTTATAGAGGTGCGCAATAGCCTCTGACAAAACTACAAATCCGACCGGAGTTAAGGACAAATCCGTACAGACCTTTTTAATCATTGCCAAATATTCGTCCTGTATTTCCCCATTTTTAACCCAGGAAGAAGCAACTCCAAAAACTGTTTTATTCGGCTCCTTATAATTTTCCGGAAGTTTAGCAACACAAGAAGAAAGTGCAGCATCGCAAGCTCCAACCAGTTCGTCTTCGGAGCCCCAAGCTGCCCCGGGGCTAATATTTAATACTTCGGCATCTGTCTTACCTATATACCAGATCCCGGCTTGAACCCAACCTTTTTCAATAACCAAAGACCAATAAAGTTCCGGCGGTTTGTCACGGTTATTCAAAAAATCTTTGAGGTTCATTTTTCAAGGACAGCATATAGGAACTATCGCGACATTATTTTTAAGCTGCTAGTGTCGCGTAAATTCGGATCACTCCCGACCCGATTTTCTCCTGCTTATTTATTCTAACATGCCCGATACTGCCGGTGTTTTCTACATGAGGACCGCCGCAAACTTCCTTGCTGAACGAACCTATTGTGTAAACTTTAACTTCTTTTCCATATTTTTCTCCGAAGAAATGTAGGGCACCCTCTATAATTGCCTCGGGGAGGGTTTCTGTTTTAAAAGTCACGGATAGCCCCTTTTTGATTTGTTCATTAATTAAATCCTCGACCTTTTTAACTTCATCATCGGTCAATCTCCCAGGGTGACTGAAATCAAAACGCAACCTTTCATTTGTGATGTGACTTCCTTTTTGAGAAACGTGTTCGCCCAAAATTTGGCGCAGGGCTGCATGAAGTAAGTGGGTCACTGTATGAAGCTTCTTTGTTTCCTCGGAAGCTTCAGCCAACCCCCCACGAAACATTTCAGAGGAAGTACTCCTACTTAGTTCTTTATGTTTTTGGAACTCGGATTCAAATTCATTTTTTTCTTCCGCGGTAAACTTTATTCCGTTTTGCCCCAAAATTTCCAGAGTAAGTTCAAGTGGAAAACCTTCGGTTTGATAAAGATCAAAAGTAAATTTTCCGTCAATTTTTATTCCGTCGGAAACCGCTTTTGTTAATTTGGTTAAGCCCCTCTTTAGTGCAGATTCAAACCTGGTTGCTTCCGCATCCAGATTTTCGGTAATATTGGGCCAGTTTTTATTGATGTTTGCATATTCATTCCTTAGACTTTCCGCAACATGGGAGACAGCGCTCCCCGAAATTCCGGATCCGAGTAAGTGGAAGTGAAACATCGCGCGGCGTACAAGACGTCTCAAAACATAACCGTGAAGTTTATTGGAAGGGACAACTCCCTCGGCGAGCAGGTTGCACGAGGCCCTAAGATGGTCGGCAATTACTCTGAAACTTCTGTCCTTTTTTGAATCGGCCCCGTAATTAAAATCAACCTCCTTCTCAATTTTTTTGATTATTTCGGCAAAAATATCAATTTTGAAAACATCCGGATCCCCATTTACCGCCGCCGCAATTCGCTCGAGTCCTCCCCCAAAATCAACGTTGTTTTTAGGCAACTTGCTTAAACTTCCCCCTTTTTCTTTTTTGTAACACATAAAGACGGAGTTACCGATTTCTAAAAACTTTCCACACTCGCAGTTGGGGTGACAAAACTTGCCAAAATTGGGGTTATGATCAACTTCTTCAAACTCATAAAATATCTCTGAGGTTGGTCCGCCAATTTCTCCTGCCGGCATTTTGTTGGGGGCACCCGCACGACTCCACCAGTTTTTATCAACATAGAAATGAATATGACTTTCGGAGATACCAATCTTTTTCCAAATTTTAAAAGATTTAGTGTCTTTCGGCACTTCATCATTTCCTTCAAACACAGTTATATGCAGTCTCTTCGGATCAAGTTTTAATTCTTTCGTGAGAAATTCCCAAATCCAAGGCAGCTGTTCTTCTTTAAAATAATCACCAAGTGACCAATTTCCCAACATTTCAAAAAAAGTTGTGTGACGGTTATCCCCAACCTCTTCCAAATCCTGAAGGCGGAGTGAGGGTTGAATATCGACTAAACGCTTTCCCTTGGGATGTTTTTCACCTTTGAGGTAAGGGATCAAGGGCTGCATACCCGCAGACACAAAAAGAGTTGTGGGATCGGATTCGATAACGAGCGGAGAGGGGGTAATTTCAATGTGACCACGATCCTTGAAGAATTTCAAATATTTTTCCCTGATCTCACGTGTAGTCATGGCTAAAGTATAACATTATTAGCCGCCGTGGGTTTCCAGTTTTTTATTTCTGTGAAGAAGTTCAAGTACTCCGGTTAACTTTTCCGGACGGATTAAGCCACCACCCAGAATCGCATCTTCCAAAATTGAATTGAGTCTTTTAATAGCGCGTCTCAGATCAATAATAATCAGCATTACCTGAACCCCAACAATCACAAGAAGAACTGTCAAGCTAATTACCACTATAACCAAAAGTGTTTGAACATTATCCATACTATTGCGCTGTCTGTATTTTACGCGAAACGGTGGTTACTTTACCAGAACGGGATGATGCTGTAACCACGATTTCTTTTGTTTCTTTTGCGATGCTTAAATTTACGGAGAATTTCCCGTCATCAGAAACGGCAACCGGCTGATTGTTCACAATGATTTTTGCGTCGGAGTCGGTGGAACCAAAAACCGTAACACTATTACCCACTACTATTTGATTTTCTTTAGGACTATCGATAGCAAGGCGCGGCGGAGAAATAAAATGAATGTATTGGAAAATTAAATATCCGAAAAGCGTAAAAAGAACCACCGAAACTCCAACAGCAAAAGTTAATTTTGGACTCCAAATAAATTTTGAGCCAAGATCTGGTTTGGGAGTAACCTTTAATTTCTTTGGCGGATAATCACGCTTAAGTACCGCCACCGCCATTTTTGGATCAACATTAAGTGTAGTCGAGAGGCTTTTTACAAACCCTAATACCGTAGGAAAGGGAGGGAGAGCCTCCCAATTTTCTTTTTCGATTGAATCAATAAAACCAGATTTTATTTTTGTCATTCCCTCAAGATGCATCAAAGAATAGCTTTTGGCAACGCGGGAATCTTTAAGAATTTGTCCTATTGTTTTCATTTCCGAAAGAAGCTAAAAATTCTTCTGCATTTTGGACCAAAACTTCACGGGCCTTACTGCCACCCTCACTTGGGGAGACCACTCCGGAAGCTTCAAGTTGATCCATTATCCTCGCGGCTCTGGCATAGCCAATTGAAAGTCTACGCTGAAGAAGAGAGGAAGAAGCCTTGTCGTACTGACAAACAACTTTTACAGCTTCTTTGAAAAGTTCATCTATACTTCCATTTATTCCGGCAATTGTTACCGTTCCGGCTTTAGCCATAGTTGTAACTTCGTCCGTGTACTGCGTTGGAATCCCCTGATTTTTGATAAAGGAAGTAAGTGCTTTAATTTCATTATCATTTACAAACGCACCTTGAATTCTTATCGGTTTAGCTTGCTCCGGAGGCAAGTAAAGCATGTCTCCCTTACCAAGCAATTTTTCTGCACCTTGAGTATCAAGAATGACGCGCGAATCCACCTGTGAGGCAACCGCAAAAGCAATTCTACTTGGAATGTTGGCTTTAATAAGTCCTGTAATAACATCAACCGAGGGCCTTTGGGTTGCAAGTACCATGTGAATTCCAGTGGCCCTACTCATTTGAGCAATTCTGGTTACCGCATCCTCGACCTCAACCGGGGAGAAAAGCATAATATCCGCAAGTTCATCAATAAACAAAAGTATGTAAGGAAGAGCCTGAAATCCGCTCATTTCGTTGTAGCCGTCAATGTTCCTGGCCCCCGCTTCCGCAAAAAGTTTATATCTCCTGTCCATCTCCGCTAAAATCCACCTGAGGGCGGAGATAACTTTATCCGGGTCAACAATTACCGGAGTAAGAAGATGCGGAATTCCGTTATAGCCGGTCAGCTCTACTCGCTTGGGGTCAACCAAAATTAATTTCACTTCGGTTGGGGCAGCGCGAAAAAGAAGCGATGCTAAAAAGGCATTTATACAAACTGATTTTCCCGATCCTGTCTGCCCTGCAATTAATACATGTGGCATCCTGGCAATATCGGCAATTATCGGCCTACCGGAGACATCAAGTCCCAAGGAAACTGCCAGTTTTGATTTCTGAGAAACCATTTCTTCGGACTCAAGCATTTTCCTGAGGGAAACAAATTCGGCTGCGCGGTTTGGAAGTTCAATTCCGACTAAACTCCTCCCCGGAATTGGGGCTTCAATTCTTATTGTTCCAGTTGGGGCAGCTAGGGCAAGCGCTAAATCACGCTCAAGCCCTGTAATTTTACTTAGTTTTGTTCCAAGTGAGACCTCCAAGGCGTATTGGGTAACCGCCGGTCCCAAATTAACCTCAACCACCTTTGCATCAATCCCAAACGACTCCAGGGTTTTTTCTATGGTTGCCGCGTTCCCTCTAATATCTCCCCGCTCTGCTTTCCCTAATTCCGGTTCCCCCAGAAGATCAAGACTTGGATATTTCCAAATCGCTTCCTGCCCAGGAACATTGCTCACCAGTTTTTGTTCGAGAGGTTCTTTTGATAAATTTGCCGCTGCAACCGGCTCATTCCCGGAAAGTTTAAGTTGTCCCTTTGAAAGAGATTTAGCGCCAATACCCCCAATCTTCATTTGCGACGTTCCCGATATAAAACCTCTTATCACCTGCCACCAATTATTTACAAGTTTAAAGACCGCCTCAATCGAAGTATTAAAAAGAACTATTATCCCCACGAAACTTGTTCCTAACAAAATGATTATTGCCCCGGCGCGGGTAACAAGGGCAGCCATTCCCTCCCAAGCAGAAACCCCTAAAATTCCAGCACGGCCCAGAGTCATTACGGAAACGAATAAAAGAAGTCCCCCTACAATAACATTAGGTTGACCTAGGGGAAACTTAATTTTTGTCATCAGAAATGCAAACGATAGGAAAATAAAAGGAAGGAATATTGATGACCAGGAAAAATATATCACCAAGAGATCATTAAGCTTAAGAAGTACTGCACCCTGGCGCGAAAAAGAAATAAGGATAAGACCCGCAACTAAAAAGAAAAATATTTGAGAAATGGAAAATACCGATTCCTTTTTAAGTTTTAACCTAAATCCCCGCTTCGTAAATCTCTGTCTCTTCTTAAGTCCCATTGCAAACCATTGTATATCGAACTCCCGTTAAACCTCAACAACCACCGGAATAATCATGGGGCTACGCCTAGTTTTGTCAAAGAAGTATTTTTCCAAAAATTGACCGACAAGATTTTTTACAACAGAAGCATTTTGTAACTTTTTACCCTGGAAGGACCTATCCAGTTCAATTGCAGCCTCATCAAGCACCCCGCCATACCCCGGTTCAAAAACAAATCCGCGGGAGGTTAAGCTCGGCCTGGCTACAATTTTTCCGTTTTTATCAACTTTAATTATTGCAACAACCACACCTTCTTTACCGAGAGCAGTTCTGTCCTCAAGAACAACTTTACCTATGTCACCAATTCCAAGTCCGTGAACAAAAACTTCTTTTGTAGAAATTGTTCCTCCGCGGTGGGCTTGACCATTTTCAAAAACAACGCTTTCCCCCGGCTTAAGCCTAAAAACATTAGAAACCGAGGCCCCCACCGAAACCGCTAATTTTTCATAGGACTTCATATATCTAATAGTTCCGCCGGTTGGGATGTAATACCTCGGCTTAACTATTTTGAACAGCTCTTTTATATCCTCCTGCCCGCCGTGTCCCGAAACATGAAGCCCTTCATTTAAATCGTAATAGTGAACATCAACCCCCTTATCTATCAAATTGTCTACGATGAAATCTTCACTTTCCTTCGAATAGGCGGGTCCGGGATCCGCCGAGAATATGAATGTGTCACCGGGAAGTGCTTTAACTTTTTCATGCTCTCCCAAAGCAAGCCGATAGACAGAACTTCCCGGTTGTCCGTAACATCCGGCAATAATGTATAAAATTTTGCTCGGATTGTAATTTTTAACTTCCTTGAGGTCAATTATTTGATCCGGCAGAAATTTCAGATACCCAAGTTCATGGGCGATATCAATTTTGCTTTGAACGCTACGTCCTACCAAGACCACTTTTCTTCCGACCTTTTGGGCAACATTTATCATTTGTTGAAATCTGCCGATACTTGAACTAATCGCAGTCATATAGACCGCTTGGTGTGCATCTTTTGCAATATTAAACAAGCGATCTTCAATAGGAAGCCCACTTGGAGTAAACCCCGGATCATTTGATCCCAAACAATCCGACATCAAACATAAAACCGGCTTTTCTGCCGCAAGGCGTTTGGCTTTCGCAATATCAAAATTCATTCCGTCGGCGGAATCTTGATCCATCTTGTGTTCGGCAACGTGGAAGATTCTCCCAACGGGAGTATCTATCGAAAAACCAACAGTATCGGGGACGGAATGGGTTACCCTGAAAGGAGTTATCTTAAAAGGCCCCACGGTAAAAATGTCGCGGTCGGGATTAAAAGTATTTAATTTATAATTTGTGACTTTGTAATCCTTAAACTTAACTTTTAAAAATTCACGGACCAAGGGAGTGCACCAAATCGGAGCACTAACTTCTTTGAGAAGAAACGGCAAGGCTCCGACATGATCATCATGCCCTTGCGATACAACAATTCCACGAAGTTTATTTTTATTTTTTACGACATAGGAAAAGTCAGGAAGAACAAGTTCTACTCCGGGCATTTCCAAATCAGGAAATCCCACGCCGCAGTCAACGATCATCATATCGTTGCCATACTCATAAACGTAAAGATTTTCCGTTACGTCAACCGTACCCGAAAGGGCGATGAACTTTAAACCATTTGTTGCATTTTTCATATTAGATTCATTTGCTCAACATCTTCCTTTTTTTCTTCTACTTTCGTTTTTTCCTCCTCCTTAATTTGTTTTAAAATCTCCGGAACTTTCCTAAAATCATCTTTGAAAGAAAACATCATATTGCCGTTTCTCAAGGCCGCTGCCGGGTGGTACATGGGAATAACGACAGTTTCTTTTCCTTTCCAGTTTACTCTTTGAATTTTGCCATGAACAGAACTGATTGTTGCACCGGGTAAAAACTTACCCATCGAAAACCTTCCCAGGGTAATAATAACTTTCGGATCAATTATTTTGATTAATTCATCTAAATATTTTCCGTAAGCGGAAATTTCCTCCGGAAGTGGGTCGCGGTTCTCGGGTGGCCTATGGTGAACAACATTTGTAATGTAGACACTTTCACGGGGAAGTCCGATTGTGCGAAGCACCGTATCAAGAAGTTTCCCGGCATTTCCAACAAAAGGCTCGCCTTTCATATCTTCCCAATACCCCGGCCCCTCGCCGATAAAAAGTATTTCCGTGTCCGGATTTCCCACTCCAAAAACAAGTCTTGTGGCGCCTTTTTTTAGCGGAAGCGTATTGTCCGCTTCCATTTTCTCTTTCAAACTTTGAAGTTCTTCGTTCTTATTCATTTACAAACTCTATTGTACCAGAGGCGGTATTGTACACCGCAAAATTATTACCGTTGATAATTGCCGCGGGACGAGCTGTTTTCATATTTTCGAACACGCCCTCATCTTTTGAATGGTAATGTCCGCAAAAAATAATATCCAATTTTTTGTCCACAAAATATTTTTTAATATTTGAGGGTTTGTGTGTAATTCCAATTTTTCTTCCACCCAATTCTACTTCTAATGATTCTTTAAATTTATCTTTTATATTGTCTGCAATATCTGCATTACCGATTACTGAATAAAGCGGAATTCCAAAAGACAAAACCGTTTCAACTGCCTCTAAAGTATTCCAGTCACCGCAATGAATCACGGCACCAACATTTATTTTCTTAGCAAAACCCAAAACGTGATTTAAGTTTGCGATATTTCCATGAGAATCTGAAATTATTAATATTTTCACCTGTCTATTCTACTACGTGGGGAGGAAAGTTTTAACATTCTCTGCGGTCACAATCACTTCTTTGGCTTTTCCTTCAACAATCTGTCTTGCAACCTTACGGACAATTCCATCAACATTTCTTTCCAGGGTACGGATTCCGGCATCGTATCCGAGGGGCCTAACTATATTCGCCCAAACATCATCATTAATTTTAAGAGAGCCATCGGGAAGTCCCGAAGCTTTCATGGCTGCTGGCAGAATATATTTCTGTCCGATTACAATTTTTTCGGCATCGGAATAAGAGGGCATGGAGATTGGTTCCAACCTATCCATCACGGCAGTTGCAATATTTGTCGTGTTATTAGCGGTTGTAATGAAGAGGGCTTCAGAAAGATCAAACGGAAAATCAATATAGTGATCCACAAAGGCATAATTTTGTTTAGGGTCAAGTAGCTCTACCAAAACTCCCATGATACTGCTGCGTCCTTGTTCCGTAACCCTATCAATTTCATCAAGGAGAATTACGGGATTTTTACTTTGGGTGTCCCTGAGTGCCTTAATAACTTTTCCCGGTTCTGCCTCCGCGTGCATTCTGCTCTGTCCCCGAAGGTCCAAAGGGTCTCCCATTCCTCCAAAAGGAATGCGGGCAATGGGACGTCCTAAGGCTTCTGCAATAGAATAAGCAATAGTGGTTTTTCCGGTACCGACCAAACCCACAAAGCAAAGAATTGGAGCTCTATAAACATCGGCTCCTTCTCCTTTTTCCTGCTTCAATTTCATTACACTCATGTATTCCAAAACGCGGGTCTTAATTTCGTCCAGACCATAATGATGAAGTTCAAGAATTTTCTTGGCATTTTCCAGATCGAGTGTATCTTGAGTCCTTTTATTCCAGGGGAGTGAGGTCACCCAGTCGATATATTTTTCCATGCTGTCAAATTCGGGAAGAAAAGATGGGGAATTCGTTAATTTTGCAAGCTGGGCAAGACGGACCAAGATAGTTTCGCGGAGTTTATCCGGCAGGTCGGCTCTTTTTACTCTATCAATCAAAACATTAATTTCCTGGGCAGCAGAATCCATAAATCTATAATATCACGAATGAAGAAATTATCTGTCGAAGCCTTTGTTACTATTATCACTGGTTAATCTTGAAGTTGGAAAATGGGGACCGCCACTTCCACCACGGTCATCTCTTTGAAATCCACCGCGTCCCCCAAATGAGGCTCTTCCACCACCTCGATTAAATCCGCCTTCGCGTCTTGGTCCACCAAATCCACCGCGAGATCCACCGCTAAAACCGCCCCGTCCACCCCTGTCTCCTCCTCTAAATCCACCGCTTCTGGGACGCTCTTCTCTTGGTTTATCTTTTGCAGGATCCATGTTCATAGATAAATTAATTCTCCCCATTTCATCAATCCTCACAACACGGACTTTAACTTTATCGCCGATTTTAACTACATCCCCGGCGTCGGCAACAAATTCATCTCGTCCCATATCACTTACGTGTACCATTCCGTCTTTACCCGGTAAAATATTTACAAATGCTCCGAAAGGCATAATTCTTACAACTTCTCCCTCATAAATTTCCCCCGGCATAACTTCCTTGGCAAAACCTTCAACATAAATAACAGCTTTCGCCATTGCTTCTTCGTCAATTCCGGAAATACTAATACTTCCATCATCGGCCGTGTCAAACTGACAACCTGTATCAAGCGTAAGTTTTTTAACATTCTTTCCGCCTGGACCAATAAATTCTCCGATTTTATCAACAGGAATCTTTACAACTTTAATCTTAGGAGCAAACTTAGAAACCGCTTTCCTTGGCGCAGCAAGCGTATCTGTAATAACTTTCATTACCTTTGCACGCGCCTCTTTTGATTGTTCCAAGGCTTTTCCTAAAATATCACTAGTTAAATTCAAAGCTTTTACATCGAGCTGAAGTGCCGTAATTCCTTTATCTGTTCCCGCAACTTTAAAATCCATATCACCGTTAAAATCTTCAATTCCCATGATGTCACTTAAGACCGCAAAATTCTTTTCGTCCTCAATAACTAGACCCATCGCAATTCCGGCAACGGGAGCTTTTATAGGAACTCCGGCATCCATCAGGGAAAGTGTTGAACCAACTACTGATGCCATTGAGCTTGATCCATTTGAACTTAAAGTTTCAGATACAACACGGATTGCATAAGGAAATTCTTCTTGAGAAGGAATAACTGGGAATAGTGCATGCTCTGCCAATGCGCCGTGGCCAATCTCACGTCTATTGGGTGAACCCACACGTCCAGCTTCTCCCGTTGCATAAGGAGGCATGGAATAGTGATGCATGTAATGTTTTTCTTCTTCTCCTTCGGCAGATTCAAGAAGTTGTCCCATTTTTTCTGCCCCTAAAGTAGCAACGGAAAGAACCTGGGTTTGTCCTCTGGAAAAAAGTGCACTGCCGTGGGTTCTTGGTAAAATTCCAACTTGGGCCGAAAGCTTTCTTACCTCGGTCAATTTCCTGCCATCAGGTCTTACACCCTTTTTAAGAATTTGTTCGCGTATGTAGTCCTTCTTCATATGATCGACTATGTCGAGAACAAATTTTTTGTCTTCTATCTTTTCAAACTGGGCTTTTATAGCTTCAATAAATTCCGCGTATTCACTTGATGGACCTTCATGATTGGCCATATTTCTGACCAAGTCGGGAATTTTGTCCCCAACCAATTTTTTAACTTCCTTTTCAAGCTCGACTCCCGGTTCGTCCTCTTTATAAACTTCGCGTTTAACTCCAACTTCTGTTGCCATTTCCTCAATAAGTTTGATAACTGCCTTTGATTCTTTTTGCGCAAATTCGATTCCTTCCACAACCTGTTTTTCTGTTACCTCGCGAGCTGCCGCTTCAACCATCAAAACCGCTTCTTTTGTTGCAGACACGGTCAGATTCATTGCTGAAGTTTCCAAATCGGCAGAAACGGGATTCACAACATATTTTTTATCTTTAATTCCAACTGTAAGAGGGGCAACCGGTCCCTTCCAGGGAAGAGTTGAGATATGAACCGCTGCGGAAGCTGCAATTGCACCCAAAATCTTGGGGTCATTTTCTCCGTCAACTGAAAGCACCATCACAATAAGCTGAACTTCTCTTTTGTAGGTTTTGGGAAAAAGAGGACGAATAGATCTATCAATTAGGCGTGCCGAAAGAATTTCTTCATCGGTAGGACGCCCTTCACGCTTTACCCAACGGCTGCCTTTAATTCTTCCGCCGGCATAAAGCCGTTCCTGATAATCAACAGAAAGTGGAAAATAATCCATTTCCATCTTTAATGGCGCTGAAGTAACCGTAGCTAACACAACAGTATCACCCATTCTGGCCACAACAGACCCAGAAGCTTGTTCTGCAAGTTCACCTGTAGTGAGTGTTAATTTTCGTCCACCTAACTCGATGGACTTTTCAATCTTTTTCATTAATTTAACTATATATTATTTCTCTAATTTTAATTCGGTTAGGAGCTTTTTGTAGCGCTCCTCATCCCGTCTTTTGAGGTAGGAAAGAAGCCTTCTTCTTTTTGCTACCATACTTAGAAGTCCGCGCCTCGAATGAACATCTTTTTTATGTTCCTTGAGGTGGATAACTAATTTGTCGATTTGATTTGAAAGGAGGGCTATTTGAACTTCAGGAGAACCTGTATCGCCCTTTTCTCTTGCAAACTGCTTAATTATATCGGATTTTTGATCTTTGGCTAATGCCATTTTGTCGTCATGTGGAACAAAGTAGGCTTATTTCAAAGCAAACCTTGTTAACATCTTTGGGAATAATACCATATCCTATGGATAACTTCAAAGGGGAAAATTAACTTACAGAAGTTCCTTTAAAAACTTTTGGTTGGAGCCAGTCATCGGGAGGATTTTCAACTACCTCTTCTTTATTTTCAACTTGTTCAATAACCGGTTCGGGATTGACAATCGGTTGATTAAGCGGCTGTATAGGGATTGCCCCGGGTGGAAAATTCATCGGACTCAACTTTGTTTTTGGCTGTCTCATCCCGCCGCTCCTAAGAAGCCAGGCAAAAGTTTCAAAAGTGTCAGGTGTAACTTCGGATGAGCTAAAGTTTGCGCTTCCTTCCTCAACTCCCATTACCAAATTTGTGGCGATGTCAGGGTCAATACTCATACCGCCTTCTTTAATTAGGTTGGCAACAAGTTCACTGGTTGTTGCGCCGGGTTTTGCAAACGACATCACGTCACGGCCACTGGAAAGGGTGCGATTCCCCACATGGGCCACTTTGGCACTTGTTAGTTCCTGAGATTCAAGAACCGGGAAATCTGAATCATTTGCCCCGCCGACCAGAATTACAAGATCTGCAGAAATCCCGCTAAAACTTAAATCTATTTGTTCTTTTGTGGGAGCACTAAATCCGGGCTTTGGCACCACAGTTAAATTAAATTCTCCGTTGACTATATCGTAGCTGACTTTTTCAATATTGCCGGCATCATATCCTTTAAATTTTATTGTTAAATTTTTATTACCAAGCTCGGAACTAATTCTATTTACCCCAATGATCCTACTAAAACCAACCATCATTGGAGATGGACAACTTATGTTTACTTCTTTTTTATCGTGAATGGAAAGATAAAGCGAAAGCCCCGCCGCAACCTGATCAAAATACGGCTTTGTCGGCAGCAAAACAAGAATTGAGGCGGCAGAGTCGATTAATGAAGCGAAGCTATTTTCCATTATTTAACGGGCAGAGACCGATACTATCACGTCACCCTTAATAAAATCAAGCTGCGGTTCAAAAATTACTCCGAACTCTTCGGCAGGCCCGACCGAAGGAACTTCTGCTTTTTGTTTACGGATAGAAGCTGCTTTTGTTTTACCGACTTCTTTTTCTCCTCTCATTAAAATTAAACGATCCCCCTTTAAAATCCGGCCGGAGGTAACTTTGCAGCCTGCAAC
>Ga0187886_1002691_pt1 | contig 13958 bp, 16 predicted proteins | sample June2016WEW_20_1_FD_133001 | JGI IMG/M metagenome (GOLD analysis project Ga0187886, IMG submission 133001) | Peatland microbial communities from SPRUCE experiment site at the Marcell Experimental Forest, Minnesota, USA - June2016WEW_20_150 | ecosystem: Environmental > Terrestrial > Soil >... | reverse complement strand
TTCAACCAAAGTGCGAACGTCACTGGACACGATCTATCCGTGCAAGGATCTTTCTCGGCCGATGTGCAAGGGGTCAGCGATTCAAATCCTCCCAGCCAGATTCCTTAATTACGGACCGGTCACGGGTTGGTGATATAGGCATTATAGAGAGCTGTCGCCCGAAAATGGAGTGTTGGCCCGCCCTGCGCGACTGAGCGTATTCTCAGGGCGTTTGGGACGCAGACGACGAAGGGCTCTCCGCGGTTCTCAGAGTGCTAAATGCCGCCAGCCCTGAAGCCCGCCCAGACGGTATTGATCTACCAATAGGATGGAGAGATCCCGTCATCGTAGGAGCACATATCGAGGGTTCCAGTTCCGCTGTTAGCATTGTTGGCAGTACTAACTTGGGCGCCGAGCGTCGCAATCTCCATCATCATTGTAACGGCTTCCCCAACGCTGGGCGTGTAGTCGCAGATCACCATTTGGCTGAAGTCGAAGGAGTTATTGCTCATGTGGTAAGCGTATGATCATTCATCCCCTCTTACGGGACCACTACTTCAGCTCGCACGGGCAGGGCTGCGGAACCGAAGTGGCGGGATTCTCAGATGAATTTGGATAGGGTGGCGTTGCTGGTGAGTCACCGCGGCTGACAAGCTCGAATCCCGCTGCTTTCCACGCCGTCATTCCGCCGTCCAGCATGTAGATGTTCTTGAACCCGTCCTTCAGAAGTTGGCGTACGGCGATTCCTGACATGCGATTGGTCATGCAATAGATCACGATCTTCGAGTCTTTGTCATGGGGGTAGTCCCCGAGCCGCGCCTCTGTATCCAGGTAACTAATCAGCGCGTCCGTCCCCGGGATCTCACCCGCGTAGGGCACGTGCACATTCACAAGGACGAAATCCTTTGAAGCGAGCATCTCGGACAGCTCAGCCGCACTGATACTGCGGTAGGTCCCCTCCTTGACGCTAACCTGCGTCCCGCGCTCTGCCATAGCGGCGACAGAGACCATTAGAAGGAGCACTGGAACGATTGTCGCAAAGATGATCGGGTTGCGCATTGTGTACCTCCTGACATTCGCCTAATGACCAAAGCTTGCGTGCGAGTGCGCTCCTGATGTCCCTGTCGTACCAGAGCGCTTTCATGAAAGCTCCTTCCTACGCAAGGCACTTTCTGAATTGCTCCCAGATCATAGCGTGGCCCCAGTAACGTCATTCGGCAAGAGACCCGGGTCGATCGTCGGCTGGCGTGGCACCTGCCATGGCAAGTGCTGCGACGAGCTCGTCGCAGATGTCTACGTCAACTCCTCCTCGGTCCAGACGCCAGCGGCTCCGTCAATCACTTCATTCGATTCGAAGTTCATCCAGACCCACGCGCCCTTCCCCGTGCCCTAAAGCGAGAAGAAGATTCGCGCGCGGTAGGAATCCGTGCTGCGCGAGGAGGCTGTCACGCCGAGGGGTGATCACCGCGAGAGAAAGCAGTCCCTCGATTCTCTGCTGCTCATCAATCCGCCACTGTCACGTGAACGCCGTGCCTCTCGAGATCGCTCAGGATCGTTTTGTCAATCGAGGAGTCGGTGACCAGCATTCCCATGTCCTCGATGCCCCCGACGAAGGAGGCCTTAATCTTTCCCAACTTCGAGCTGTCCGCAACGATGATGAGCTGTGGGGCGAAGTGCACCAACACGCGATCGAGGATGGCCTCGGGGAGGAACTCGTTGGTCAACCCTCGATCGGGATGAATTCCCTGGATTCCGATGATCACCTTGTCTGCCCGAAGCTCTGAGAGAGCCTTCTCGACGATATGGCCGATGAATGACAACTCCGGTCTGCGCAGGGCGCCGCCTGTCACCACCAGATCGATGCCGGGAATGTCTACGAGGATGTTGATGATGGGAAGAGAGTTCGTGATGATCGTCAAGTTCCTGCGTTCAGTGAGGTTCTTCGCTACCTCGATCACGGTCGAGCCGGTTCCGAGAAAGATGACTTCTCCGTCGTGAACGAGCTCGGCGGCTTTCCTTCCGATCTGGCGTTTCTTATCGGCCTGAAAGTACCCGCGCTGAGCGACTGAAAGCTCCGTATTCGTTTCGTCGAGGCTGACTCCGCCGCGTATCCGCTTGAAGCCGCTCTCCTTAAGCAGTGCCAACAGGTCGCGCCGAATGGTTGCGTCGCTTGTGTTCAAATAGCGGCCCAAATCCTTCACCTCGGCCGTCCGATTGTGCAGGAGGTACTCCCTGATTTTCTCCCTTCTAAGAGCGTTTGTCACAGACATTTATTGCCCCTTCGGTATCCCTGCTTCGTAGCATTCTATAGAGTCCTTTCACTAATTGTCAAGCATAAAAATGATTGTATGATTGAAAAATTAATTCTTATGACATTAGATATGATCTTAAAAATACAGAATAAAATAAAAATATGAGTAAAAACGTAGATTTTTTGTAAGAAATATTCAGAAAACTGATTGACAAGCGCACGTGCTCAGAATATAATGTCTTCGATTCGCTCCATTTTTCCGCTGGAAGGAGTTGTTGGTTGTGATGGATTCGGCTACTAGGGGGAGCGATTACCCTGCAAAGATCCAAATCGATCATTTGAGTTTCAGCTACCCAAACAGTCAGCAGAAAAGGGTCAACGTGATCGACGATTTGACCCTGTCCCTGTATGACCATGAGTTTCTAGCAATCGTCGGTGCTTCCGGATGCGGGAAAACGACCCTGCTCAACATCATCGCTGGGCTTCTCCCACCGCGAGGCGGAAACCTATCGCTGGATGGCCAGGAAATCAAAGGACCGGGGCTGGACAGAACCATGGTGTTTCAGGATGACGCGGTGTTTCCTTGGTACACCGTTCACCGAAATGTCGAGTACGGATTGAAGATCTCCAAAATCAGGAAGGAAGAGAGAGACCGACAGGTCGCGCACTACCTCGATCTGGTCGGTCTCTCCAGCTGCCATGCCCTCTTTCCCCGTCAGCTTTCGGGAGGCATGAGGAAGCGAGTGGATGTCGCGCGAGCGATCATCACAAAGCCCGAAGTTCTCTTGATGGACGAGCCCTTCGCTTCCTTGGACGTGATGACGAAAGAGAAGCTCCAGGAGCAGTTCTTGAAAATATGGAACGAAACACGAATGACGGTCGTGTTCGTGACCCATGACCTGGAAGAAGCGCTCTTCATGGCAGATCGCGTTGTCGTGATGGTGAGCCATCCGGGGAGGATCTCGAGAATTGTCGGCGTACCCTTCGACAGACCGCGGACAAAGGACCTCAAGACCTCCGTCGAGTTCCAGGCGATGAGAAGGGAACTGGGGCATGTCCTCGATTCGGACCAGGAGCACAGTACTTGAGGGACAAGAAAATCCTGAGTCTCGAAACCGGGAGAAATCGACTGTCGGATTTCCTGCCCAAGCTCATCGTTCCCTTTGGAATCCTCGCACTCTGGATCGTTGTCTCCGAGCTACGATTGGTACGGCCCATCTTTGTCCCGCCGCCGGAAAACGTGTGGAAATCCTTTGCCGGCATGTACAGGCTACTGCCGAGAGCAATTCTCACTACCGTGGTGATGACGCTGAGCGGTTTCGGCATCGGAGTGGCTTTTGGCACCATCTCAGGGCTGGCAATGGCGTACAACAAGACTCTCCGGGACTTCCTGGGTACGATCTTCGATTTCACGAGGCCGGTGCCGGTTTTCGCCCTCATTCCTCTCTTCATTCTCTGGTTCGGCATCGGGAGGGCCCCTCAGATCGCATTGATTGCCTTGGGAACTTCCGTAGTGCTCGGCGTTACGACACTGGAGGCAATCCGCAATGTCCCCACGATCTACATTCGGGCTGCCCTCACGCTCGGCGCGGGGCGGCAGAGGATTTACTTAACGGTGATCGTCCCCTACATCGTACCACACCTTATCGGCGCAATCCGCGTCGCGGCTGCAGCCTCGTGGGGTTTGGACGTGGCCGCCGAGTTCATGGGCTCCCAGGCCGGCTTGGGGTATCTGATCATCATGCAGCAGGTGTATCTGAGAACGGCCGGCATCGTCATGCTGGTCGCCATCTACAGCGTTCTGGCTGTCATATTCGACACTCTTATTGCCCGGTTGGAAGAAAGGATCACGCCGTGGACGGAGCGAAGATCGAGCATCGGGGTCGTGGCTTCAATCGTAGGGAGCAGATAGAGGGAGGAGGTGATGTGGAGTGGGTGAACGTGGGACTCCTGTGCGTTCTCTTTGGTTTCATGATATCGATTCATTTTGGAGGAGGTGAAGTATGACTCGGAAATCTCTCGTTTTAATCGTCGTGGTAATGGCCGCTGTACTTCTTTTCGGTGCGAGCAGTGCGGCAGGCGCGCTCGGGAAACCGGTCGTCGTCCGTGTCGGAATGACGCCCTTTTTCGACTACCAGTTCTTCAGTGTCGCAAAGGAATATGGTTGGGACAAGGAGCTCGGGCTTGATCTGCAGTTCCAATGGCTTACCCAGAGTGGCCCATCAATACAGGCATTGGCGAGTGGCTCGCTAGATACGGTGAACACATGCGTCGTATGCAATTTTCCCTTCTACGAGTCCGTGCCAGAGATGCAGGACTTCCTGACCGTGAACCAGTTCAAGGGTTTCGTCGTGGTTGGGCGTCAGGGGAAGTCGAAGTCCTACAGCGAGCTGCTCACAGAGCTGGGCGATGCCGCCAAGGCCAAGAAGGCCGCCATCGAGCAGTTCAAGGGGAAGACATTCCCCGAATATCTCGCCAACTACAAGCCGCTCCTGACCGCCGTTTTGGAACAGGCCGGTATAGACTTCACGGATATCAAGACGATCAATTTCGCGGACGATGAGAAAGCCGCGCTGGCGATGATCGGCGGGACGGGTGACTTCTATATAGGCGGTCTGCCATCGGAGATCAACCTGATCATGAACCACGCGGATCAGTTCAAGCTGATCGGTGGCGCAGAGATACTGGGCCCTGCAGGTCTCTGGTACAGCAACATCGCGGCAACAGAAAAATGGCTTGCGGCCAATCAGGACGCCGCCCTGAAGATCATGGCGATGTCGTATCGGTACAACAGATACGTGCGAGAGAAGATCGATACGATCATGCCGATCGTCGTGAAGGCGATGAACGACCACTCGGGCGTAGCGACCGACATCAACTCATTGAAGTTCATTTTCGACAAGTTCCTTGAGTTCCGTACGTACAAGCAGGATGCGGACACGACCTACAATCCCAACTCCCCTCTGTTTTGGGAGAACTCGGCGAAGTACTATGTCGCAAAGTCGACAGAGCTTCCCAAGGGAGCGGATTATGCCCTCAAGAACCCGCTGAACGCCTGGTACAAAAAATTCATTGCGAAAAAAGACCTGCTTGCATGGGTTGACACGCCCCTCAAATAGAGGCGAAACATCGTGAGTTATGGGAGGCTAGGCCTGTTTTCCCCATGCCAAGCCTCCCTTGTTCGGTCAGACGCGGTGAGGCATCACGGAGAAGATCATGACACAGGCTGAGTTCGTTACCATGAAGGAAATCACTACACAAACGACTGCGTGGGCGGAAGCGATCGATAGGGTGATAGAAAATGCCCATGCGATCAGGGCACTGGACATCGCGTCGTATCGTCAGGTGCTGTGCGTCGGGTGCGGCAGCACCTACTACCTGGCGCTTTCCGCGGCGTCTCTCCTCCAATCGCGCTCGGGCGTCATCGCCAGGGCGTTTCCCGCCTCGGAGCTACTCCTCAACCCGCAGAGCGCGTACGTGGAGGGAAAGACCCTGCTCATCGCCATATCGCGATCCGGTACGACCTCGGAAACGCTGCGCGTTGTGGCTGATTTCAAGGCGAACCGCTTCGGCACCATCATTGTTCTCACGAATGATGGCAATTCGCCTATCGCAGAGCATGGGAACATCGTCTTTTCGATAAGAGACGGGCAGGAAGTAAGCGTGGCTCAGACGCGCTCGTTTGCATCGATGTATGTCGCCGCCTCCGCCGTTTCCGACATCCTGGGGCCCAATGCGCTGCTCTATGCATACAAAGACGCGCTGATCGACTGCGGAAACAGGTTGATGCATGATCATCATGACTTGGCGGGGAAAATTGCGAAGGACAAGAAGATCAGTCAGGTCTTTTTCCTCGGGAGCGGCCCGCGTCATGGGCTGGCGAACGAGGTGAGCCTAAAGTTGAAGGAGATGAGCCAGACCGTTTCCGAACCGTTTCATTTCCTTGAGTTCCGCCATGGGCCGATATCGATGGTGGACCATCACACCCTCGTCGTGGGAATGATATCCGAGGGGGGATACGACCACGAGATGGCGGTCATGGAGGATGTCCGGCGCTTGGGCGGGAAGACCCTCACCCTTGGCGAGAAAGGGACCGATATCGAGTGGAAATCGGGGATTGTGGAATACGCGCGCAACGTCCTTTACCTGCCCATTCTCCAACTGTTCGCGTACCATCGCGCCCTATACCTCGGGAAGAACCCGGACAAGCCACGCAACCTGGCCGCGGTTGTCGAGTTGGACCTCGGGGATTGACGGGATGAGCGGTTCTCCGGCGCGCCGAAGAAATCCGCGATTCGATGTCGTGGCGATCGGGGAGATCAACGCGGACTTGATTCTCTCGGGTGACGTGCAGCCCGCATTCGGGCAGGTGGAGAAGCTCGTCCGTGACGCGAATCTGTGCATCGGCAGCTCCGCCGCGATATTCGCCTGCGGTGCCGCTCGCCTGGGGCTGAAGACGGCGATTATTGGAAAAGTCGGCAGCGATATGTTCGGCGAGTTCATGACGGATTCCCTGGATGCGCGAGGAATCGACATCTCCGGTGTGGTAATCGATCAGCACGTCCGGACCGGCTTAACTGTGATCCTTTCCAAGGGCAGGGATCGTGCCATCCTCACCTATCCGGGGACCATCTCTGCGCTTCGGTTTTCAGAGATAGACTTCTCAGTCGTCCACCGCGCGCGTCATCTCCATCTGAGCAGCTTTTTCCTGCTGGATTCTCTGCGTCCGGATATTCCTCGATTGTGCCGGGAGGCCCGTGAGGCCGGTCTGACCGTTTCCCTGGACACCAATTACGATCCGGCAGAAAAATGGGACGATGGATTGCAGGAAGCGCTGCGGCACGTAGACATTTTCTTGCCCAATGCCGTTGAGGCGAAGGCGATTGCGGGACAAGAGCTGGTGGAAAATGCGATGGGGACCCTTGCCGGGAGAATTCCGCTCATGGCCATCAAGCTCGGCGAGCAGGGTGCAATGGCCAAACAAGGGGCTGCGCCGATGATCGTCCTGGGCCCCTGGAAGGTCGACGTCGTAGACACCGTCGGAGCAGGGGATTCCTTCGATGCCGGCTTTCTCTTCGGGTTCTTGCGCGGGTGGGAGCTGCGGGAAGCTCTGGAGCTCGCCCTATGCTGTGGATCGCTCTCGACGAGGAAATCGGGCGGAACAGATGCTCAGCCCGACCTCGATGAGGCAATGCGATTCATCCGGGCGAACAGAGACCAGGAGAGAAAGGCGTGAAAGATCTGAGTTCCATAGTGAGGAGGATGATCGAGCTGCGGATGCAGAACGGCATCGAGATGACTCTCCTGTCGATCTGTCCTAACTCGGAAGCGGTACTGGAGGCGGCGATCAAGTCTGCCGCGATGAACAGATCGATACTCCTTTTCGCCGCGACGCTAAACCAGGTAGACCTCGATGGATGGAGGGCTCGCGGACCTTTCGAACTTTTCTCAGTTCATTTCCCTCCTGAGAGCGAGATTGGCCCACGCCAATCTCGCCCGGCTCTGGCCCTGCTTCTTCGTCGCCCAGGTCGGTACGAACCTCGGCACGACGCGCTTCGACTCAGCGGTTGCCATGAAGCTGTTCGAAAGGCTTCATCCGGAAGGCTCCCTGGCGAAAGGGCACTATTCCGACTGGATCGAGAATCCGGCCGAGTCCCCGAGATCGGGAATGGGCGGCGCGAATGTCGGACCCGAGTTCACCGCAGATGAGTTCATGGCGATGAAGGATCTCGTGGACAAGGAGAGGGCCCTCCTGTCTCACTCAAAGGGCACGGCATCTTCCAACTTCATGGAGGTGCTGGAGCGAGCCGTTGTGGATTCTCGCCGATGGTTAAAATGGCTGAGCCCTGACGAGGTCAGTCTGGACTTCTACGCACTGCGCGACGCGCGTAGGCTCTGGTTGCTTCAGACGGGATCGCGTTATGTCTGGACAGAGGCGACAGTAGTGAAGGCGAGGCAGGTCCTCTACCAGAATATCGCCCGAATCATTCTGGATCCACATCGCTATGTCGTGGATCGCATTGCCGCGTCGATAGACAAGTATATGACGCGCTTCAACCTGTTCAATTCTGTGTCGTATTTCGATTGAGCTTCCACGGGCTCAGAGGAAGGCGCATGGAGAAAAGATTCACGATCGCCGCGCAGCTTTCCAGCGTTCATTCGACTGAGGAGGATCTCGATCCACGGAGGGTCGCCAAATACGTTGACGCGACATTGAAGGAGATTCCTCTGGACATCCTCATCCTTGGATGGGAGGAGCGGCCGGAACTGTACAGAATGCTGACCGGGCCAAAGACACGCCCCTCCGAAGTGGTGTTTCTGTGGTATCCGCTGCTCTCGGACTATCCCGGCTTCGATCCTTCCCATCTTGTCGTGACCAGCAATGCGTTGAGGAGTAGGGGCTGGGGAGGGTACGAGGGGATGGGGGTTGCGGAGACGTTCAAACAGGCCTGCCCCAACAATCCGCATTCGGTTTCGACATCGCTCGCGTACCTTGAAAAGTACATGTCTGCCTATGAGTTCGACGGGGTGTTCATCGACAAGATCCGTTTTCCCTCAATGGCGAATGGATTGCAGGATGTGTTCACCTGCTTCTGTCCGTTCTGCGCGCAGAAGGCGGCTCAGTCGGGTCTCGATCTAGACCAGGTAAGGGCTGTCCTGGAGAGGCGGGCAGTCAAGAATGCCTCCGCAGACTCCCTCACCGTGGCGAAGATACCCATGGGCGCAGAATGGTTGGACGAGCTCATCGCGGGACAGCCCCTCCTGCAACAATTCATACGATTCCGCGCGGATTCGATAAGCAATCTGGTCAGGATGGTTTCGGAGCGCATGAGGAAGATCGGAAAGAAAACGTCCCTGGACGTATTCTCTCCTGTGCTGGCTCCGCTTGTCGGCCAGGACTTCTCTGCCATGGCGCGCTACGCAGACTGGGTCAAGCCGATGATCTATAGGTTCGGTAGTGGTCCATCGAGCCTGCGCACTGAAATCCCCTCGCTTGTGCGCGAGTTGGGCAGCTACCTCGGATGTGACGAGAAGGCGGCGATGAGCTGGGCTGCCGCGCGCGTGGAAGGCCTGGAGGGAAGCACCGTCGAACAGGTCGAAAAGGTCGCACCCCTGAGCCTGATCCGTGCAGAAACAGTTAGGGCGCTTCGCCTGTTCGCGGGGACGCCGCTGTACCTGGGCCTGGAGAGCGTGTCAATCCCCGGCCGGATGGAGGTACGGCCGCGGCACGTGGAAGAGATCCTGGAGATCGGGACTCAGGCAGGGGTCCAAGGCTTCGTTCTCTCCTGGGACCTTCTTCACACGCCCATCGACAACGTCAGGCCTCTGAGCTCGCTGCAAGGCGTACGATAGGGGGAACATGTACAATTGACGGCGTCTCGGTCAATCCTAGGTCCGACGGACCGTGCGTGCCCTTGCGGCGACGACGGGTTTACGGTCTTAGCAATCGATTAGCTGGAGGGAATATGAACGAACAAGCTTTACAAATAAGGAGTTTCATTCGCGCAAACCGAATGGCGGAGGATGTCAAGGCGCTTGTGGCCCTGGGCCCTCGTCATGCTGGCACGGAGCGGGAGCATCAAGCTGCGGAGTATATCGCCAAGCAGTTCGCTGCCGCTGGGACAAACGTACGTCAAGACCGTGTCGCAGGAATCGCAGCCTGGAAGCTTAATGACTGCAGGGTCAAGGTGGTTGAGCCTGTGGAGCAAGAGTTAACTAGCATTGCCCTGCTTGGTTCTGGGTCAACTTCTCCGGATGGAGTGACAGCGGAATTGTGCTATGTCGGAGACGGTCGAGTCGCTGACTTTGGGGGTGTCGACATTTCGGGAAAAATCGTCATGCGCAATCCACCTAGAGCATTGATGCTGGACAATAGTTCAGACGCAACTGGTTCGCAAGGCCCAACAGAGATGTACAGCGAGAAGAACATTGCAGGCGTTATCGAACACTCGCGTCTACCAGGACGGATTTTGCAAATGCCGTTATTGTCCGGGCCTGAAGGCATGCCATTCCCCGCTGTGGCCGTCACCTACGAGGATGGTCAATTCCTAAAGGAACTCCTGCGCGAATGGTACGCGATCCCCCGGGGATTCAAACGCAGGGTTGAGCGTCTACCAGTGAAGCTGCGACTATGGGTAAACGCGGAAACCAGGCCGAGCTATGGGTTAAACGTGATAGGACGGATCGAGGGATCTGGAAAGTCGAACGAGGTTGTCGCTTTGGTTGCTCACCATGATAATGCGAACGGACCAGGGGCCTGCGACAATGCGACCGCTGTGGCCGTCAATTTGGAAACGGCCAGGGTATTGAGCATGTTGCCCAGACCGAAGCGAACAATCGAGTTCGTCTCGGCAACCGGAGAAGAGTACGGTGAGATAGGTTCGGCTGCATACGTAAGCAAATACGTCCATCCGAATCCTTCTCAGTACAAGGGCTGCATCAACCTTGACATAATTGGCAATGGCGATCACCTGTACTACATTGAGGAATCCATTTGCCTTGGCAAGTTGGTTCAAACCGACCCGGGCCTAAACATGAAGATCTCAGAAGTTTGCGGAGAACTGGGCTATTGCATACGCTCAACTCCACTTGAGTACGCTGGTGACGATGGGCCATTCATATTGGCAGGGGTTCCAACTTCGTATCTGGCAAAGCTTATCTCTTCCAGTTGGCCCTGGCTCCACACCTACATGGATGATTTCGAAGTCGTAGATGTAAACGGATTGACTGTGACCACAGAGATAGTCGCTAACAGCCTATGGCAAATAGCGAACGACTAGCGACTCAATCGCATAGCCTAAGCTGAAAAAGGTATCGAAAGGCGATTCGCATTCAAGGGGGTCCATAAAGTGCACATGAAGAAAGCTTCAAAAGGAGGGAATTACTCGTTTGCAAGATGTTCTCTTGATCCCTTTCTGTCCCCTGTGAAAGGGACTTTCTTTAAAGATTCAGTGACCACGGCGGATGTGTTGGAATGTGAAAAAGAGGTATTACTATTCTTTGGTGGCCTTTGTAAGCACGAGCGCATCGGACTTGCCTCAGTCCCGCGAGACCATTTTGATGGTCGAACATGGACAAACTGGCATGCACATCCTGTACTGGATGTTGGACCTCCAGGGTCATTTGATTGCCGACATGTAACCGACCCAGCCTCCGTCCGCACGGAATCCGGCATTTTACTCTATTACAGCGGGCTGGGTGAGGGTGAGGATGCGATCGGGTTGGCTACCTCGCTGAACGGAAAAGAATTTATCAAGTCCTCCGAGAATCCATTACTTGAGGGGAGAGCACCCGAGATTTTCTTGCATCAAGAGAAGTTTTACTTGTATTTTGTCATGCCGAATCCACAGGGTGGCTATTCGATATTTCTGGCCACTTCAGCTGACGGGAGCCATTATTCAAGACCCTACGAACACCCAGTTCTGGAACCTTCAATTGGCATGTGGGACAGTTACACAGTAACAACCCCGAGGATTTTTCCTGCAAAAGACGGATTCTGGCTTTCCTATGCAGGTGATGACGAAACGAGGGACTTTCCGAAGGGCTTTGGGTTGGCGTTTTCCAAGGATCTCATCCATTGGGAAAAGTATGAGGGGAACCCCATATTCAGACGGGGCCTTGCCGGGCGCTGGGATGACCAAGCGATCTGGTTTCCAACGATCTACCGCCACCGTAACGGATTACTGATGTTATATGAGGGTAGCCATAAGCCGTCAGAACTAGCCGAGCCTGTTTCCCGGATCGGCTTAGCAGAATTGGAGGTCGTCACGTAAACGAATAAGAAAGCACGTTAGGGTACGTAGACTTGGAAGATTTTGGATTAGCAAATTTGGGACAACTTTTCTACACCAGCAGAAATCTATGAAGAAGGCGTCTCGGCCCCTTTAGCGAAAAATCACCGGCTTGAGCAGTAACTGACAAATCGAAACTGATACGGGACTGACACCGTAAAGGGTCAAAACGGGGAGTAACGGGGGTATAGAAATATTGACCGGAGGCTGTCCGGATGATAAAATGTGTCAACGGGTGATAGGCCGTGTAGGATCTTTTTCGGTTGGGGTGCAAGGGGTCGGCGGTTCAAATCCGCGAATTCCGACTTTCCATTTTCCCACCGTCTTCTGCAAGATCATGCATGAGGCAGACTGAGGACCTGCATACGGAAAGAAGAGCCGTTCCCTTGAACACAGCCGCCAACACTGCAAGGATGTTCTCAGCCTGGAACGGTCTACCCCGTTTGCCATAGTTGGGATTCTGATCGAAAAGATCGCCTGCTAACTGCTTGCGGCCTTAGGGTCAGAGAAGGTTCTTATCGTTTGCAACTTTTTCCTCAAAGCGATCCTGCTCTCCTCAAGGTCGTAGTCATTTTGCAGACCGAGCCAGAACTCTGCTGAATTGCCAAAGAACTTGGAGAGGCGTAGCGCGGTTTCCGCAGTGATGCTTCTTTTCTTGCGCATGATTTCAGAGACGCGCGTCTGCGATAGCGCGGTCTCCTTGGCCAATCTATAGGCGCTGATACCCATCGGCTTGAGAAACTCTTCGAGAAGGACTTCCCCCGGATGTACGTTCGGAAGTCGCACCGCGGTCACTTGCCTATGAGTGATAGTCGACGATCTCGACCTCATAACAATCACCATCCTTCCAGACGAAACAGATTCGGATCTGATCATTGACCCGGACGCTATGCTGTCCTTTTCGGTCTCCCGTTAAGGCTTCCAGGCGATTCCCAGGGGGGATCAGCAGGTCTGTCAGCTGGGCGGCGTTGTTGAGCATACGCAACTTCCGCCTGGCAATGACTTGAAGCTCTCTTGGGTACCGCCGCACTTGGAAGCCGTGCCATATGCTACTTGTATCCTTCGTTCCAAAGGAACGAATCGTGTTTCAATACTATCATAAGACGATACTATTGTCAAACAGCTCTATGGGAAGCGGGACCTTTCTCCCGCGCAGTCCGGACAAGCGCAATCGCTCCACGAAGCGTGAGCGGGCGAAGGGGCGCGAAGCGGTCCGAGCGAAGCGAGGACGGAACCCCCGCAGCAGGCGACCCGCCCGATGGGACACCGGTGCTGGCGCCCGGTTTGCGACGATCACGCCTCGGGCGGGGCACGCCCCAACGCATCTTGTTGACCCGAATCGAAAGGCTTCGGTTCTTTGGGAGGAGCTGTTTCTTGAAGGGCATCGGTGGAGGTACGTATGCTTCAGGAAGGTGAAGGGGAGAAGTCGTTGCGCTACAGGATTCTCATAACTGAGGACGAGGACGGCGAGTTTGTCGCGGAATGTCCCAGTCTGCCAGGAGATCCTGTCCCTCCGTCGATCTGCGAGGATATCGTCGAGGTAAACATCTGAGCAGACTGCCCTTCCTTTTCAGCTGCGCGGCTGCCGCTGGTAGTCGAGGACTCCTTTGGCCTCCTTGTTCAGTTTCTCGGAGAGACGGTTGATCGTGTTAAGATCCCGCTTGTCTCTGTCTCTGATTTCCTTCGAAAGCTTGACGGAGGTCTTGATCTTCATACCACCGATATATCACCGAGGCAGTACGTGCATCAATCGGCGCAATTCGCAGGGCTGTTGCCGCCGTACTTCCGTGGTGGAGGTCACGCCTGAGCTCGTTGAGCGATCCCGAGTCCGAGGATATCATTCTCTCCCGGTTTCTGTCGGTTAAGGACAACTATTCCGGCCATATTGCGCCCTTCGTGCGTTATCTCAAGAGCAACCAGCTGAGACTCAACCTTGC
>Ga0187886_1002690_pt1 | contig 13963 bp, 8 predicted proteins | sample June2016WEW_20_1_FD_133001 | JGI IMG/M metagenome (GOLD analysis project Ga0187886, IMG submission 133001) | Peatland microbial communities from SPRUCE experiment site at the Marcell Experimental Forest, Minnesota, USA - June2016WEW_20_150 | ecosystem: Environmental > Terrestrial > Soil >... | reverse complement strand
TTTGAATAAGAGACCCTTACCCTCCATGACCGGTTTGCCTGCCATGGCCCCGATATCCCCGAGCCCCAGGACTGCAGTCCCGTTGGAGATTACTGCTACAAGGTTCCCCTTGGAAGTATAGTTATAAACATCTTCAGGGTTCTTCTCTATCTCAAGGCAGGGGAAGGCAACTCCCGGAGTATAGGCAAGACTAAGGTCAAACTGCGTGCTGTACGGTTTGGTGGGTATTACTTCAACTTTACCATGACGGCCCCTGCTATGATAGAGAAGCGCATCTTCTTTTGTTACTTTAGGCATATGTCGGATTTTTTATGGATTCACTGTAATGAAATTCTGTTTGAATAATTTATAATGATCAGTTTTTTGATCAATCTAAAATATAACATTTATTTCTGAAATTTTATGAAAAATATCATTTTGTGATCATCATCTGAAAAAAGTATGTTCAGTAAGACGATAAAATCACGGAAATAGGATTTTGACAGAATAAATTTTGCATTGACAACAAAAATAAATACTTTCAAACTCTGTTTTATGACAATATTTATCTGATCAATTTATTTCAATTCTTATATGGAGCGAAACATTGCAATTGGCACCGATATAGGTGGCAGTCATATCACTTGTGCTGCAGTTGAACTTGCCTCTGGGAAAATACTGAGGGATACTTTTACTGAAAGAAAAGTCAATAATCAGGCTCAGGCCAGTGTTATAATCAGTATCTGGACTGAAGCCCTGTCCGGGACTTTATCAAAGGTCCCTGCTGACATGGTCAAGGGAGTCGGGTTTGCAATGCCTGGACCGTTCGATTATGTAAAAGGCATTTGCTATATCAAAGGAGTTGCGAAATATGAAAATCTTTATGGGTTCAATATCAGCGATGCTGTTGCAAGCAGCCTTGAGGCAGATGATAGCTTCCTTATCAGGTTCATGAACGATGCGTCAGCCTTCGCGGTGGGAGAAGCATGGGCGGGAAGCGCTTCCAAAGTGAACCGATCACTGTCTATCACTCTGGGAACGGGATTCGGATCGGCTTTTATAAGCGAAAAGATTCCTGTCGTTGATGGTCCCGAAGTCCCCAGACTGGGATGTGTTTATCATATTCCGTATAAAGATGGGATTGCTGATGATTATTTTTCGACACGCTGGTTTCTGGGAAGATACAAAGCGCTTACCGGAAAAGAACTGAAAGGAGTAAGAGAGCTTGCAGATGTTGCTGAAGCCGATAAAATTGCGGCAGGACTTTTCACGGAATTCGGGACGGAGCTTGGAGTCTTCCTTGCGCCTTTTCTTAAAAAATTCAATGCAGAGATGCTCGTTATCGGAGGCAAAATTTCAAATGCCTATAACCTTTTCGGTGATGTTTTTGAAAGAAGCCTGAAAAAAGGGCAATGCACCTCCAAGGTGGTTCTTTCAAAGCTTAAGGAAGATGCTGCGCTTCTTGGCAGCGCTTATCTGCTGGATGATAATTTCTGGAAATCAGTGCAGCATGCATTGCCTTTGATGTAATATAAAATTTTTTCAATATGATAACTTTTTTTTTATGGCAACAGGAATCATTCGTCAGGCAACAGGGAATGAATGATCGCTAAGCTATAAATTATAAAATATTCAACATGAATAATCAGAAAATAAATCTTTCAAAAATATCCCCGGTGCTGATGGCATTTTTTGTCATGAGCTTCTGCGATCTTGTCGGAATCAGTGTCGACATGATCAAACCAATCTTCAAATTAACCGATTTCCAGGCACAGCTTATTCCGACTTCTGTATTTATTTGGTTTCTCATCCTCTCCGTGGGAATAGGTGTTCTCCAGAACAAGATAGGGAAGAAAAACATGCTTAACATTGGAATGATAATCACAGCTGTAGGATTATTTGTACCATTCTTCTTTTTTCATTATTCGACATTTTTAATAGGCTTTGCTTTCCTGGGAATTGGAAACACAATTGTCCAGGTTTCTGCAAATCCTCTCTTGATAGATGTGGTTCCTTCCAACCGGACATCTAGTTATCTTAGCTTTTCACAGTTTGTCAAGGCTATCGGTTCCATGATAGCGCCATGGCTGGCAACAAAGGTCTTTGCGGTGTATTTTAACGACTGGAAGATTCTTTTCCTGGTTTTTGGAATTGTTTCAATACTTTCGGTTATTTGGCTTGGCTCGGTAAAGATAGAGGAAAGCAAACAGGACAATATCAAGGTTACATTAGGATCGTCTTTCAGACTGCTTGGGAGTGGATTTATTCTTTTAATGGTTCTTTCTATATTTCTGGTCGTTGGAATAGATGTCGGGTTTCAATCCAATTCCGGCCAGCTATTAATGAATCATTTCGGTATAAATGAAAAATCGGCAGTTCTGGGGCGAAGCGTCTACTTTTTCGGACGTATGCTTGGAACATTTGCCGGTGCAATCATACTTACAAGAATTTCGTCACGGAAATTCTTTCTGTGGACGACAATACTCGGCATTGTTTCTATGGTTGCAGTGCTTATTGTACCCGGAAAGATACTGGTCTGGGGTTTGGTGTTCATTGTTGGACTTGCCGTTGCTAACATCTTCCCGATTGTATTTTCATTAACGGTAGAAAAATTTCCCGAAAGGAGCAATGAAATCTCGGGGCTTATGATAATGGCTGTATCAGGAGGAGCAATTATCCCTCCGATAATTGGATGGATAAGTGACAAGAGCAGTATTGCAGTTGGAATGATAGTCCTTGTCATGTCCATGATATATCTGTGGGCCGTATCGGTGCGCTGTCTTAAAAATAAATAGTCCTCTTTGATGTAAGGAATCTGAGTGGATAAGAATATTTTTGCTAAGAACATGCAGATCGTTGAAGATCTGAGAATATCTAACAATACTGGTGGTTTCAATACAAACCCGGGGATCATGATTAAAAATATATGATTCTATTAGGGTATTTCGTTTTTGTACTGTATTATAGGTGTGTTCAGAAAAGAAGACCAACTTTAATCAATTAATCAGGGAATGGCTGGAATTAATCAGATCGAGTTTGATCAGATTTTTTTAGAATGGTACTATCCACTAAGGAATTCGATGTATTATAAGACAGGAAATATGCAGGCAGCAGAAGATTTGGTTCAGGATACATTTCTTAAAATCTGGGAAAGGAAGGAGACTATTAACCCGGAGACTGTCAAATCTTTCATGTATAAAATTGCAAATAATCTTTTTCTGAACAAGGTTGAACATGAAAAAGTATCATTCAGGTTTGTTACCGAATACAGCGGGAGCGATCTCTCAAATTCACCTGATTTTGAGCTGGAGATGAAAGATTTTGACAGGAGATTACAAAACTCCTTGGCAGATCTTGATGAAAAAAGCCGCTCGGTGTTTCTTATGAACAGGATTGATGAACTTACTTATGCCCAGATTGCTGATAACCTGGGTCTCTCAGTGAAAGCTGTTGAAAAGCGCATAAGCAAAGCAATAGCCTTTTTAAAGGAAAGATTAGATGTTAAAATATAGAATACCTGAGTAAAAATGGAAAAGCTTAATGATCAATATCCGGACTCTGAGGCATTTAGCGGGATGAGCTTAGACCAGAAGATAATGAGTCGGGCCTCAAAATTAAAGCTCCCTGACGGGATCTCAAGCAGCGAAGCATTGTCCCGGTTGAAGGTAAGGATTGCAGAAAGTGAATCAGAAAAGATTAAAGGTGGAAGCGGCAGCAGAACTAATCTCAGGCTGGTTTACTATGTCTCCTCCATCGCTGCAGGTTTGTTGTTACTTTTTGGCATCTGGCAGCTATGGCTTAGAAATCCGGCAATCAATGTGGTTGCACAAAAAGGTTCAAGAGTGGAATATCGTCTTCCTGACGGATCTGATGTTCATATCAATTCCGACAGCAGGATAACCTGGGATAAAAAAGATTATAAAAACGACCGCCATCTCTCCCTTGATGGAGAGGCGTTCTTCAATGTCACCAAGGGAACACCGTTTACAATATCTGCCAGCAGAGGCAATATCATGGTTTTAGGAACCTCGTTCAACGTCTATTCAAGGGCAGATGCTTTCAAAGTTAGCTGCCTTACCGGAAAAATTCTTGTGACTTCAGGAGCGCACTCAGTAACCATTATGCCTGGAGAAGCCGCCGAGATTAAGGGAAATGATCTCATCAGCTATGCCGATTCCAGGATAAATTCCACCGCCGGATGGATAAACGGAGAATTCAATTTCGATAATTCTCCACTTTCCAGGGTATTGACTGAAATAGAACGTCAGTTTAATGTTAAATTTGCAGGTCAAAACTTTAATTCAAGGTATTTTACAGGCAGTTTTACCAATAAAGACCTGAACGAAGCTTAGATATAGTGTGTATACCATTGGGACTTAATTATGAGATTGGCAATAAGGGAGAAATATTTATCAGTGAGACTCATAAATAGTATAGTTATTTGTATTTCACTCTTTTTATTTCTTTCAGATCTTAATTTAGAAGCCCAAACCTTCAGGCAGACATTCGAAAACACTCCGCTCTCTGAAGCACTGAAGCAGGTTTCCAAACTGCTTGATATCAAAGTAGCTTTCGATTCCCAAAAACTAAGCCTGGTTAAGATTAACAGGGAAGTCACAGGCAACTCAGCCGACGAGATGATCTCCAATCTCCTGCTTAACTCAGGTTTTGAATACAAGTATAAGTATAACCGTTACCTGATTGTCGAAAACGGAGACACCAGAAACGACTTTCCACCAGGTGCTTGCCAGATAATTGGATCCATAACTGATAAGGAAACAGGTGAGCAGCTTCCATTCGCCTCCATAATTCTGTATAACAAAAACCTTCTGGCATCAGCTTCAGAAAATGGTTCATTCTGCATTAAGAATGTCACTGACAATCCCATTCATCTAATGGTAAGCTATATCGGGTACAAACCACTAGATACGACCCTTAACTGGACCGAGCAATCAATGAATATCGATATCCGGCTTTTAAGGAAGGTTCATATGCTTGACACAATTGTTGTAAAAGGTACCAGGATGGAAATGGTTGACCTTCGAAATGATGTTGATTTTGCAACAACAATTGATGCTGCCAGATTGATCGATCTGCCAATGCTTGCAGAAACAGATATTTTCAGGACATTACAGCTTCTGCCCGGTGTAAGCTATACCGAAAATTCATCAGGCTTAAGTATCAGGGGCGGTTCCAGCGATCAGAACCTCGTTCTGTTTGACGGACAGACACTTTATAATCTCAGTCATTATTATGGGGTTATTTCAGCCTTGAATCCGAATGTCATAAAAGACCTTCAGATATACAAGGGGGGGTATGATTCAAGGTTTGGTGAAAGAGTTTCAGGTATTGTAGATATCACTGGCAAATCAGGCAACCAGTCCGAACCGGAAGTGTACGGCGACGTGAATCTTCTGAGCGGCAACCTTACTGCAGAAATCCCCGTTGGGAAAAAAGTTACGGTCATCGGGGCAGTAAGAAGATCTTATTCCGATATTTATTCCACCGGCTTTGCCAAGGGGCTCTTTGAACGCGACATGGACTGGTTCAAGGGTGATTCTTCCAATATTGTTATCCAGACCAAGCCTTCCTTCTTTTTCTACGATTATAATGCAAAACTGACCTATAAAAAAAGCAACCTGGAAACTTTCTATGTAAGTCTTTACGGAGGTAAGGATTATTACAGAAATTCATACAGCGGGACTTCTCACGCACTGAAAGTTGATGCGATAGATAATAATACCTGGAGCAACTATGGGATAAGCGCTTCATGGCTGAAACAATGGAACGAATCGTTCTTCTCCAATGTTCAGGCAGGTACATCGGGTTATGACAATGTTTCATCCAATTCAACAACCATAGACGGGTCTAATGCGCCCGCGAACAATCATTCTTTCCTCCCTGATACGGTTGATACGTTCAATACATCAAACAGGAACAGGTTGAAAGACATTTATCTCTCGGCAAGGAACACATTTGCAATCTCAAATGATAACCAGCTTTACTTTGGCCTGCTCATAAGGGAAAACAATATTTTTTATCATAAAGATGCCGAGCAGATTTATATTTATGACAACACGGATCAGACAGGATGGACCAATTCAGTTTACCTGCAGGATCGCATAACACTATCCGGCAAGCTGACTCTCAAACCCGGGTTCAGACTCAGCTATTATAACGGGACGGATAAATTTTATTTTGAACCACGATTCTCTGCCAATTATAAATTCTCTGATAATTTTTCAGTCCGTATTGCTACCGGAAGATATTACCAGTTCATCAGCCAGGTACTGGCTCAGCAGGAGACCGGATATAATAAGAATTTCTGGGTGCTGGCCGATAATTCAATCCATCCGGCAGTAACTTCGAATCATATAGTTACAGGTTTTACTTTCGAGAAGGGCAAATTCCTGCTTGATGCAGAAGGCTATTTAAAATCCTTTACCGGCCTTCAGGAATATATTTTTCTGTCGCAGTACCTTAAGAACTCAGATTTTCCACATTATTTCAATAACTCTCCCCCTCCAGCCCCGGATGTATCACGCCCAAGTTATTATATTACAGGAACAGGAAGAGCCTTCGGGATCGACCTGATGCTTAGGTATAAGGCCAATAATTTTACAAGCTGGATATCATATTCTTACGGGAGGAGCTTCCAGAAATTTGCAGATATTAACTTTGGCAGTGAGATCCCGGGAGTTAACGACCTGCCATTCCAGCTGAGCTGGACCAATATGCTTACGGCCGGAAAATGGAACTTTGGGACAGTAACACAGTACACTTCGGGGAAGCCTTACATAGATTTTACTAAATCTAATGGAGTCACTCTTCCTATTGAGCGTGTGTATAAACGTCTTCCTGATTATTTCAGAAGTGATTTCTCTGTTAATTATAATATCTCTGCTAAAAAAGTCAAACTAAAGACAGGCGTAACCCTTCTCAACATTTTCAATACTCAGAACTACTTTGATATCAGCACACGGAAATTTGACTTTACAAATACTTCATTCTCTGAGACAACACTGATACAGTCTCAATCATTCTCAGTCAATTTATTTCTGCACTTTCTTTTTTGACTTTTAAGAAGAACTTTAGCCACCATCATTTTTTCATAATATTCTTATTACTGGTAGGGTAAATCAGGGTTATGTTGTATTAACAATAAATAAACCTTAATAATAGGAATTATGAGAAACAAGTTAATCATCGGAGCGATTTTAATAGTGGTGGCAGGGTTTTGGTCATGTCAGAAATCCGACAGGTTATCTAATTCACCATCACTGGCGACTACACTGACTGCATCAGTTGCGGAGGTTGTCGGGAATCAGGTAAGTAATATTACAGGTGCAACTGAACATTGCCTTTCACTTGAGACTTTTAATGGTCTGGGTGATGCTCATGTCCTTGGAGACTTCAACATTGGCAATAATGGCATGCCGAATTTCGGGCCTGCTGGTATAGGACACTTTAAATTCAGCATCCCACGTATCGACAGCTGCGCTACTGTTACCGTGAGCAGCGAAACTTATCCAAAAGAAATTATAATTGTATATGATGGCACCTGCAGTGCCAGCAGCGAAGGCAGAGATAATTTTGGACCAGAATGTGGACCGGAACATGCTTATGAACATGGTCATGTGATTCAGGGTAAAATCATTATAGATATCTCTGACTCACTTAATCTGGCCGGTTCAACTGAAAATGTTGTTTTCCAGAATTTTTACATGGATTCGATGAAAATCGATCTCAATGCAAAGTATACTAATCTTGGACAGAACTCCAGCGGGAACTGGGTTCTCAAAACGCAATATAATCAGACAATTACCAAAAATGATCTGGTTGTTGTGCGTGAGAACAATGAGACACAGGAATGGATCACAGGATTTGAAACCAGAGATAGATCCGATAATAAATACTATGTGTCAGGAAGCGGTAGCGTATCGATTAATGATACTACCTATACAAAGACAATTACCACTCCGTTATTGTTTGATGCCGGCTGCGACTATATTTCAAGCGGTGTAGTTGAACTTGCCAAAAATGGAAGTACTACGGCAACAATAGATTATGGTGATGGTACTTGTGATGACACGGCAACCGTTACAATTAACGGAACTTCAGAAACAATAAGTCTGCATTCATATAAATTCCCCGGAGGCGGACATTTTGAAAAGCATTTTCATGGGTTTGGGAAGAAAGGTTGAGTAGAAGGGGAGGATTAGTTGATTAAACAAAGTTGGTTTTGCGCCCTGACGATCCCCGTCAGGGCGCTTTTTTTATTAAGGGGAAATTCAGTTTCTTTAAAATAGAACTTTTTTCTATTGTATTTTGCCCGTAAAACTTGCATATTGCAGGGGAAACAGGCTCGTCGTTCATTTTTGATTCACAGCCTTTCGCCTGGCGCCTGTCGTCAATTTTGAATTAAACCTTATACTATGAGAAAAAACGTTATTGGCAGACGCAATTTCCTGAAAAAGACAGCTTCTGCAACTATTGCTTTTACTATTGTACCACGCCATGTTCTTGGCGGCACAGGCTTTACTGCACCAAGCGACCAGCTTACAAAGGGTATAATAGGAGTAGGAGGTATGGGGCGTGGTCACATCGGCTATGAAGGAACGAGAGTGCTGGCTCTTTGTGATGTTGATAAGAACCATCTTTCGGAGGCAATCGCCCTGGCGGGTGGAAATGTCCCGGGATACCATGACTTCAGGGAATTGATCGCCAGGGACGATATTGATATCATCCATATAGCCACTCCTCCGCACTGGCACGGTATTATTTCAAAGACCGCGGCAGAAGCAGGCAAAGATATCTGGTGCGAAAAGCCTATGACCCGTACTATAGGAGAGGGTATAAAAGTAGTTGAAGCAGTTCAGAAATATGGAAGGATGTTCCGGCTTAATACCTGGTTCAGGTTTAAAGATCAGTTTTATGGATTGGGAACAACTGTCAGGCCACTAAAAAAACTTGTCGACAGCGGTGTTTTGGGATGGCCATTGAAGGTAACGGTAAGCGGCATCACCGGCTATGACTGGAAGTTTTACTGGAGCGGTATCTGCAACCTTAAGCCAATGCCTGTGCCTGAAGAGCTTGATTATAACTTCTGGCTGGGTCCCGCTCCTTACAAACCATATAATCCTGAGAGAGTGCATGCGAAGTTCAGGGGTTACTGGGACTATGACGGCGGTGGTCTTGGAGATATGGGTCAGCACTATCTCGACCCTGTCCAGTATCTTCTTGGAAAAGATGATACCGGGCCGGTCTCGGTCGAAATTGACGCTCCACAGCAGAATTATGACGCAGTAGGTTCGTGGCGGAGGATATCCTACACCTACGCTGACGGATGCCAGATAATTCTCGATGGCGAAAACTGCGATAAAGATGCTGCATATATCGAAGGTCCTCATGGTAAGATATTCAAGGGATTCAGATCAGATATTAAGGATATTGACAGGCTTATTGATTCGCTGCCAGATCCTGAACCTCAAGTGACAACATTTACAGAATCAGTAAAAACCAGGAAAAAATTTGCTCTGAACGAAGTAAATGGTCACAGGTCATGTACAATAGTGAACCTGGGTATTGTCGCTTTACGACTTGGGAGGAATCTGAAATTTGATCCTGTAAAGCAGCAATTCATCGATGACGAAGGAGCCAACAGGCTTATAAACCAGCCGATGAGGGGACCATGGACCATTTGAAAAAGGTTGGAGGGTGGAGTTTGGAATTCAGAATTTTAAATTTGAAAGTTATAAAATCATAAATATGAAAATCAAAAAATCACTGCTCGCATTTTTGTCGCTTATTCTGATTTCTTCCTTCTCATTTGCACAGGACAGGAGAACTCTCGGTACAAAAATCGCTGATCTGCTGGCCCAGATGCCTGCGGGAGATGTTCAGTACACTAATAGCCTTATGAGCGATATGCTTGCACTCGGAGAAACAGGCCTTCAAAAAATCTGTGATATGGTAATTCCTGCAGGTACCGGTGACGATACAAAACCCCGGTATGCAATTGAGTCATTCTCAAGATTTATCTCGAAGAATGGAAATGCAGGCGACAAATCGATGTGGGAAAAAATATGCATTGCCTTTTCCACTCAGAAAAAGGATCCGGGAGTCAGGGACTTTTTTATCAAGCAGCTTCAGCAGGTAGGCGGCGATCAGACGGTCGAAGCCATGAAAAGCTTTCTTTCTGATAAAGAAAACTGTACACCGGCAATTTCAGCCATCACTGCAGTAGGTGGAAAAACTGCAGAAAATATTTTATCTGAATCACTCAGGGACCATACACTTCCATGCTCAGCTGCAGTGATGAATGCACTCGCGGGGATGAAATCTAAGATAGCCGTTAAGGAATTCATTGCTTATGCTTCGGATAAAGATGTCAATACTAAGACTGCTGCATATAATGCACTTGCAATGAGCGGATCTCCTAAAGCATATTCTATCCTTTTGAAAGCTGCCAGGAGTTATAAATTCAGGTGGGAAAGGACAGGTTCAACTACAGCACTGCTGAACTATGCCAGGAATGTAGCTCAGAATGGCGATCTGAAAACGATGGATAAGATTTGTAAGCTTCTGTTGAAAAAATGCAATGATAAACTTACTTTGCAGAATAAAACTGCGGCACTTGAGACATACGTCTCTTTTCATGGCATTGATGCAATGCCTTTAATTTTCAAAGGTGCAGAACATTCTGACAGTAAGTTTAGAAACGCCTCCATCAATATGACCTCATTAATAGCCGGAGATGAAGTTATTAGCAAGTGGATCGAATATTTTCCAAAGGCAACTTCAGATGCAAAACCCGAGATATTAAGGATGCTCAGCTCACGCAGAAGCTTAAAAACGGTTCCTCTTCTGAGTGCTTCTCTAAGCTCTGACGACCCTTCACTAAGAAGAGCTGCTGCAGCTTCGACAGCCCAGGTGATGGGGAAAAACAGTGCACCTTTGCTGGTGACTTATTTATCCGGGTATGATCTGCCATCAGACCAGGAGGCAGCTCAGAATGCATGGAAAAGTATTGCTGGCAGTGAGGAAATGAAGCTTCTGAAGCCGCTACTTTCCTCCGGTTCTGTTGCTGCAAAGAAAAGTGTTATTGAGTTGATGGCATGGAGCATGAACAACTCTTATTTTAATGATGTTCTGCCATTTACTTCATCATTGGAGGAAACTTTAAAAAAAGCTGCTTTTAAAGCTCTGCCCGACATTTCGGAGCCGGGAAATCAGGCTGCTTTGCTTAGTCTTCTCGCATCAACCGGAGATAGCGAATATATCCCTGACATCCAGAATGCTCTGGCGACAGCAGCCGGGAAAATATCCGATCCATCAATGAGATCGTCTGCCATTCTTGAAGCCATGAGGGGAAACATTACTCCTGAAAAGTTAATTCCTGTTCTTTCAAAAACAGGCGGGAGAGATGCTCTTGAAGCAATTCTTAAAGAGTTCGAAAATGGCACTCCGGCAATAAAGGATTTGTGCTTTAATGCCCTCTCCGAATGGCCCGATTACTCAGCTTCCTCGGCATTATTTGAGATATGCGTATCGGGGTACAGTAATTATAAATCAGAAGCCTTTAACGGCTATCTTAAGCAGGTTACGGCAGCAAAGATCACAGATGAGGAAAAATATCTTCTTTTAAGGAAGATCATGCCATTTGCAGGTTCTGCTGAGAATAAAATTAAACTGCTGACAGAGATTGGTAAGCTAAAAAACTACGGAGCTCTTTTTTATGTAGGAGAATTTCTTGATGATCCTGACCTCTCAGCAGCCGCTGCAAAAGCAGCCATGTATATAGCTCTCCCGTCCGCAAGCTCCAAGGCGGGGATGTACGGGAATATAGCAAGAGGGATTCTTACCAGGGCTGTTCCAAAACTATCAGGTCCGGAAAGCGAGTATGACAGGGAGATGGTAAATAAATATCTTTCCTCAATGTTCCCTGATGAAGGATTCGTACCCATGTTCAATGGACAGGATCTTTCCGGCTGGCAGGGGCTTGTCGAAAACCCGGTTGCCCGGGCAAAGATGAAACCTGCCGAACTGGCTGCCAAACAGGCCGAAGCTGACAAAAAAGTCCCGCTGAACTGGAGCGTGAAAGACGGGTGCATCTATTTTAACGGACAGGGCGATAATCTCTGTTCAGTAAAAGAATATGGAGATTTTGAGATGCTCGTCGACTGGAAGATATCCAAAAAAGGCGACAGCGGTATATACCTGAGAGGAACTCACCAGGTACAGATATGGGACACCTCAAGGGTTGATGTTGGTGCCCAGGTTGGATCAGGCGGATTATATAATAACCTGACAAACCAGTCAAAGCCGCTGCTTGTTGCTGATAACCCTGTGGGTGACTGGAATACATTCAGAATTTTAATGACTGGTGAAAAGGTATCAGTCTGGCTTAATGGTATCCTGGTAGTCGATAATGTTACATTCGAAAATTACTGGGATCATAAGATTCCGATTTTCCCGAAAGGGCCGATTGAACTCCAGGCCCATGGGACTGACCTGGCATTCAGGGATATATATTTAAGGGAAGTAAGCGAAAAAGACTATAACCTGACCCCCGAAGAGAAAAGTGAAGGATTTGTTTCTCTCTTCAATGGAAGAAACATTGATAACTGGACAGGTGACAAGCAGGCGAATGTGGTTGAAGATGGAATGATTGTCGTCAGGCCTGTAGATGGGAAGGCAGGAAATCTGTATACAGTGAATGAGTATTCTGATTTTTTATTCAGGTTTGAATTCCAGCTGACACCTGCCGCCAACAACGGAATAGGGATCAGGGCTCCGCTCACGGGCGATGCTGCCTATGTTGGCATGGAAATACAGGTTATTGATAATACTGCACCGGAATATGCCACCCTCCATCCTTACCAGTATCATGGTTCGGTTTATGGAGTGATTCCTGCTAAACGTGAATATCTTAAACCTGTCGGAGAATGGAATAGTGAAGAAATAACTGCACAAGGGACTCACATAAAGGTAGTCCTGAATGGAACTGTCATTGTCGACGGTGATATTGCCGGCCCGAGAGATAAAGGGACAATGGACAATAACGACCATCCCGGACTGAAGAATGCATCAGGACACATCGGATTCCTCGGACACGAATCAGTTGTTAAATTCCGGAATATCAGAATAAAAGATCTTTCAAAATGAAAAGGATATATCTCTGTTTTACCCTCTCAATTATCTTCATTGCCTGTGGCAGGAAAGATGCGCCTGAACCGTTCGGTCCGGTGCCATCGGAAAGACAGCTGGCATGGCATGAGATGGAATATTACATGTTTGTACATTTTACTGTTAATACTTTCACAGACAAGGAGTGGGGTTACGGAGATGAAAAGGAATCTGTTTTTAATCCTTCAGCACTTAATTGCCGGCAATGGGCAAAGGTCGCCAGGGATGCAGGTATGAAGGGCATTATCATTACTGCAAAGCATCATGATGGCTTTTGCCTGTGGCCTTCGGCATTCACGGAGCATTCGGTGAAAAACTCGCCCTGGAAAAACGGAAAAGGCGATGTACTGAAGGAACTTAAGCAGGCTTGCGATGAATATGGCCTTAAAATGGGTGTATATCTCTCACCCTGGGATAGAAACAGTGCCGTGTACGGAACTCCGGAATACCTGACCTATTATCGAAACCAGCTCAGGGAATTGCTTACGAATTACGGACCGATATTTGAAGTCTGGTTCGACGGTGCGAATGGCGGCGACGGTTATTATGGCGGTACAAGAGAAATGAGAAGGATTGATAATAAGACTTATTATGACTGGCCAAATACTCATCAGATTGTGAGAGAGCTGCAGCCCGGGGCAGTTATGTTCAGCGATGCCGGTCCTGATGTCAGGTGGGTAGGTAATGAAAGCGGAAAAGGAAGTATGTCAAACTGGTGCCTTCTTAACAGGGATTCCATGTACCCCGGAGGCGATTTTGCAAAAATCCTTGGGGCAGGGCATGAGGATGGAAAATA
>Ga0187886_1002689_pt1 | contig 13965 bp, 11 predicted proteins | sample June2016WEW_20_1_FD_133001 | JGI IMG/M metagenome (GOLD analysis project Ga0187886, IMG submission 133001) | Peatland microbial communities from SPRUCE experiment site at the Marcell Experimental Forest, Minnesota, USA - June2016WEW_20_150 | ecosystem: Environmental > Terrestrial > Soil >... | reverse complement strand
CGAGCCGTTAGACCTCCGAAGGATTTCGCGGTGACCTGTCACTCCGCACTCTCATTGACAGCTTCCGCCAAAGCGTGGACTCGTCAGAGTGAAGCATCACCGAATTCGAAGCACGGGTTTGATGGTGACGCCGCGTCTGGCGTCGGCGATGGCCTGGTTGATTTTCCTGAAGTCGTAGAATTTCACCAATCGGTCGAACGGGAACCGGCCCTCCTCGTACAGCTTGATTAGTTTCGGGATAAATCGTTGCGGCACGGCATCGCCTTGAATGACACTGAGGACCTGGCGCCCTCCCGGTAGCTTGTCCGGGCCGCTCGCGCCGGTCAACAGCGCCACGCGGCCGTGCGGGTTCAGCAGGTCGATGGCGAGCCTGGACAATTCCGCGTCACCGGTGCTTTCCACCACGTAATCAACGCCCCTGCCGGTGATGGCGGCGATGCTCGCGCCGAGGCCGGGGTCGCCATTGTCAAGACTGTGGGTGGCCCCCAGTTCGCGGGCGAGTGCGAGACGCCGCGGATTGATGTCCACCGCGATGATCGTTCCGGCACCGACGATCCGCGCGGCCATCACCGCCGCCAGACCGACCGCGCCGGTGCCGAAGAGGGCGATGCTCGATCCGGCCCTGACCGCCAGCGAGTTCATCACGGTACCCGCCCCGGTCTGCAGGCCGCAACCGAGCGGCGCCAGCAATTCCAGCGGTAGCGTCTTCGACACCTTCACCAGATTGCGCGCGGTCGCCAGAGTATGAGTCGCGAACGAGGACTGGCCGAAGAAGTGCCCGCGCACACCACTCCCGGCGAGCGCGTTGCTGCCGTCCAAGCGGGCGAAACCAAAGTTCGCTTCCCAGAAGTGTCGGCAATCAGCCGGCTGCCCGTTCCGGCACGGCTGACAATGGCCGCAGGATTGGTAGGAGAGCACGACATGGTCGCCCGGCTTCACGCCTTTGACGGTCTGACCGACCCGCTCCACGACGCCCGATCCTTCATGGCCCAGAACCACTGAGCCGGATGCGCCGCCCTCGCAAAAGTCAATGTCGGTGTGGCAAATACCGCTGGCCACGAGGCGGACCAGCACCTCATTGTCACGCGGACCTTCCATTTCCAGACGCTCGATCTTCAGCGGGCAGCCCGGCTCACGCAACACGGCGGCCCGGATCGAAAGCGCGGATTGGACCTGGCGATTCATATACTTGATCCGAAAGGCTGCCCATCAGCCGCACATAATGGCACCCTACTACTTCGACACACTTGATTTGAGAGGTAGGGCGCGACTCCGTAAACGGCACGCGAGCAGGCCGCCGGGCGCGCCGAGTCGTCAGACCGCGGGCAGCCCGGCGGTCTGCCCCTACCAACGACCCATCAAATGAAGCATGTCATTCCACTGCCTCAGTGCGACTCTGGGCTACCCATCAGCCTATCGCGAACAAAAACGATGTGCCCGCGGAGTCCATAGAATTCGTTCGCGAAGGAGGCTGGGACTTTCATTTCGTTGACTGCTTTCTCGATGTGATCGAGCTGGCTGAGCAATTCTTCCCGCTTCTCGGGTGTCGAGGGCGCGAAACTTTCCCGTTCGAGCACCAGCAGCGCACGGTACGACCGGTATATCCGTAACCTGATTTGCCACCGATAGACGGACGGGATGAAGCGCAGTCCCGGGATCAACACGAAAATCATCGGGACAAAGACCACCAGGATACGGTTCACCCGGCTGGCCAGCCAGAATGGAAGCGAGCGATAGAGAAAACTCTTGCCCGATGCGTAAAAGCGCCGCGCTTCGCCGCTGAGATGAAAGTCAACCTCCAGCGGAGCCGGAAACTCGCCTCGGCGCTGTAACAGGGCGGCGCGGCCGTGCACTTCACGCGCGGCCTCAAGCAATAAATCAGTCAGTGCTGGATGCAAATTTGCCCGTGCAATAAGTTCGACCGTCGGGCCGATCAGATAGACATCATGCGGGGGAATATTCTCCCCCAAATCGATGGATCCCTTCGGAAGCTCCAGCTTGTTCAGGTAGTGGATGCGGCGCGCATAACCGTCGGCCTGCGTGAAATCGAAAAGCCGGATGTCCGGTGTCCGCAGTAGTTCGCGCATGTTCTGTGTCGAGGCGGAATCACCCATCAAGAACACGGCGTCAACGGTACTCGCGAGCAGCGCCTTTGTGGCGCCTTCGGCGTCCAAATCCAACAGCACAGTCGCGCCTCCGGGTTTGATGCCGTTGGCCGCGAGCAGGGCGAAGGCGAGGAATCTCGTTCCACTGCCCACGGGACCGATCGCCAGCCGCTTGCCGTTCAATTCGGAAAGAAAATCCACAGGCGCGGCACTACGATAGAAAACCAGCAGCGGTTCGTAGGCGACACTCCCGAGCGAGACCAGCTTGTCGGTATTGATCCCGTTGGTCACTCCACCCTGAACGAATCCAATGTCGACGCGAAACGAAGGGTCACCGAGCCGTTTGAGATTCTCCAGCGAGCCTTCCGACGAAAGGATGTTCAACTTCACGCCATTGCGAGCCAGGATCGTGCGGTATTTCTCGGCAGCCCTGTGGAAGGCGCTGCCCTCGGGACCACTGGTGATGGTAATGGTGCGGGGCGGAGCCGAGTGAAAGAACCAGAAAACAGCAAATATTGTAACTGAACTGATCAAGAGAATGGCACTGATCGCGGCGGCGCGACCGAGCCCAAAAGTTTCCGTGAACACTGCCAGAACCCGAGTAATACCGTTTTTGCGCGTCATTGATGACTCATCCTTCCCATGTGACACACCATCCTATCATCTCTCATCGCCAATGCTCAAGGTCTCGCTTGTCGCAGTTGTCGTAACCAGTAGCGCGGGCCTTCGCCGCGACGAAGTGGCTTCGGCCACGCAGGCGGGCGTCCCGCCCGTTTCTCCCCGCCTCCGTTCACCGTAGGATAGGCGTCCCGCCTGTCACCGTTGCGCTCAAGAACGCACGTTTGTTACAGAAGGCAACTAAGAGAACGAAGAAGGAGACCTTTGTTTCCTTCGTTACCTTATGTTCAATTCACCGTTGAGTCTTGAACCCTCATTCGTCCGCCGCCCTGCCCGCCGCTGTCGTCTTCGCTCTGAACGTATCCGCGTCCATCCGCGTTCCCTCCAGACGGCGCGGCGAGCAAGCATCTGCGGTTAAATCTTTCGGCCTTTTCGCGGTCAATCCCGTTGTCAAAACTTTCCGGACCGATTATTCTCTGCGGCCATGTTTCTGCCAGGCGAGAAGGTTGTGTGCGTTAATGATGTCTTTCCCGAGGGCATCAAGAAGTTCTATTGGAAACTGCCGGTCAAGGGCGTCACCTACACCATCCGCGACCTGGTGCCCGGCATCGATCCGACGGGCGAACCGGGCGAGATGTGCGTTTACCTCGTCGAATTGATCAATCCCTGCAGCGATAAACCGCCGTATCCCGAGCGCGGCTTCAGGGCGGAACGGTTCCGTCCCTTGGAAACCGATACGGAGACCGATCAGCGAACCGACGATGTGCCCGAGGAAGTGCCGGCCGAGATGGTCAGCTTGCCAGAGGGGAATCGAAAGGACTTGAACAGAAGATAACGAAGGAAACGAAGTTCTTTGCGACCTTGGTTGCCTTCGTTGCCTTCTGTTGAGAATTCGTGTTCATCCGCCTGCCCCGAAAGCTTTCGGGGTGAACATCTGTGGTTACCACTTCGCCCAGAGATTACTGCATCTGCAGCCGCACCCGCATGAAACGGCGCTCAGCGGCCGAGGTGGGCGTCAGGTCCTGCACGGTCACCAGATCGCGCTGCCCATCGAGCGCGGTTACCGACACCTCCAGCGTGAAGTCCGGGCCGGAATTCCAGGTGAACAGATCGTCAGAGACTTCCACAATATAATTCAGGTCGCCCACATCGTGCCGGCGGATGAACGTCAACGTGAGGTAGCCGCTGCTTGCGTCCACTGTCTGCAGGGCTGAAGCAGCGTCCGTCTGGCACGGGTTGAGCCCAAAGGCGTACTCCTCCAGGTTGCTCAGCCCGTCGTGATCCGGGTCCGCAGTCGGACCGCTGATCGTTGGGTCGGCCAGTTCGTCCGCGGTGAAATACTGGTGTTGGTACGCTGTAAACGCCCACAGCACGTTGACCGTTGCGCCAGTTGAAGTCGCACTGCCAGCAAGATTGGTGACCACGACTGTGTAATTGCCCGCGTTCGTTACTTGCACGTTGGTCAGCATCAGTGTGGGCGTGGTCGCGCCGAACACATTGCTGCCATTCGTCACGTTGACGCCGTCTTTTTGCCACTGATAAGCGGGCGCGGGATTGCCTGTGGCTCCTACGCTGAGCGTGACGGTCTGCCCGATGTTGACCGAACACCCGGCCGGCTGGTTTGTAATGACGGGCAGCGCGTTGAGCGCATACACTTGGCTGCCCGCCAGCAGGAAAGCTCCCAGAGCGAAGTCCTCGAAATCGGGTACTTTGTCGTAGGTGACCGGCTGGCCGTCGGCCGGCTTGCTGCCACTGCTCTGCACGTATCCGAGAAAACCGCTGTTCGTGCCCGCGTCGTGGTGCAGCGCGCCGGTGGCCAGTGCGTTCCACCCGTTGATGACCGTGGGGAGATAGGTGTTGATGTCGAGGTGGCCCTTGTTGATTCCCCAGGCCAGTCCGTAGGTGAACATCGCCGTGCCGCTGGTTTCCGGGCCGGGATAATCGTTGGTGTAACCGAGATTCACATTCCAGAAGCCGTCCAGGCGCTGCACGGGTTTTAGGGCCACGGCCATGTCCTGGAAGGTTTGGCGGTACTCGGCGTAGTGCGCGTCATTGGTGGGCAGCACGTCCATGATCCGGGCGAGCGCGACGAAGGCCCAGCCGTTGCCACGTGACCAGTAACATTTCTGCGTTGTGCCGTCCGACGCCTTGTAGTTCGCGATGAAGGTCGTGTCCCGCCACCAGAGATGGTTGGTGGTATTGTAGAGACCGTTGGAGGGGCCGATCGTGCTCTTGGTGTAATTGAAGTAGGAATACATCTTGGCTGCATAATTGGTGTTGCCGGTGACCTGGACGAGCTTGGCAAACATCGGCAGCGACATGTGGATGGCATCCACATACGTCAAATAGTTGACACGGTTGGTGCCGACCCAGTAGTTCGCGTTGCTGATGGCGTGCGTCAGCCGGTTCGTCTGGGTGGTGTCGAATTGGTACAGCTCGATGTAGCTCTGAGGGGCGCATTGGCTGTCGGGCGACGTGTCGGTGTCGCCGTATCGCAGCGCCCAGTTGTGGAAGGTGCCCCACTGCACGGCGTAGTTGTAAATCGCGGGGTCCTGGTTGATCCGGTAAAAGGCGAGGACGCCCTCGAAGTACGTTCCCCGGGTCCAGATGTTGCTCGGACGGCCTCCGACCAGGCAATTGCTGCAGCCGGCCGTGGGCCACTTATTCGTGAAATAGGTGTTGGCCAGAGCCATGTCGCTCAGGATCTGCGCTCGTGACGGCATGGATCCTGCCAGAGCGCCGTGCGCCGCAACAAGCCCCGCCAGCAACGCCAGAGCGCCCAGCCAAAGGTCCAGCCGGTATGGGGTCTTGCTCATCGACTGACAGTAATTTGCCATCTTGATGCTGCGCTGGCAAGAACAACAAACCTAGCCTGACCTATTCACGAGACGCTCAGATTCGCGACAGGGTGTAACCACGCGAACCCTCACCCTGACCCGCCTGCGCCGAGGCTTCGGCGGGCAGGCCCTCTCCCTTAGAAAGGGAGAGGGGAAATCTCCTCTCCCCGTTTGTGGGGAGAGGATTAAGGTGAGGGGCCGTTCGCTCGCGTAAAGATTCGTGAATAATCCGGGCTAGAACCTATTTCGCCTACGTTTGAGGAAGATGACCCGCCGCATCGCCCTCCAACAAAGGTGCGCCCTCCGGGTGCATCTTGATACTACCACTGGATTGTAGCCCCGAACGCGTTCGGGGCAGGTCGTACATTGTCGGCGATTCCAAAGGCCGCGAGCAGGCTCGCGGCTACAACCAACCCACCGGCTACGGACGATGTCGGTGGTAGTGTTCAGATGCGCCCGCGCCCTCCCCTGCCCCGACATTTTGCTGGCGGAATGGCGGACTGCGTGGTTCGATGGCGGCCGCTCCAATCATGAAACGAGTGACCGCACAACACGACACACCGGCTGCACCAGGCTATCAGATGCCGGCCGAGTGGGAGAAACACGAAGCGACCTGGCTCGGCTGGCCGCATAACCCGACCGATTGGCCGGACAAACTCGACACAATCCGCTGGGTGTACGGCGAAATGGTTCGCAAGATCGGCGCGGGCGAGACCGTGCGCATGCTCGTCAACAACAGGGCAGAAGAGCAGCGCGCACGCCGTTACCTGAACCGCGCAGGAGCCGACCTTCGCACAATCGAGTTCATCGTGCACCCGACCAACCGCGGCTGGACGCGCGACAGCGGTCCAATCTTCGTCCGCCGCGGACGCGGGCGGCAGGCGGAGACGGCCATCGTCCATTTTCATTTCAACGCATGGGCGAAGTACGACGATTGGCAGAAGGACCGACGCGTGCCGGAGACGGCGGCACGATTGCTCCGCAAGAAACTTTTTCATGCGGAGTACGGCGGCAAACCGTTCGTGCTCGAAGGCGGCGGGATCGACGTGAACGGTCGGGGCACGTTGTTGACCACCGAGGAATGTTACCTCGACCCCAAGGTGCAGGTGCGCAACCCGGGACTCGGCCGCAAGGAAATCAACGAGACGCTGCAACGGTACCTCGGCGTGACGAACGTTTTCTGGCTGGCCGCCGGGCCGGTCGGCGACGACACGCACGGGCACATCGACGACATTTGCCGGTTCGTGAATCCGAAGACCGTGGTGCTCGTTAAAGAAACAAACAGGAAGGATGACAACTATCGTCCGCTGGCAGAGAACTGGGAACGAATCAAAGATCTCCGCCTTGAGGACGGTTCCAAGCCCGAGGTGATTGCGTTGCCGATGCCGGCCCTGTTGTTATTCGACGGCTGTCGGCTGCCGGCGAGTTACGCCAATTTCTACATCGCCAACGCGGCGGTGATCGTCCCGACGTTCAACGATCCGAATGACAGAATCGCGCTGGGCATCCTCGGCGAACTGTTCCGCGATCGCCCTGTGGTCGGCATTCATGCGGTTGACTTGGTGCTCGGCTTCGGCACCCTGCACTGTCTGACGCAGCAGCAGCCAGCGGAGTAGAACAGGCATCTCGCCTGTCTAAGTGCCCCGTTTCATAAGTTCGCTCACGTATCCCGCGACGGACCCACCCCGTCCGCGCCCGCACACGACAGCGGCTGCGGCCACCCCTCCGTGGGAGGGGATATCGATACCGTCCGATTCCCCTACTTGGAGGGGACAGGGGTGGGTGTCGTTTCGTTAGCGTACTTGCGAAAAAGTGTACTAAGCAATCACCGAAACCCCCGCGACAGGCGAGACGCCTGTCCCACACGAGATGCGCTTCGCATCATCGCTCCACGTGTACGACCCTGGCTGGCGGGAAGCCGTTGAAGCACGTCGAGGAGGCATGGCTGTAGGAGCCGATGTTTACGCTGTACACCAGGTCGCCGAGTTCGAGGTCAGGCAGGTTCTCCGCCACCGAAACGGTGTCGAGCGCGTCGCAGGTCGGGCCGAACACGGAGCAGATCTGGGTCGTGCCTTTGCGGCCTGCCCGCCGATTGGCAGGCGGGAACGCTTTCAGGTGATACTGGATGTGGTCGAAGAGCACGCCGGAGAACGTGCCGTAGATGCCGTCGTTGATGTAGTAGCAGTGTTTGCCGCCGCGCACGGCCTTGCCGATGATCTCGGCCACCAGCGTGCCGGCGGTCGCCACGAGGAAGCGTCCCGGTTCCGCCAGGATTTCCATGTGCGGAGGGAACAGCCGCTCAAACTCGGTGTTGAGCATCTGCGCCAACTCGGCAAACGGTCGCACGTGCTGATCGTACGGCGCGGGGAAACCGCCGCCGATGTCGAGAATCTTCACCTGATTGTACCCGCGTGACCACGCTTCCTTGAAGAGGCCATCGGCCAGTTCGAGCGCCTGCACGTAATTCTGGAAATTCGTGCACTGGCTGCCGACGTGGAAGCTGAGACCTTCGACCACCAGCCCGGCCCGAAACGCCGCCTCGATCAGGTCCACGGCTTCGGCGGGCGACGCGCCGAACTTGGAGGACAACTCGCTGACGGAACCGGTGTTCGGCACGTTGATCCGTAAAATGACGCCGGCATGCGGGGCATGCTTCTTGATTTTGCCGACTTCGGCGAGGTTGTCGTACGTGACGAGCGGCTTGTATTGGTCGAGTTGTTCGAGCGTGCGGTTGTCCTTGATGGGATTGGCGTAGATGATCTTGTCCCAGATCCAGTCCTGGCGTTGTTTCGCCGGCATGTCCTTGATGTTCTCGTGGACGATCATGAATTCCGGGAACGAAGCGACATCGAAGCTCGCACCGGCATCGAACAGCGTCTTGACAATCGCGGGATCGGGGTTGGCTTTGACGGCGTAGTACGCTTGCACGCGCGGCAGATGTTGTTTGAACGTGGTGTAGTTGCGCCGCAACTCCGCGTGGTCAACCACGAGCAGCGGGGTGCCGTGTTGCTTCGCCAATTTCTTTAACTGACTGAGGGACGGCACAAAGGCCTCACGTAATCAAGGTGGCTTCCGGGTTGTGCTTGCGGTACTCGCGCTGGACCATCGCCAAGAGTTCGTCGCGACGGTCGTAGAGCCGCTTCAACTTGCGCGGCTTGCGCCGGGCCAGCGCGTAGTGGGCCACCAGCGGCAACGCCACGGTTGAGTCAATGTAGGCGACCACGGCATCCGGGAGCGTCATTGGATCCACCTTGCCCCAACTAACTGCTTCGGCCGGCGTGGCGCCCGACAGACCACCCGTGTCCGGCCGCGCGTCGGTGAATTGAATGAAGAAGTCGTGGCCCATTTCCTTGATGCGAAGGATTTCCTGGATTTGCGGCTCGGTCTGGAGCAGGAAGTTCTTCGGCGAACCGCCGCCGACCATGATCGCGCCGGTTTTGGCGCCGCGTCGCTTCGCATCCAGCACGATGGCGGTGCTTTCATTGACGTCGATGCTCGGATTGATCCGCAGTTTGTTCCCCCGCAATTCAACGCCTGCCACGTTCATGCCGATGGTCGAGTCGCCCGGCGACGACGTGAAACACGGCACACCGGCGCGGTAGGCAGCAGCGAGCAGCGAAGCATCCTTCAGGCCCGTCTGCCGCTCGAACCCGGCGCAGTATTTGCCGAGCAGGTGGTGGAGTTCCGCCGTGCCCATTTCCTTTTGAAATTCCGGTTGGACCAAAATCTGGCGCAGCGTGTCGTCGGTGCGCATCAGCACATCGTTGCAGTCGAGCAGGATGTCGTAGATGCGGACGACGCCGTACTTGCGCAACTGGAGATCGCGGAGGAAGGGCGTGCCTTTCCACAGGGGCAGGTTCATTGCGTGGTGCATGTCGTGGTAGAGGTTCGCGCCCGTGGACACAATCCAGTCCACGAAGCCGGCCTTGATGAGCGGGATGAGCGCCGAGGCGCCCAGACCCGCAGGCGTAAGGGCGCCGGCCAAACTGACACCGATGGTTGTGCCTGGACTGGCCAGCATGCGCTCCGTCAGGAGTTGACAGGCCTCCTGCAGGCGCGCGGCGTTGTACGCGAGAAACGTGCGGTCTATCAGGTCCGGCAGCGATTCCTTGCCCGTAATCGGCTTGGGCAGAATACGCTGCCCGCGCAGGTACATGGCCTTGCCCTTGGCAAACTTGTGCGGGTACTTGCTGACAAACTTTTTGGGCAGCTTGATGGCGCTCATGATGAAATCCCTTTCCGGCTCTCAGCGTTGGCACGGCAGACGGTCAAAAAGCGCGCGCGAAATTCCAGATGTACCAGCTTGGCCGGCAAAAATGCCGCCCCTGTCGTGCCAACGCCTGATACCTCCCACGGGCGACCCGAGAGAACACCACGTTGGCTGATTATGTTGTGATTCCGACACGCCTTTCCACTCGCGTTGCGGGCGCAGACTGTGTCGGAAAGTGCACCGCATGGCAAGCGCGAAATGCAGACTGGCTGGAGGTCGGGCACATCTGGACACTACCACCGACATCGTCCATAGCCGATAGGGTGGTTGTAGCTGCGAGCCTGCTCGCGGCCTTTGTGATGGCCGATGAGGTACGACTTGCCCCGAAGGTTTTCGGGGCTACAATCCGGTGGAAGTATAACAAGATGCGCCCTTGGACGCCTTTTCTACAGTTGCGCTGGCAACAATCCGATGGAGCAAGATACGCCCGGAGATTCATCGCGGTACACTTGACGATCCGCGGGCCGATGCATAGTATCGCATGCGTCAACCTTGGGTTACACGGAATGGCGGAAATTCAACCTTTTCGGGGTGTCCTTTACAACTCGCAGCGGGTCAAACCCGCCGACGTGCTCACGCAACCTTACGACAAGATCACGCCGGAGATGCGCGAGCGATATTTGAAGCTGTCGCCGTACAATCTCGTGCAGATCGAACTCGGCAAGGAACAGGCAGGCGACACCGAGACGAACAACAAATACACGCGCGCGAGCGACCTGCATCAGGCGTGGCTGCGCGACGGCGTGTTGCGGCGGTCGGCGCAGCCCGCGTTGTATTATCTGGAGCAGACGTTCATTTCGCCCACGGGCGCGGCGGCGGGCACGCTCACGCGCAGGGCGATCATCGCGCGCGTGCGGTTGCATCGCTGGGATGAAGGCTACATCCTGCCGCATGAGCACACGCTGTCGAAGCCGAAGGCGGACCGCATGGCGCTGTTGCGCGCGTGCGGCTCGCAGCAGGGCCAGATTTTCATGCTCTACCCCAAGCCGAAACGATCTCTGGAGGACATTGTCGGCAAAGTGCTGGCGCAACCGGCGATTGAATTGGTGGACGACTACAATGTGACGAACAAGCTGTGGGAGGTCACCAATCCTGAGACGATCCGGGCGGTGCAGGACACGTTGCGCGGCGAGAAGTTTTACATCGCCGATGGGCATCACCGGTACGAGACGGCACTGGCGTTTCGCGATGAATGTCGCGCGACGGCAGCGAAGCCTGATCCGAATGCGCCCTACGAGTTTGTGATGGCGACGTTTATGGACATGAGCGATCCAGGACTGGTTATTCTGCCGACGCATCGGACGGTGAGCAATCTCAGCGCGTTCGATCGGCAGGCGTTCCGCAAATCGCTGGCGAAGGAGTTTGCCGTCGAGCCGCAGCCGTCGCTGGAGAAACTGCTGGCGGCGATGCGCGTCGAACTGGCTTCCAGCCCGGTCACATCGGATGCTGGCGGCGGAACGCGCAAGTCGCCGACGCGCCAAAGCCGCCATGGCGACGGCGCGATGCCCGTTCTACTGGGCATGCGCGACGCGGAGGAATTTGCGTTGCTGCGTCCGAAGAACCTGGAGGCGCTCCGACCGCTGTTTGCACACAAGCCGCCGTTGTGGGATAGGTTAGACGTGGCCATACTCCACGTTGCCATTCTGGAAACGCTGTTCGGGATTGATGAGGTCCGCCTGCGGGAGGAATCCAACGTGACGTACTGGCGCGAACCCGAGAAGGCGCTGGAGCAGGTGCGAAGCGGCGCGGCGCAATTGGCGTTTTTCCTGAACCCGACACGCGTCGAAGCGGTGCAGATGATTGCCGATGCGCGGTCGCGAATGCCGCAGAAGAGCACGGATTTCTACCCGAAGCTGCTTTCAGGGCTGGTGATCAACGAGGTTTACCCCGATCAGGTCGGGGTGCGGTAACTGTTATGACTCCGATCCGCCATCTGAAACCGACCCGCTCCAAGAACACCAAAGAAGATCTGGAATTTGAGATCCGCTTTTTCGAAGGCGTCGCTCGGCGCGATCCCGACTACGTCGAGGCGTTGCAGATTCTCGGCGACGCGTACACGAAGACTGGTCAGTGGGAGAAGGGATTGCACATCGATCAACGGCTCGCCAAGCTCTGCCCCGAAAATCCGCTGGCGTTTTACAATCTTGCCTGCAGCTATTCGCTGATGAACCGGCTCGACGAGGCGTTCGCCGCGCTGCAGACGGCGTTGCGACTCGGCTACGATGACGCGCGCTGGCTGAGCAGAGACCCCGACCTGAAGAATCTGCGCAACGACAGCCGCTTCCAGCGGATCCGCGAAGACGTTTCCAAAAAGAGTCCCGATCGCTAACGACGATTATTCACGATGCGCTCAAATCGCCGGCAGCCTGTAAGCGCTTGAACGCTCACCCTAACCCTCTCCGTTGAAAAGAGAGAGGGGAAATCTCCTCTCCACGCTTGCGGGGAGAGGATCAAGGGGAGGGAACAGTGGCCAGTGAATGTGTTCATGAATAAGGCGGGCTAAAGCTGCAATTCCAGAACTCGCTGGATGATTGCCGCGGCAACCGCCGCTTTGGACATTTCGGGCAAACGCTCTGGTTTCCCCTTCCGTCCGATCAGCGTCACTGCATTCGTGTCTGACTCGAATGCGCGCGTGTCATTCACAACGATCAAATCGAGGTGCTTTCGCTGGAGTTTGTCGAGCGCGTTCGCCTCGATATCCTCCGTTTCTGCCGCGAAGCCAACAAGTGTTTGGGACTTCTTCCGCTCTCCAAGCTCGGCCAGAATATCGATTGTCGGTTCAAGCTCCAGCGTTCCGCCGAATTTTGTCTTCTTGATTTTTTGCGTCGCGGCCGTTTTCGGTCGAAAATCGCACACTGCTGCGGCCATGATCGAGACATCGCAGTGGTCATACCGCGCGAGTACCGCGTCGGCCATTTCCTGTGTCGTCGTCACAGGAACGAACTCCACGTCTTTCGGCCGAGCCAGCTCCGTCGGCCCGCTCACCAGCACCACGTGCGGCGACAGAGCGCGCGCTGCTTCAGCAAGTGCATAGCCCATCTTGCCAGACGAACGATTGGAGATGAAACGAATGGGATCGATGAACTCTCGCGTCGGCCCCGCGGTGATAAGGAAGCGGATTTCAGACGGTGATTTCATGGAATCGGAACGCGTGCGGCGCGCCCGGCGGTCGCGCCCTACCTCGTAGTTGGTGGGATGGGGCCGCTGGATCCGCCGATTCTTCAACCCAGCATCTTCTGTATCTTCTCCACGATTTTGTCCACGTCCCACAGGCGCCCGATGCCTTCGTAGCCGCAGGCGAGTAGACCTTTGTCGGGGCCGATGAACTCGACACTGCGCGACTGAAGCAGTTCCACATTCGCCTGCGTCGCGGGATGCAGCCACATTTTGCCATTCATCGCGGGTGCGATGAGGACCTTGGCTTCAGGGCGCAACGCCAAGGCGATCGTCGTCAGCGCGTCGTCGGCAATCCCGTGCGCCAACTTCGCGATGATGTTGGCGGTGGCAGGCGAAATCACGAGCAGGTCGGCGGTGTCCGCCAACTGGAGATGGCTCGGACGCCAGTCCCCTTCCCCGTCCTCGAACAAATCAATCGTCACGGGATGTTGCGACAGCGTCTGCAGCGTCAGCGGGGTGATGAAGTGCGTCGCGTCTCTGGTCATCACGCAAAACACGTCGTGACCGAGCTTCTTGAGTTTGCCCGTCATGTCGGCGGCTTTGAAGGCCGCAATCGATCCGGTGACGCCTAGAATGATATTTCTTTTTGCTGCCATAGCTTGGTGTCCTTCGGGTAACGCGACGTCCTGCATTTCTCGGCGATCACAACAGACCTAGCCTGTTCAAAATCGTCGTCGAGATCCCTGCTGATGATCACGTAATCATACTCGTGCCAATGCGTCATCTCCTGCTCCGCCAGCGCCAGCCGCCGTTGAATCATCGCATCATCGTCCGTGCCGCGGTGCGGCACCCGTCGTTCCTGCAGCTCGATTGAGGGCGGCATCAGAAAAATCATCACCAACGCGTCGGTATGCCCGAACCCGCTGCGGTGCACGCTCTCCGCCACTTTCGCTGCGCCTTGCACCTCGATGGCCAGCAGCACATCTCGCCCTTGTGCGAGTTGTTCCTCCACGAACTG
>Ga0187886_1002688_pt1 | contig 13969 bp, 12 predicted proteins | sample June2016WEW_20_1_FD_133001 | JGI IMG/M metagenome (GOLD analysis project Ga0187886, IMG submission 133001) | Peatland microbial communities from SPRUCE experiment site at the Marcell Experimental Forest, Minnesota, USA - June2016WEW_20_150 | ecosystem: Environmental > Terrestrial > Soil >... | reverse complement strand
TCTATGCCGTACTCCTGGTTCAGCATGATGATAGGCACGTCAGAGTGTTCCCGTATATGGTCGACCACCTCGATATTATCATAACCGGGCTTCAGTTCATCGAGGATGACCATATCAGGTTTTATTTTTTCCATTAAATGCAGGGCTGAATCGCCGTCGGTGACAATAATGGTATCGAAACCTTCCAGCTTCAACGTTCGATTTAACACTCTTAGCGTGTCCTGGTCATCATCAACCAAAAGAATGCGCTGCCGTTCATTCATGCCGGTATCTTTCCCCTTCGAAGGCTTCATGGCCGTAACCATCGTTCAGTTCTGACCGCCCGGCGGCACTTCTATTTGCCAGAGCGGAACCAGCACCGCATTAACGCTTGGACCGGCAAGATGGATAATCAGTTTTTCCGGCAGCGAAGGACGGCCGTCGCACGGAGATGTCCCGTCTTTAAGCAGCCATCCGCCCGGTGGAAAATTGACGTGAGATTGCCGGAAGGTCCTCATCACTTCAAGGTGCGCTCGGAAGGCCCCGTCATCACTCCAGACAAGTAATTTCATTTATCTCCTCTACGACGTGGAGCCAGAGCGAACAATATAGCCGCGGCCAGAATGAACTTGAACATCTTCCTCACGCAGACTTTCTCCTTTTCTGGGGAGGTCAGTAAAAGTCTACGGGCAGCAGGTCACAACTATATCACAGGCAGGCAGTGGATACTAACAAAAAAGTCAAAAGGGTTGTAGGAGTAGCGGAAAAGGGAGGGTGGCGAGATGAGCCCCGACTCCTTTTTCAGGCTGTTTTGGCCATGATGTACCCGATGCCGGGCCGGGTCGTGATGTAGGAAGGCTTTTTAGCGTCGTCACCCAGTTTTTTCCTTAACCTGGCGATATTGACCTGGAGCAGGTGGGGCGCCCCCATATATTCTTCCCCCCAGACCTTGTGCAATAGCTGGTCGGGCGTGATGACGCGCCCGGCATTAAGAGAGATGTAAGATAAGAGACGATATTCGGTGGAGGTAAGCTTAAGCTCTGCGTTATTTACCATGACACGGTGGGCTGCGAAGTCCACCAGCAGGTCTTTATAGCGGAATACGGATTCGGTCGGCCTGTCCTGGGCGCCGCTGCGGCGCAGCACGGCCCGCACGCGCGCCGCCAGTTCCCCGGCGGAAAATGGCTTGGTGACGTAGTCGTCGGCGCCGAAGTTCAACCCGATCACTTTCTCTTTATCGTCGCCTTTGGCGGTAACCATGATGATGGGCACCTGGGAGAACTCGCGTATACGCTGGCACACCGTGTACCCGTCAATGTCCGGCATCATAATATCGAGCAATATGAGGTCGGGCGATTCTTTCTCGAAGGTCTTCAGCGCCGCCTCGCCGCCGCTGACGGCGGCTGTCTGGAAACCTTCCAGCTCCAGCATACGTTTCATCATGCGCAGTATTCTGATATCATCGTCAACTACCATGACCAGAGTTTTTTTAGCGGACATCGTTATCATCTCACTTTCCTGTCAGGAAGTCCTTTGCTTTCCGTGATTGCTTTCGTTTTCTTTTTTGCGCCTGTTATCGGCAAGGTGAATCTGAAAGTGCTTCCCCCGCCCGGCGCGCTTTCCGCCCAGATACGGCCGCCGTGAGACTGGACGAGTTTCTGGCAAATGTAGAGACCCAGCCCGATACCTTCCGCGCCTGAATACATCCTTTGCTCGATACGGTACATCCGCTCGAAGATATTTTTCAGTTCGCCGGTGGGAATACCGGGCCCCTGGTCCGTGACGCTGACCAGCACGTCATTGCCTAATTTGCCGGCCGATAACTGTATTTCCGTCCCGGGCGGCGAATATTTAACCGCATTGTCGATAAGGTTATCGAGCACCTGCCGGATGCGCCTGGCATCGATGTTTACCTTGAGCGGTCTCTTGACCGATTTGACCATGAAATGGTACTGGTCGGCCCTGACGCTCGCTTCGGTCCCCACGCCTTTAATCAGTTGCGTGATGTTGGTCGGCGACTTTTCCAGCTTGAGCAGGCCTGCTTCCATGCGGGAAGTATCCAGCAGATTATCGACCAATTTAGTCAGCCGGTCGGTGGATATGTCGATAGATTTTAGATAGTCCCTGGTCTCGTCCGGGTCCAGCCTGGCATAATAGTCGAGAATCAGCGTGGAATAGCCTTTAATGGTGGCCAGCGGCGTGCGCAGCTCGTGGGAGACCGTGGACAGGAGGTCGCTTTTCATTTTGCTTAGCTCTTCGTACTCGATGACTTTTCTCTCCAGGTATTTTCGCTCGGTAATATCCATCAGGTTTCCCAGGACGGCGGCCCGGCCTTCGTAGTGAATGGTGGAAACGGTCTGCATGACCCATTTGGTCTGCCCGTTCTTGCTGATAATGCGGTATTCACACGGATAGGTGTTTTCCTTCAGTAAAGTAGAAACAATACTCGACCTTACGACGTCGCTGTCCTCCGGGGATACGAGGTCAAGCAGCTCCCGGCCTGCCAGTTCATCCAGGGAGTAGCCGGTAAGCTTCTGAAATTGAAGATTGGTATATTGCAGCTTCTCATCCTGCAATATGTAGATTCCCAGGGGCGAGCTATCGGAAATCGTCTGGAGTAACTCCTGATACTGTTTTGGTTCCGTGATATCTTCGCCGGAGCTTAGCATCACGATGATATTGCCGGCATCGTCCTTTAAAGCCGTGTTGTGCCAGGCTATCAGACGCTCCTCGCCGCTTTTAGTCAGGACGGGGTTTTCAAAAAATTCGCTCTCTTTTTCGGAACCGGCGAGCACGTCCTGCGCCACATTTTTTATCGAGTCCTTGATTCTGGCCGGGATAAAGTTTTCAAACCAGTTGCGGCCGATGATTTCACTTTCTTCATAGCCGAGGACCTGGCACCCCTTGCGGTTAATCAAGGTCACGGTACCGCTTGCGTCCATAGCCACGAAGATGACTCCGGCGAGGTCGAGGTAACGCTGGGTCTTATCTCTCTCCTCTTTTATCCGCTGTTCCGTCTGCCGATGCTCGGCGACAGTCCCCAGACGTTCGGCGAGGGCATCCAGTAGCAACCTTTCCTCTTTAGAAAAAAGCCCGTTTTTCGACCCCGGTACCGCGCGCGCGTATCCCACCTCGACCGCCCCGGCTTTAACACCCTGGACGAAAATATCCGCGGAAATTTTTCGGTCAGTATCCAGGTAGTTGGCCGTCTTAAACTCGTTTTTATCGAGGGTTATCCGCGCGAAGGCGTCCGCAGGGTGCTGAAAGGCCCTGGGGAGCAGGCCGACTATTTCCGTGAGCCTCTGCTGCAGGGTAAGATAGGTCGAGCCGGTAATACTGGCGATGTCGTAGAGACAGCGGATCTCCCTGATGCGCTTGTTCAGGGCGAACGTTACCCGGTCGCGCTTTTCCACGTTACTCATGTTTGATTTTCCACCCGACTCATTTTTGCTTTTCATGGCAGTTTTTAACCGGACCGGAGATTTTATCTACTACTAAATAGTAGGCAATCGCGACGATTTCGTCAAGAGTCCATAAAAAGGTAATAAAGTGCTAAATGTCATAAATCAATTATTGATTATCTCCGGTTTTCATTTTTTTATCACGATTTCGAAAATGATAGCACCGGTCGCATTCGATGAGCTTGCTGCATTTTCCGCGCTGTTTGCCTCCGGAGGAGCTTCATCCAGCCGGGAGATGCGTACGTCTAAGAAAGGCACGGCTTCCAGCGCGGCGGCGTAGTCGACCACGGTAAAAACGCTGTCGGTTTGACCGCGCAGGATAATCCGGCGGTTATCGATTTCCGTTGAGATGGCGTTAATATTGGGTGGTCGTCCGGCGGTGACCGCAGATAAATCGCTGGTAAAGCCGCCTCTATTGCCCAGCAGGCTCTGATTGACTGTTTTCAGCATCAGGGTGCTATTGACGGTCGTCCGGATATTCTCCTCCGTTTGAGAGGTCTCCGCTGCCGTGAGCTGGGCCAGATTAAGGTTGCGGTTGACCAGGTGTGCCTCATCCTCCAGGCTGGTATTTTCGCTTTTAAGATTGTTGATGTATTGATGAAGCGGAAAGAGAAAGATAACGGCAGCTGCTATAAATATACCCAGCCACATCTGGAAAGCGGGCAGAGGCTTGCCGCGGACTTTCCGGTACTTACCGGATAGAATATTTACGTTGATATCATAAAAGCCTTCCCGCGTCCGGGCCGCTGTCCTCCGAGAAGTGTAATTAAGCGCCAGGCCGGCGCTGATAGCGTAGACGGCCACGGGTGCCCCGGCAGGAAATTCCACGGGCGGGGTCAGCGGTTCTACGGGGTAGTCTACCTCGGCCTGGAGAAGCGCGCTGGTCGCGGTTTCTGCGGCTAGTTCGCCGGTAAGGAGCAGGGGCATCGCGGAGGTAAGCCGGCTCTCCGGATGGCTGCCCTGGTAGAAGGCGGCGGTCTTGGTCAGTTCATCGGCGAGCCGCCGGATATTGTCTTCCAGGGTCGCTCCTTCACCTCTGGGGCTGACGGTATGTATCACACCGGGGATGCCATCGGCGATGAAGACGATATTGAAACAATCGGGCTCAAGGGAGACGACGATAGCGTCCCGGCGGTTGGCCGCCCTGGCCAGGGCCAGCGGTTGCAGTTCCAGCGTGTAGGGCTCAATGCCGGCCAGGTTAAAAGTCTGCACTGCGGCATCGATAAGGTTGCGTGGCACGCCGACGATAAAGAAAGACTGCTCGTCCCCTTTGCCAGGGACAGGCTGCCAGGCCAGGTACAGCTCTTCCAGCGGCTGCGAAATTTCTTTCCGCGCGGCGCGTAAAATAGCTTCGTTAAGGAGGGCAGGCTTCAGGCGGGGAAGCTTTAAGAACCGGTAGGTCAGGGACAACCCGGCCAGGCTAACCGCGATATTTTCCTTGCGGATACCGATCGATTTAAACAGCTCGTCGATAGCTTCGCTGACCGCCTGTGGCCCGATAATCAGCCCGTCACGCACCAGTCCGGCTTTAAGAGCAAGGCTGCCCCACTTTTTTACCTGCCTCCCTTGCACGGACAGGATTTTAAGGCTGCTGTTGCTGATAGTCAGAGCGGCGTATGTCATTTTTCGTTAACCTTCACCGTAGGGCGGGCATAAATAGCGATATTCAGGATAGTATCCACCGGCACGGTGTCCCCGGTCTCGCTTCCATTTAAAGAAGGCCCATCGACTCTTTCCATTGTCAGGTCTTCTATCACCAATGTCGCTGGCTCACCATTCTCCAGCAGGCTGATAAATCCGGCCACCTGCGCGTAGGTGCCTTTCACATCGATATTCAGCCGGAAAACGGGGTAATCCGTTTCGTTCACACTAACCACCGTCCAGGGCTGCGTTATCACCGGTATCGCCTTAACGCCGGTGGCCTCCGCGAGTTTGAGAATATCGTTCACAATGCGGGTGCTGTTCAAATTTGCCGGAAACACGTTTATCTCCGCCTCCAGGCCGGCGTCGGCGGCGGCCTGGCGCTGTTCCAGGTCGGCGGGCGGTGCTGGTATTTGCGCGAGCTGTTCGGTCGCTCCGGAAACTTGCGCCGCCAGAGCCGCGTTCTCGTGGCGCTGTTTCCGGTAGTCCGTCCCCAGGATATAGTAGACCGCGAGCAGCACCAGCATCAGGACGACAGTGAGCGGTTTACGGAGTTTCATCGTTTTCTAGCTTATGACTTTTTATTTTTCGTTGACTCGTAAAATATCGTCAGGATTACCACGTTGACAAGGGCGATGCAGGTGAGCAAGATGTTGGTCACTACTGTCGAATCGAAAGTCATTGTTAAACCTCCTTTTCTAATGTATTTGCCAGGAGACTATCGTGGCCGTGGTGTTAGCTGTATTGACCATCGCGCGGATGGTGGTGTTACCGGCATTAGATACGATTTGCCATAACGCTGGTACCGCCGTCTGGGTGCTAATGCCGACGGTTATAAGATTGCCGTGGGTACTAGCAGCGCGGTAGGCGATGGCGAAAATACCGCCGGTCACCTTGACGATGACGGGCTCATAGCCATTAGAGGCGTCAAACTGCAGGGTATCTATGACAGAGGCGCCGATATCGCCGTTAGCGGCAATGGACATCGTCTTAAGGTAGCCATGGTTGCCGGAGCCACGGTAGGCAATGGCGTCTACATTACCTGATACATAGACGATACTAGGCTCATAGCAGGCGGAGGGGTCGAAGATCAGGGTATCAATCGCCGAGGTGCCGATGATGCCGCTGGCGGAGATGGAGATTGTTTTGAGGTAACCCTGGTTGGCCGACTGGCGGTAGGCGATAGCGAAAGTGCTGCCGGATACATTGACGATATCCGGCTCATAGCAGGCAGAGGCGTCGAAGATAAGGGTATTAATCACCGGGGAGCCAATAACGCCGCTGGCGGAGATGGATACTGTTTTAAGGTAACCTTTATTACTCGACCCGCGATAAGTAATAGAGCTGACGTTGTTTGATACCATAATAATGCTGGGTGTATAGCATGCGGAGGTGTCGAAGTTCAGGGTACTGATGACGGAACCGCCGATAACGCCGCTCGTGGAGATGGACATTGTTTTGAGGTAACCTAGGTTGGAAGACTGGCGATAGGCAATGGCGTAAATAGTACCGGATACATTAATGATAGCCGGCTCATAACAGGACGAGGAATCAAAGGTCAGGGTACTGATGACGGAACCGCCGATAACGCCGCTGGCGGAAATAGTCACTGTTTTCAGATAGCCCCGGTTGCTGGAGCCGCGGTAGGCGATGGCATAAATACCGGTGGCCACGTTAATGATTTTCGGCTCATAGCAGGCGGAGCCATCGAAGGTCAGGGTATCGATGGCGGAGCTGCCGATATCGCCATTAGCGGAGATGGACACAGTTTTGACGTAACCCCGGTTGCTTGGCCCGCGGTAGGCAACAGCGCAGATATTACTCGATACCATAATCATGCTGGGTAGGTAGCAAGTAGAGTTATCGAATACCAGCGTGTCTATCACCGCATTGGCTATATCTCCGAGAGTCCCGTTTTGAGAAGTGACATTGGCGGTAATCGTAATGGCAGGATTGAAGCCGTTGATGGTTTCCTCGAGCTGGTAGCTCACCTGGTCTCCGGCGTGGGTAAATTGCCTGGCCAGGTTGCCCCAGGTCAGGCTCCAGATAGCGTGCTCAACGCCTGCGTCGGCGGCGCTTTGCTCGGCGAGAATATTGCCGTGGACTTTAGAGCCGATGAGGCTGCTACCTGCATGGCTCAAAAAAGGTACGACTACCAGAGCGCCGATGGCCAGCGCCACGATAGCTACGGGTAAAGCCTGGCCGCGTTCGTCTTTCATCAGCCGCCTCCCGAGGGACGCAGGTTAACCTCGTAAGTCCCGTTGGCGCTTACGGCGTACCGTCCCGGTGGCGTGGATGTTACTGCCATGGTGACGACACGGCTGCTGACGGCAAAGTTGAGGCTGGCGATGTTGCGCGCCAGCACCATGTATACACTACCGGAAGTACGCCTTAGCTCGGCGCCGGATAGGGTGTAGGCAACCGACGAGTTGTCCGAGAATATCAGCGTCAACGCGCTACCGCCGCTGGCGGTAGCCGCCTGCTGTCCATCAAGGTTGAACCAGTAGGCGGCGTTTTCCAGTTCGTGGGCGGCGATAAGGCGGTCGTTGCCGTAGCCGGTAACGTTTAATATCTGGTAGATAGCGGTACCGAGGAAGGTCACTATAACCCCGGATATCGCGGTAGCGACCACCAGTTCCACCATGGTCAGGCCTTTTTGCCCTTTCATCGGTTCACCTTGTAGTCCGCGACGGTCACGATAGCCTCCCCGTTATGTGAGACGGTCACGGTAACCTTCTGAATATTGGCGTCGGCATTCGGCACCGCACTGACGACTGCGGATATGTTGTATCCCGGCGGTACGGTTATAGCCGGATAAGTCACGGCGCCGGCGTTATAGGCGCGGCTCTTGGTGTATTCCACCTGGCTCTGCGCCAGTCCCTGGCTGGTCGATAGTGTGTCCTGCGCGCCGGTGGCCACCGTGCCCGCCGAAAGGCCGGCGATAAAGGCGGTCACCGATGTACCCAGGATAGCCACAGCGACGAGAGTTTCCACGATGCCAAACCCCCGCTGGCCTCGTTGCGTAAATTTTGCTATTGCCTGCCGGATATTCATTCCTTGACCTGTCCAGCTGCCGCCTTCAGCGCATCGACCTCAATATGGAATACAGCGGAGTTATCACAGATAGCGCAATGAATATAACCACCAGGCCCACCAGCACGGTGAGCGCTGGTTCGATCATTGCTATCAAGACATCGGTGCTGCGGTCGACCTTCTTTTCGTAGTAATCGGCCAGGGTCGCCAGCGTGCTGTCCATGGCGCCGCTCTTTTCACCGACGGCGGTCATCTCGACTAGGAGAGGGGGGAAAAGCGCTATTTCCGACATGGGCAGGGAGAGACCTTCCCCCTGCAACAGCCTGTCCCTGACCTGTTCCAGCGCCCGGCGAATAATGCGATTGCGGTTGCCCTGGATGATAATATCCATGGTCAGGGGTAAACGAAGTCCCGCCTGCAACAACATCGAGGCCGTCTGGCAGAGGTGCTGCATGCTGCGCTCGGTAATGATGGTGCCGGTTACCGGTATTTTTAAGATGAGGTTGTCCCGGGCGATTTTTACGGAAGGGAACCTCAATAAAACAGCTACGGTTACGATAAGCAAAACAATTACCGCGAGAACGTAGAGCTTATTAACGAATAAGAAGCTGGTAATGCTGATGAGGCCGCGCGTTGTCCAGGGCAGCTGGGCGCCGAGCGATTTAAACAGGTTCACCAGCGGCGGCAGGGCCACGATGATAAGCAGGACCGAAACTCCAGCAGCCATGAGCAGGACGAACACAGGGTAGGCCATGGCGTGTTTGATTTTCTGGCTGGCGGCGGCCTGCTTTTCCGTATAAACGGCGGCGTGTTTCAGGCCTGTTCCCAGGTTGCCTGCCTGCTCGCTGGCCCTGATAAACTGGCGGTAGGTATCCGGGAACGCCTTGGGATAACGCGCCAGGGCCTGCGAGAGCGAGCCACCTTCCCTGATTTCCGAAGCCAGGGCAGTAATTATTTTTTTAAATGCTTTCCGGGAAGTTTGCCTGGCCAGCAGCTCCAGCGAGGTAAGGGCGGAGATGCCAGATTCTATCAGGGTGGACAGCTGGTTGGCGAAATCAATTACTTCCTGTGTCTTGACCCCGAAAAAGCTGGGCAGCAGCTTTTCCAGGCTAAAGCCCGGCGTCACTTCTTTGAGGCTAAGGACACGTTCGTAGCCGGCGCGGTAGAGGGCGCCCTCGGCCAGGCTTTCCGAGGCGACTTCCAGCGTACCCTGGACTATTTTTTTTCCTGTGGTGTAAGCGGTGTATTTATAGGTCATTATCCCCTCGAAGTTCCTCTCCCAGATGGATTCAACCTGAAGGGAGAGGGAAGGTGTATCGTATATCAGGTTACAATTGACAGCTGCTAATTTAACGTTTTTTCAATGTCTAAAAGGAGATATCGGAAGAATTCCATTGACGCTGCGTCACCTACTCCCCCATCGATAATTGCCTGAAATTTGGTTGTCAGAGCAGGGTCTCCGATTATGTTGACTTTGTCACGCCAGACAAGAAACATCTTCGCCATCTCATCCTGTGACTTGTTATTTAATTCACCCGTTATAGCCGGAATGAAAATGGCGTTGAGAACGTCGATTTCATTTTTAGCCTTTCCCAACTTTGCGCTGGTGGCTTTGATCTCGGTATCCTTCGCCGTCAGGTCGCCCTGTAATTTTTGAGTTTGTGCGATAGCGGAGGTAAGGTCGCTATTCACTTTATCGTATTTTCCCTGCGATATGCCGCTGCAAGAAGCCAGGAATGGAAGCACCATCACCAACATAATTAGCACCAGCCCCGAACTTAGAGTTTTTTTCATTTTTTCCTCCTAAATAAATATTGATCGCCGATTACACTAAGTTTTTTTAATATGAACTTCGTTATCTCCTTAATTATGTTTTATTATCTGCTCTCTTTTTGAGCTTTATCCGTTAATTAATTGAAAACACGCTGCGTATCACCTCGCTGACGGAGGTAATTCCTTCTTTCGCTTTGCGCATGCCGTCCTGGCGCATCGTGACTATGCCTTCTTTGACGGCCTGCGCCCTGATTTCGCCGGCGCTGGCGCGGTCGCGGAGCATGTTCCTGATAGTCTCGCTCATGACCAGCAGTTCGAAAATACCGGTCCGGCCGCGGTAGCCGGTGTCGGCACAAAGGTTGCAGCCCGTGCCGCGGTAGAAAGCCGGGGTGGAGGATGACAGCTCGCCGCTGATGGCCTGCTGCTCTTCATCGGTAAGCCGGTAGGGGGCGCGGCAGTGTGTGCATATCCGCCGCACCATGCGCTGGGCGACGATGCCGATAAGCGTCGAGGAAATCGAAGCCGGGTCAGCTCCAAGGTCCATCAGCCGGAAAAGAACGCCGATGGCATCGTTCGCGTGAATCGAGGAGAGTACCAGGTGGCCGGTCAGCGCGGCCTGCACCGCAGTGGTCACGGTTTCCTTGTCCCTTATCTCGCCGACGAGTATCACGTTGGGGTCGTGGCGCATAATCGCACGGAGGCCGCCGGCGAAAGTAATGCCCGCCTTAACATTCACCTGCGACTGGTTGATATCCATAAAGCTGTACTCGATGGGGTCTTCGATGGTCATAATATTGAGCTCATTGCGGTCCAGCTCGTTGATGGAGGCGTAAAGCGTGGTCGTCTTGCCGGAGCCGGTAGGCCCGCCGACGAGTATCATCCCGAAAGGACTCTTTAAAAGCGCCAGGTATTTTTGAAGGACATCCGGCTGAAAGCCGAGTTCCGCCAGTGTGAAAAGCGCCAGCGTCCGGTCCAGGATTCTCAAGGTAGCCCTCTCGCCGTAAGGGGTTTCCATAGTGGCTGTGCGGATATCAATCTCTTTTCCCCCCAGCTTGAAGGAGAACTGCCCGTCCTGCGGGCGCCTCTGCTCGGAGATATCCATTTCCGAGAGGATTTTTATGCGTGATAGCAGCGGCACGTGGATGTTCAGGGGAAAGGAGTAGACATCATGCAGGATGCCATCGATGCGGTAGCGGACGCGGAGCCGGTCTTCCTGCGGCTCGATGTGGATGTCCGAGGCCCTGTCTTTGACGGCCTGGTCAATCAGCAGGTCGAGCGTTTCCGCGACGGGCGTTTTGGCAGCCAGCTGCGCGGCATTCTCGATTTTAGTATCAGGGGACGGTGCCAGCTGGCTCACCTGCTTGTCTATGGAGTCTTTCGACCGGTAATTGAGGTCGATAGCGCGCTCGATATCGGATTGTACGCCGAGAGCAACTTCAACGCGCATTCTGGCCTGCGCCTTGATATCTTCGATAGTACGGATGTCCTCCGGGTCGGCCATGACGACCATCAGTGAGTCGTTAACGATATCCAGCGGGATAAGGGTATATTTGCGCGCCATCTCTTCAGGGATGAGGCGCAGGGCGCGCTGCTGTACCACGTGCCGTTTCAGGTCGATGAGAGGCAGGTTGAGATGGATAGAGAGCACGATAGCCAGCTGCTCGGGCTTGATAAGCCCCTGCTTTATCAATATATCGCCCAGCCGGCCGCCCTGTTGCTGCTGAAACGCACTGGCGTTTTCCAGCTGCTCCGGGGTAATGAGCTTTTCTTCCACGAGCCTGTCACCCACGGTCTTCCTAGCGGCTTTGTCCGTGATTGGGGGCTTGATATTATCTCTATCCACTCACCTTCTCCTGCGGCGCGGCGGCACTCTGTTTTTGCGCCAGCAGCTTGCGCACACGGCTCACGATATCCGCCGGGGCGGCGGGTTTGGCCAGGTATTCGTCGGCGCCTACTTTTAAGCCGGTATTTTTATCGATATCCTGCGCTTTGGCGGAGAACATCATGATGGGGAGCTGCGCGGTAGCGGCATCGGCGCGCAGGCGGTGACATATCTCGAAGCCGTCCATACCCGGCAGCATCACATCCAGAATGATGAGGTCGGGCGACTCACCGACGGCTTTCCTTAACCCTTCCAGGCCATTGAAGGCCGTGATGACTTCGTACCCTTCGTGACGGAGCGAGTAATCAACCAGTCTGGATGTCGCCGGGTCATCTTCAATGACCAGGATTTTCTTTGTCATTTCCTTTCCCTCCTTTGCCGTTGAGAGGCAGCGTGAAGCTGAAGGTGCTGCCTTCGCCGAGTTTGCTTTCCGCCCAGATGCGTCCGCCGTGGGCTTCGATGATTTGCTTGGAAATGTACAGTCCCAGGCCGGTGCCGCCCCTGACCATCTCTCCCTCGGCGCGGTAGAATCTCTCGAAAAGGTGCTGCTTGGCTTCTTCGGAAATACCGATGCCGCGGTCGGAGACCTGGAACAATAGCTGGCCTTTCCGTTCTTCAACTTTCACCGTGACGCTGCCGCCGGGGTCGCTGAACTTGATGGCGTTGCCGAGCAGGTTGATGACCACCTGTCTTAGCCTGTCGTCATCCACCTCGATGTCCGGCAGCCGCTCGGGTATTTCTTCCCGGAGCGTAATGTTCTTATCACGGGCGAGGCTGTAGAAGCTTTTAACGGGGTCGGTAATGGATTCCCTGACCGGCATGAGCTTTTTATTTATCTGGAACCGCCCGGACTCCAGGCGCGACATGTCCAGCAGGCTGTTAATGAGGTTGCCCAGATGCATGGCCTCTTCATCTATTATCTGGAGAAACTCCTGCCGTGTGGCGGGGTCGGGAACCTGGCCGTTCATGATGAGCTTGGTGAAACCGCTGATGGACTGGAGCGGCGTGCGCAGCTCGTGGGAGACATTGGAAAGGAACTCGGATTTCATCTGGTCGATTTTACGGAGCTTTTCTTCAGCTTCTTTGCGTTCCGTGATATCGGTCATCGAGACCAAGCTCTGTTTCGTCTCTGGTATCAAGGAAACGATTATGGAGGCATCTTTAATATGCCCGGTCTTATCATGGAACTTGAATTCATACTCCTTCGGTACTGCGGCGCCTTCCCTTCGGAGTCGATGGAATTCGGACATTTTCTCGAGGTCTACCTTATGCACCAGATCCGTCCATTTTACTTTGCCTTCAAGATTATTTTTTGTCCACCCCGTGATTCTGGCGAACTCGTCATTTACCATGGATATGGTAGTATCCGTTTCGATGATGGCTATAGCTGTCCCCGTGTTCTCAAATATCGTGCGGTATTTCTCTTCGCTCCGCTTCAGGGCTTCCTCCGCCATCTTGCGCTGGGTAATGGCCGTGGCCAGCGCTACCCAGCCGTAGCGTTTATGGCCGTCTTCAATGGCCTGATAGCTTACATTGACCCACACCTCGCCGTGCTTGGTGCGGTGCATCTGCTCCTCCTGGTAATAACCATTGGCTTCAAGCATCTTGAACCGTTTATCATTCTCACCGGGGTAAGTCTCGTCTATTTCGATAACGTCCAATAGCTTTTTACCGATGGCCCGGGACGCTTCGATGCCGTATGTCTGGGCGCTTATCTTGTTCCAGTGGGTGATGACATATTCGGTATCTGTGGCGATAACGCTTTCGTGGAGGGACTTGAAGGCGGCATCGGAGAAACGCAACGCCTCCTCGGCTTTTTTACGCTCGGTGATGTCTGTTGTCACGGAAAGTATGCAAGGTTCGTTATTGATATTGGCTATTTCCGCGGAAAAGAGCCAGGTGCGTATTTCGCCCGATTTCATACGGACCTTGCGCTCCTGATATCGGTCCGTGCCCTGTTCTTTTAACGCCGTTGCCATGGCGTCGCGGTTTTCATCGCCGGCCCAGATTCCTATCTCGGAGGACTTTTTACCGATTATCTCTTCACGGGTATAGCCGGTGAGTTTGAAGAAAGTATCGTTGACTTCCAGCATCGTGCCGTCACTGAACCGGGATATTACAATTACCTCGGGGCTGGAACGGAAGACCTTGTAAAATTTCTCTTCTGATTCCCGGCAGGCGTCTTCAGCCTTTTTCCGTT
>Ga0187886_1002685_pt1 | contig 13979 bp, 9 predicted proteins | sample June2016WEW_20_1_FD_133001 | JGI IMG/M metagenome (GOLD analysis project Ga0187886, IMG submission 133001) | Peatland microbial communities from SPRUCE experiment site at the Marcell Experimental Forest, Minnesota, USA - June2016WEW_20_150 | ecosystem: Environmental > Terrestrial > Soil >... | reverse complement strand
GGAATCAGACCGGGAGGGTAAATCCCACGAACGGAATTTATTGGTGGTAATCCCCGGGGGAAACCGGAAGGAAGCGGTGATCCTGGCCGACCATTACGACACGGCTTACATGGAAGATGTCTTCGACACAACCCGGGGCGGGTCGGGCGCGCGGCTGGCATCCGCCGGCGCCGATGACAATCATTCCGCCACCGCAACGCTGCTCCAGGCGGCGCCGGTCTATCTGCGCCTCTCGAAAGCCGGCCTGCTTGCGCGCGACGTCTGGCTGCTGCACCTGACGGGCGAAGAATTCCCGGCCGATTGCCTCGGCGCGCGTTCCTTCTGCCGCGGACTGATCGAGCGGTCGCTGCGATTGCATGAGTCCGACGGAAAGCAAACGGATTTATCGGCGGTGCGGGTGAGGGCGGTGGTGGTGATGGATATGATCGCCCACAACCGCGAGTGCGCGCAGGATATTTTTCAGATCGCCCCCGGGCGCGGCCGTGAGTCGCTCCTCATCGCGCGCGAGGCGCAGACGGCCAACCGGCTGTGGAATGAACGCGCGCGCGAGTGGAACCTGCGCGCGGATCGGGCGGGGCGCGGCCGGGGAAAACGCAGCCGCGACGGCCGGACCATCCCGCCGATTGCGCGCTACCCGTCGCTGCTGGGCGAAGTCCGCACCGTCGATCATCCCCAAAGCTCGCTCTATAACACCGACGGCCAGATCTTTTCGGATTGCGGCGTCCCGGTGGCGCTCTTTATGGAAGATTACGACATCGACCGGAGCGGGTACCACGATTCGCACGACACGATGGAGAACATCGATCTGGATTACGGCAGCGCTATCGCGGCGATTGCCATCGAAACAATCGCCCGGCTGGCCGGGGCGGGAGGTTAGGTTGGAAAGGCGAGCTTAAATGGAATGGGAGAGAAGGCTGGGGGTGAAGAGGGAAGGTCGGAGAATACCGTCGATGGAAGGGTGTCGATGGGAAATGATTTAAAAAGATAATCGCCCGGCATCTATGCCGGGCGATTTTGATTTGCAAAACGATAAACCATCGAATTCGGAAGCCGCCGGTTCGAGCCAGTCTAGAGTTGCGACGTGGACTTTACAAAATCCAGCACGTCCTTGATCCTGGCGAAGGCCAGGGCGGTGACGGTATCGGCGCCGCCGTAATAGATCGCGATCCTTCCGGTCGGCGGATCGTACAGCGTGGCGCAGGGGAAGGCCACGTTCGGCACGTCGCCCACGCATTCGTAGATCGTTTGCGGGGAGAGCAGGTACGGCCCGCCGCGGTAGAGCACCTTCCAGGGTTTCTCCAAATCCAGCAGCGCGGCGCCGTAACTGTAGACGAACCCGTTGCAGGAGGTGAGTACGCCGTGATAGAACAGCAGCCAGCCTTCCGGGGTTTCGATCGGGATCGGTCCGGCGCCCACTTTGGTGGCCTGCCATCCGCCCTTTACCCCCATTACGAACCGGTGTTCCCCCCAGTGAATCATATCCAGGCTTTGGCTGAGGTAGATATCTCCAAAGGGGGTGTGGCCGTTGTCGGAAGGCCGGCTGAGCATCACGTATTTTCCATTGATCTTGCGCGGAAACAGCACGCCGTTGCGATTGAACGGCAGCAGGGCATTTTCCAAGAAATGGAATTTTTGAAAGTCGTAGGTGTATCCGATCCCGATGGTCGGGCCGTGGTATCCGTTGCACCAGGTGACGTAATACCGGTCCTCGAGCCAGACCACGCGCGGATCGTAGCGGTACTGAAATGCGCTGATGTCCGGATCGTTGCACTGCCATTGGATCGGGTCGTTGTCCAGCTTCCAATGAATGCCGTCCTGGCTGAAGCCGCGGTGCAGGTCCATGGTTCGGGCGCGGTCGTCGCAGCGGAAGACGCCGGCAAACTCCCCCTGATGGGGCACAATGGCGCTGTTGAAAATGCTGTTGGAGGACGGAATCAGATTGCGGGGAATGATGGGGTTGCCGCTATAGCGCCAAATCACGTCGAAACTGCCGGCGGGTTTTTCTTCCCAGGGAATGTTCGGGAGGGGAGGGTAATTCATGGAAGCACGTCTCCTTCGAGATTAAGCAAAGCGCTGCGGACCGGCTCTGCGATGATCAAAAAATTATAGCATATCCGGCGCGGTGAATTGGATTATCCCGATCCCACCTGAAATAATTCAATTTGGATTAAGAACAATATTGCTTTGACAGGATTGACAGGAATTTCAGGATTATTTTCCTTGGACATCCTGTCAATCCTGTCCAATGATTGCGGGAAGCAGCGGATCCCGGTGCGGCGGATCTGATCGGGAATAAATGGGCATATAATTATCCCAAGTCCATCCCACAAGCGGGCAGGTGCCGAGCAGATTCGTCTCCCGGAAAGGATTCCCACCTCATGACCGAAAAACTTTCCAACCGTGAAAAATGGGTCTACGGTTCGGGCGATCTTTCTTTTAGCCTGATCACCACGATCGTCGGCGCGTATTTCGCCATTTTCCTCACCGATGTTGTGGGAATTCCGGCCAAGTTTGCCGCGGTGGCGATTTTCGTCGGCAGCACCTGGGATTACATCAACGACCCGATCGTCGGGTATATCTCCGACCGCACCCGCTCGCGCTGGGGCCGCCGCCGCCCGTTCCTGCTGTTCGGCGCGATACCCATGATGCTGGGTTTCACGCTGATGTGGTGGCGCCCGCCGTTCACCCAACCCGTCACGCTGGTCATTTATTTTTCACTGGTCTTTATCGTTTATGAGCTCGCGGCAACCTTCGCCTACATGCCGTATCTGGCGTTGACGCCCGAATTAACTTCGAACTACGACGAACGCACGTCCCTGATGAGCACGCGCGCGTTCTTCTCCATTCTGGGGAGTCTGGTGGCGTTTACCATCCCGCTCCTGATCGTCGGCGCTTTTCATCCGGAAAACGCCGGACGGGTGCTGCTCATGGGAGCGGCCTTCGGAATCTTCTGCGTCATCCCGCTTTGGCTGGTTTTTTTTGGAACGCGGGAACGGGAGGAGTTCATGAACCAGCCGCAGAAGGGAATCCGGGAGTCGATCGTTGCGGTCCGGAACAACCGCCCCTTCTTTTTCGGCCTGGTGATTTATCTGTTTACGTGGGTCGCCATCGCCATCATCGAGTTGATCCTGCTGTACTTTATTAAACACGTTGTCCGGCAGGAAGGGCAAAGCGACCTGATCATGGCGACGATCTTTGTGGTCGCGATGATCGCTCTCCCGTTATGGGTTTGGGTTTCTCGCGTGTTGAACAAGCGCATCGCCTACATCGCCGGGATGGCCTTCCTGGCGGTCGTGCTCCTGGCGATCTCTTCGCTCAACCCTTCCACCAGCCTGGTTTTAATCCTTGCCCTGTGCGTGCTGGCCGGGATCGGCGTATCCGCCGCCCATGTCATCCCCTGGTCGATCCTCCCGGATGCGATCGAATACGGCGAGCTGCACACCGGCGAGCGGCACGAGGGGATGTTCTACAGCCTGATCACGCTGGCGCAAAAGATCGCCGTTTCGATCGCGCTGCCGCTGGCCCTCTTGATCCTCGACCGCACCGGGTACGTTCCCAACAGCGCGGCCCAGCCGCAGTCCGCCGTCAATGGAATCCGGCTCATTGCGGGCCCCATCCCGGCGATCCTGATGGGGCTGGGCATCGTGTTTGCCTTGTTCTACCCGCTCGGACGCGAGAATTACACCGAAATCGCGCGCCAACTGGAAGCGCGGAGAAAATCCGGCTCCATCCCGCCGCCGGGGGATCTTCGATGATCGAGATCCGTCCGGTTCGCACGCGCGGGGAACGACACACTTTCCTTGCCTTTCCCTGGGGAATCTATAAAGGCGATCCGCTGTGGGTGCCGCCGCTGCTTTCCGACCGTGAGAAGGCGACCGATCCGAAACGCGGATTGTTCTTTCAAAACGGGTACGCCGAATTCTTCATCGCCTGGAAGGACGGAAAACCGGCCGGGACGATTTGCTGCGCGGAGGACACCGCCGAGACGCGCGACCGCGGGCACGGCGAATGCATGTTCGGTTTTTTCGAATGCGTCGAGGATTACGCCGTGGCCGAAGCGCTGTTCCGCCGCGCGGAAGATTGGGCTCGGGCCCACAATCTGAGCGCCATCTACGGGCCGTACAACCTCGACCGCGAGGATTCGCGCGGGATCCTGGTCGAAGGCCGCGACCGCCCGGCGCCGATCCTGTGCGGCCACAACCCTCCCTACTACCGGGAATTTTGCGAACGCTTCGGGATGGTCAAGCGGGAATCCGACAACCTGGCCTATGCGATCGATATCGATCCGAACGCTCCGCCCGTCCGCAGGCTGGCGCGATTGGCCGAGCGCGTCCGGGCGCGGAAGCATATCGTCATCCGCAACGCCGACCTGAAGCATCTCGACGCGGAGATCGACCGCATCTGGGATTTGGAGAACCGGGCCCTGGCGCATCTGAATAACTTCGTCCCCTATCCGCGCGAATCCATCGTAAGTCTGGTCATGCCGCTCAAGGATCTGGCGGATCCGGAACTGATCCTCTTCGCCGAGATCGACGGAAAAGCCGTCGGCTGGTTTCCGGGTATCCCGAATTTCAACGAGATCCTGATCCACCTCAACGGGCTGCGTTACCCGTGGGATTACCTGCGCGCGCTGCGGTATCGCAACCTGCATCCGAAGTGCGTCTCGATGAAAAGCATCGTCGTTCCGCCCGAATACTGGGATACCGGCGTGGCGATCCTGCTGCTGGATGAAATGGCCCGGCGGGTGGCCGCCAAAGGTTACCTGTGGGCGGACCTTTCCCTTACCGGCGAGGACAACCCGGATACCTGGGATCTGGCCCACCATATGGGCGCGAAAATATACAAAAGATACCGTTTCTATCGAAAGCCGGTTGATCTTTAATTGGATTGATTATTCGGGCTCCCGCCCGATATTCTCCCGGGGCTGATCCCGCGCTCAGCGCGGGACGGGCGCCCCGGGCTATTAACAGCGCCCGGTTAAAACCGGGCTCAAAAACCATTCCTTTATCTTGCTGGTAAAAGAGACTTTGGCTTCTCTATGTCAGATCAGGGATTTTCCGCAAGGATCGGAAACGAGGTTACCTCGGATGGTTTGAAGCCGGGTTTACCCGGCGCGGTTGAAAGCCCGGAGCTAAAGCTCCGGGCGAATGGACGAAGTGGCAATAATCGGCTTATTGTTGGTGTCAGATTGGGGTAGGGAGCTATGGTTCTCGCGGGGCTTTCACCCCGGGCAAACGGTTTTCTTCCACTCGGATTACGCAGCGCTTAACAATTCTCGAAATAAAGAATAGTGCCTACGGCACTTCCGGATTGTGTTCCGGCCGGGAGTGGGTGCGCGAGGCGTGTTTGAGGAATTGCTCCACGCAATGCTTCGCGACAACCGGGATGCTCAGCAGGCCGATCCGCACCCACGTAGCCAGGCTCTTGCGCTCCGGATACTCCGCGCGCAGCCGGTAGCCGTCGCGTTCGATCAGGTCCAGGACGCGGTCGAATCGGGCGCAATACCACGTTCCGGCCAGTTTGCAGCGCAGGTGGTCGAGCGAGTTGATGTAGCGCCGGCCGTCTTGCAGCATCCGCCGGGCCAGCGCCGTTTCCCGCCGCACCCAGTCGCGGAGCGCCTCTTCGTCGAGCCCGTCGGCCGGAAGCGTTCCGCCGGGCAGCGCTTCGAGGGGCAGGTTGATGTATCCCAGGGCGAAGTCTTCGCGCAGGTCGCGCAACATGTGGGTACGGTGGGCGCCGAGCACGGCGGTGATCCGGTCCGGCGAAGGCGGATACGGGTGCGCATTTCCGATGAAGTATTGGAATCCGTCCATCACGGCCTTGGCCAGGTGGGTGGAATAGGATTCCAGTTCTTGCGCGGAGGCGACCCGGCCGCGTCGGCGCGCGTCGAACTCCAGCACCCAGAAGAAGTTGTGGATGAAGGATTGCAGCCGGTCGGACGTCCCGCGGTCGTGCGCGATCAGGTCGGCGAGCATCTCCTCCTCGGGCCGTAGACCGGCGGGGCGCTCGCGCCGGTAGCAGGTTTCGGCCAGGGCTTTCTCGCGGCGGAGGAATTCGAGGCAGTTTTCCGATGCTGGGCAGCCGACGTCGATTTGGTCGTCGGCCCAGCGGAAATAGGCGTATCCGCGCAGGCAGTCGTCCACCAGATCGCGGTCGGCCAGCAGGACGGCTGTCAGGTAGGATTGTTTGCTGCTGTTCCAGACGATCGAACGTGCAAGCGTTGCCGTGTTGCCCATGGTCCTTTCCTTCTCATGCCGCCGCCGGATTTTACGGATCGGCGGCCGCGGCTGTTCAGGGTTGCGTCTCGCGAAGAATTCTTTCCGCGACAAATCGGGACGAAGTCAGCACCATCGGGACGCTCGTGCCGGGATGGGTGCTGGCTCCGGTGAAGTAGAGATTCCGATATCGGCTGTGCCGGTTGTGCGGGCGGAAGTACCCCATCTGAAGGAGTTTGTGGCTCAATCCGTGGGAGGCTCCCCTCGTCAGATTGTACCGGTTTTGCCAATCCTCGGGAAGAAAACCCCGCTCGACGGTGATGTGCGATTCCACATCCGGAAGGCCTGCCTGCGCCAGCCGGCGCAGGACGAACGACCTCGCGCGGGATTGGATGGCCGGCCAATTCTGCGATCCGTCCCCGCGGATATGCCCGACCGGAACTGCGACCGTCCAGGCGTCGTGGCCGGGCGGAGCCGTCGAAGGATCCACGCCCGCGGTCGCATGGAGATAAAAATTCGGCTCTTCGGCCATGGTGCCTTCTTTTAATACAGCGTCGAAATTCCGCCGGTAATTTCCGGAGAACAGCACGGTGTGCAGCCCCGCCCCGGGATATTGCCGATCGATGCCCCAGTAGAACGTCACCGTCGAACAACCGTATTCCATCCGGTCGATGCGCTTGGCCGTTCCATCGGCCGGCAGCAGGCGGCGGTAAACGTATCCAAGATCCGCGTTCGCCACCACGAGGTCGGCCCGAATCACCTCGTCGCCCGCGAGGGCAACGCCGGTGGCCCGATTCCCCTCTACCAGGATCTTTTCGACGGGAGAGTTGAACCGGAACGTCACCCCGTTTTTCTCGGCAATCGACATCAGCGCTGCGACGACGCCGTACATTCCTCCCCGCGGATACCACAGCCCGTCCGCCAACTCGACGTATTGCAGGAGCGAGTAGGTGGCGGGTGAATCGTACGGGCTGAGCGCCATGTACAAATCCTGAAACGTAAAGGCTATTTGCAGCCGCGGATCGCGGAAGAAGGTTGCGGTGTAGTCCGAATGGCGCACCAAGGTTCTCAGCCGGAGAAACCGCAACAGATTGGCGGGGCTGGCGAACTCGGCAAAATTTCGGAAATCCTTCTGGACAATATGGTCCGTAGAAATCCGGTAATGGCCTTCGGCTTCCTCCAAATAGCGCAGCATCCGCCCGAAGCTGCCCGCTTCGATGGCTTCCAGCTGCGTTTGCATCCCGTGCAGATCGGAGGTCAGATGCAGTTGCGAGTTGTCCTGGAAAATAAGACGGTAGGTTGGGTCGACCCGGCGCAAATCCAGATAATCATCCATGCGCTCGCCGAGATCCGTAAAAGCCCTCGCGTACAATTCGGGCATCAGGAAGATCGTCGCTCCGGTGTCGAAGGTATATCCGTCGATGACCATGCGGTCGACGCGGCCGCCGGGAAGCGCGTTCTTCTCCAGGACCGTGACGGAATAACCTTTCCGGGCCAGGCGGGCGGCCACGGAAATTCCACCGACGCCGGCGCCGATGACGAGTACTCTGGGTTTCCCTGTAATCAGGTTCATGAATTCTTTCCCATCCGTTGGAAACGGACGCGATCGACCGTTGGGAGCATTGCGCCCATTTTAATCTATGTATACGTAGAAAGTGGAAAATCCTCTCAATTTGGCAAATCACGCGGTCCATCCATCCTCGGAACCGCATGGCTCCAAAGCGGTCTTAGCCAAGCCAAATAACCGGACGTGGATTATTTTTACCCTGGGACGTCTTCTGGGATCGATATATTCGGTTTTTCTCATCCCGAGTGAAAGGCTATAATATCTCCCGGACAATTTTTGTTCCTCCGCTTGCGCAATGCCATGCCGGAGGCGTGAACTCACTTTGGGACGGGATATTTGCCGCTGGAAAATCCGGCTGGGTCGGGGTTCAGCCGGTCGCATCCTAATCGGAAAAGCGAGGATTGCATGTTAATAAAATTGAATGGGAAGATACTGTGGGTGGTTGTGGGCATCGTGATTCTTGCCTCCGCACTGATGGGCTTGGCCATGCTGAATTCCGGACAGGATTGGGGGGATGATTTTGCGTCCTATATCCTGCAGGCCCGGAGCATTGTCAGCGGCGGTCCCTCGCAATTTATGCAGGCGAATGCCTTTACCATCCATCAATCGTCCATAAACCTCGGTCCGGTCGCGTATCCCTGGGGAACGTCTGTATTGCTGGCGCCCGTGCTGGCCGTCTTCGGCGTTAACATGATCGCTCTCAAGAGCGTCAACCTGGTTTGCTATGTTCTGTTCCTGATCCTCCTCGCAGTTGGGCTCCGCTCCAAGCTTTCCTCCCTGGCGTTGATCGCGCTGGTGGCGATTTTGGGATTGGATCCGGCGATCCTCGCATTGTTCAATAACGTCCTGTCCGACGTTCCTTTCCTGCTCGCCTCCACGGCGGCGATCCTTCTCATCGGAAGAGTCATTGTCCAGCGCCGGCCCCTATCCGTCGAATGGCTTGGATACCTCCTGCTCGGGATTTTCCTCGCCGTCTCGTTTTTTATCCGCACGACGGGACTTATCCTGTTGTTCGTCGCTCTCCTGACCGAGACGATCGCATTCCTTCCGGCTTTCCATCGCGGCCCGCAGCCGGCTGCGGGCCCGGACGGAAAACCGAAGCAGCAACCCGTTTCGCGGATGGAAAATCCCCGGCGGACGTTTCTGATGCGCGCGCTTCCCTATCTTGTTTTTGTAGTCCTGGCCGCCGTCTGGTACCTGGTTTTACCCGGCGGGGAAGGTGGATATCTCCAATCGCTGAGGGCAATCTCGTTCCGGGAGATCAAGGCCAATATTGTCTATTACATCGGCATGTCGCAGAATTTCTTCTCGGCGATCCCGTTTTTCCCCCTCGTATTTGGCGCGACGCTTCCGTTTGTTTTCGTCGGGGTGATGAAGACCATCCGCCGGGAGTACGCCATATTGATCTATGGAATCTTGACGATGGGTGTGAATGTCGTTTGGCCAGCCACGCAGGGGTTGCGGTTTCTGCTGCCGATTTTCCCCTTCTACCTTTTCTTCCTCCTGGTCGGAATGGAATGGGCTATTCGGGCGATGGGTGGGCTCGACCAAAAGATTGCCTTCGCGGCCGCCGCGGGGTGCGTGCTGCTGGCCGCCTTTTTCTTCGCCCGTCAGTCGCTGAAATTGGATTTGGCGAATTTTCGGAATCATCGCGAGGCGGCCAGTGGTCCCTTTACGCCGGCATCCCGCGAGATGTTTGATTACATGACAACCAATACAGACCCTTCCTCGGTGATCGTCTTCTTCAAACCCAGGGCGATGCGATTGCTCACCGGACGCGCGTCGCTGGAATGGAACAACCCGACCGAGCTGCCCCCCGGGCAGTATCTGTGCTTATACCGGAACGAGGACGAAGGCAGCCAATTGGCGGCATCGGATGTGGCGGCGCTGCAAGATGCGGGAAAAGTAAAATTGATTTTTGAAAATTCCGATTTTCAGTTGTTCCAGATCCTTCCCGCCGGGGGTAGCTAAAAAGTTCTTCGGGGGAAAGATAGATAACATTTGAAAATCATCGTTCGTCCGGAGCTAAAGCTCCGAACTCTCAACAGCGCCCGGCTCAAAGCCGGGCTATAAAGCCGGATTTATTTTATCCTCGCGCCTGCCCTCGCGAAGCGGGGGAAGCGGGGACCGGGGCTGTCAATAGTCGGGGGATTTATCCCCCCGACGGGCGGATTTTTTCAGAGATTTCAAAATATTATTTGGGAGCACAAATCCTCATGCTCGAAGAAGGGGAATATCCGACGAGGATGGACGAGTTTCTTGGTGGCCGAACCTTGCCAAGGATCATTCATTTTCGCCGCGAATTAACTTTCGTAGCTATTAAAGATAAATAACATGCACAATGTCTAGAATCATTGGGAACCCTTTCCCATCTTTATCGTCTTAAGGATAGCTATAGCAGAAATCAAAGGAGGATCTATGGAGCGAGTGAATCGGTCCGTTCAGTGGCTGGTGCCCGCCGTCATTCTTATACAATCGGCATGCAGTTTGGTCCAGCCGAAGGTGCCGGTGGTGATTTCGAATGTTCCCCATGAGCTTTCCCCGCAGGTGTTGGAATCGGATTTGGCGCAATTGGTCGCGGGGAACAGCGCGTTGGCTTTCGATTTGTACCATCAGGCGGCCTCGGATGGGGAAAACATGTTTTATTCGCCGTATAGCATTTCCATCGCCCTCGCGATGACCTCCGCCGGGGCGGCCGGGAATACGGCAGTGCAAACGGCGCAGACGCTGCATTTCACGCTTCCAGCGGACCGGCTTCATCCTGCCTTCAACCAACTGGCGCTGGCGCTGGAGAGCCGTTCCAAAGTGGAGGGGTTGAAACCCGGCGAGGCGTTTCAATTAAGCGTTGCGAATTCCCTCTGGGGCCAGAGTGGGTTTCATTTTGAACAGCCTTTCCTGGACGTGCTCGGACGGAACTACGCCGCCGGGATGCGCCTGGTGGATTACCGGAGGGACCCCGAAGCCGCGCGGGGGGCGATTAACAACTGGGTCAGCCAGTCTACGAACCAGAAGATACAAAATATTATTCCCCCCGGCGCGCTCGACGAGCTCACGCGCCTGGTGCTGGCCAACGCTGTGTATTTCAAGGCCGCCTGGGCGGAACCCTTCGATGAAAAAAAGACTCAGCCGGATACGTTTCACTTGCTCGACGGTAGCGGCGTGCCGGTGGATATGATGTACCAGTCGACCAGCCTGGAAGCCATGCTCGGCGACGGGTACCGCGCGGTGGCGCTGCCCTATGCGGGCGGGCAACTCTCGATGCTCGTGTTGTTGCCGGATGCGGAGCGGTTTTCCGATGTGGAGGGGCGCCTGAAGGCGGGGATGGTCGCGGAAACGGAGGCTGCGCTGCAGCCGGTGGAAGTCGATCTGAGTCTGCCTAAATATAAATTCGAATGGTCGATGGAATTATCGAAGGAGTTGAAGTCGCTAGGCATGACGGATGCCTTTGATCCGGATCGGGCGGATTTTTCCGGCATGGACGGCGCGCGCGATCTCTACATCAGCCTGATTCTGCACAAAGCCTTCGTCTCGGTCGACGAAAACGGCACCGAGGCTGCGGCGGCGACGGTTGCCGTGGTCGAGGCCATGAGCATGCCTGCCAATCCCGTCGAGCCGATGCAATTCAAGGCCGATCGCCCGTTCCTCTTCCTCATCCGCGACAATCCGACCGGATCGATCCTGTTCATGGGACGGGTGACCAATCCGGCGGCGTGATCCAGGCCGCAATCTTAATACCCGACCCTTATTATTCTAAAACCACAACCGGGGCGGCTGTGGTTTTGGTTTAACCGGCCTATCCAGGCAAATCCCATCCCCCGAGGTGCCGGCAAGGAATCGCAGTGTGTCTCCTGCCGGATCCTCCCCCGGAGGCTGTGCAGATTGCCGCCGAACTGAAGAAATCTTTGCGACCGGGCTTCCGTTGCCGAATAGGGAGATTGGATTACAATCCCTCCGAGGATTGGGGAGGGAACCAATGAAACCCGTCATCGACGTGCATGAGCACATTTTCCGCGGCCGGGATATCCCGCTCAAGGGGTACCTGCTCTCGCGCGAGTATGAAGAATGGTACATCCGGTTGCTCGCTCCCATATTATTTACCATTCTCGAGAAGGCGATCCGGGGGGAGATGAAGGGAATCCTTCCGAACCTGGTCCTGGACGCCGCCGAAAAATACATGGGTTCGGGCTACCGCCGCTGGGAGGAAATTCTTTCCATGCGCGATGTCGGCGAAATTACCAAGGAACTACTGGAGACCTATCAGAAGGACCGGATCCAATTATCCGTTCCCTTGATGGTCGATTTTGATTATTGGTTCAAGGACCCGCGGCCCGTTTCGATTGCCGGGCAGATCGAAACCGTCTACCGGGAGGCCGTGCTCCCCAATAAGGGAAAAATCCACCCCTTCGCGCCCTTCGATCCGGCCAGGGAACTGGCTTACCGGGCGGGGCTGCCCGCTCCCAGCGATCCGGACGGCGGCCCGCCGGAAAAACACAGTTCCCTGGAACTGGCGAAAGACGCCGTTCGGAGGAAGGGATTTATCGGCGTGAAGGTCTACAACACGCTCGGGTACCGGCCGCTGGGAAATACCGCCGTGGACGACAAGCGGCGTTGGATCTTTAATCGCAACGGCCGCAAGCGCTATGCCGCCTTCACCGGCGAGCAGTTCGATCAGGTGCTGTCGGAGCTGTATGATTATTGCGAGCGGGAAGAGGTTCCGATCACCGCGCATTGCGTCTCCAACGGCATCGAGGCTTACCCGGGCGCCAGTTTCGATTTTGGCGATCCAAAGTTCTGGCGGCCGGTGCTGGATCGATTCCCCCGGCTGCATCTGAACCTGGCGCACTTTGGATGGAGCAGCCCGGAGGGATATTCTCCCCGTGAGCGCTGGGCATTCCTCCGGCGATCCTTCCGAAGAATGCGCGGGTTGGCGTCCGGCGGATCCGATGATGGGCGAAAGGAAGGCGGAAGCGAAAGGGGCGCCGGCACCTGGGTCGGAGAAATCTGCGCCATGATGGAAAAATACGAATATTTATACGCCGATGTCGCTCACCATATGGTGATGGAGGATGCAGACATCCCCAAATTCCAGGCATCCTACCGGGCAATGCTCGCGGACTTTCCCGGATTGATCCCCGCCCGGCTTCTGTTCGGAATCGATTGGCACGTTATCACCCGGGTGGACCGCTTCACCGAGTTCGTGGAACGATACATCCGGGTGCTCTCGGGCGGAAATATTTTTAACGCCGGGGAAATGGAAGAATTTTTCGGGGGAAACGCGCTTCATTTTCTAGGCTTGCTCCCACCCGGAACAAGATCGAAAGCCGGTTGGACCGGAAACCGCAAACGGTTGAGGGCTTTCTATAAACGGAAGAAAATGCGTATACCGAAATGGTTTCAAGCCACGGACAGACTTGAAACCGCCGGGTGATTTTCGGAAACTCGCTTGACCGATTATTTTAAGTGTGGTAAATTTACATTAAATCTACTGCAAGAGGCGCATTTTATGTTCATCGTCATGGTTAGTTACCGGAAGGCGGCCGATCCCAAGCGGATTGGCATTTTGCCTTCTAGAAATGCGCCTGCCGGCCGATAGACGTACCTGTTTGACCTCCGTAGCCACGGGCGCATTTTCCGGCCCGTGGTTTTTATTTACCGAAAGCCACGGATCATCGAAAACCCGTGGTTTTTCTTTAATCTGTGGACAAAATGGCGGAACTTCAACCCAAAGAAGGAACCTTCCGAGAGCGGCTCGCCATTCTTTGGAATTATTCCAAGGGATTTCGCGGCTCCTACGGGCTCGCCATGGTCTCGCAGGCGGGTTCGAGCATTGCCAAAGCGGTAACCTTCTTCCTGCTGGGATACCTGGTCGACCAGACGGTCGGCAACAATACGTTCATGAACCTCCTGCCGCTGCTCGCGGGCGGGATCATCGCGCTGGCCCTGCTGGACGGACTTTTTTCCTTCCTCAGCGGCCGGTTCGCGGCCAAATCATCGGAAAACGTCGCTCGGAGGCTGCGCAACAAGCTCTACGACCACATCCAGCATCTGCCCTTTACCTACCACGATCACATGGCCGCGGGCGAACTGATCCAGCGCAGCACGTCCGACGTGGACGCCGTGCGTCGTTTTTTCGCCGACCAGGCGATTGGCGTGGTGCGCATCATCATGCTGTTTGTGGTCAATTTTGCCGCGCTGCT
>Ga0187886_1002684_pt1 | contig 13981 bp, 27 predicted proteins | sample June2016WEW_20_1_FD_133001 | JGI IMG/M metagenome (GOLD analysis project Ga0187886, IMG submission 133001) | Peatland microbial communities from SPRUCE experiment site at the Marcell Experimental Forest, Minnesota, USA - June2016WEW_20_150 | ecosystem: Environmental > Terrestrial > Soil >... | reverse complement strand
GCCGCCGCCGCCGACCCCGCCGCCGCCGCCGCCGCCGACGCCGCCCCCGTCCCCGCCCCCGCCGCCGCCGCCTCCGCCGACCACGCCGCCGACCCCGCCGCCGACAACGCCGACCACGCCGCCGTCCTCGCCGCCGACCACTCCGCCGACAGCTCGGCCTCGCTCGCGAGACCTGCGGCATAGCGCCGGACGATCTCGATCGTCTCCCGGACGCTCCGGTCGTCCGGCCGCCATGCCTCCCAGGCCGCCAAGGAGGTCTCGGCGCTGTCGGCCGCGGCCAGGCGCAGGTTGGCGTCGGTGAACGTCTCGATCGGCCGCATCAGGCGCGCCTGCCGATAGACGAATTTATCGTCCGCCTCGATCCACTTGGGGCCGCCCTCAGCCTCGTAGAGGGCCACCGTGTCGGCAGAGAGCCAGTCCAGGACGTTGTGCCGACCGATCAGGTGTAGGCCGTTGACACACGCGACTAGCGGACCACGGACTGAGCGCCACTCGCCTGGCAGCCAGGCGCCGCTCTGGGGGTCCAGCTTCGGGAGATCCCAGCGGCCGGTGCCACCGTGCGCCGGTTTCGCGCCGGCGGCTAGGAGCTTGTAGAGGACAGGAGGGGTAGGAACGGGAGCCAAGTCCATGGCGCTAGCACCTTCGAGCTAGTGCCAGCGGGCCGGGTCGCCCCGAGACTACTTCCGATAATGGAGGTGCTGGGGAACCAGAAAACGCCGGTTTGGTGGAGTCCAGAGCACCCAGGGCGCCTTCAACGCCGATCATCGGATGGGCCTCGAGAAGGTTAGCGATCCGAGGCCCGCTGGCTGGGGCGAGGATAGCTGCGACGATGCCGGGTTGCAACAACGATTTTCGGGTCATCTCTTCACTCCAGCGCCCAGAGGGGGCATGATCGCCCGCAGCGGTTGCAGTGGAAGCCACGCAGGACCCGGCGGTGGAAGCCCTTGCAGCAGCCGCACGTGGCGCAGGGGCAGCCGGTCCGGGTCATTGGAGGGAACCATGAAAGACGCGAAAGACGCCGGCAGGGGGATCCTGGTCGCCATGGTTTTGGCCGCAGTGATCGGGGGCGGCTGGTGGTACATGAACGTCTACGACACAGCAGCCGCCAAGTGCCAGAGAGGCGATTTCGGAGCGTGCCTGGTCTATCAGGCCGAGCACCCGACAATGGCCCCGGTTACCGAGGGACCCCTCATCCCCGCCGTCGACCTCACGATCCAATGCACGGCGTCCGTCTCGGGTCACGACGTGGTCGTGGAAATCTCTGCTGATACCAATGACACCTGCGATCGTGTTCAGACGATGCTCCTCGGTGCTGGCTTTCAGGGTTTTCCTGTGCAGACGGTCTCTGTACCTGCGGGTGACAAGATCGTCTGCACAGTCAACTCCCTGACCTGGGTGGCTGCGGTGTGGGACTCCGGAATGGCCATGTACGGCTCCCAGGCCTGCGAGCTGGTCACGAAACGGGTAAACGACTAGCCGCTGGCGTTGACGACTTCCTTGACGCCCGTCCAGACGAGCACAGCGGCGAAAACCAGGATCCCAGCGCTCAGAGCGAAGCCGGGGACCCATGCGAATGCGGTGCCGAAACCGGCTGTGATCGCGTTGGCGGTCGCTGTCGCTACGGCATTGGCCGCGTCGACCGGATTTAGATCAACCGTTTGGCCCGCGGCCATGCCTGTCTGAAGGACGAGCACGAAAGGCGGAACGATCGCCCCAACGTCCTTCCGCTGGACGGTCGTGATCCCAGTCTCGGAGTCCGTGACCGTGCCGACCACAAAGTTGTTCCCCTCGTAGATCATCACGTGGGCGTAAGGGGCTTTGGTCACGGGATCGGGCCCGAAGACGATCAGGTCCGCCGGCTGGGCATCCGCCAGGACGGACGATCTCTGTGACGGGAGGAACTCGCCCACCAGTGTCGGCACCGAGTTCGTGGACGCGAAGACACCCGGGTATCCGGCTTCCTTGAAGACCTGGGATACGAACTTAGCGCAGCAGGTGCTGCACCAGGTCTCCGGCGGTCCGTGCTTGCCGGCAGCGGCGAGGATCTGAGTCGCCTTTTCACCGGCCACGGCGGCGCCTCTTGGCCTTCGGCTTGATCCCGGCCTCGTGCATGGCGATCGCTACCGCCTGTCTGAATGGCCTACCGGCCCGGAGCTCACGACCGATGTTGGCCGAGATCGCTGCACGCGACCGACCCTTACGGAGTGGCATCGCCTCTCCTAAATGGTCATCCAGGTGGTGGGCTCATGAGGCCCACGGCCTGAAGGGCGGTGACCAGGTCCGCAGCGAAAGTCTCCGAGGCGGGGTCCACGTAGCCGGCCTGAGTGCCGACGATGCCTCCGTCCAATGTCAATGTTCCGGCCAGAGCGGTACTTCCACCCGGGAGGCTCAGGTTCTGATCCATGAACACCCCGGCGCCGGTGCCCGTCGCGGCACGGCGCGAAACGCCGTTGTCCGCCAGCCAGTAGTCGGCGACGACCGTGCCTGCTGCGTTCAGGACGGAGAGCACCACCGAGGGGGTAGGGGTCTCGCCCGAGGCGTCGAAGGTGATGGCCGCCCGGACCTGGCCCTCTGAGTCTTTCACTCCTATGCCCGTGAAGCCGTTGACCGTGACGGGCACGATGCCGCTCGGCAGGCCCTCGCCGGCGAAGACAGGCGCCCCGTCCACGATCTTGAGGACCGTGCTCTCCGCGCCAGGCAGAAGAGCCGCCTCTTCGCCGGCGGGATCAGTGACCAGGACGGCATTGGCCGGTTTGGTCCGTCCGTCGCGTGCGAGGCCGGCCAGGTCTTCGATGCTCATCGTTCTCTCCCTACGGGCTCAGTCGAGGATCGTGGAGACGGCGCCCGTGAAGGTGCCCTGATTGTTGGGGGTCGAATAGACCAGGACCACCTGGTCAATCCCGACGACCCCGCCGCCCGTGGCATACCAGAAGACCGACATGCTCGCCACATCGGCCGGGATCGGCATGGCCGAGAGCGAAGCCGGCGGGAAGACCCAGTCGTAGCTGGTAGGGTCGGCAACGCCTATCGGGCTCGGGTCGGTGCCCCAGCGGATGAAGACCGAGACGCTAGACGGGTTGAAGACCACGAGCGACTCGGCGTCGGCGGGGATCTCCTTGCCGATGACCTGGCTCGTCTCGTCGGCGGCGTTCAGCTTGGCGAGCAGCGTGGAGCGGCAGGGGCCCATCGGACCCTCCTTAGCGGCGGTGCTTGCGGCGGTGCTTGGACTTCTCGAAGCGACCGGTGCGCGGGTTGCGGCGAGGCATGTCTGTCTCCTTACGCTAGGGCGGCCTTGGCCGCGTCGATCTTGGCCTGGAGGGTGGCGACCTCGGGGTCCGGGGTGGCTGAGCCGATGGCCGCGTAGGCGGCCACGTTGCGCTCGAGGAGCGCGATGGGTGAGCCGTCGAGCGGATCGGCGATCACGTAGGCGGGGCTCGTAGCCTCGCCCGTGACGCTGTGGCCGGGGATGTCCTCGGTGCCGTACACCGGCATGTCGGTGTCGATGAAGAGGGCGACGAGGGTGCCGTCAGGACGGATGCCACGGACGGCGGGGTCGTCGGCGATGCGGGCGATGCCTACCGGCGTGTCGGGAGTAGCCATGGCGTGCTCCAATCTGGTCTGCAAGACGAGGGTGAGGGGGGGGGTGATGGCTTTGATCGGGACGCTGCAAACGCCTTGGGCGGGATCCAGCGCGGAGATGCAGTTGCCGCGGCCATCGGCGGCGCCGATGTGCTCGAGGTCGCCGAAGACCAGAGCATCGGCGGGCATGATCGTCACGCCCGGCCCGCCATAGGGCAGGCGGTGGGCCTTCCACGCGGCGACATAGTTCGGAACCTCCCAGCTGTCGGGACCGCCCCAGGAGGTCGGCCAGAGCTCAGGTGCCACGTGAAGGACGCACCAGCGCCAGAAGCCGATGCAATCGAAGCTGTCCGGCCCACGCTGGAGGGCGCCCGAACCGGAGCCGTATGGCTTGCCGATCAGGCTCGATGCGTAGGCGACGAATGCCGCGGCGGTGGCCATGGCCTAGCTCATCGAGACGATGTTGCGGTCGAGGAGCCAGTAGCTCGTGCCGCCCTGGCTGACCATGTGAACCGCGCTCGAGCCGCCGCCGGAGATGTTGTAGCCGAAGATCGTGCTGGCCATCCCCAGGACGTAGGTCGATTGGGTTGGGACCACCTCCGTGATGCCGTCCATGCCGATCAGGCGCGTGGCAGAGCTCGGGTCGATGGTGGCCACAACGCTCGACGGTGGCGCCACTGGGGCACCCGGAGGAGCCGGGGCCTGCACAATTGGCGGCGTGGCTACCGGCTGCTGCTGCCCGACCATGGCCTTGATCGTGTCGAGGAGTGAGCCGCCCTGGGAGGCATAGAAGCCGCCGAGAGACTGGTATGCCTGGGTCTCCTGGGCGAGGGCCTGCCCCGCGAGGTCAAGGCCGCCCTGACCCAGCCCAGCTCCGATGTTCGCTCCGGCCGCCGTGGCCGCGGCGCCGGCGCCGTATGCGCCCAGGACGTCGGAGGCGCCATAGCCGACAGGGGCGGTGGTAGCGGCTGTCGGCGCGGTGACGGTGATCGATGTCGGGGTCTTACGGATTTGGACGATGCCGACCACGGCTGCGACGGCCGCGGCCAGGCCGCCGACGACGAACCAGCGGTGGTCGGCGTAGTAGCGGGACAGGTTACTGGCCACAGCAGGGGCCTCCGGTCGAGGTTGGCGGCACCGTGGGCGGCGCCGGTGTCTGTGAGGCCGTGCGAACCGTACCGGCGGCCGAGCTCGGCCAGTACACGGCGGACGGGGTGGGGATGCTCATGAGCGGGCGCGGCGTCCGCCCGGTGACCGCGGGCATGCCGGACATCGGCCCGATGACGGACGTGATGGCCATCTGGCCCTTGCGGACGGTCATTCCGGGTCCTCTTCTCCTGGCGCGGGCGAGTCCCGCAGTCCCTCGTCATAGCCGCGCTCGAAGACAACCACGGCCACATCGAGGGCCAGGCCCGCGGCCATGAGCCAGATGGCTAGGGTCCGGGCCCGGTCGGCGAGCTCGAGCAGGAACGGGCGCATCACTTGCCTGCGATGAGGTTCGCGGTAGTGGTGAAGAACCCCTTACCGCCGAAGAACGTGTCGGCCAGGGCCGTGGTGACGGCGCCGTGGGTGAGCAGGTCGGCGGTCACGAGACCTGCGATCACGAGCACTACCCACTTGTTGATCAAGCGTTCCATGGGTTTCTCCTACGCGGCCTTGGGGATGGCGAGGCCGGAGACGGCGGCCGTGGCACGGGTCACGACGCCGGTTAGGGGGGCATAGACATTAAGGGCGCCGGCGATCAGCAGAGCCCCGAGGATCGCGGCTACGGCTTTCGGAACGAAGGCGCCGGCGGCGATGACCAGGGCGGCGAGGCCGATCCACGTCACGCTCTCGGCGCCGTTCGGCAGGGCGCCGCGCCGGATGGTCACGATGGCCACTACGGCGAGCACGAGCCACAGGAGCGCCGGCTCCCAGTTGGTTGAGCCGGAGTTCGTGAAGTAGCTGACGGCCTTGTCAGGCCGAACAGCCTTACGAAGATGCGGAGTGACTTTCATCGTGGCTCCTAGACCGGCTTGGCGGTGGACCCGAGGCCGGTCTTGCCGGTCACATAGGTTCCGAAGTTGAAGGGGACCTTGGATCTCGTGCCCGTCAGGCCGCCCGTGGCGTTGGCGATCAGGGCGTTGAAGTAGCCGCGGTACCAGAGCCAGGCGATGGCGACTCCGAGCGCGGCGAGGAAGAGGCCGCCGAGGGCCTGATCGTTCATAGCAGCCGGACCCCGAGGAGGAGACAGATCAAGAGGGCCGTATTCGATGCGACGAAGCCCACCAGGACCCGGCCGGTGAAGGCATACCGCTCGAGCTCTCTGACCCGGGCGGGCAGACCGTCCGTGCCTTCTAGGCAAGTGGTGAGCTGTTCGAGTTTGGCGACGCGTTCGGGCATCGTGGCCACCTTTCGGCCTACCTGGCCTGGGGATAGCCGGGCGCAGTCGGCGTCGGCTGGTTCTGGGACTCCTGCCAGTTGGCCCACTTCTCGGCGCCCAGCAGCGCGGGGACCAGATACGCGACCAGGAGCGTGCTGGTCCCCGGCGCGAGGTCGAGGCTGTTGGAGGTTAGAAGCGTGACCGCGGCATCGATGGCCAGGACCAGCGTCCCGAAGACGACGCCCTTGGCAAGTCGCAGCAGAGCCGCGTCAGCTCGAGGCGACAGGTTCATGGCTTGAACACCACGCGGCGGTCCCAGTACACGAGGAGGAGGACCGCGGCGATGAAGCCGATGGCCAGGGGGGTGACTCCGACCGGCATGGCCCAGCCGGTCGGGGACGATGAGCCGGGCGCCGCCGTGGCGCCGCGGGCGAGCGCGGCGCCGGTCGTGGTGCCCAGCGATGAGTTGCGGGTGTTCGCGAGCGTGGCCATGGCCTACGCCCCTGCCGGCAGCACGATTCGGCGCATCCGCAGAGTGCGGACGTTGCTGTTGTTCGGCGTGCCGAGGCTGATCCCGGACTTGACCGTCAGGCCGACCTCGATGTCGTTTATGCCGTCGGTGAAGATCCAGTCTCCCTGGCCCGCCGCGGGCGTGTCCCGATCCCACATGAAGACGCCCTCGGGGAAGGGGGCGCCATTGGCCAGGGCGTCGAGCACGGTCTTGCGATCGGCGGGCTGGCCGTTCGGGTCGGTGAAATAGCTCTCCTCGACCCGGAGATACACGCTGTCGACGTCGGCGCTGTCGCGGACGCCGGCGATCGTGACCGCGTGGGCGATGGCAAGGAGCACGTCCTCGGCGACGATCGGGATCTTGGTCGCGACGCCGGCCTGCGGGATAACGTCCGTGGTCTCGTCGTACTTGATCACGATGCCGTCGCCGGTGGTGCCGGGGATGACCAGCGCGTCGCTGGGCGGCGCCGAGAAGATGACCTGGGTGACCGACACGGTGGCTGAGATATCCGAGACGTCGTTGTCCACGCCGTGCGCGGTGGTCATGAAGTCGGCGAAGCTCGTGGCCGGCGTGATCATCAGGTGGATCTTGTCGAGGGCGCCGGTCGGCAGGTTGCCGGAGTGGTCGACCACACTGCGGTGGAACGGGACGACGTAGTTGACCACGAAGTCGTTCGTGGTCTTGACCGTGATCGGGAAGTCGTCGCGGGCCGCGTCGTAGACGCTGTTTGCCTCTTCACCGGTCACGCTGGCCGGCAGGCCAGAGATCGGGAAGATCCCGAAGTCGTTGCCGCGCAGGTTGGCGATGCGGAGCATCCGGCCTGAGAGGTTGATCGGGGTCTCGCGGCCGGGTACGTCCACGAGGAACTTCTTGACGATGTCGTGACTGCCCTGGACGAGGGCCGGGGTGCAGGAATCGGCGAGGGCGTAGGAGCCCTTGATCTGCACCAGCAGCAGGTCGGTGTAGCCCTGCTGCTTGAGAGTGAAGTCGATGTCGCTCCCGCCCGGAGCGAAGGTCTGGGAGCCCAGCTCCTTGAACGTGGCGCGCTGGTAGATGCGCGCGATCTGGGCGGCGGGCGTCTGAGTGGGTGCGGCGGCGGCCACGTTGCTCTCCTTGTGTCAGCTGCGAGCGACTTGGCCGACGACGGCCTGGCCACCGGTCACGAGCCTGCCCACGAAGGGCACGGACGCGAGCCGCTGAGCCAGCGGGGAATTGAGGATGTAGGCGAAGACGACGATCGCGACGATGGCCGAGACGCCGATGTAGGCCGTCTCCATGGCCGTGTCGTCAAGCCCCTTGAACGCGTGAGGCAGGTGCATCGGCTAACCCGGATCCTTCCGATCGGGAGCCCCTCGGGCCCCGCGTGCTCTACCGTCAGTGCGGGAGCGCGACCGGGTCGTGGAGCGTTAGCCGGTGATCAGGTCCTCTGTACCACCAGGAGTGGTCGTTGGCTAGGGCAAACGTTGCGACCTGCTCTCGGGACCAGGCCGGGCGGTCGCGATCCTCCATGTAGCCGGCGATCTCCTCGCGGTCATCGGCCCGCTCGAGGGCCAGGCAGATCACGTGTCGCATCTCGGTCCGGGCGATGACCGGGATGTTCAGCGGCCGCTGGGTGACCAGGATCGCGCCCACGGCGCCCCCGCCGCGGGCCGGTCCGCCGGCGATGGCCGCGCCCTGGGTGATCACCTGCCGGAAGGCCGGTCCGATGCGGTGGGCATCGCCGAGGTCGGCGAGCTCGTGGACCACGACCGTGGAGCTGTAACCGCGCTCGGCCAGGTCCAAAAGCCGGGAGCAGACTCGATCCCAATCCGCCATGAGCCGCCCCAGCTGGCCGCGGGCCGGGCGCCAGCAGATCCGCCCGGGCAGATGGCGGACCACATCGCTGATGTTGCGCGTCGACGCGCAGTTGGGGACCATGGCGTCCGGGTCGCTCTTGGGATCGAAGATCACGAGGCTGCCGACATCGAAGCCGCGGGCGATCGTCGTGGCGATGACCGATTTGCCGGATTGCGTCTGGCCGACGATCAGGACGTGCTCACCCTGGCGGACTTCGAGGCGGACGGTCACCGTCTAGCGGTCCAGTACGGTAACCAGCGGCCGGCCGGCCGCGGCCAGGACGTCGGGCGGGACCGGCGGCAGGGCGCCAACCCAGGCCCCGAGCTCCGCGGCACCCGTCTCACATAGACGGGTAAGGTCCTCGTCCGAGAGGGCCAAGAGCGTCTGCAAGACTGCTGACAGTTGCGGGGTCACCGACTCCGGCAGCCGGGGCGAACCTTGGGCCTGGATCATCCGGGCCACGTACGGTGCCAGGTTGACCTTGGCCCAGCCGATCCCCACCTCCATCGGCTCCGCTTCGATCGCCGTTACCGCGGCTTCGAGGAGCGATGCCAGCAGGCGCACGATCAGGGGCGACAGGCTCGAGGCGATCCGATCGAGATCCATCGCTATCAGGTCGCGATCCGGGGCGTAGGCGGGAGACGAGTCCATGGAAAGGGGACCTCCAATTAGTCTGTGCCAGCCGTGGGCGCAAGATTCCGCCCATGGCGACCGCGGTGGCGGCCGGCGCGCTGTGGTCGACCAGGAATTCGAGCCAGCCGAGCCTCGGCACGTGGGGCGCCCACGTCCGGAACCCGTTGGCGAGAACGGCCTTCTCCCGATCGTTCAGGGACCAGATTTCGCCATACGGGACGCTTAGGACGTCAAAGCCGGCGGCGATCACCTCGGTCAGCCGGCCGGCCAGCTTGTCGGCCCACTCGAGCTCGATCGGCTCATCGAGGGCGGGGGAGCCCTCCCAGGTCCGATCTGAGACGGGCGGTGGCGGGGCGTCGTCCGGGCCCGGAGGCTCGGCGGCTATGACATGGATCTCTGCCGGCGTTCTCTCAGGCGCGCCAGGCCGCGCCCATGAAAAGGGGTCGACGCCGGGGCGTCACCTCCGGTGGGCGGTGGCATAGCGGACGGCGTGGAGGACGTCGCGGGCCGAGGTTTGGGCTGAGGAGTGGCCGGCTTCGGTGGAGGGGAAGCTGACGGCGACGCGAAGGGAGGCGATGGCTCGCTGGTCTGCGGACCAGGCTGGCTCGGGTCCTTCGGCAAGAGATGGCCCTTCGCGTCGCGTGGCCGCCCGGCCACGGCCTTGCTGGCTGCCTGACTGCGACGCTCGGACTTGGCGGTGCTGGCGGACATTGCTGGGGCCTCCGATATTGAGGCCCAGCCCACTGGCGACGTTGCCGTCGGCTAACGTCCCACGCCGGCCAGCTCCTGGCTGGGCCTCGGCCCGAGCGTAGCTGCGCGCCTCGCTAGGCGGTAGGGCAAACGCTGGCCGGTGTGTGGGCGCGCCCGGGCGCCGGAGCCAGCCAGTGCCGCCACAGAACTCATCGCGCCAGGTTTCGTAGACCAGATCGTTATCGACGACGTCGGTGCCGACAACCTTGTGCAGCTGCCCCAGACCGTAGCAGGCGGGGCAGTCGCCCAGAGTCGGGGCCAGGGCGGCCAGATAGACCGCCAGGACGGCACGATACTCAGCCATCAATGAGTCCAGCGACCCGGGCGGCGTGGCGGACCTCGCCACGGATCGGCGTCTCGACCATCTCAGCCGCGCCGGCCATCTGCATCCCGCGGACGTCGACGCGAAGGTCGGGCCACCGGCCGGAGGCCCACCACCAGCCCGAGTCACTGTGGCCAGAGGCGAAGCGGACCTGGACGGCGCCAGAGGCCCCAGACCGGCAGAGGTGAAGAATGGTCACGGTGACGGTCTCGGCACTCACCAGCTGGTCCACCCAACGAGAGAGTGGAAGACGAGGGCCGCGAAGACCAGGCCCATGGCGTAGGCCATCGGCCAGAAGGGCGGCCGGTACTCGTGGTGGGGCCGCTCCCAACCGTGAGCCCGGCAGGCGAAGTGATGCCAGTCGCCCGACGGCAAGTGGCAGTCAGCGCAGTCAGACCAGCCGATGGCGGCGGCCAGGGCTGCGGCTAAGAGAGCCAGGGCGGCCAGGAGGACCAACGCCCAGGAGATAAGCGGCCAGGTCATGGTTGCACCTCGTCTGGATGGAGTTGGGCATGGATGGCGGCGCGGGCGCCTTCGTTGTAGGAGAGATTGAAGGCGATCCGATCGCGTTCGAGCTCCTCGAGATAGGCATCGAGGGCCGACCAATCACGGACGCGGGCCTGGTAGGCAACGATGATGTCGAGCCGCGCCGCGGCGAGGCAGGCGGCGACCTCGGTCGAGATCCCCGGCCGGGCTGTCTGGACGCTGAGGGCGTGGGCGTCGTCCCAGGTCTGGAGGAGCCGCAGCAGACTCCGGGCCGAGGTAACAGAGAGGGCGTCGCAGAAGGCCGAACGCTCACTCATGGAAGACGTCCCGGTATTCCCAGGCGCCGAGCGCACGCGCCCAGGCCCACGGATCGGGCGCGGGTTGCGGTTCGGGCTTGTTCGGCGGCTGCCAGGTCAGAACCCCGGCGGCCGTCCTACGGCATTGGACCCTCGGCACACGGGCCGAGTCCGCCTCCCAGTCGGCCTCAGCCCCGCAGAAGGGGCAGACCTTCGGCATGTAGAGCACGATCGGATGGTCATGGACGTCGACTTCGCCCGTGTAGACGGCGATCGTGTCGGGAGCCGCATCGTCGGCGTCATCGTGGACGTTGCGGAAGGAGCCCCAGCCGGCCACCAGGCGCCGGCCGCGGATGGCGAGCAGGAGCTCGGCGAGCTCACGCGGGCCGGCCCCGGGCAGCAGCTGGTTGTCGCGATCGAGCAGGCCCTTACTGACGTACTTGAGCGCCTCGCGGATGCCGTCGCGCTGAGTAGCCGAGCCCGGCTCTCCGGCGATCGCGCGAATATCGACAACCCAGCCGCCGCGGCAGCCGGCCAGGCGCTTAGCCTCAGCCCCGTCGGGGTGTTCGCAGCGGGGGAGGGGACCGGCGAGCCCGGCGGCCTTGCGCTCGGCGCGGCGGACCGCGTCGCAGCTGACCGCGCACCAGGCGTCGGCGAGCTCGCTCTGCACGATGTAGGGCGCGTCAATGACGGCGTGGATATGAGGGTGCCAGTCGTCGGTCTCTTTGTAGCCCTTAGGGTGGGTGGCCGGGCGGCGCGGTGACCAGGTGACTTCGACGCCGTACACACCGCCGGTCACCGGCTCGTGGTGGCAGCGCGGGCAGCCGTTCGCCGTAACCCGCTCACCGGTTCGGATGACGTCGACCTCGAGGCAGCGGGCGCAACGGCAGGAGCCGGCGGCGGCTAGCTCGCGGCGGTGCGGCGGGTGGGAGCACGGCTCGACCTTGTCGCCCGAGCCGTGGTGCTCGCCCTGGTCTACGTCGTCGTATGCGAGCTGGCGATGGGCCCGCTTGCACGAACCGCCGGCGATGATGGCCTGGCGTCGTAGGTGGGCGAAGGCATCAAGCAGGACTCCCAGCGCCGGCCGAAGCTCACCAGGGCGCACATTGGGCAGCGTGAGCGTCACGAGCTTGGAATGGGCCATCGTGGCCCCGATCTCGCCGTAGCGGCCCACAAGGCGCGCGCTCCGGGCCCGCTCGCAGTCTGGGCACATCCGGACGTCGCAGCTCGAGGGCGCGAAACCGTAGTGGCCGCAGTTGCGCTCCCGGACCGGCCGCCCGGTGCGACAAAGCTCAAGGCCGGCGGACCAGCCGTCCAGCCGGAGAGAGTCGGCGGGCAGGCCCTCATCCCAGTACTCGAGCGCGGCCTGGTGGAGGTAGCCCGCGAGCGCCACCTTAGCCGCGTCGAAGCGCCGGGCGCGGCCGAGATCATCGATCCAGCGGCGATCCTCTGGCGCGTCGCCGAGCGGGCCCCCACTCAATGGAGTCGGGCCTGGGAGCCTGAGAGACGCAGTCTCTCTGACCGTGGCTGGTATTCCAACCGCTGAGCCCCCAGGCCCGCCAAGATCGGCGGTCACGGCTTGGACCGCCATGAGCGACTAAACACTCGCGCGCCACCGTCGGCATGTTCAGCATGCCAGGACCGCAAAGGGGGGCACTTCGGAAGTGGAGGGTGCTGCGCGAGCGCTATCCCGCACTCGCAGACGGTCGGGTCTGCGTCCTGATGGTCGCGATCGGGGCGGTCACCAATGTAACTTTGTTCCCCAGTATCAAGTGAAATCGCGGGCGCGAGCGTGGGGGTGGTCATTTGGGCCAACCGCCGAGCTCGACCGGAGTGATTTGAGGCTGGACGCAGGGCGGCCATTCGGCGCACCGGCGCTGTAGGTGCTTGACATAGAGGGCGGCTTCAACCTCGGTCTCAAAGACAGCCACACCGGAAGCCAGGCCGACGTCGTCGACTACGAATAGATAACGTGGATGCCTTCGGAACGGGGCAGGGAACCTCACGACGCGTACTCCGGGGCGATGTGCTTGACGATGGGATGGTCACGGCGCCACGCCGCCGATCGGCAGGTCACGGTGCAGTACTGCCGGCGGCTGGTGGCTATGAAGAACACTCCGCATTCGACGCAGCGAACCTCACACTCATCCGACTGCCGCGAGTAGCCGCGCCTCATGGCTGCCGCTCCCAGCTGTAGACGCGGAGCTGGCCCAGGGTCCACCAGGGCGCGTCCGAGTTGCGACCGTTCCAGATCTGCTCATCGAAGCAGCGCTCGTATCGGCGCTGGTAGCCCTCGCTGGGACGACCGAGACGGCCGGCCCACGCCGGCGCCTGGTCACGCTTGCCCCAGCAGCCGAGGATGAGGTGGTGTTGGCTCTCGGGATCGTGGCAGTAGACCGCCTGGCCGACGCGATGGATCGTCCAGCCCTCAGCCCGCCACTGCTCGAGGATGGCCAGGGTTACACGCGTCCGAAGCGTCGGAGCGGGCCAGCGGTAGAACCAGCTCATCGGCGCGGACCGAACGAAGCGATGAAGTTGTCGCGCTCGCGCGGGTCCACGCGCTCTGTCTCATCACGCCCCACGGACGCCCGACGGGTCGCCGCCGCGCAGATTGGGCAGCCGGCCCAATGCGTCCTGCCGGTCCTCCGGACCGCCTCGACGGTCAGGAGGTTGCAGACAGCGGCCAGGGCGAGCTCGACGCCGGAGCTCGCACCGTGCATTTCGGCGTGAAGCCGCCGGCGGAGCTGCGCCCGCTGATAGCCCGAGAGTTGCCGAATGGTCTGATCGAGCGTCATCGGAGGCCCAACCGATCAGCGAGACGTTCCCTCGCCGGCGACCACGCCGCCGACTCCGCCGCCGACTCCGCCGCCGACATCGCCGCCGACTCCGCCGCCCTCCTCGCCGACCACGCCGGCGACTTCGACGCCGACCACGCCGCCGACTCCGCCGACCACGCCGCCGACTCCGCCGACCACGCCGCCGACCACGCCGCCGACTCCGCCGCCGACCTCGCCGACCACGCCGGCGACTTCGCCGCCGAGTCCGCCGCCGACCTCGCCGCCGACTCCGCCGCCGCCGCCGCCGCCGACTCCGCCGCCGACCTCGCCGCCGACGCCGCCGACTCCGCCGACCACGCCGCCGACCTCGCCGCCGACAACGCCGACCACGCCGCCGTCCTCGCCGCCGACCACGCCGCCGACAGCTCG
>Ga0187886_1002683_pt1 | contig 13990 bp, 12 predicted proteins | sample June2016WEW_20_1_FD_133001 | JGI IMG/M metagenome (GOLD analysis project Ga0187886, IMG submission 133001) | Peatland microbial communities from SPRUCE experiment site at the Marcell Experimental Forest, Minnesota, USA - June2016WEW_20_150 | ecosystem: Environmental > Terrestrial > Soil >... | reverse complement strand
GCTGCCTTCTCGAAGTCCAGCGAAGCCGAGTTGATGCAGTAGCGCAGACCCGTGGGGCGGGGGCCGTCGTCGAACAGGTGGCCCAGGTGAGCGCCGCAATTCGAGCAGACCACCTCGGTTCGGATCCTGCCGAAGCTGGTGTCCCGGCGAGTTGTCACCTTGGCCTCGTCCAGGACGTCGAAGAAGCTCGGCCAGCCGCAATTCGAGTCGTACTTCTCGGTCGAATCGAACAGCACTTCGCCGCACACGACGCAGCGGTAGGCGCCGGTCTCGTGATTGTCCCAGTAGGCGCCGGTGAAGGGTTGCTCCGTGTCGGCTTCCTGCGTGACCGCGAACTGTAGCGGCGTCAGCCGTCGCCGCAACTCCTCCTTGTCGATAGGGACCGTCATGCCGGGGCTCCTTCCTTGCGCATCGACGCGATCAGCTCTCCCGCCCGGGCCACCGCTTCCGGCGTGCGCATCATCGTGTTGCGGAAGATGAAGCCGCCGAAGCCCGCGTCCACGTAGCGGTGCAGAATCTCCGCGGCCTGGCCAAGCGTCGCCGGCATCGCCATGCCACGCACCGCCGCCGGCACCTGCTCGAGCACCCTGGCCTTGTCCCTCTCGCTCTCGGCCACCACGATGGAGACGGAGACGGTTCGCAGGATCTCGGCCGGGTCGCGTCCGATGGCCTCGCAATGGCGGTCCAGCACGCCGAGCTTCCGAGCGGCCTCCTCGACGTCGCCGAACCAGTTGGTGATGTCCGCGAATCGGGCAGCGACCTTGAGGGTCCGCTGCTCACCCCCGCCGCCGACCAGGATCTTGGGGCCGCCCGCCTGGATGGGTCTTGGCCGGTTGAGGGCGCGATCGATGTGGTAGTTGGCGCCCTCGAAGCTGGGCCGTTCTTCGGTGAACATGGCCTTGCAGATCGCCAGCGCTTCCTCGAGCCGGTCCTCGCGCCGGCCGATCGGCGGGAACTCGAACCCGTAGCCGGCGTGCTCCGACTCGTTCCATGCAGCGCCGATGCCCAGAACCGCTCGGCCCTTTGAGATGACGTCCAGCGTAGTGACGGTCTTGGCCAGCAGGGCCGGATTCCGGTAGGTGACGCCGCTCACCATGGTGCCGAGCATGACCTTCTCCGTTCGCATGGCGATCGCCCCGAGCGCCGTGTAGGCCTCCAGCATCGGCTCGTCTTCCTGACCCACGACTCCTATCTGGTAGAAGTGATCCATGACCGTGAGCAGATCGAATCCGGCCTTCTCGGCCGCCTGGGCCAGCTCGACGACGCAATCGAATAACTGCGCCTCGGGCACCCCGGGGAACGTGTAGTTGGGCATGTGGTAGCCGAAGAAGGGTCGCATCTACTCGATCTCCCGGTTTCGGAGTCTCGGCGGCGCCAGGGTCGTCGCCCGAGATGACGTCTCGCCGAAACGTAGCACGGCGCCGCTTCCTATGGCCGCGACGCGGCCCGCAGTAGCATGGGCCGGCCTCCCGGACCGCAGCCGCGGGGCGAAACGCAGAACGTGCTAGTGCCAGACGTCGGAGGCGGATATCCTCGGCATGCCGCAGCCGCCAACTCATCCGCGCCGGGATGGCCCCTCTACTGGAGGCTCGAATGGATCCCAACAACCAGCCGCCGCAGCCGAATGAGCCGCCGCCGCAGTGGAGTGCGCCCGAGCCGCCGCAGCCGAACGAGCCGCCGCCGCAGTGGAGTGCGCCCGAGACGCCGCAGCCGAATGAGCCGCCGCCGCCGAATGAGCTGCCGCCGCAGTGGAGTGCGCCCCCACCGGTCGCCCCGGCCGGCGCGCCGCCCCAATGGGGCACAATGCCGCCAGCAGCCTGGGTTCCGCCTCCAACGAAGCCCGGCGGGCGCGCCAAGTACGTGGTCATCGCGGTGTTCGCGGTGGTCGTCCTCATCGCCGGCGTGCTCGTCGTGGCAATCCTCAACAACCCCGCCGGCAACGTCTACTTCTCGAAGAGCGCCTACGATCAGAGCAGCAAGACGTGCAAGTTCGACTCGCCGGTCGGCACGATTTCGACCAGCGACTCGATCTACATGATCGCCGCCTTCAACGACACCCTGGAACCGCAGGACAAGTACACCCTCGAGATCTTCAAGGACGGCGTGTCGCGTGGCACGACGAACGCGACCGCGGACACGAAGTTCAACTGCTACATCGAGAAGACCGCCATGGGGCCGCTGGCGGCGGGCGTCTACAAGTTCACCTTCAAGCACAACGACAAGATCGAGGCTGAAGGGACGCTGACCGTCAAGTAGCCTCGTCCACGGATCTGCGGCACCCACCCGACCTCGCCCGGCCCCGCTCGTCGCACCGCGGAGACTCGATGCGCCTGCAAGACTTCGCCCTGGAGCGCTTCTTCGCCCGCTGGGAGTTCAGCGCCGAGCTGCTGCTGTGCGCCTCGGACGTCGAAGGCTGGCCGATGCGCGACCTGCTCCACCTGGCGGACGAGGACGGCCTTCGCCGCTGGCGTGAGCTGCGGCTCGGCTACACCGAGTCCTCCGGCGACCCGGCGCTGCGGATGGAGATCGCCGGGCTCTACGAACACCTGACTGCAGACGACGTCCTGGTCTTCGCCGGGGCCGAGGAGGCGGACTTCGCGCTCCACAACGTCCTGCTCGGACCGGGGGACCACACGATCGTGGTTCGGCCGGCATACCAGTCCCTCGCCGAGGTGGCCCGCGCCGCCGGCGCGGAGGTCTCGCGCGTGGAGCTGCGCCCCGAGAACGGCTGGCGCCTGGACGTCTCGGAGGTTCGGGCGGCCCTGCGACCGAACACCCGGCTGATCGTGGTCAACGAGCCGCACAACCCGACCGGCTCGTTGAGCGACCGGATGACGTTCGATCGACTGGTCGAGCTGGCGGCAGAGTCCGGTGCGCGCCTGATCGTCGACGAAGTGTACCGGTTCCTCGAGCTGGATCCGGCCGACCTTCTCCCGGCCGGCGCCGACGCTCTGGAGACGGGCGTCAGCATCGGCGTCATGTCCAAGTCGTTCGGCCTGGCCGGACTCCGCATCGGCTGGGTTGCCACGCGCGACCGCGCCCTGCTGGCGCGCCTGGCCGCCTTCAAGGACTACACCACCATCTGCGGCTCGGCCCCGAGCGAAGTCCTGGCCCTTATCGCTCTCCGAGCTCGCGATCGGGTCCTGGCTCGAAACCGGGCCATCGTCGCGGCGAACCTGCCGCTGCTCGACGCGTTCTTCGAGCGGTGGGCCGGCACCTTCGAGTGGGTCCGGCCGCGGGGCGGCAGCATCGGCTTTCCGCGCCTCCTCGCGGACGTGCCGATCGACCGCTTCGCCGAGGATCTCGTCCGCGAAACGGGCGTCCTGCTCCTGCCCGGCACGGTCTTCGCCGACACGGGCAATCGCTTCCGGATCGGCTTCGGCCGGACGAATCTACCGGCCGCCGTGGAGCGGCTGGAAGCGTATGCCGGGCACAGGTTCGGGCCCCGCTGACCAGTTCGCGCGCCGCCGGGCGCTTACCATGCGATCAACGGTCACCGTCACGTGCCGCTCCCGTACCATCACCGGAGGTCTCCGCAAATGGCGCCCAACATCGGTTTCAATCTCTTTGCCGGTCACACCGGATCGGCCCCATCCCCGTTCGACGCGCTCAACGGCCCGCGACTGGCCGGATCGGAGGGCAGTCACCCCCTCCACTCGGTCGCCGCCGAGGAGCTCCTCCGGCCGACGGATGGCGCGGTGACCGGCGAGATCGTCCTGGATCATCCCGCCAGAGTCGGCGAGGGGATCACCGGCCGTGTCCGTCTGACGGCCGCGAAGGAGATCTCGGGCCGGAAGGCGTATCTCCGGCTCGTCGGCCTGCGCCTCGACGAGGTTCGTCGTTCCCGGGACGATACTGACTCGGAGGGGCACGTCACCCACACGGAGCATTGGGTCGAGACGAGCGGCCGGCTATTCGTCGCGGATCCGTTCCTAGACCCGCGGGTACCCACCAGCCTCCAACCGGGCCAGACCTGGGAGTCCCCGTTTGCGGTTCCGGCGCCGCAGCTCGGTCCGCCCACGGCGCACCTGGGCGAGTCGATCATCGCCTGGGCCCTGGAGGTGCGCTGGGACGTGGCCATGGGCTCCGACAACTTCCTGGCCGCCTACCTGCCCCTGGCCCAGCATCCCGACCTGATCCGGGCTGGCGTCGGCAAGCAGGGTGGGACGAGCCTACTGGCCAGCGTGGGGATCGGCGACGGGACGATCAACGTCGCTTCGCCACTGCCGGCGCAGGCGGGCCAAGAGTTGTTGGTCAGGGTCTACTGGCCCTCCGCGCCCCAGGGACAGGGTGCACGCATCGAGCTGCACCGCCGGACCAACGCCCCGAACGGAGTCGAAGGGATCATCGCCTCGGCGAAGATCGATTCGGCATCGCTTGCGAGCGGGGCCGCCGAAGCCCAGCTCCTGGTTCCGCCCGGATCGGCACCGTCGTTCGACGGCGCCGGACTGGAAATCAACTACGTGATCCGCGTCCTGGTGGACCGTCGTTTCCGCTCCGACGCGGCTATCGAGCGTCCAGTCGCGGTCGTCTGAGCGTCGGCTTCGAACGGGCCTTCATCGTGAATAGACGTCGGCCTTGGTGCTCAGCTGCGCTCCCATGGCCAATGCCTCGAGTTGGCCGAAAGACGCCTACTTGTAGGTGACGGCGGTCCCGACTGGAACGCTCTGGATGAAGATCTCGCCCCTGACGAGCGGGATCTCGTTGCCGGCGTCGTCATACAGACGAGTCAGGTCGGTGTTCGAGGTCTTCTTCCAGGTCCCGGTGATGGCGCGGCCTTCCTCGAACACGATGGCCTTGCCCGAGCCGACGTTGGCTACGACGGGCCTGAGCTTGTCGAGCGACGGCACGATCTTGTAGGCCTGGGACATGACGACGATGTTGCGGGCGATGACCTGCTGGTTGTTGGCCGGGTCGACCTGGAGCTTGCCGTCGACCAGGCGGAGATAGGAGTCGGTGGAGGGGTCGTACTGGTAGCTGATGGTTTCGGCGAGATACGGGATGGATAGCGACTGGGACTCAGGTCGCTGCGAGGCGGGCGTGTCTTCGATGAAGGTCCGAGCGGGCAGACTCTGGTAGGTCGCCGGGTAACCGCGCTTGGCGGCACAGCTGACGAGTGCGGCGGAGTTGGTGTAGGCGTTGTACGGAGCGACCCGCGTACTGATCCGGTGGTAGGGGCAGGAGCCGCCGCTCAGATCGTCCTCGTTGTAGATACTGCCGGCCATCGCGGGGATGACTCTTTGAAGCGCCTCGGCGTCGCCGCCGAAGTGACCGAACAAAGCCTTGTACTCGGCCGCCCAATAGACGTAGTAGGGCCGGGCACTGCGCACCGGCCCAATATCCGAAGCTGCGCCCTCCTGGAAAACCATCATGTAGCGGTCCGAGCTGTCGTCGATCATGGCCTGATAGACGATCGAGGCCGATGAGAAGCCGGACTGGGGCCGCGCCGAGCGGTAGTCGTCGATCATCAGCGCCAACGGCAGGCGGTGGGCCAGGTCGGACGGAGCCGCCACTCCGTCGAGATCGCTGTACTCCCAACCCACGGGAATGCCCGTGGGGCCCGCGGCGAACGAGAGCGAAGGTGAAGAGGATTCAGTAGGCGTCGGGGTAGGCGTCTCGGCCGGCGTCGCGGCCCCGATCGGGGAGCTGCTCGGCGAAGCGCTGGCCAGCGGTGCTCCTCTCGACCCCACGAACACCAGCAACCCTGCGGACACGACGGCCAGCACCGCGACGATGCCGCCGACAGCGACCGCTCGCTTCTTGCGGCCAGTCCAGGTGCGTTCGATCCGAGTCCGGATGCGTTCGATCACAGTTGCGTCTCCGCGCAGTCGGGCCCACGCCAGAATAGCGGGAATGGCCGCCCGCCGGCGGGATCAGGGCGTACCTCTGAACGGTTGCAGTCTGGGCCTGTCGAGGATGGTCTGGGCCTTACTTCATCCCTAGACCACCCACACGGTGCACTGGTCGAGGAGTGAACGCAAGACCGCGCCAGCTAGCGCTCTCCCAGCACCCCAACCGGGCACGAGACGCCGGTGCCAGCCAGGCCGCAGTAGCCGTTCGGGTTCTTGTGCAGGTACTGCTGGTGGTAGGCCTCGGCGAAGTAGAACTCGGCGACGGGCCGGATCTCCGTGGTGATCTTGCCCAGGCCGGCGGCCGTTAGGCGCTCCTGGAATGCGTCGCGGGTTGCCTCAGCTTCGCGCTGCTGGGGGTCGCCGCTGGTCAGGATCGCCGATCGGTACTGCGTCCCCTGGTCACCGCCCTGACGCATCCCCTGCGTCGGATCGTGTTCCTCCCAGAAGAGCTTCAGTAGCTCGCCGTAGGAGACGAGCTTGGGATCGAACACCACTCGGACGATCTCGATGTGGCCCGTTCGGCCAGTGCACACCTCTTCGTAGGTGGGATTGGGGGTAAGGCCCCCGGCGTAGCCGACAGATGTGGAAATCACGCCGCGCGTCTGCCAGAAGGTGCGCTCGGCGCCCCAGAAGCAGCCCATCCCGAACTCGGCGATCTCGCTGCCGGCGGGATAGGGCGGCCGAAGGCTCGTGCCGAGGACGGCGTGGCGAGGCGGAACGGGCATTTCACTCGCCCGACCGGGGAGCACTTCATTGGGCGCGGGCATACGCACCTTGCGCGGATCTACGAACCAGTTCATACGCCCAGTCTACGTGCGGGGTGTTCGCGAGTCCGGCGCCCGACCGGGCGGCCCGCAGGACGCGCCACCGGTCGGCCCGAGGCGGAAACGAACCAGCGAGGAGCGCAGCGGCTCCGCCCTCAGCCGCTGGTGCCCGCGCCGACGCTCGTCGAGGGTGGCCTGGACATCTCGATCAGCATCCCCACGAGCCAGACGATGACGCCAGCGCAAAGGACGAACAACCCGTACCCGATCTCGACGCCAACCGCGGACGCGTTCGGGCTCAGCACGGAGACCACGTTGAATATGGCAGCCAACATGGCGCAGGCGTTGATCGGGACCATGAGGAGAATCACCTCGTCCGGTACGTAGGCGCGACTCGGAGGCGGCTGCTTCGGTGCGACCAGGACGACCACAGCCAGCAGGGCCATCAGACCCCCAAGGATGGCCGTCGTCAGTCCAGTCGCCATGGGATCGAAATCGCTGAACGCGTTCATGATGAGGAAGGGGTTGCCCCCGCTGCGGCGGGTCGCGTCGAAGATGTCCCAGCCGGTCAGGGTCGTATTGGGGTGCCTCAGCCAGGGCAAGAACGAGGCGACGATCACCAGGCCGCCGCCCACCAGGGCGATCGTCATCCCTACCAGGGTCTGGGCGGTCCAGGTTGGCATGGCGGGCGCCGTTTTGGGCGCGACGATTGAGCTGGCGCCGCCGGCCCCGGCCCCTGCCTGAGCTGGCGTCTTGCCCTGCGGGGCCGTGGCCGTGAACTCCAGATGGCAGTGCTGGCACACGAGAGCCTCGAGCTGGATCTCCTCCCCGCACCTGGGGCACTTCTTCGTCCCAGCAGCAGTCGCCCCGTCCTCGGCCATCTCGACCTCCTCGGCCCTGTCCTCGCCTCGTGCGAGCCCCAGAAGCTTACGCCGTCTTCGGGCGCCGGCTACGCCAGCCCGCTCTGGCGCAGCCGCGCGGTGACCGCCGGCAGCCAGCGGTCCAGGTAAGCCGCGTCGTAACGGGCGCGGATCGTGGCCGGGGCGGTGCAGCGGTCGAAGGGCGAGGCGTCGGCCAGGGCATCCGTCACCGACGCGTATACGCCGCAGGCGACACCCGCCACCAGCGCCGCTCCCAGAGCGGCGGCCTCCGCGGTCCGGACGATCTCCAGCCGGCCCGGCCCCAGGGCCGCCTTGGCGGTCACCCAGCGCCGGTTCCGCGCCCCACCGCCGGTCAGCTTCACCCGATCCAGGCGAGTGGCGGTGATGCGGGCAAGCTCGTCGAGCATCCAGCGGACGTGGTACGCGGCACCGTCCACCACGGCGGCGGCCAGGTCCGGCAGGCGGTGGGTCTCGCGCAGCCCCTCGAACTCCAGGCTGGCCGATGGATCGCGGTGTGGTGCCGTGCGACCGCGCAGGTACGGTCGAACGATCGGCTCAACCGGGCCGGGGGCGGCATGGTTCAGGAGCTCGATGAAGCGGGCGTGTCGATCCGTCCCCTCAGACGTCCCGGCGAGGAACGTGTTCATGAACCACTCCACCAGAGCGCCCGACGACTGCAGTCCGCCGGCCACGTAGGCAAGGCCGTCGATGGCGTGGCAGCCGGCCGAGAACCCGCCCCGCCGAACCTCCTCGGCGAGAGCCGGCTCCGCAGTCACGAGCAGGGCGGCCTCGGCGCTGCCCATGGAGTCGAGAGCGTCGCCGGGTCTCGTGACGCCGGCGCCCAGGGCGGCCGCCAGGTGGTCGTGGCCCGCGATCGCCACCGGCGTGCCGGCCGCCAACCCGAGCCGCTTTGCGGCGGGCACGGTCAGCCCGCCCACCGCCTCTCCGAGCGGCAGCACCTCCGCCATGTTCTCCGGCTCGAGGCTGGCCAACGCCAGCAGCTCGGTGTCCCAGGCGCGAGCGGAGACATCGAAGGCGAGGGTCCGGCAGGCCAGCGACGCATTGGTGGCCAGCTTGCCGGTCAGGCTCAGGGCCATCAGCTCCGCCACTCCGGCCCAGCGGCGCAGCCGCGTGAAGTCCGAGGCCCGGTGCTCACGGATCCACAGCAGCTTGGCCAGTGAGTACTTGGGGTCCGGCCGCAGCCCCGTCCGCGTGAAGAGCGCGGGCGCGCCGATCTGCCGCTCCAGCCACGCCGCCTGGCGTTCCGGCCGTGGGTCGTGCCAGGCGAGGATGTCGCCGACCGGCAGGCTGCGCCGGTCTATCGGGACGCCGGACTCGGCCATGCTGGCGATACCTACGCCGCCGGGGCCCGCCCGGTGGGAGTGCGCGGCGGCAGCCGCGCACTCGGCGATGGCCGATTCCACCGCCCCGAGCAGCTCGCCTGGCTTGTGGTATGCCCCGCCGCCGCGTACGGCGTGAGTCCCGGTGGGCCGGCGAGCAGCGTAGACCACGCCACTCCCCGGCGTCACGAGCGCCGCCTTGATGGAGGTCGTCCCGATGTCGACCCCGATCAACGTTGGGACGCTGCCCCGTGGAGCGGCACCACTCCGCTGTGCTGGCATTCCCCAATCATGGCGCACGCTGGCGCGGCCGTGGGGGTCGATGTACCCGTTCCCGACGCCGCGACCGAGGCCGAATGCAGGCCCGCGCCGCCCACGCAGCCGTCATAGTTGCCTCCTGGAAACTGGAGGTGGCCATGGCCCAGCACCATTCGACCGAACCGCACACCCACGGACCGCTTCTTCGCGGCGCCAGCGACGGCCTCGACGATGACCTCGATGGCGTGGTGCACCGATCGAGCGCCCGGATCCCGATCGAGCTGGACGATCCGGAGGTTCGCCTTCGCCGGTCCGCGCTCGCCCCAGAGGACTGGGCCCGATTCGAAACCAGCATGGCCGAGATCCTGACCGCGTTCGGGCTGAACCTGGACAAGCCCGGCAGTCGCGACACGCCTCGACGATTCGTCCGCGCCCTCTACGACGCCACCGAGGGCTACGACGGCGACCCCAAGCTCGTGACCGTCTTCCCGACCGAGTGCTATGGCGGCGCGAGCTGTGAGCTATCCCAGGTGGTCGAAGGGCCAATCCCATTCACCGCCCTCTGCGAGCACCATGCCCTGCCGTTCGTCGGCCGGGCCTTCGTCGGCTACATCGCCCACGAGCACATCATCGGCATCAGCAAGCTGACCCGGCTGGTTCGCATCGCCACCCGCCGTTTCGGCGTCCAGGAGCGCATGACTCACCAGATCGCCGAGACGCTGACCGAGCTGACCGAGCCGCACGGCGTGGCGGTGTACATGGAGGCGCACCACCTCTGCACCCAGATGCGCGGCGTCCGAGAGGTCCATCCCATGACCCGCACGACTGCGTTCCGCGGTGCCTACGAGACAAGCCCGGCACTGCGCGCGGAGTTCTACGATCTGGCCGGGTTGCCGCGCGGCGCTCACGACTGAGGTAACCGATGGCCGATCGAAGCGAGGGGCTGGCGCTCGAGCCGCTGTGGCGTGCGGCCGCTGGCGGTGGAGCCGGACTGGGCGATCTGCGCGGCGGCCGGCTGCCGCCCGGGCTGGCCGATCGCTTCGAAGGCGGGCTGACGATCGAGCTCCGGCCGGATCGCCCGACCATCGTCGCCAACTTCGTGTCCACCTTGGACGGTGCCGTGGCCCTGGGGCCCGGCGAGCCCACCGCGGGCGGTGGCGAGATCAGCGGCTTCTCCGAAGCCGACCGATTCATGATGTCCCTGCTGCGCGGCCTGGCCGACGTCGTCATCGTGGGTGCCGGGACGGTGCGCGTCGGCCGCAAGCACGTGTGGACGGCCCGGCACGTTGAGCCGGCCCTCGCCGGCGCCTTCGCGGCATGGCGCTCCGAACTGCGGCTGGCGCCGCAGCCAACGACGATCGTCGTCACCGCCAGCGGCAACCTGGAGGCGACGCACGCCGGCCTCAACGACCCCGAGGTTCCGGTCATCGTGGCCACGACCGCGGCCGGCGCCGACCGCCTGGCGAAGCTGCCCCTCGCCCCGCACGTGCTGGTCCAGATCGCCGGCGGCGGGACGCGGGTCGCTGTGGGGGCCCTGCTGGAGATCGTTCGTGACACCGGCGCGCGAGTGGCCCTGTGCGAGGGCGGACCGCACCTCTTCGGCGAGCTGCTCGGGGCCCGGCTGATCGACGAGCTGTTCCTCACCATGGCGCCGCAGGTGGTTGGACGGGACGCGGCCGCGCGGCGACTCGCTCTCGTCGAGGGGATGAGCTTCGGCGATGGTCGGGGCCGCTGGGCCAACCTGACCTGGGTCCGCCGCGCCGGAGACGATCTCTTCCTCCGCTACCGCTTCGAGCCGTAGCAGGCGGCCCAGGGCGGAGGGCCAGCGGAGCACGGCCATGGCCGCGGCAGGGACCGACCGACCCCGCACCCAGTCACCCCATGACTACTATCCGACGCCGCGCGGCCAAGCCGGGCGCCGGATAGGTGATCCGCGCGTGCCACGAGCGTGACCAAGCTGGCCCCGGTACCGATAGTCCTCGCCCGCGAGTTCCGCAATCGGATGGCAGTCGCCTGGTGAATGAATGGCAGCCGAGCGGCCCGGCCGGTGTCGTAGCAGTCGTCGGGTTGGGTGGCAGGCCACGCGCCGCGCCGCACGCCACGCGCCGCCGGCCGAGCGGCTCCCTTTCCCGGGACCCCCCGACGGCGTTTCGTGCTCTTCGGACCGCTGCCGATCGCCCCTCGCGCCCTAACATGGTGCAATCGACAAGACCGCGGCCGCCTCGCCGGCTGCGCCCCAACATCCACGGAAGGCACGCATGGCTCGAATCCCCCGTATCGGCATCCTCACCGGCGGCGGCGACGTCCCCGGTCTGAATGCCGTCATCAAGAGCGTCGTCTATCGCGCAACCGAAATTGGGTACGAGGTCTACGGCATCCGGCGCGGCTGGGAAGGCCTGACCCACATGAAGCCGGGCCCCGGCCTGGATGAGAACTACATCATCCCGCTCGATCGCCAGAACACCCACGCGATCGACCGCACCGGCGGCACGTGGCTGCACACGTCCCGCACGAACGCCCGCCAGATGAAGGCCGGCAGGCTTCCGAAGCACATCGCGCCAGATCGATTGAAGCAGCTCGAGGTCAAGGAGGGCGTCTACAACTTCACGCCCATCGTCCTCGAGAACATCGAGCGCCTCCGCCTCGACTACCTCATCCCGATCGGCGGCGACGACACGCTGAGCTTCAGCCAGGTCCTGGCCGACAACGGCGTCAAGCTGATCGCCGTCCCCAAGACGATGGACAACGACGTCCAGGGGACCGAGTACTGCATCGGCTTCTCGACAGCGATTACTCGGGCCAAGGACGCGATCAACCGCCAGCGGACTACGCTTGGCTCGCACGAGCGGATCGGCGTCTTCCGGATTTTCGGCCGCGATGCCGGCTTCACCGCCCTGTACACGGCCTACGTCACCAGCGCTCGCTGCCTGATTCCCGAGTACAAGTTCGACCTGAACCACCTCGTCGAGCTGCTGGTCGAGGACAAGCTCAACAACCCCAGCCACTACTCCTTCGCCATCGCTGCCGAGGGCGCAAGGTGGAAGGGCGGCAGAATCAGGGAGTACGGCCCGGCTGACTCCTTCGGCCACAGGCACAAGACCAACATCGGCGAGGTCCTGGCCGCCCGGATCCAGTCCATCTCCGGCGAGGAGACCCTGGCCAGTGAGCTCACCTACGACCTGCGCTCCGGCGATCCGGACGCGGTCGACTCGATGGTCGGCATCACCTTCGCGAACGTGGCCATGAACCTGATCGCCGGCGGTATCAGCGGCCGAATGGTGGCCATCCGGGGCGGCAAGTACAGCCACTCTCCTTTGCCCAATCCGCACAAGAAGCCGCGCTCGATCGACGTCGCCTCCATGTACAACACCGATCGCTATCGCCCGATCTACACCAACCGCGAGGGACTTCCTCTCCTCCTCGGCATCCCGGTGCCGGAGGACCCCAGCCTCCTGCGGGCCAGGTAGACCGCTCCCCGCCAGAGGATCAAAGGCCCCGGCTTCACCGGGGCCTTCCTTCATCCACGGATTGGGCGCCGATTGCGCTCGTTTGACAACCCAGGCTCCAGCGAGGCACGGTTCGCACGTGACGACCCCATCCTCCCCCACCGCTCCGCTCACCGGCCGCGACCTGCTGCGATCCAACGGCCTGTCCGTCGAGGGACCGATCCTGTGGGGCCGTCCGGTCGCCGGAGGCAGCCCGGGCGTCTTCGTGGTCGAGCTGCCGGCTCCGCAGCTCAAGGTTTCGATAGACCCGACCGCGATCCGCCAATGGCTCGAGCGCGCCCCGGACCTGCGCCTCGACGGCAAGCGGCCGTCTGTCGCGGAGCTGCAGTCACGTCTGGCGTCGTTCTGGCTGCCGGGCCAGCCCATCCTCTACATCGGCTCGAGCCAGAAGTCCGTGACCGCACGCCTGGCGGGAATGTTCAAGACGCAGCTCGGTGAGCGCCGGCCGCAATCCGCCGGTTACTGGCTGAAGACGCTCCACGATCTGAACAAGGCCCGGATCTGGTGGGCGCCTACCGCCGATTCGGAGTTGTACGAGGACACGCTGATCGACCAATTCCAGAAGGTCGTCGGCTCGCTCCCCTTTGCCGTTCTCGCCACGCCCAGCGGCCAGCGCCACGAGCACGGCATCACATCGCCGCTCCACGACGCGGAGGCGAACAGGCCCGTCAGGGTGACGAAGGTGACCGTCCTGCCGGATGCGAACGAAATCGAGATGGCGGCCAACAGCGCACAGGCTCGCGGCCGAGCCGCGGCGACGGGGAGGCCCACGCGGCCGGCGAGTCTCCGCAAGGTAAGACCAGCGCCTCGCAAGACGGTCGCCAAACCCAGGGCCACGACGGGGCCGTCGGCGATCGAGACCCCCGTGACGCGCCGCTCGTCGAAGGCCGCGGCTCCTCCATCGCGCGCGTCGTCCGCCGGCCCAACCCACTTGACCGCCGTGGGTCTGGCCGCTCTGCAGGCCGAGCTCGATGAGCTGGCCAACCGGCGGCGGCCGGAGGTCATCGCCCGCATCAAGGCCGCTCGCGAGCTGGGCGATCTCAGCGAGAACGCCGACTACGAGGCCGCGCGCAAGGAACAGTCCTTCCTCGAGGGCCGCGTCCAGCAGCTCGAGCAGATGATCAAGAGCGCGGTGATCATCGAGACCGAGGGGACGGGCAATGTGGTGGTCCTCGGCTCGACCGTGGTGATCGAGACGGACCGCCACGGCGAGGAGACGTTCATGATCGTGGGCTCGGCCGAGGCCGATGCCGCGGCCGGCAAGATCAGCTTCACGTCACCGATCGGCCGTGCCCTAATGGGACGGCGGGCCGGCGAAACGGTTCGCGTCCAGGTGCCGGCAGGTACGCTCGACTATACGGTGACGGAGGTTCGGTAGACCGGCCTAGC
>Ga0187886_1002681_pt1 | contig 13995 bp, 16 predicted proteins | sample June2016WEW_20_1_FD_133001 | JGI IMG/M metagenome (GOLD analysis project Ga0187886, IMG submission 133001) | Peatland microbial communities from SPRUCE experiment site at the Marcell Experimental Forest, Minnesota, USA - June2016WEW_20_150 | ecosystem: Environmental > Terrestrial > Soil >... | reverse complement strand
GTTTACAATACTCTCAGAGGATTTGCTGGAACTCCGCGGAACGACAGCAGATGGCGAGCAACTTCCACCGAATCGCAGCATGTTCGTAAGCAAGCCTAGGAAGCGTAATTGGCTGGGCGCTCTCAACTAATCGGGCTTTCTCAACGCTTCTTTCTTCAGCAACATCCTTAGCAAATGTAAGTCGTGTTCGCAACCGTCAATGATTGCCCTCAACCCCATTTGTCGAATGCGCGTGAATAGTGTTGTATAGCCTTTCAAGCGTTCCCCTCTCAGATAGGCCTCTAACACTTTTCGTTCTGATTTGCCGAGTATTTCCTTTCTTACCATGAACTACGATATTGTAGTAAGCCTTATATTAAACTTAGGCTACAGTATTGTAGTAGCGATTGAGATGCGAACCGAACAACCAGTGAGTGAAAGTCGTGTGATGAAAGGTCAAGCAATAGTGAAGCTAGGCAACCAAGTTAAGCGCCTAGATGACCAGACCTACCAAGTAACTTCACAATCGGGCAACGGCCTCTATACAATCGTTAAGCGTGAGCGAGCATGGCGTTGTAGTTGCCCTGACCATATCTATCGTGAGGTTAAGTGTAAGCATATTTGGGCTGTCGTATTCTCGCGAGCTTTGCGAGCCGAAGTCAGCAACCAAGTTGTGATTAAACCTCTCGACAATCAAATTTGCATCCGATGTGCCTCCCAAAACATAGTTAGGCATGGGCTACAACACAACAAGAGCGGCAATATTCAACGCTACATGTGCAAGGATTGTGGAAAATGGTTCGTAATCAACTTGGGCTTTGAACGAATGAAAGCGAGCCCTCAAGCTATCACTTCTGCTATGCAACTTTACTTTACGGGTGAGAGTTTACGGAATGTCCAGAAGTTCTTGCGATTACAGGGTGTGCAAGTGTCGCATGTCGCGGTCTATAAGTGGATTAGCAAGTACACGGCTCTGATGGAAAAGTACCTCGACAAAATTACTCCGCAAGTTTCAGGTACTTGGAGAGCAGACGAAATCTACGTGAAAATCAAGGGCAACATGAAGTACCTATTCGCTCTCATGGACGACCAAACACGGTTCCTAATCGCTCAAGAAGTCGCAGACTCAAAATACGCTCATGATGCACGACACCTATTCCAAATGGGCAAGGAAATTACCGAAAAGAAACCGAACATTCTGATAACGGACGGGCTTCGCTCGTACCGTGAAGCTTACCTTAAGGAATTCAGAACCAATAGGCTAGACACCGACACAATCCACATTCGACACATCACACTAACCGGAACACATCACAACAACAAGATGGAACGACTGAACGGAGAAATCAGGGACAGAGAAAAGGTCATTCGAGGTCTGAAAAAGACGGACACTCCGATTCTAACAGGCTATCAAATTTACCACAACTACATACGACCACACGAGGGATTGGACGGCAAAACTCCGGCAGAAGCGGCTGGAATACGCGTCGATGGCAAGAATAAATGGCTGACCATCATACAAAACGCATCTAGAAAAGGCATGAACGAAAGCACTATGAGCGGTCAATCAAAGCAGACCTAGATGCCATTTGGCGTTACGGCAAACGCACTCCAAGTAGTCCCAGTATTAGTAAAACAAACAGATAGCCCCAAGGCGAGAACATCACGACTATCCCGCCTGCCGCTCCCCAGCCATGTAATCTGTCAGGGTACCACATCGAGAGAGGTATTCCAAAGTAGCTTATCAAGAAGAAGCATATAGCGACAATTCCAGCAATCGATTGGAAAATTGCTCCCTGTGCTGCAAATGTAATCAAAGCAAGGCTGTTGACTAGGGCGGCTAAGCCAATTCCTACAGCTATTGTGATTGTCGGAAGAACGACAGTCTTGCGTTTTCCTCCTACTTTCTGCACACCGATTAGTCCAGTAGCGAGTGTTGCAATTCCAATTGCCACACAAATTGCTTCAAGTGTCAAAAATGCCTGATTCTCATAGAATATTGAGAGAACGGGTGATGTCTGCGTTATCGCATAGTCGATTAAAACTGCAATTGACAGGAAGGCAACTGACGTAAGGAAATAACTTGCGAGACGCTGTAACCAAAGTCTCGCGGCAGCCGAACGTGCATTGATGCCCTGTATGCGCAATTCTACCCAAATGAGTAAAGCACCACCCCAGAAGAGGGCAATCAATTCGTATGATTGTACCAAGGCTAAGACTATCTGGATAATTTGGCGCATATAACCTAACTCCTCTCTCGAAGTTGCGATTCGAGAATAGCCCCAGAAATGAGCGGTGAGTTAACGCTCAGAGAAAGAGCGACCAACTTAACAGAACCCGCATTAGCAAAGTTTATGTTGAATGCGCTTTGCTGTGTGCTCAGTTTCAGTTAAGGTGGTTACGTTTGGGGAAGGTTCGCACCGACACTGTGAAGCGGGTTTCGAGAGAGGTACTTAGAAGGTTCCCTGAACGTTTCGCTGGCGACTGGGAATCGGACAAGCAGGCCGTGAACGACCTAGTCTCGACACAGTCCAAAAGGTTACGTAACAGAATAGCGGGCTACGTCACTAGGCTGAAGGTTGTGGAAGCGGAACGCGCAGCCGCCACTGAGGTTGTTGCTGAGGCTCCTGAAGCAGAGGAACCCAGCGAAGAATGAAGCGTTCCTCTGTAGTCTAGTTCTTTGCGGGAAACACTAAAAGGGCAGTCCATGCTCTCCCGAACGAAAATTCGAACCGCGCCGTAATAGGCGTGGACAAAACTCGCTGGAAAGGGTTGAGACATATTGCATACCGTAGTCTGCGTGAAGCATGTACCCGATGCTACGGACATTCGTTTTGACCCAATTACGCTCAACCTGATCCGTGAGGGTGTCCCTTCAATTGTTAATCCATTCTGCCTCAATGCCATCGAAGAAGCAATTCGGTTGAGGGAAAAGTTTGGGGGCAAAATCACCGCGGTATCCATGGGGCCGCTCCAAGCGCAGGAAGGCTTACGCGAAGCCCTCGCCATGGGCGCTGATCGCGCAGTGATGGTTTCGGATAGGGAGATGGCGGGCGCAGACACCTTGGCGACCTCGTATACGCTCTGGAGAAGCATTGCAACGATAGCGGAAACTGAGCCCTTTGACCTAATCCTAAGTGGAAAGGTCGCCATCGATGGTGAAACAGGCCAAGTTCCACCAGGCCTTGCTGTAAGATTCAACATTCCCATCATTTCGAACGTCACGAAAATAGACCAGGTCGACATCAAATCGCGAACGATAGTTGCAAAGCACAGGTTCGACGACGGTATTGAGACTGTTAAAGCAAGATTCCCGGCCGTTCTCACGATTACTGAAGAAGCAAACAAGCCAAGGAAATTCACGATTGAAGGCATGCTGAACGCGAAGAGAGCAAAAATCGAAATTTGGGATAAGCAGGCGATAAATGCTGATCCCAATCTTTTGGGCCTCAAGGGTTCTCCTACCATCGTGAAGAAAGTCTTCCCACCTCCCGGACGAAAACAGGGAGAAGCTTTCGATGGGACTAGAGACCCGCGCGCCGCGGCGAAATGGCTAGTTCAGAACCTCATCCAAATTCATGCTTTCGGGCCAGCGCCTCCAAAGGCCGCCGAAGCGTTGCCGAAGTCCCCGAACGAGAGGGCAACAATTGAGAACTCAGGGAAGTACGGAGAGGTTTGGGTTTTCGTTGAACACTTTCACGGAAAACCGGCAGCAGTTTCATGGGAACTTTTAGGCGAAGGAAGGCGGCTTGCAGAGATCTATGGAACTAAGCTCGGCGCATTAATAATCGGAAACCATGTGGACCACCTAGCGAAGGAATCTTTTGTTCACGGCGCAGACAAGGCCTATTTGGTTGAAGATGAGCGGCTTGAGAAGTATCGTACGCAACCGTACGCTATTGCCATGGAAGAAGTCGTGAGGAAATTCAAGCCCGAGGCCCTGCTAGTAGGCGGAACCATTAGGGGCCGAGACTTAGCGGGCTCGGCAGCGACCTTCCTGGAGACAGGCCTAATTGCGGATTGTACGGCGTTGGACGTTGATATGGAAACTGGGACGTTCATGGGCACGAGGCCTGACTACGGCGGCAACCTGATGTCCACCATAATCTGCCCCAAGAATAGGCCCACGATGGCCAGTGTCCGCCCACGTGTAATGAAGAGCCTGCCACCCGAGCAGAATAGAGACGGCGAGATAGTCCATTTTGACTTGAACCTCAAAGACACTGACGTAAACACGGACGTTTTGGAGTTCGTCCCGATCGAGAAAGTAGACGTCCGCCTAGAAGATGCTCAGGTTATCGTTTCCGGAGGAAGAGGTCTAGGGGCAGGCAAGAACTTCCAATTAATCGAGGAGCTCGCAAAGACTCTCCAAGCCCAAGTCGGAGCCTCAAGGGCAGCAGTACGGGCTGGTTGGATAAGCCCAGAGCACCAGGTTGGCCAAACAGGGTTAACGGTCAGACCACGGTTGTACATCGCGGTTGGCATTTCAGGAGCCATCCAACACATTGTAGGCATAATGAACGCGGACTACATCGTCGCGATAAACCGAGACCCCGAAGCACCCATCTTCAAGATGGCGAATTTCGGCATCGTTGGCGACCTGTTCAAAGTTGTTCCAGCTTTGATTGAAGAGCTGAAGAATGTTCACCTAGCTGAGTTAGCGCCATGGCAGAGAAGTTCGACTCGGTAGTCGTAGGCGCAGGCCCTGCTGGAATCGCGGCAGCATACACGATGGCCAAAGCCGGGTTGAACGTTCTCGTTCTCGAGAAGGGTGAGAAACCTGGCGCCAAAAACATGTTTGGCGGGATTATCTTCAGACATCATACTGAGAAGCTGGCCCCGGAATTCTGGAAGACAGCACCGGTCGAGCGGCACGTGGTCGAATACCAATACTGGTTTCTCTCAAAGGACTCACACCTGCTTCTAAGCCACAGGAACCAAAAGTTCAACAGCCATTACAATGCCTTCACGGTCCACCGTGCAAAGTTTGACCCCTGGTTCGCGAAACTAGCAGAGGACGCGGGAGCAGTCATCATCAACAGGACCACTGTAGACGACGTTCTGAAGGAAAATGGAAAAATCATCGGCGTCAAGACTGAACGCGGAGACATTCTGGCGGACGTTGTTGTTGCGGCCGACGGCGTCAACTCCATGCTTGCCAAGCAGGCGGGCCTAAGGGAAGAACTACCTCAGGATGCCGTGGTTTTGGCGCTGAAAGAGGTCATCGCTGTTCCGAAACAAAAGATTGAGGAACGCTTCAACCTCGGCCCGGAGGAGGGTATCGCGGCGTTACTTGTCGGCTGGGGGCCTGGAATGCATGCGGGGTTCATGTACACGAACCGAGATACAATCTCACTTGGCATAGCCATCAGCTTGCGTGACCTGGACAAGAGCAAGCAACGCCCGAACGTTTTGTTTGAACAATTCAAGAGTCACCCATCAATAGCCCCGCTAATCAAAGATGGGGAACTGAAAGAATACTCAGCCCACTTAATTCCCGAAGGCGGATACGATTACGTCGCCAACACATACACGGACGGCATGCTCGTCGTGGGCGACGCTGCGATGTTAGTCAACGCCGTCAACTGGGAAGGCACAAACCTAGCGATGACTTCTGGAATCATTGCGGGGGAAACTGTCATAGAAGCTAAGAAGAAGAAGAACGACTTCTCATCGAGAACACTCGCCAAGTACAGGGAACGTTTGGAGGAAAGCTTCGTTCTGAAGGATTTGAAGAAATATCGGGGGATCCCGAAGTTCTTCTCGTCCAACCCCGAGTTCTTCACGCTATATCCGGATACGCTCAACGAACTGTTTTACATGTGGCACGTAGTCGACGACGAGTTTAAGGCGGATAGGATCAAACGGATGAAGGCTACGCTTTTCAAACGGCGTTCGAGAGTCTCCCTCGTGAGAGATTTCTACCACCTCTGGAGGTTGTTCTCATGACACAGCGTGTCTTGGCGATTGAGGACAAGCTGTACAGAAACCGGTACAAGGTTGACGAGGAATCGCACCTGTGGATCAAGGACCCTAAAATGTGTCTACGGTGCCCCTTCGACTTCGCATGCATCAGGGTCTGTCCCACTGATGTCTACAAGTGGGAAGAAAGCAAGATCACAATCACCTACGACGCCTGTGTAGAATGCGGGGCCTGTAGGATTGCATGCTACGACATCGGTTGGAAGAACCCCAAAGGCGGGTTTGGAATCTCCTACAAATACGGCTGATATCCTGTCCCGCTACAGCTTGACCGATTCGTAAGTTATTTGTAGGATTCCGTTTTGGCCGCTCCAATGGAACCTGGGCACGTGCCTCCTGAACCTCTTGAAGCGTTGACTAAGCGCGTGGGTGACTATCGGAAGAGCTATGGTCGCATCGGTGAAGCACTGAACCATCCGAGAGTGCCGGTTGTACTTACCCCAGCTCTGCGCTTCCTCGAAGGTCGACCCACTCAGCCCGCCCCATTGCGGAACGTCGGTCGTGAATTGAATTGCAAAATCGTGCGTTCGGTCGTGGCGTGTTTGGTAGCTGGCGATCACAGCAGTTTGTTGTATGAAGTTCTTTGGAACCCCACCGCCGACAATAATCACCGCTGTGTGGCTTGACCTCTCCGTGATCTTAGAACTCTCATCAACATCACGCATGTGGTCCACTATGATGTGACGGTTCCTCCTTCTGTTTGCGAACATGAGCGAGAAACCCAAGCCGCTGTCACACATCGCCGGGACGAATATTGGGACACCCATTTCGTATGCCGCTACGCAAATTCCATCCCTACCTTTTGCCCATTGGGAGACCCATTTCCCGAACTCATGCATAACCTCCCGGGAGGAATATGGCCTTCCAGATTGGAGGTGTGAAGAGAAGTCTTTCTCAATCATTACGTCCAAGTGGTAGAATTTTCGTTCATCAGCATACACGTCATACATCCTGTCGATTCTGTGACGCCTGAGCATCACGTTGTCTATCTGGTCCGTTCCCTGGAAGTGTTTGCCGCCGATGGTTTCGTAAGCATCATGGTAGAGTGTCGCACCTGTGGTTACGAGCACGTCAACCATCCTGCGCCGTACGAGGTAGGTGATTAGTTCACGCATTCCTGCGGGAACCATGGCGCCCGCAAGCCCCATCCATATTACTATTTCACGTTTCTTGAGCATCCCCGTCCAGGCGTCCGCGGCTTCACCCAGTTTACGCCCCTGAAATCCTGTGAGCGCCATGTCTCCAAGTAATTCACTGATAGTCTTCTCTGCTTGTACTTCGACGGGACGCGTTGGATGCCGTAGAATTTGATGTCGCTGCAATCTTGTCGCCCCACTAATCCATTCTCATCTCAAATAAAACCTGCGAAATGAGAAAAAATTAGAATTTGAACTATGCTTCTCCGAGAATTTCAGCAATCAGCTTAGCCTCGGTAGCACCTTTCTTTGTCTCCTTGTAATGCTTCCAATCTTTTTCGAACCTCTTTATGATGGCAAGTACGTCGGGTAATGGCACCCAATCGGAGGTTATCGGGTACACTTTCTCAGCTACCGGAGATTTGCCTAATGCCTCGACTTCGCGCTTCATTTGCTGCAGATTCATGGCCTCGACATCCAAGTCTCCATATGCGTCGCGATTCGCAATTTATCTTATTCGAATCGTGAGAATCCCGTTATTTCAGCGCTTTCAGGGCTTTTGAAAACAGTTGATTGTCCTCGCCATTTGCTTCAATGATTGTGACTTTCATTTTTCCTTTGAACTTTGTCTTTATCGCTCGCGCAATCTTGGCTTGCCATGCCTCCTCCACGAAGATTAAACACCGTGCATACTTTGAGGTTTTCAAGTAACTGATGATCCTTTTGAGTGCAGTATCTACAGTTGCCTGGTTAGCTGTGAGCGCGGTTTCTGTTTGGGATAATGGATAAACGTCTAGCAGTTCTTGCGGAATTATGGCGAAGGTGAGACTGTAGGAGCAAATGTGCACGTCACTTCGCCTCTCGAGTTTTCGAAGCGATTCTTGGAGTTTTGACGTTTCCCGGAATGGTTCCAGTTGGGATCCCGGTAGGAGAATTAGCTTCTTAACCTGGCCTGGTGGGCGATACCTCTCCAGCAACCGTTTCTGGTGGCGAAAAACTTCAGGCCGACGTAGGGAGTCCTCAGTGAAGACGAATGGTCCTTTCTTCTTGCTTACAGGAGTACCTTCTTCCAGTTCCTCAGCATAAGTCAACATCTGTTTGAATGCGACTTGAAGTGCCGGGTGCGTTCGGGACCTCGTTTCAACAAGCTCCCAAAGCCTACCATCAACAACAGCCTGCTTGACGGTTTGGAGTTCTCCCCTGCAGGTGTATAGGTTATGGGAGGCGAGGAAACGGTCACGGTACATAGGCAGGAGCTTCCTCACTTCGTCAGGGGTCTTCTTATGACACGCCGGGCAGTTGCAGGGAAAGTACTCCAAATCCTCTATCTTCGCTGTACCTTGCGTCGTCATATAACGCCCATTTCTGGCGAAGAGCGCGTATGAGGCTGAATCGAAGATGTCGCAACCCAACGCCACCGCCAAAGCGAACATGATGGGATGGCCGGCCCCGAACAAGTGCAATGGCCTGTCTGGCGGCAGGTTGGCTTTCGCGGCCATGATCATGTCGACCATGATATCGTAGCGGTACTGTTGCATGACCGGGGTTGGGCTTCCGAGGGCGTAAATCGAAAAATCCCTCTTGGCCATTTCCCGCGCGGAGTAGGCTACGAGGTCAGGGTAGATGCCCCCTTGAACCGGGCCAACCCAGAGTATGTCACGGCGTTCGATCACTTTTAACGCCTGGTCGGCCCTGCGCAGAGTCTCTTCAACGGTCCATTTGGCTCGGTCCTTCGAGGCCTCGGGCCCGGTTGGCACGTCGAGTATGACCGCCATATCGCTGTCCAAGCGTTCCTGAAAGCGAACTATCTCGTTAGGTTGAACTTCCACATCCCCATACTGAAGAATCTGGTAGGCGCCCGAATCTGTCTCGACCACACCATCGAAGTTCAGAAGCTGATGTATCTTCGGAACATTTTCTTCCTTGCGATATTTGCGCCACACGAGGTAGGAGTTGGTAATCAGAGCGACAAACCCAAAGGTTTCCCGCAGATCTTTTGCTGGAATTACCTGAGAATTCGGGTTTACAACAGGCAGTAGTAACGGGGTTTCAACCGTGCCGCTTTTCGTTCGGAGTAACCCGATTCGGCCTAGAAGGTCCTTGCTACGAATCTCGAAGGCCATTCAGAGTCGAGCTTCGCTCATCTAGTTCAAGCGTATTTTCTCTGGGTTCAGGCCCCTAGGGTTGCGTTTGGGCCTTGACAAATTCATCGTAGACCTTTTGAACCCTTTCGGCAGCGGGCCCGGTGCCCTCAAGCATCCCCTTTTCGGAAACTCGGATCCGGTCCATCACAACGATTATTCCGGCTCCTTCGTTGACCCTCACCATCCTGGGGAAAACCCTCTCTAACCTATCGGCTAGGGCTTGTAGGTTGAATGGCTTCTCGGTGCTGAAAATCTGCACAACACTGTTGCCGTTAAGGAAGAGTTTGTTAAGAAATCGGCCGGCGTCATCTTTCGCGCCAGTTAGGCAAATGTTGAGCGAGTGGGAATCAACGCCTGAAAGAATACCCGTGTAATTCTTTCCGTCCGAAGTTACGACGGTAATCACTTTTTGGAGTTGAGCATTGATTTCCTCCAGAAACCTTCGATCGGGTAATGAGGACATGGAGTTTCGTCCCACTCATGGTTGGTCAGGTTAGTAACGTTATCGGCGTTCGACACTGCTATTCGCGTTCATGTGTTGCTTCTGAGTTTTCGCTTCCTGCAGTGCTAGTCTTGCTTTCTTGGGATTTTCGGAACGAGCAATGATTCTCGCATCTTCTATGTTGACTCGTCTTCCACAGTAGGGACAGGAGCGGGTTCTCTTATCTGATACGGCGAGGAGAAGACGGCTGCACCGTGTACAGACGATCACGAGGTAATGCTTCTTCGGGGTTGGCACAGGCTCACCACTTCAAGTATCTAGCCAATGAATTTTCCTTACCCAAAGTCGTAATCCAATCAATCTTTATCCTCCTTCGCACTCCGTGGCGGAGAATTCGCTTTGCAGTAGCCACACACTTACTTGCGCTTATGTGGGACGTATCCAACTGAACAAGCCGGCGCCACCCATACCACTTCACGGCATCAATAAGACACGCGTCGAGCATTTCTGCCAAAACGTTCTCTCGCACTTTGCTCGTCTTCCACTTCTTCCTGCTCAGACGCTTTTCGAGAATTCTCGGGTTACAGCGCAGTACGAAGACGAGTCTCACTGAGTCCTTCGTGATAATTCCATCAGGTATGTGTGTATCCACGATTATCAAACGCCTTGCCCGAGATAGTAGGAGCCGCAGACTCGCCTGTACACGAGCGAGGTTAACAACCCTAGACTTTCTTTCTCGATCAAAACTGGTGTACAGTTTGTGTTTGGAGACGAAATGTGTGAGTGGGATGTAGTCTGCACCAATTTCTTGTGCAAGCTTCTTCGAGAAGGTAGTTTTGCCCGTTCCTGGGGTTCCAGTGACGATGATTGCTCGGCGTGCAGGCCAACTAGGAGTTCTCATTTGTCATCCGTGGCCTCGGGTCGTTTGCGTAAATATTCGCGGATTCCTTCCTTGATGATTCTGTAGAGTTCGGAGTACGGAAGAGCCTGTATGTCTTTCACGCCTTTGTCTGCGATATGGTTTGAGATGAAGGTTTGGAACCGCTCCTCTTCCGGGTTGATGTTCTGGATGTACCTTTCAAACATTCGCACTATTCGCGAACTTACCCGAGCAAGGTACTGGGAATCAGATTCAGGCAATCAGACGCACGTCTTGGGTTGTGCCGAACATTGGCTCATGTAAACGCAGAGTTGAGCGCAGCTTCGTCCTCCTGGGTTAGTTTCCACCCCGCGGCCCCAGCGTTCTCCTTAACGTGATCGAAGCTGACGGCCTTAGGGATGGCTACGACAGGGTCTTTTGCTATTAGCCAATTCAAGGCCACCTGCACCTTCGTCTTACCGTATTTTCTGGCAATCTGCTCGAGTACTTCCCAGCGTCTACCGCGTCCGCCTTTTGCGACCTGTCCCCGTCCGACTGGGCTATAGGCGATTATGGTAATGTGCTCGTCCGCGGCGAACCGCAGCAATTCCCGCTCGATCGACCTATCCAACAAACTGTATTCCACCTGATTGGAAACTAAATCTGCTTTCGATAGAGCCGTTTGAGCTTCACGGGTTTGTCGTACTGAGAAATTACTTACGCCTATGTGGCGTATCTTTCCTTCCGCAAGTAGCCGCTCCATTGCCCTCATCGTTTCCGCTACCGGAATGCTCGGGTTGGGCCAGTGCACCTGGTACAGATCTATGTAACCTGCCTGGAGACGTCTAAGGCTAGACTCGCACGAACGAAGGACGCGCTCGTACGATAGGTTCTCGCCCGAAACTTTACTCGCGATGAAAACGTTCGCGCGTTCGGCTGCTACGGCCCCAGCTACAACCTCCTCAGAATGCCCGTTCGCATACATTTCCGCAGTGTCGATGAACCGCATTTCCAGTTCCAAGCCTAGACGCAAAGCCCGCACCGCCTGGTCGTCTCCTCCGACATGCTTGCTGCTGAAACCGCCTATACCCCAAGTTCCTAAGCCTAGCACCGGGACCTTGACCCCGCTTTTCCCAAGTTCCTTGTAATCCATATCGATCACTCTATCCGAAGGATACGATAACTTCTAATGAAGAGGGCACATTTGAGTGATAGAGACACCTATAAACTGGGCCGCGTATGCGTGGCTGTAAAATTGTAAAATTTCGGTGCAGCTGATTTAAAATGCGAATTGGAACTGCAGATGACGCAAAGGGCGTAGTAAGAAAATACATAATTGGAACAAGGTCGCGGCATGGAAAAGTCGCCTCAATAACAATAGAAGAGGAACCTAAAGGCCCAGACGACAAGGGAGTATGGGTTGTGAAAGGAACCTTCGTTACAGAAGAAGGCAATAAGGAGGATTTTACTGCTTCAATTACATCTCGAGGCGAAGTAACGATGACGCCAATCACTCCTACGAGCGCGGAAAACGCTTCAAAACTCCGTAGGTGAACGTGGACCCATTCCTTAAGAGGGACGACCGAGTTAGCCACATTGGTGGCCCAGTCAAACTACTTGGCTTCAGAATCCTTTTCGAATGATGTGATGATAATGCCATTTATGCGATCGAAACCGAAACCTAAACCGCCTGCCTATTGGACGAAAGGCACAGTCAGTTGGTACAGCAGATATGGTCGGGGCGGCAGTCAGGAAACCTAAAAAAAAGCTGCCTCGTTCTTCCGTAAGCCTGTAACCCGCAGAAACCGACTTCACGCTTTGTTTTTCTTGTTTCTTCTATCATTCCTGTACATGATGATGAACAGCACGAAGAGAATAATCCCGAGAAGGTGCGCTATTTCACAGTCTGAACATATGGCATGTATTACGGCGAGTTGAATGTAGTCCAAGTAGATGATCGCAGGGACGCACAACGCTCCCACAGCAATGCCGACGGTCGACGCCCTTCGAAAGCCGTACGCCCTCATGCCAGCAAGCAAGGTTAACAGCGAAAACCATCCAACCGCAAGCAGGTGAATCGGGACGCCGTAGAAATAGGAGAAGGACGCTTGAAATACTGCTAGACATTGCGAACCTCCGCCGACGCATGCTGTTAGAGCATTAACGGTTATGTACCATTGAAGCAGGTAAACGCTCCAACAAGCTCCAATTATCCCCACAATAATGGCTGGGATTACAACTCGTTTCAACGTGATCCTCCCAAGCGTTGCTCTATGATGTTACTAGCTCTGCTTTCGCGAAGAACTCAGCTGACGCTGTTAAGATAGGCTGCGAGCGTATCGTAGGGTTCTTCGCCTGTGTATGAAGTGAGGATTGAACCGTCCTTGCCGATAATGAAGAATGTCGGCGTCGACGTGACCCCGAACTCGTTATTCATTACGGTGCCGGAGGAATCATAGACGTACGTCCATGTGGACCCGTATTGGTTTATGAAACTGGCAGTGTCAGCGGCCGACGCCGGCTTTCCGTCAGGCCCATTCCATGGGCCGGCGACCGAGATGAAAACGACCTTGTTGCCGAACTGCTTGTATAAGTTCTCGACGATAGGGGCCATGTTCTGGCAGTGGAGACACCAAGGTTCCATGAACTCAAGAAACACAATTTTCCCACGGAACGATGATAGAGTAACAGGTTGGCCGTTCACCACGTCCGGCAGGGTGAAATCCGCTCCTCCAGAGTGAGATGTGCCAGTCGAAGTCGTAGTCTGTGAGGGAATGCTGGGTTGAGTTGCTGAGTAAACTACCCAAATGGCGATTATGAGAATGATGGGTATGGCTATTTTCTCAGCCTTGCTTAGCCGTACGCGGTCACTTTTTCGAGTTTCCTTCTCTGGACGATTGGCCAAACCTTCACTCGTTCTCCTGTGTGTAAACTACGCTTTTCGTGGACCTTGAATAAGGTTTTCCTTTGCGGCCAGGCTGAGTCATATTTAGTACGGGCATCCCGGTCCGCAAGCTAATGCTGTGTGTTCCCAGTTGCGTTTTCGTGGTCTTCAGCGTTTAAGAATAGATTGGTTACATCATGCCTGGGGGCATTCCGCCAGGCATTCCCCCTGGCATTCCACCTGGGGGACCGCCTTCCTTCGCCCCCTTTGAGGAGAGGATGTCATCTATTCTTAGGAGCATGCATGCGGCTTCTGTGGCGGATTTGACGGCTTGCTGTTTTACCCTGAGCGGTTCGACTACGTTATCCGCGAGCATGTCAGCGATCTTGCCGGTCTTGACTTGCACGCCGAACCATTTGTTTTCTGGGTTCGCGTGTTTTGATCTGAGTTCGACCATTATGTCGATTGGGTCGAGTCCGCTGTTTTCAGCTATTGTGAGGGGGATGGCTTCCAGTGCTTCGGCGTAGGCTTCGATGGCGAGTTGTTCGCGGCCTCCCACTTTTAGAGCG
>Ga0187886_1002680_pt1 | contig 13999 bp, 12 predicted proteins | sample June2016WEW_20_1_FD_133001 | JGI IMG/M metagenome (GOLD analysis project Ga0187886, IMG submission 133001) | Peatland microbial communities from SPRUCE experiment site at the Marcell Experimental Forest, Minnesota, USA - June2016WEW_20_150 | ecosystem: Environmental > Terrestrial > Soil >... | reverse complement strand
TCAAGCTGCCAGTCAGCCAGAAAACGGTCAAGCTGCTAGATGGATGTTATGAAGCCGGGTCAGGAGCAGATTACCTGCTGATCAGCATGGCCGATACGATGGCTTTTGGGAACATCAATGGGGACGGTCTGGACGACGCGGCGGTGATCCTGGGTGAAAATATGGGCGGGAGCGGTATGTTCGAGTCGCTGGTCGTGGTATAAAACGAGGGTGGTGTTCCCGCCCAATGGGCAGTTACCCAGATCGGCGACCGGGTGAAAGTCAATGCAGTTGCCATCCAGGACCACCAGGTTGTGCTCGATATTCTCGTAGCGGCCCCGAACGATCCGATGTGCTGCCCATCCCTGGCAGAAACGCAGACGTATCGCCTGACGAAAGGTGGTTTGTTCCTTACTGGGCTGACCTCGAATACCCGCACGGATGAGCTGCGCTCTATAAAAATTGAAAGCCCGGCCAATTATACTGAGGCAGGCGCCTCGGTTGAAGTCAAGGGTAGCGTCAGCATTGTGCCGTTTGAAGATACCCTGGCGTACTTCATCCAGGACGACACGCACCATACGATCGATCAGGGATCGATCCAGGTCAAAACAGGCGGTCCGGGCGGGCCGGCAACCTTTGACGCCATCATCGATCTTTCGAAGTCATCTCCCGGATTGATCATCCACCTGGCTTTCCAGGATGTCAGCGCGGCGGATGGGTCAATCCTGGCGTTGGGATCGGTCGAGCTGACGCGTAAATAAGAGGCCGAATTAAAAAGGGGCTTGGAATAAGGCTTATCCTCATAGCAGTTGCGGCAGGTGCGCTGCTGTTCTTCGGGTACACTTACTGCCCGGACGAATGCCCGACCACCACAGCCATCCTCGAACAAGTGATTGACCGGTTGGGCAGCCGGGCCGGTGAGGTATAGGTGGCTATGATCACCGCAATAAGAAAATACGCAGCAGCCCGAGCAGGGCGCCGCCGGTGATCAGCCAAGTGGTATTTGTGTGGCAGCGGAAGAGCAGCCCCAGGCTGACCAGCGCAATGGCAATCGTAATGGGGTCTACCAGGGCGGTGGCGGCGAGCTGGAGAGTTACCCCCAGCATTAATCCCAGCGAGGCGACGTTGACGCCATCCAGGAAAGCCGAGGCCCAGGCCGAGTTGCGCACGTAAGGGATGAACAGGCTGCTAATGGCAACAAAGATAAAAGAGGGCAGGAAAATCCCCAGGGTGGCCAGCAGCGCTCCCGGTACTCCGCCCAACAGGTAACCGATGAAGGTGGCTGTAGTGAACACCGGTCCAGGGGTCACCTGGCCGACCGCGATAGCGTCGATCAACTGCCGGTCGGTCAGCCAGCCAAGGCGGGTGACGAAGTCGGCGCGCAAGAAAGCCAGCAGGACATAGCCGCTTCCATACAATACCGCCCCGATCTTGAGAAAATTGAGGAACAGCAGTAACAGGCTGAAGGGAGCAGCAGCGGCCGCCAGGCTTACGCCGGAGAGAGGTAATAACACAGCGGAGACTTTTAGAGTCTTGAGACGATGCAGGTTTTCTCCTACCATCACGAGCAGACCCGCCGCCAGCAGCAGGACCAGGATGTTGATATGTAAGAAATACAGGCCAAGCACGGCCAGTCCTGCTGCGCCGGTCAACCAGCCCTTGACTGCCTTGCGACCCAGGCCCCACAGCGCCTGGGCAACCACCGCGATTACCACTGGCAGGACGCCGTAGAGAATGCCGCTGGCGGCCGGGGTGGAACCGTAACGGACGTAAGCCCAGGCCAGCCCCAGGACAATCAATATGGCGGGAGAGATAAAACACACCCCAGCCAATACCAGGCCGGCCCAACCGACCCTGCGGAAGCCCAGGTAGATGGCCAACTCGGTCGAAGTTGGGCCCGGGATGAGGTTGGCGGCCCCGAGGAGATCGAGAAAACCCTGTTCGTCGATCCATTTGCGCCGCTTTACCACCTCTTCGCGCATAATGGCAATGTGCGCCGCCGGTCCGCCAAAGGTGGTCAGGCCCAGGCGCAGGAAAAATACCGCCACCTCGACCAGGCGGCTGCGCACGGACGGCGGAGCAGAGGATGTATCCATCTTTGACCAGTATTATACTCATTTCGACGCCCATGAAAGAATTCAGATTTTGGGATGTGAGCATGCGTACCTACGTTCACATCCCAAAAACTGATGATTCAACAATCTGCCTGTTTTCAAAGCAGCCTGTGTGGTAAGATTTCTTGCATGCATACACACATCAACAGCGCTATTGAAAAACGCTTCGTCATTTCAATCGTACTAACCGTGCTGATCCTGGTGGCGGAAGTAATCGGCGGATTATGGACGGGCAGCCTGGCGTTGCTTTCGGATGCAGCGCATGTCTTCATGGACGTTTTTGCACTGGCCTTGAGCTACTTGGCCTTGCGCCTGTCTGCCCTGCCGGCGGATGACCGGCATACCTATGGCTATCACCGCCTGGAAGTGTTGGCGGCGCTGTTCAACGGGGTATCTTTGTTGGCGATCTCTGCGGGTATTTTTTGGGAGGCATACCAGCGCTGGCAGGCGCCCGTGCGCGTGCATAGTGTCGAGTTGCTGGTTATCGCTTCCCTTGGCTTGGCGGTCAATCTGGTGGTGGCTTTTATCCTGGGACGGCATAGCCATAGCGTGGAGCAGGCCAAAGAAAAAGAGGATCTCAACCTGCACAGCGCTTACCTTCACGTGATCGGCGATGCAATTTCTTCGGTAGGTGTCATCCTGGCGGCAGTAGTGATCACCTTGACTGGTTGGGAGTGGATGGATCCGCTGGTCAGCGTGTTAATCGGGGGACTGATCCTGTTCAGCAGTTACCGGGTGATGCGCAGTTCACTGCACATCCTGATCGAAGGGGTGCCGGTGGGCATGTCGATCCAGGGCGTGGCCGAAGTGATCAGCCAGGTGCCTGGTGTGCAGGAAGTGCATGACCTGCACGTGTGGAGCATCTGCTCGGGTAACGTCGCATTGAGCGCCCACCTGGTTTTGAACGACGTGGGACTGCGGGGGACGCGTGCCCTGATGGCGCAGGTCAAGCAGCAGTTGATAAGCAAATTCGCTATTGAGCACACTACCATCCAGCTAGATGAAGAGGATTGCTTGCAAGGCGAACAAAACTGTGGGGGAGTGCAGGCAGTTTCGTAAAACTGGAGAATATGCTACACTAATAGAGTTGTTCTTAATCCTATGCCGTAGGACCTTCCCGTTATGAAAAATGTTATTTGGAATATCCTGGCTGTCCTGGGGCTGTTGGCGGTCGTCGCCTCAGCATTTGTTTTTCAGAAGATCTATTCCAACCCAAATTCGGCTCTCAATCCCTTCCCGCCGCCGACCGTGCCTGCCAACGTGGTGATCCCAACCGGCACGATAACGCCGATCCATTTGCCGGCGACCTGGACGCCCAAACCGGCGGCGCCGACCGATTCCCTGGTCTCGGTGACCCCAATCCCCAGTATCACCAATTTCAAACTGATTACAGGTACCTTCACCCCCACACCTACTGAGACCTCCCCGGCCCTGGTGAACAGGCCGAGTGATACACCCAACGGAGACAAATACTCTTGTGAAATTTCGGTTGACAAACCGTTGGACGGCAGCCTGGTCGACTACGGCAGTAATTTTAATGGGCAATGGGTAATCAAGAACGAAGGAACGGAAACTTGGGACCATACCCAGGTCCAGGCGCGCTATATTACCGGGACAAAATTACAGACCAAGAAAGACTTCGTGAATCTGCCGCGCGACGTAAACCCGGGCAGCAGCGTAGGCCTGTCGCTCGACATGACCGTCCCTTCGGATGTGGGCACCTATTATGCCACCTGGGGGCTGATGGAAGGCAATAGCGTCATCTGCCGGTGGACCTTTGCCATCCGAATACCTAAGCCTCCGCCCTCGCCCACACCTACCCAATAACAAAGTTTATTTTTCAGCCAACAGACCAGCGCGGAATTGCTCCACGTCTTCAGCAGGCTTGGGATAGTGCATGTCCAACCCTTCCAGACCCTTGACCAGCACGCTGGCTACCACCAGATCGCGGTACCAGTTGTGGTTGGATGGCACGATGTACCAGGGGGCGATGGCAGTGCTGGTTTCATTGAGCAAATCCTGATAGGCCAGCATATATTGTTCCCATAATTTGCGCTCGCTGAGATCGGCTGAGCTGAATTTCCAGCGTTTCTCAGACATGTCGATGCGCTCGAGCAGGCGCTTCTTCTGCTCGTCCCGGGTGATGTTCAGGAAGAATTTGAGGATGGTCACACCTTCATCGACCAGCATGCGCTCGAAATCGCATATTTCCTGATAATGACGCCGCCAGGTCTCGACGGGTTCCAATGCATGTACCCTCACCACAAGCACCTGTTCGTAGTGGCTGCGGTTAAAGATCACCATCTCACCCTTAGACGGGACCTGGGCGTGGATGCGCCATAAATAGTCGTGGTCAGCTTCGATAGGCGTAGGTACCTTGAAGGTGGCCACCCGCACGCCCTCGGGGTTGACGCCTTCAAACACCCGGCGGATAATGCCATCCTTACCGGCCGTGTCCATGGCCTGAAGGACGACCAGAACTTTGTGCTTATGCTCTGCATAGAGCACATCCTGCCGTTGGTCGAGCTCCTGAATGAGCGCTTGGAGCTTGGCCAGGCCGTCCTCTTTGCTACCATTGAAGGCGCTCTTGTCGTCCGGGTCGAAGTCAGCCAGTTTGATCTTCTGGGTTGGTTTGACACGATAGCGATCCATATTCACCTCTTTTTATTTGTCCGGTTTGTAAACGATGGTATCCGCCAGGTTCTGGGCAAATGAATAATTCGCATCGATAGCACTAAGCTGCTCATCTGTCCATCGCGCATGCCGAGAATCCCAGTCGGGTGGGTTATAAAGCAAAATGAGAGCGAATTCTTTACGCTTGATCTGCTCGACGAAAGCCTGCTGGTCCCACAACCCGGCCTGTTCCATCATTTTGAACTCGAAAGGCTGGAAATATAAATTCTTCCCATTCAGCGGCAGCAGCGCCATGTGTTCGTCTGCCAGGACAAGGCCGTTGGTGGTTTTTACCAGCGTGTTCAGGCGCGCCAGGTCGGTCGATTCGAACAACATGCGGGAAATGTGGAGCGGATAATATTCCTGGTGTGACCAGTTGTAGATGTTAGTAACCTGGACAGCCACCAGCACCACCAGCACCGTCCGCCAGAGCCAGTAGTTATTATCCAACCAGGCGACCAGCGCCCCCGCCGCCAGGCTGAGGGCGGCAGAAAATTCAAACAAGTAATTAACATTCGAGCCGTCTTTGCCAATGGTCAGGCCCGACACAACCGCTCCCAACAGGTAAGGCGCGACCAGCCACCAGGCTGGCACCCGCCAGGATTTTACCGCCCCGGCCAGCGAGAAGGCTGCAGCGCCGACTACCAGGAAGCGCATATTCCGCCAGATGGGCGTCGCATAATACTGCACGGTGCTCCATATAAAAGGATTGACGTTGGCGGCAATGATGTTGGTAAAAAAACCACCCAGGCTGGTCAGGGTTAGCAGGATAACCAGTAATAAGCTGGCGCTGGCTACCAGCGCTGCCAGGTGAATGGCGCGCCGGCGTGGGGCCAGGTGTAATAGCCAGACGAAAGCCGCCAGCGGAGCAGCCAGGGCGTAGGTTTGGCGGGTAAAGATGGCGGCAGTCAGACAAGCTGCCCCGGCGATCAGCCAGGGCTGGCTGGTAAAGCCGCTTTGAAAGGATTTAAATAGGGTCTGTTTTGGTCGGGGAGCCGTCTGGTCCAGCGCCTGCCTGGATGAACCGCGCACGATAACGTACAGCCCGGCCCAGCTCAGCGCCAGCGCCAGGCTGTCGATGCGGTCGAGCGGCGACCATTGGAAAATGTAGGGGATTACCAGCAGCAACAGCCCGCTTGTGACGCCCGCCAGGTAGCTGCGCGTGATGGACTGTAAGGTCAGTCCGATGAACACTGCAGCCGCCAGGATGCTAAGAATGGAAAGCAATCGCCCGTACCACAAGGCCGGCCCAAAGATCCATAAGAACGGCACCTGGACAAGTGGGAAAAGCGGGGGATAGTTGGAAATCGTATAAGGAGATTGGTTCAGATTGTTATGATAAATGTTTTGGAAATGCGCCAGGCGTAGGGTCTGGTCGAGCAGGGGGCCTTCGCCGTAGTCGAGGGTGTAGGAAAAAAACAGCGCTTTCCAATCCTGCTCGAAAAACATCTTGAGCGGGGGCAGCAGGCAGAAGATGAGGTAAGTTGTGGCAGCCGCCAGGGCAAGCCTGGGTATCCAGGTTTTGAGGAATTTCCACATCGTTTTCATCCTGCCTTCACCATACCAGCAAATGTTGGAGAGATTCACAGCCTCAGTTTTTCCTTAAGAAAATCGTAAGCGCGGGCGCCGCTGATTTGGTGGCCGCCAGGGAAATAATCTGTTTCGAGCTGATCGGCGGCCTGAAAGACCTGGTAAACCTGGCGGGCCTTTGCGACGCTTTTTTCCACCGCAAAACGGGGGAAGAATGGATCACGGTCGGCCGATTCGACCAGCATGGGGCGCGGGGCGATCAAGCCGGCCAGGTCGTACATTTCACCGAAGCGCGCCAACCCAGGCACGAAATTGCACAAGCAGTGATGCATGGCCAGAATACTATCCTTGAAGGTGCAGAAATATCCGGAAACCACGCAGGCGCGTATGCGCGTATCGATGCAGGTGGAGAAAAAAGTTGCCATTCCGCCGCCCGAGATGCCCATGGCCCCAATCGCCCCGGCCATCACGTCCGGTCGAGTTTGCAGGTAGTCGACCAGGCGCAGGCTGTCGTGGACGCGCAGACCGACCACCGAGCCGTCCAGGTGGAAGGCCAGTATGGCGGTATGGTCGCAGGTAGAGGCCGGGATTTCTTGGCCCAGCTCGCCATCGATGTAAGAGAAATCAGTCTGGCGCTCGCCAAAACAGGAGATCTCCGGTGCTGCCACCAGGAAACCCCTGCACACCAGCTCAACGCCAAAGTCCTTGTGGTAACCGCAGGGTTTGCGACGTTCACGTCCATCCTTGTGCAGGCCGGCGATGTCTTTCACACCGTAGCCGTGCCCGTGATAGGCGATCACAGTAGGGAGAGGGCGGTTTCCAACCTTGGGGATCAGCAGGTAGACCGGCATGAGCAGTTCCGGCCCGGTCCGCAGGAGGATTTTTTGGCGGATGTATTCGCCTTTGTCGACTTCCTCGATCAACTGCGGGTCAAAGGGAGTCTCTTGCGAGAGCATGTCCTGGAAGCCAATCTGCTGGATCAACGCCTGGCGGGCGGATTTCTGCCAGAGTTCAGCTTCCTGGCGGCTGCAGGCGTTGAAGCGCAGGGGCGCCTGGGCCGGGTCATAAAGGCGCCAAAGGCTATGAGCGGGTTGCAGTTCGACGAGTTGGCGGTAATCCAGGATTTTTGTCGACATGAGTTTTCTCCGGAGACTCCGGTGACTATTTTTTTGACAGCAGGCGCTGTAGCTCATCGAGGGGCAGGGCGTAAGCAGTGCGGCCTTGCTGACCGGTCATCGTCTCCGCCGCGCACAGTGTGTTGAGTATCGCTTCCTCAACCGCTTCGGCAGCGGCGTCGATCATGGGGTCCATCTGGTCGTTGGGCAGCATACCTTCGAGATGGATGGGGCTCTCCGTGCGCGCCGGGATGTGGTTGCCGGTGGCAAAGGCCAGGAAAAGGTCGCCGCTGGTATTGTGGCCCGTACCGCCGGTGCGCGCCAGGCCGGTGACGGCGCGCTGCGCCAGCCGACGGCACTGCATGGGTAGCAGCGGGGCATCCGTAGCCAGGATGACAATAATCGAACTAAACTGGGGAGGTTGTTCCCAGGGGCTGGGCACTTTGCTATAGTCGATCAAGCGTCCGGCTGGAACACCCGCCACGGTCAGTTGGGAGCGATCGCCGTGGTTGGCCTGCACCAGCGCCCCAACCATAAAGCTGCCGCTTTTTGTTTCCACCTGGCGCGACGAGGTGCCGATGCCACCTTTGAAATCGTAGCAAATCATGCCGGTGCCACCGCCCACGTTGCCTTCTGCAACTGGCCCAGGCCGGGCTTTTTGCATCACATCGAAGACGTGCTGGTGAGTCAGGCTGGCGACGCTCAGATCGTTGAGCCAGCCATCGTACGTTTCGGCGACGACCGGCAAGAAATAAGGGCCGCACTGTGAATAGCGCCAGGAGTATTCGCTCAGCGCGTCGCGCGCCATGCCAACTTGCAGCGTGTTGGTCAGGCCGATAGCCGAGCTGAGCAGACCGGTCTCTTCCAGCCAGTGGATACCGGTCATCTCCCCGCAGCCGTTGAAACGGTGGAAGCCGGCGAAGGCGTAATCTTTGCCGATATCGCCTTCACGCGGTACGATCACGGTAATCCCGGTGCGGACGACATGCGGTTGGTCTTCGATCAGGGTCAGGTGCCCGACCAGCACACCGGGGACGTCGGTAATGGCATTCAGCGGCCCAGCCGGCAGGCTGCCGATAGTTATGCCCAGGTCGCGCAGGCGGAATTTTGACATACTTGGCTCCTTGAGATCAGATTCGAACGGCAATCGGGCAGAGCTGCTTGCGGTTTTTTCAAGGGCGGCCCGTCTTCCTTGGTGCAGATTGCACACCGTCCAACGAATTTTACCGCGGAAAGTCTGGGTTCTTTGGAAATCCCCGTGGTGAACACCCGGACATTTCACGGTAAATCGCATTGCATTAAATTGAAGAGCAATTTGGAGGCCGGGTTATAATTTATTTACCATGACTTCCACAAGTGCATATACGCCTCCCCGAAACGGCTTTAGAACCTTTCTGGTCGTGTGGATGACCCAATCCATTTCGGTTTTAGGCAGTGGGCTGACCTTCTTTGCCTTGACCATCTGGCTGGCCCAGGTGCTTTATCCAAACCCGCAGCAAAAGGGCCAGCTTGCGATTGCGCTGTCATTAGTCAGCCTGGCTTACGGCTTGCCGAACATCTTTACCGCCCCGCTGGCTGGCGCTTGGGCCGACCGGCACGACCGCAAGCAGATCATGATGCTCATGGACTTCGCCTGCGGCCTGGTCAGCCTGGCACTGACCGTCCTGATTCTGGCCAACCGGCTGAACCTGTGGCTGCTGATTTTCCTGGTAGTGATCCATTCCATCGTCTCGTCCTTCCATTACTCAGCCTTTGATTCTTCCTACGCCATGCTGGTGCCCGAAAAATTGCTGCCGCGCGCCAATGGGATGATGCAAACGATCTTGTCTCTTTCAAACGTGCTCTCCCCGTCTATCGCCGCCGGCATGATTGCCCTGCCGGAGCTGTCCAGGCAGAGCAAGATTGGCGGGGAGGCCGGCCGCATCCTGGCTGGCCTGCAGACCGGCATTCCCCTGGCCATTGGGGTGGATGCGGTCACCTTCTTTTTCGCCTCAGCTACTTTGCTTTTCTTGTTCATCCCTTCTCCGCAGCGAGTAGATTTACACCCTGGAGGAGACCAGACAAAGAAGAGCATTTGGGCGGATATTGTCGAAGGGACGCTGTACATCTGGAAACGCCGGCCGATGCTGTGGCTGCTGGGAACTTTTACCCTGATTAATTTCGCTTCAGGCGTATTTGTCCTCCAGCCGTTGTTTGTGAAGTTCAACCTGGCGCCGGATTGGAGCGGGCGCGGTTTTTCCCTCGAAACGGCGCTGGCTTTGCTGGGTACGGTCGCGGGGATCGGCGGGGTGGTTGGCGGGGTGCTGATCAGCGCCTGGGGAGGCTTGAAAAAACGCCGCATTTACGGGGTGGTCGTACCTATCCTGGCCGCCCTGGCGCTGATGGTCGTCTATGGTTTATCTCCCTGGCTGTACCTGACGGCGGCCGCCGCCTGCCTGATCGACAGCCTGCTGCCGGCGATGAATGCCCATTCGCAGGCCATCTGGCAAACTCAGACACCCCTGCAACTGCAAGGCCGGGTATTTGCCGTGCGCCGCCTGATCGCCCAATTTTCCTGGCCGTTGGGCGTGGCCCTATTTGGCTGGTTGGGGGGCAGCATCAACGCCGCCTGGCTATTTGCCGGGATGGGGATGGTGGGGGTGGTTTTCTGTGCAGTGCAGCTCTTCAACCCCTCCTTGTTGAAAATCGAAGATAAATCCTACCTGGACAGCCTGGCGGGGGAGTGATTACTTTGCGAAGGTTGTGAGCCTGGATCTCATTGTATCGGGCAACCTTCGCAAGGGACGCTGATCGCCCTAATCTGCCAGGGAGGAACGGCCGAAGATTTGTTCGCGGATCTGGATGACCTGGCGGCGAAAGCGGTCGTCGCGCTCGATCAGGTCGCCGACTTTGTCGCAGGCGTACATCACGGTGGTGTGATCGCGCCCGCCGAGGGCTTCGCCTATCTGCGGTAAGGAAATGTTGGCCTCTTCGCGCATTAGATACATGGCGATCTGACGCGGCAGGGCCACTTTCCGCGTCCGCTCGCGGCCAAGCAAGCTCTCCGAGGTCAATCCGAAGGCGCAGGCGACGGCATCCACGATCTGGCGCGGCTCGATGGTGCTGCGCCGGGGCAGCAGGTCAATCAGGGCAGAGTTGACCAGGGCATGCGAGAGCGGCAGTCCGGAAAGGTTAGCAAAGGCGATGACACGCGTCAGGGCGCCTTCCAGCTCGCGGATGTTGGATTGCACCTGGTGAGCAATTTGTTCGAGGATTTCATTGGGTACGCGGTGCCCGGCGCGCTCAGCTTTCGAGCGCAGCACGGCAATACGGGTTTCCAGGTCGGGCGGTTGAATATCGACGGTCAGCCCCCATTCGAAACGCGAGCGCAGGCGTTCTTCGAGGGTGTTCATCGCCTTGGGCGGTCGGTCGGAGGTCATCACGATCTGTTTGTCCTGCCCGTGCAGGGCGTTAAAGGTGTGGAAGAATTCTTCCTGGGTGGATTCCTTGCCGGAGATGAACTGGATATCGTCGATCAAGAGAACATCACAGCGCCGGTAGAGCTCGCGAAAGGCGTTAGTGGTGTGGGTGCGGATGGAATTGATCAGGTTGTTGGTGAATTCTTCAGAGGATACATACATCACCTGCAGGCCGCGCAGATGGGTGGCATTGCCGATGGCATGCAGCAGGTGGGTTTTTCCCAACCCCACGCCGCCATAGAGAAAGAGGGGGTTGTAAGCGCGGGCAGGGTTATCGGCGACGGCCATGCTGGCAGCGTGGGCCATACGGTTGCTGGCGCCGACCACAAAGGTTTCAAAAGTATAACGGGAATTAATGCTGGCATTCGGGCGGGTAGCCGGATTGGTTTGATCAGCGGCCTCGTAAGCCTCTTCTTCTTCAGTTTCATTTTCGTGCTGAAAAACCGCGAAATTTACCGCCTGGGGCTGTTCTAAAAGCCCGGTTAAAATTCGGGAAACAGTACTGGATAAGCGGCTGGCGAGCCAGTCACGCGCATAGGCATTATGCACGCCTATCGTGAAATTATTATGCTCGCAGGAAATAACCTCTGCATCACTTACCCAGGTGTCAAACGCGGCCTTTGGCATCTCCATCTGGAGCTGTCCGAGAGCGGCCTGCCAGGCTTGTTGTGCATTCATTGATGTTACCTCCTTGAAGAATTTCTTTCCTTGATTCCGACCTGCCGTAAGCCTCCAGACAATAGGGAAGCAAACCCACTGCTAGTGCAGTGGGATATAAATTGTGCTTCTAAAGTTAGGAACCGCTAAGGGAACGCCCCTTTTGCCGTCGAACTCAAGTAACAGCATTCTATCAGAAAGGTGAGGCGCAAACAAGTTGATTACCCTACGCCATTCTAAAAATTGAAGAAATTTTAAGACGACTGATCTTAACGATTCCCAAAGTTTTAAAACATACACGCAAATTTAAAGAATCCACCTATACTTCTAGTAGTGGGGGTCAGGGGAGAGGGCACCCCCCATATATAGGGTCGAGCAATGGCACAGGCGTTCGATATCCACAGATGGATAGTTCATTCCAAAAAGTTATTCTGGATTCTAAACCTATTATTGTTTCCGTGAAACATTCATTCTGAGGTTTCGCATGGAAGAACAAGATTCAAGCCAAATCGGCAGAATGTAGTTTATTTGTTACTGGTTCAGCGTGAAAATAGAGTAAATAGGACTCATTATCTGGTCATTTACTTTAAATAAATCGTTTTAAAGGTTTAATATATACGAAAAAGGCGGCTTTTAAAGGTTTTATATTAGAAATGTTAAAGAATGCGAAGTGCATTCCGGAACCTTACTCAAGAAAAAGATTAATTAGCGGAATCAAATGGACGAAATCTTATGAATATTTGGCGAAGAACATTATTCCAATGACCTGGAGCAAGCCAGGCGTTTCTGGCAGGGGGAGAGGCGTTATGTCATTTCGGTCAACCCGGTGAAACATAATTATCGCCAACTTTTCGGCTTGAAACGTATGGAAGCTCTGGCCGAACTGCATCTGGCAGACCAGGCCGCTATGCCTGGGATAAGCCTGACAGTCGTGACCACAGATTGGGGTACGATCAGCACTGCCAGGTATTGGTATGGCAAAGTCCAGTTTGATTCGACGGGTGGGAATATCTCCGTCAACCTTGTGGCGGAAACGATTGACCAGGGCCTGGCAATGCAGCTCGCACAGGCAGGCGATGCATAAATGGACGCAGCTCGCTCGATTGCATTTTACCAGCAAATTTCAAAGCGGTTTAACACCGACCACCTCTGGCTGCGTACCCCGGATATGCAGGGCCCGCTTAATACGGCCGGGTTGGTACTAAACCAGGAAGAATTCTTCCGCGCCATGTACCATTCGCCATATCATTTTGCATAAACAGGCAGAATTCAAAGACGCTGCCCAGTATTATCGTTACCTGCTGGAAAAGTACGCTCACAAATTCCGTTTTTGGTTTGCCTGCGCCGAAGATGATGAGGATTCGCACAGCTTTGCCTGGCTGTATGGCAAAACGGGATAAACTTTGGTTAATCCTCCAGCATCATACGCGCCGCTTTGCGGGCGATCTGCACGGCAAAGTTAGTGCCGCGGTCCCACGGGTAGACCTGGCTCATGCTGGCGAAATACAGCCCTGGGATAGGGGTGCGGATGGCAGGGATGTTCTTCGAATGATTGAGCAGCGGGACGGGTTGGGCGTAGGGAGTGCGAAACAGCCAGCTTGCGCGCACCCAATCTGGGGTAAATTTGGGATTGAAGAGCGGCAGCGAGGGCAGGAAGCGCTGCAGCAGCTCTTCCTTGCTCAGCTTGAAATATTCGTGGTCGGGGTCGAGGTAATCGCCGCAGTAGACGATGTGGTCGCCGCCAAAATATTCGGGCTTGACGAAATTGGTATGTTCGACCAGGGCTAGGAACGGAAAACCGGCTGATTTGGGGATGTTATACCAGTAATAGCCTTCTTCGGAGAGTTGGTGCTTGAGCGCCAGGATCATCACCACAGCGCCCATGCTCTTTAGATTTACAAGACCCTTGAGATAACCAGAGGGCAGGGTGGGGGCCAGGCGAGCCAGCAAGGCAGGGGAGACGGTCACCAGGGTGAGGTCATAATCCTGGTTGCCAGCCGAGCTGGTAATGGTCAGGCCGTTGTCAACGTTAGGGAGGATTTGCACCACCGGGGTGGAGAGTTGGATCTGCACGCCGCGATTACGCAGGTTATCCGCCAACAGGTCGGAAAAGGCTTGAAAGCCGCCCTGGAAGGTGCCCAGGCGGGTGGTGCGCGCCTTGAAGCGCGCCCAGAACCAGGCCATGTTGATCTGTGAGGCATATTTGCCAAACTTGCCTACCAGCAGCGGCTCGAACTGCAGTCGCCACAGGTGTTCGCCATAGTAGCGGCGCATCCATTCTTCGGCGGTATATTTTTCTAGCGTCTTCCAATCGGCGAAATAGCGCAGGTAAGCAGTCACCAGGCCAAACCGGACCATGTCTGGAAAGGTGAAGCCTGGAAAGCTTAACGCAGCCAGAGGAGAATCGAGAGGGAAAAATTCTCCCTTGTAATAAACCACCGTTTTTGGGTGCGGAAAGATAACCCGATCCGCT
>Ga0187886_1002679_pt1 | contig 14000 bp, 11 predicted proteins | sample June2016WEW_20_1_FD_133001 | JGI IMG/M metagenome (GOLD analysis project Ga0187886, IMG submission 133001) | Peatland microbial communities from SPRUCE experiment site at the Marcell Experimental Forest, Minnesota, USA - June2016WEW_20_150 | ecosystem: Environmental > Terrestrial > Soil >... | reverse complement strand
TCCAAAGGTTTTTAAAATGGGCGGTAATGACTGGTAAAAGAGGCGTTTTAATAATACATGGCCGTGGTCTTTCTTCCCCTCAAGAACCGGTCTTAAAGGAAAAGGTCATAGAATGGCTTACGCGGGGCCCATGGCGAAAATGGGTCATCGCTTATGCCAGCGCCAGGCTTTGTGATGGCGGGGCCGGGGCAACCTATGTACTGCTGAGAAGACGGCCCGTCTCGAAACGATTGAAAAGATTTCATTCTCCCCAGTAACGTAGACGCCTTTGGGGATCTTGTGGAGGATAATCCGGGGCCTCGAACTGAATCCCGCGAAAGGCGGGAGAATCTGGATAAGAAGGTGGGGATGTTGTTTAGATCATTAAGTTTCCATTTTGGATTCAAAGCGGACTATAGCCTGAACGGTGGCGGATGTGGTCACCCCTAAATTCCGGGTAATCTCGGCCATCGGCATCCCCAATTCCCGACTCAAAATATACGATATCCTGGCCCTGTCCTGCGAAACTATCCTCCTTTGGCCCCTCGCCGAATCTCCTGCTCGTTGACCCCTTCCTTCACACATACCTCGCGAATCACCCGATAAATAAAATATCGTTTGCGGGTTAACGAGGACCCTCAACAGAAAGGGGGTAGGCATTTACCTGGGCCGGAATCAGAAGACGGTCTTGACCGCCCCGAAGTGCTGACTTGTGAGTTAAAAGAATTAAGTTTTAACCGTAGGCGTCTGGAGGAACTCCAGCGTGATGCCATCCGGGTCTGCGAAATATACAGCCAGGGTACCCTTGTTGGGCCCGGCCGGAACCTCCTGGGGTGCTGACTTGAAGTAGACCCCTTTGGCTTTCATTGCAGCATACATTTTGGGCAGGTCATCGACATTGAAAGCCAGATGGGCGCAGCCGACATTATTCGTTTGCAAATCAAGCTTCTTCCCCGGGGGGCTCAAATACTGGATCAACTCCAGGCGGTGTCCAGGTGCCTGCAGGTACGCGACCTTCAAGTTCGCGCCCGGAATCCCAGTGATCTTTTCCACGAAAGCTGGATCTCTTCCAGCCAAGGACATAAGTTCCATGCCCAATAAATCCTGGTAAAAAGATATGGAACGGTCCAGGTCGCTTACCGTAAAACTCGTATGGTTTACGCTGTTGATCATAACTTACCTCCTTTTTTATTTTCAAAAAATAACCACAGAATACACAGCACGGCATAGCCGCAACCAAAAGAAAAGGCATTTTAATCACCCCCTCATCCCATCCCTCTCTTCCGGGGACGGGGGAGAGGAGAGGGTGAGGGGGAAAGCCCAGAAGATTTCTGTGCCCTCTGGGTTTTCATTTGTTCTCCAATCGCCCCCTCAGGGCCATAAGGCGAGCTCGGGAGGTTTCAATCATGGCCCCGGAGATTCGGCCCCCTTCAACAGCCTTGAGAAGGGTCTCAAATATCCGCATAAAAAGGTTCGGGTCATAACCTTCCGGGCTGTTGTTCGAGACCAGGAGAATATCCACCCCCGCCTCAACAGCCAGCAAACATGCTTCCTCCAGGCTGAATCGGCTGACAATCGCTCCCATGAGCAGGTCGTCGGAGATGATCACTCCCTGGTAACCCAACTTATCCCTCAGAAAGCCACGCAGGATTTTAGTAGAAAGGGTAATGGGATATTCTGCATCCCAGTCGCGGTGAAGGATATGGGAGGTCATAACCACATCCGCCAGTCCTTCTTCGATCAGCCAGGAAAATGGATATAGCTCTTGAAGCTGATAAGAAGAAGTCACATCAGCTACCTGGAAATGGGTATCCTCCCCGGCGCTCCCTTTTCCGGGGAAATGTTTTAGCGTGGTGAAGATACCTTGTTGCCGATGGGCCAAGATGAAAACTTTGGCATGGCGGTAAACCAGGTTGGGGTCAGATCCGAATGTTCGGCCGTTTTTAACGATCAGACCATCTGGGTTAAGGGTCAGATCAACAACCGGAGCCAGATTAAGGTTAACCCCACTCCGCCTGAGGTCTCTGGCAATGGTTCTTGCTGCGTTGGCGGTTACAGCCAGGTCATTTTTCTCTCCGAGAGTCTTTGGACTTTCGGTTTCTGCAAACCCTGCTGCAGGCCCCAGACGACTCACCAGGCCTCCCTCCTGGTCAATGGCGATAAGCAGGCGATTCTTGGAGTACTTTTGCAGGCTGGATGTAAGATTTCTTAGCTGCTCGGGGGATATAATATTTTTCGGACAGATCCGGGCAGCTTCTTGGCGAGTTAAATCAGGTTTTTTCTTCTTCTCTTCCAGATAACATTTTAAGTCGATGTTGTAAAGGATCACGCCGCCGAGAGAAAAATCTCTAATCGCTCGCACGATGGGGCAATCTTTGGTCAGCTCTGCCTCCTTAAATCCGATCATGATCATCTGGCCGATCATGTCCTTTAATTCTTGATGGATCACCTCTCCTCCTTTGGCATCCAGGCCAGGGTAGGCTTCAAACAGGGAATGAACAAAAGAGGGACAAGGCCGATCAGGAAAGTGAAGAAGAAAAAGATTGGGTAACCCAAAAAGACCGCGGTATAGCCGCTCAGGGCTCCTGCCAGAGAACGACCCAGGCCGAAAAGGATGCTCAGAAAAGCATAATGGGTAGCGCTGAATCTCTTATCGCAGAGCTTCATCAGAAAGCTCAGAAAGGTTGCTGTAGCCAGGCCGATGGCGAGATTTTCGAGAAGGGCGGCAAAGTAGAAGGAGTAGGACGGGGCCAAAGGAAGAGAAGCGAGCGTGTAGCCCAGGCTGGCAGTGGCCTGAATTACGCCCAGAATCCAGAGTGACTTAATGATTCCCCAGCGGGCGGTCAAAGCCCCTCCGGCAATGGCTCCGACAATGCTGGCCAGAGTGCCCAGGGTGCCCACAACAAAGCCGATTTGACCCCCGGTGAACCCGCGGTCGATCCAGAAAGGGTTGGCCATGGCCACTAACATGGCTTCCCCAACCTTGAAGAGCAGGATAAAGATCACAGCCAACCAAAAATTCGGCTTCTGAAAAAGTCTCTTGATCGGTCCTACATACAGCTCCCAAAGCTTCGGAGGTACGGAAAGGACCGGTCTTCTCCGGTGAAAAGGTTGCAAGCTTAAAACTACCAAAGCCAAAATGGCCATGATCATGGCGGCAGTGAGGAATGTGAAGGACCATCCCAGATCCTCGCTCAGCATCACCAGAATTCCTCCAGCAGCAATCAGAGCCACGCGGTAAGAAGCGGAACGGATCCCGTTCGCTGGTCCCAGCTCTTTTTCTTCCAGGATATCAATCGTATAGGCGTCGGCGGCGATGTCCTGAGTGGCGGAGGCCAAACAAATAGCCGAGAGCGCCGTCCAGAATAATGCTTTTTCAGAGGCCGGGTCGAGAAAAGCCAGCGCCGTGCTGCCGAGAGCGACGGCCAACTGGCTGGGGAAAATCCAGAAATATCTCCGCCCAAATCGATCGACGAGGGGGGCCCATAAGATCTTAAAGGACCAGGCTAAGCCCAAAAGACTAATCAGCCCGATTTCTTCCAGGGAGATCTTTCTTAGGCGGAAATAGACCGATAGAGCATTATGGATCAGGCCGAAAGGAAGCCCCTCGGAGAAGTAGAGGAGCGCTACCATGGCCATTTTGGTGCGCGTGGAGAGCAATCTTCAACCCTCGGGCCTCACCGGAAAAACTGCACCACATCGAAAACCGCCTTCCGGGCCGGAACTTTCGGTTTCTCCGCAGGATATCCAACGGGGATCAGGTCCACGAAGTCCCATTCCGCGGACACCCCGAGGAGGTGCTCGATTTCTTTCTTGGCCTGTTGGGGCCCCGCCATCCAGGTTGTTGCTAGACCAAAATAATGGAGGATGAGCAGGAGGTAAGTGATGGCAGCGGCCACGCTCTGGAGGCTGGAATTCCCCAGCTGGCGGTAGGAGCGAATTTCCCTGGCAATCGGATCCGTCTCTCCCCGGGCCTGCAAAATTTGATCCGCGATGCTGGAGTACTTGCCCATGAGTATGGCGATGCAGGCGGGTGCGCCCCGGAAGAAGTCAGAGGCCTTGCGCCACCGCTCTACGGATTCCCCAAATTGTTTGGCTTCAGGCCAGGAAGCCAGGAGTTCGGTCCTGGCCTTGACCGCGTCGGCCATCTGCTTGATCAGGTCTTTGCGGGTGATGATCAGGAACCTCCAGGCCTGATAATTTCCCCCGTTTGGCGCCCAGGTGGCCAGCTCCAAGGCTTTGAGCAAAAGGTCCTCGGGTACGGGCTGGTCCTTAAATTTGCGAACGGAACGCCTAGTCTTGATCAGCTCTCCGAGCTCTGTAAAATCGATCATTTCCCCCACTCCTTTTCCGTCAGATAAGCTCCTTCCATGGCAGAAGCAACTTGAGTAGCATATCGTTTGAGGATTCCCGGGGGATGATGAAGGAGAGGCTGTTTCCATCGTTTCCGGCGCTCAGCCAGAATGGCTTGGACCCCCCGCTCATCCAATTTTTTCCCCCCGCAGCCTACGATGGAGAGAGTCCGGTTGGGAATATCGATGAGAATTAGATCTCCCTCTTCTACAAGGGCGATCGGGCCGCCCCGGGCCGCTTCCGGGGACACATGGCCGATGCATGGGCCTCTTGTCGCCCCCGAGAACCTGCCATCGGTCACGATGGCTGTTTTGTGCAGCGCGGGATTGGTCACCAGGGCTTCGGTGGTGCTTAGAATCTCGGGCATCCCGCTTCCCCGAGGGCCTTCATAACGGATGACAACAACCGAACCGGGCTTAATCTTTCCCCGAAGAATGGCCCGGTGAGCCTCTTCTTCCCGGTCAAAAACCCGCGCCGGGCCCTGATGGGTCATCATCTCCGGGGCAACGGCGGCATATTTGACCACTGCTCCCTCCGGGGCGATATTCCCCTTGAGAACCGCGATGGATCCGAATGCCTTGCTGTCCTTGACTTTGCGGATTATATCTTCTCTTCTCAACTTATAGTTGGCTAAATACCCTTCCCCCCTTCGGAAGAATCCGTCTTTTTCCAGCTGCTTCAGATTTTCCCCTAAGGTCTTTCCAGTCACCGTGAGGGCTTTCAGGTTCAACACATCCCGTAGCTCCATCTGAACCCGGGGAACTCCACCGGCATACCAGAACAGCTCATTCACGTAGGTTCCCGAAGGCGCGATATTGGTTAGGTAAGGAATCTCCCGGTTCATGCGGTCAAACCGCTCAGGCTCAATCCGGATCCGCAACTCATGGGCAATCGCCGGAAGATGGAGCAGCGCATTGGTTGAACCGCCAATCGCAGCATGGACCTTCATGGCGTTTTCAAAGGCCTCGGGCGTCAAAATGTGGGAAGTCCGGATTCCTCTCTTCGCCAACTCCATGATCTGACGGCCTGCCTGCCGGGCCAACCGGTTAATCTCCGCAAGGCTGGCCGGGATTAAGGCAGCTCCCGGCAGGGCCATTCCCAGCGCTTCTGACATGCACTGCATGGTGCTGGCCGTCCCCATGAACTGGCAGGCCCCCACTCCCGGACAGCCTGTGAGCTGGTAATCCCGGACCTCACGGGAAACGTCCTCTCCCTGGCGCCACCGGGTAGCAATCTCTCCCACCAGGAGACTGTGGGTCATGTTCGGAGCAACCCGGTTACTCCCTCCGGGGATATGAATCGCCGGAATGTTCAAGCGGCTAATGGCCATCAGATGAGCGGGAACTGACTTATCACAGGAGGAAATCACTACCATTCCATCCCAGGGTATCACCCGACCATGCACTTCCACCAGGTCACAGATGACTTCCCGGGAAGGGAGGATAAAGTTCATCCCGTTGTGCAGCATGGCCCAGCCATCGCAAATATCGGTGCCGTGGAAACGGGCGGGTTTTCCTCCTTCCTGAAAGACCCCGATGGACGCCTCTTTTCCCAAGCCGTCCAGGTGGACACTGCCGGGATGGCTGTCCCCGAAAACGTCTTCAATCAGGACCTGGGGGTTTTTCAGGTCAGTTTCATCCCAATCCATCCCGCAGCAGAGGGCATTAACCTGGAGCCACTCTTTTCGAATCTTTTTGCTTTTCTGTTGATACTCTTCAGCCACAAAAATCCTCCTCCAGGAATGAATACACTTTTTGATACTCTACATTGACAGAAAATTTTTTTCCATGTAATAATATAGAAAAACTGACGCTTTATACATCTTTAATACAGTGTCCTATTCATGAATATCCCAAATCATCCAATCCTCTCCCCTCGGGGAAAATCAAGCCAAACTTTCCCTGCCCTTTTGCATCCTTCCGATCAAAGACATGGCCGCAGATGCCTTTTTGCGGCTCAAATACCGCAGCACAGCTAGTTAAAGGAGAAAAAAAGAAATGATCGAGATTCGATTCCACGGAAGGGGCGGACAAGGAGCGGTCATTGCCTCTAAAATTTTGGCTTCGGCGCTCTTCAAGGAGGGGAAATATGCCCAAGCCTTTCCGGCCTTTGGAGCGGAGCGCCGGGGAGCGCCGGTCATGGCCTTCACGCGCTTTGACAAGAAAACGATTACCCGTCGGTCTCAGGTCTACGAGCCGGATCATGTCGTGGTGTTAGATGAACCGATCCTCGAAGTGGTCGATGTAGCCGCGGGCCTGAAGGCGGGCGGATGGATTCTCATCAATTCCCCCAAGCCTTCCTCGGCCTTCCAAAATTTCGCCAAATATCGGGTCGCCACGGTGGACGCCAACCGCATTGCTCATGAAAACGGCTTGGGTACCGCCACGGCCCCGGTGGTAAACACAGTCATCCTGGGCGCGTTCGCCAAGATCACTGGACTCGTCGGGCTGAAGGCGGTCATCGAGGGAATCCAGGAGAACGTGCCGACCAAGACAGAAGCCAACATGGCCGCCGCCAGGGCTGCCTACGAGCAGGCCTTTTTATGAAGCATATGGAATAGGAGAAAAAGATGAAAAATAAAAAATTGGCAAAGAAAAAACCATCCATCCCGCCGATGTCCCTTTCCTTCGAAGGAACCCAGGCATCCAGAACCGGCACCTGGCGCTACCTCACCCCCACCTACCTCAATAAGCTGGCCCCTTGCAACGAGGCCTGCCCGGCGGGTGAGGATGTGGAAGCAGCGATGGTCTTGGCCGGGCAGGAGGATTACCTCGGGGCTTGGGAGAAGATTACCCAAGAGAACCCCCTTCCCCGAGTCTGCGGCCGAGTTTGTTTTCATCCCTGCGAAGGAGCCTGCAATCGCAAAGAATTCGACGAGGCCGCCTCCATTAATACCCTGGAACGCTTCATTGGAGATCATGCCTTCCAGTCGGGAAAACGCTTCGCCCCTCCCAAGGAGAAGAAAAATAAAAAGGTGGCGATCATCGGTTCTGGACCGGCAGGCCTGTCCTGCGCCTACCACCTGGCTTCTATGGGGTACGGGGTAACCCTTTTCGAGGCCCAGCCCAAACTCGGGGGCGTGCTTCGCTACGGCATCCCCTCCTATCGTTTGCCCAAGGACGTTCTCGATCAGGAGATCGATAATATTCTCTCCTTGGGAGTGGAAGGCAAGCCGGGCTCTCGCGTGGGCACAGAGGTGAAGTGGGAGGAGCTGAAGAAGTATGATGCCGTATTTGTGGCCGCGGGGGCTTGGAAAAGTTTGCCGCTGAAGGTCCCTGGGGAGAAAGCGCAAGGCGTAATGTCCGGCTTGGAATTTTTGCAGAAAGTCAACTCCGGCCAGACCGTTGACCTCGGCCAGCGAGTGGCGATCATCGGCGGAGGGAATACGGCCATGGACTCAGCTCGCTCGGCCCTCCGTCTGGGAGGAAAACCGTTGATCCTTTACCGCCGAACAAAAGAAGAAATGCCCGCGTGGGAAGAGGAAGTGGGTGAAACCGGTGAAGAGAATATCGAATTCATCTTCCTGAGCTCTCCGGTGAAAATCCTTACGGAGAACGGAAAAGTGAAGGGCCTGGAGTGCATCAAAAACCTCCTGGGCCCTCCCGGGAAAGATGGCCGGAGGGAACCCCGACCCATCGAGGGCTCCAACTTCACCCTTCCGGTCGATTCGGTAATCTCCTGCATCGGGGAAGCTCCTGATCTTTCTTTCCTTCCTGATGAACTGTGCAAATCTGCAGGCTCCTTGCCGGTGGATGAAACAGGGGCTACCGCCTTGAAGAGAGTTTTCGCCGGAGGAGACATCATCGCTCAGCCGCGAACTGTATCCTACGCCATCGGCTCGGGAAAGAAGGGGGCCATCGCCATCGATGCAACCCTCAGCGGAAAGAATGTGGCCGAGGCGTTACGGGGCGCCCGCTGGGGAGAGAAAGGCAGCATTTCTATGGCCCGTTACAAAAAGGGTGGCACGGATGGGATCGCCCAAGAAGTGGTTAAGTTCTCCGACTTAAACCCGGCTTATTTCAAACGCCAGGCCCGGAAGCCGAAGGGAAAGCTCTCTCTTTCACAGCGGACCATGGATTTCTCCGAGGTCAACCTCGCGCTTTCTCCGGCAACCGCCCTCGATGAGGCCAAACGCTGCTTTAACTGCGGAGTCTGCAACCTCTGCCACAATTGTTTTATCTACTGCCCGGACCTAGCCATCGCCGCCAGGCCGGACAAGCAGGGGTATGAAATCAACTACGAATACTGCAAGGGATGCTGCATCTGCGTGGAGGAATGCCCCCGCGGGGCCATCTCCGTGGAGGTGAAAAAATGAAAAAACTGATGACTGGAAATTCGGCCGTCTCTTACGGGGTCATGCTGTCCCGGCCCGAAGTGATCTCCGCGTATCCCATTACCCCGCAAACGACCATTGTAGAGGAACTCTCAGAGATCGTTGCTGACGGGCGGCTCAAAGCCAAGTTCATTCGCGTAGAATCTGAGCACTCCGCCATGGCCTGTGTGGCTGCGGCTTCCGCTGCGGGGGCCCGGGTATTTACTGCCACTTCTTCCCATGGGCTGGCCTACATGCATGAGATGCTCCATTGGACCTCGGGGACGCGTCTGCCTGTGGTCATGGTCAACGCCAACCGGGCCATTGGCTCGCCCTGGTCAATTTGGTGCGACCACGGAGACAGCCTCTCGCAACGGGACACGGGCTGGTTGCAGCTTTACTGCCGGAGCGCGCAGGAGGCTCTGGACTCGGTCATTCAGGCCTACCGGATCGCCGAGGAGCTACTCCTACCGGTGATGGTCCTGGTGGATGGATTTTTCCTCTCTCACACCTCCGAGCCCGTGGATGTTCCCGACTCGAATCTGGTAGATCGTTTCCTTCCACCCTTCCGTCCTCGCTACAAACTCACCCCCGACGACCCCCATACCTTCAACATCATGGCCGATCCCTCTCGCTTCATCCTTTTCAAGCATGAGGCCCAGAAGGCGATGGAGAAGGCCAAGGAAGTTGTGGTCCGGGTGGATCGGGAATTCAAATCCCATTTTGCCCGGGGGTATGGTTTGTATGAAAAACTTCGATGCACCGACGCGGAGGTTGTGCTTCTGACCATGGGCACGGCGGCCGGCACGGCCCGCGAGGTGATCGATGCCTATCGTAAGCAGGGAAAGAAAGTTGGCCTCTGTCGGCTGCGCATGTTTCGTCCTTTCCCTTCGGAGGAATTGATCAAGTTATTGAGTGGCCCGAAAAAAGTCGCCGTGCTCGATCGGGATAATTCCCTCGGAGCCGGCGGGATCGTGGCCCAGGAATTGAAAGCAGCCCTCTACGGCATGGCTCGAAAACCCAAGGTCTTCGAGTTCATCGCGGGTCTGGGCGGTAAAGACATCACTCCGCAGACAATCCACGAGGTAATCGAATTGACTTTAAAAAACGCGAATCCCAATGGAGCTCCAATTTGGATGGGGGTGGAAGAATGAACGCGAAAGAGCTATTGAACGAATATTTACTTTCAGGCCATGGTTGCTGTCCGGGTTGCGCGATGCCCATCATCATGCGCACCGCTTTCCAGGCCCTGGGAGAAAACACAATCGCCGTCATCACCGCCGGCTGCTTCGGAACCATCTCGGGTACCTTTCCGACCTCTCCCATCAAGCTGGCCACGTACAATACGACCTTCGCCTCTGCCGGGGCCGCAGCTTCTGGCGTGCGGGCGGCTCTGGACATGAAGGGAGGCGGCACGACCACGGTTTTGGCTGTTGCCGGGGACGGGGGCACTTTCGACATTGGTATCCAGGCAATTTCCGCAGCCGCCGAGCGGAACGACGATTTCATCCAACTCTGCTATGATAACGAAGCCTACATGAACACTGGAATCCAGCGTTCCTCGGCTACCCCCTGGGGTGCCTGGACCACGACGACCCCTGCGTCAAATCTGAAGAACCAGCCAAAGAAGGACATCGTCCAGATTATGGTAGCCCATCGTATCCCATACGTGGCCACGGCTTCCATCGCCTATCCAGAGGATTTCATCCGCAAGATCAAGAAGGCCAAAGAGACTCGCGGATTTAAATTCATCTACGCCTTTTCACCTTGTCCCGTGGGATGGCGTTTTTCTTCCGAGCTTACCATCCGTCTTGCCCGGTTGGCCGTGCAGACGAAAGTCTTTCCCCTGTACGAAGTGGAAAAGGGTGAGCGCTACATCCTCAATGAGGAGCCTGAGGGAACCCCGGTAAGCGAGTATTTAAAGTCCCAGGGACGCTTCGGCTTTCTAAGAGAGGGGGATATGGAGCGTATCCAGGAGAATGTGGATCAGGAATGGAAGCGCCTGATGAATCGGATGGAGAGTCGCCCGACTTGATGAACCGCAGGGAACGGGGGTCATTCGCCGGGAGGAATTCCCGGAATAACTTTGCAGCGAGATCTTCCCCATGTTCCTCCCAGCAGGTAGTCTTCGAACGCACCGCCAAGGGCCCTCGAGTTAGCGGGAGGGAGCGCTTTCCGCGTTGCCCGGATACGGGTGTGGATGGACTGTAGAGGGTTCGGGAGAGGGACCCCCTTAAAGGTCTGGACAGAATGATATCGAAAAATTCTACCATTTTCTTCCTCTTCATCCTTTCAAATTTCTTCTTGTTCCATCCGCTTTCGGCTCAGGAGAGGGCCGTGGGAGAAGGAGAACATAGAGGATTCATCGTCAATGAAGGAGACCAAGTCTTAAAAGTTAGCCCCATCAAACCCGGGCAGACCATCCAGGTCTCTTTTACCCCCAGATGGATCGCCGAACAAGCCGGAAAAGTAAACTGGGGGTTGGGTGACCAGGATGGAGTTATATTGAGGGCAGTGAGGCAGGACAGCCCAGAGGTAGAACCAGTTTTCATGGAGTGGACCTCGAATTCCGAGCCTAGGCCTAGTACCTATTCCATTCATATTCAGGGGATGGGCGGAGCCTTTCCTGGAGAAATTTTGGGGGAATATACCCTGCGCATTATTCTCTGGGACCAGAATGATGGAGATTCGGGAACGGATGCACCAGAAACGTTTGAGAGGGCCCTTTCTTTACCTGTATCCAAGCCCGGGAGCTACCTTTTTAGCGAATGCTTCATAAGCGGCACAGCCGACATCTACGACATCTACAAGATCCTCATCAAGCCAAATCATACTTTTATTCTCAGAGCCCAACCCCTGCAGTGGCAAGGGACAGGGCAGAAAGGGCAAGCGCGCTGGGAATTTTTGAACAAATCCTTCAAGCGGCTGAAAGAGGGTATCATTTTATTTCCCCAGACGTCCCCTTTCATCGTAAAAGTCTTTCATCCTCGGGTGAGGAGCGACACGAAGCCCGGTCTCTTTTATATTCTCGTAAAGATGGAGGGGGAAGTCAGTATGGTCTATGCCCTTGAGGTCGTGATAAAGGAAGGGCGATGAAGGAGGCAGAGCGCCTCTTCAAGATATTTGGCCGGAATTTCCCTGTGGGGACTATTCTTTTCGAAGAAGGCCAGGCCTGCACGGCTGAAGAAAGCCTGTGGCGATCATCGAACGATTAATCCAAGAGCGCGAATGGATCGAAGAGAGGGAGTAGCTGTTTTTCATGAAGAAAGAAGAGCAACTTTTCTGGAAATTCGGTAAAGATTTTCCCAAGGGGACCGTACTTTTTCGAGAAGGGGACCTAGGCCGGGAAATGTTCATCATCCAGAAAGGGAAAGTGCAGGTGCGGAAGAAGGTTGGAACCGCGGAGAAAGTTTTAGCCGAGCTTTCGAATGGAGAATTTTTTGGAGAGATGGCCTTACTGATGGGCATGGATCGCTCGGCCACGGTGGAAGTTATCGAGGATAGCAAGCTTTTGGTCGTCAACCCCGATACCTTCGAGAGCCTGCTGAAGAGCAACCTCGACATCGCCCTGAAGATGCTGAGAAAGATGGCCTCACGCCTTCGGGCCCTGGATGAACGTTTCGAAACCGCAATCTTGGAGGCAGCCAAAGGAAATAATTAGGTTTCCTTCAGGGTGGCAAGTGGAAAAAAGCCCCCCTCCCAAAGGGCATGGGGGGCTTTTCTTCATTTGCTTGCTGGGTCTGTGTTAAAGGTTATTCTTTCCCGTAAGCCCTTGCTTTTAGTACATTCCTTCCATCCCGCCTCCTCCTGGAGGCATGGGCGGGTATTTTTCTTTCTCCCTAGGCTTCTCGGCTACCATGGCTTCGGTAGTGAGCAACAAGGAGGCTACGGAAGAAGCGTTTTGCAAGGCGATTCGCACCACCTTCGTTGGGTCGATAATTCCAGCCTTGACCATATCCGTATACTCTTCTTTCTGAGCATCGAACCCCGTATTCCCCTTCTCGTTCTTAACCTTCTCGATGACGATGGACCCATCGTACCCGGCATTCTGAGCGATCCAGCGGATGGGTTCTTCCAGAGACTTCTTCAGGATGTTCAAGCCAAACTGCTGCTCCTCGGGAAGTTTCATTTTTTCCAGGGCTAGCAAGGTGCGCAGGTAGGCCACGCCGCCACCAGGGATGATCCCTTCTTCCACGGCTGCCCGGGTTGCATTCAAAGCATCCTCCACCCGGGCCTTCTTCTCCTTCATCTCCGATTCCGTGGCTGCGCCGACGTTGATTACAGCCACCCCGCCGACCAACTTGGCCAGCCGCTCTTGCAACTTTTCTCGGTCATAATCAGAGGTTGTCTCTTCGATCTGCGCGCGAATCTGTTTCACCCGGCCTTCAATGGCCTTGGCTTCCCCAGCTCCCTCGACGATTGTGGTATTATCTTTGTCGATGGTAATTCGTTTGGCCTTGCCCAGGTCTTTGAGGGTGATCGACTCCAGCTTCACTCCCATCTCCTCGGAGATCATCTGCCCGCCGGTCAGAGTGGCGATGTCCTCCAGCATGGCTTTCCTTCGATCCCCAAACCCTGGCGCCTTAACGGCCGCGCACTTTAGCGTCCCTCGGAGCTTGTTCACCACCAGAGTGGCCAGGGCCTCGCCTTCCACCTCCTCGGCGATGATCAACAGGGGCTTCCCCATCTTGGCGATTTGCTCTAGGACCGGGAGCAGGTCTTTCATATTGCTGATCTTTTTCTCATTGATGAGGATTAGAGCATCTTCGAGCACCGCTTCCATCTTTTCCGGGTTGGTCACAAAATAAGGAGAGATATACCCTCGGTCAAACTGCATACCCTCGACGATCTCCAGGGTGGTTTCCATGGACTTGGCTTCCTCAACTGTGATGACGCCCTCTTTGCCTACCTTAGCCATGGCTTCGGCGATGATGTTACCGATCGTTTCATCGTTGTTGGCTGAGATGGTCCCGACCTGGGAGATTTCCTTCTGCTCTTTGGTGGGCTTGGAGAGCTTCTTAAGCTCCTCGATCACAGCCTCCACTCCTTTCTCGATTCCGCGCTTTAATTCCATGGGATTGTGGCCCGCAGCCACTAATTTCGAACCTTCGCGGTAGATGGCCTGAGCTAAAACAGTGGCCGTGGTGGTCCCATCGCCAGCTACGTCTGAGGTCTTAGAGGCTACCTCCCGGACCATCTGAGCACCCATGTTCTCAAACTTATCTTCCAGCTCGATCTCCTTGGCTACGGTGACCCCGTCTTTGGTAACGGTGGGGGCCCCGAAGCTCTTATCCAGGATTACATTCCGCCCCTTGGGTCCCAGGGTCACCTTCACGGCATCGGCCAGGATATTCAC
>Ga0187886_1002678_pt1 | contig 14002 bp, 10 predicted proteins | sample June2016WEW_20_1_FD_133001 | JGI IMG/M metagenome (GOLD analysis project Ga0187886, IMG submission 133001) | Peatland microbial communities from SPRUCE experiment site at the Marcell Experimental Forest, Minnesota, USA - June2016WEW_20_150 | ecosystem: Environmental > Terrestrial > Soil >... | reverse complement strand
CTGGATTATACCTGCGAGGTCCGCGGGCCCGGCCGGCCTTCCCCGTCCCGGGCCGTGGCCGGCTCGCACCGACCTTCGTGCGTGTATAATCGCCTCTGGACCTAAGGAGAAACGAAAAAGCCATGCCCGCCGAAGACGTGACCCGCCAGGTTCAATGGTTGGACGAAGAGCGCCGCAAGGAGAAGGCGGATCGCGCCCGGCTGGAAGAAAAACTGGCGGGCGTGGAGGCCCAGCTCGCGGCCCAGGCCAAGCTGCTTGGGGAGCTCGGCAATCAATACGCCAAGGCCGGCGGCAAGATCAAGCCCGGGCAAATGGAAGAGCTCTTGGCCCGCCACCGCCAGGAAACGTCTCGCGCCATCGAGGCCATCGAGAAGCATCGCCTCGAAGCGGAGGAGCAGGCCAGCCGGGCGCGGGCGACGGAGCGCGAGGGCCTGGATAAAACCGTGGCCGATATCTATCGGCAGCTGAGCCTGGTGGCCGAGATCGAGCGCGCCCTCGAGTTGCGCCGGGAGGAGGCCGGGAGACTCTCGGCGGCGGTTCAAGACATGCAAAAGGTCGTCGAGCGCTCGGAACGCCATGAGGAGGACCGTTCCCGGACGATCGCGGCCATGGAGGAGGCTCGCCGCCAGGACGTCCGCCGCATGGGGGAGATCCAAGGCGAAAGCCAAGCCGTGCGGCAAAAAAACAGCGAGAGCGATGCCCGCCTTGAAGCTCTCGAGTCGGCTTCCCGCCGGATCGAGGCCAGGCTCACGGAACTGGGCGCTGCCGACCTGGAGCGGCGCACTTCCCTCTCCGTCTGGCAGGAGCAGCAGAGCGCGACCTTCTCCGAGCGGGATCGGCAATGGCGAGAATGGGAAAGGGTTCTCTCGGCGGCGGCGACGCAGATGAAAGAACTCGCCGAGCACATGGAGGCCTACGCCGAGACCCACCGCCTCATGCGCCAGGCCCTCGAGGATCTTCGCGGTCAAAAGGAGCGCATGGACCAGCGTCTGCACGAGATCGAGGAGATCGTCCGTCTCAACTCCGATCGTGTCCATCAGGAGTGGTCCACCTTTCTCGCCGACGACCAGAAACGCAAGACGGCCCAGGACCTTACCCGCCGGGACGAGTGGCAGGAACACGACCGTCAGAACAAGAAGAGCCTCGAACGCCTCACCCAATTGGACGAGCAAGTGACGGAATCGCTGGAGTTCCTGCGCGCGCTGCAGGAGAGCGATCGCGCCCGCCTGGAGGCCGTGGCCAACCTCCTGCGCGAATGGCTCGCCCGCGTTGAGCAGCCGTTCTAGCATTTCCTCCCGAGTGCCCAGCGATGCGTGTGATCGCCACCGCCGGCCACGTGGATCACGGGAAATCCGCGCTGGTTGAAGCCCTCACCGGCACTCATCCCGATCGCCTGATCGAAGAAAAAGAACGCGAGATGACCATCGACCTCGGGTTCGCCTACTTCCAGCTGCCCGGGGGCGAACCGGTGGCGATCGTCGACGTGCCGGGTCACCGCGATTTCATCGAGAACATGCTCGCCGGGGTCGGCGGAGTGGACGCGGCTCTCGTGGTGATCGCCGCCGATGAGGGCGTGATGCCTCAGACCCGAGAACACCTGGCCATCCTCGACTTGCTGGGGATCCATTCCGGCGTGGTCGCCCTCACCAAAGCGGACCTGGTCGAAGACCGCGAGTGGCTGGACCTGGTGCGGGGGGAGGTGGAGCGGCTGCTCGCTCCGACCGGGCTCGCGCAATCGCCGATCCTGCCAGTTTCTGCGCGCACACGCCAAGGCCTTGAGCCTCTGACCCGCGCCCTCTCCCAGGTGCTCGCCGGCCAGCCGCCAAGGCCAGACCTGGGGCGCCCCCGTCTGCCCGTCGACCGTGCTTTCACCCTCCTGGGGTTTGGCACCGTGGTCACGGGAACCCTGCTGGATGGAACCTTCCAGGTGGGCGAAGAGGTCGAGGTGCTCCCCGAAGGCAGGCGAGCTCGCGTTCGGGGACTCGAGTCGCATCATCAGAAAATCGAAAGGGCGGTCCCGGGGAGCCGCGTGGCCATGAACCTCACCGGAGTCGAGGTTGACGAGGTGCGCCGCGGCCATCTGATCGCGCATCCAGGCGACTATCTTCCCACCCAGAGACTGGATCTCCGGGTCCGCCAGCTCGCGGAGGCCGGCCTGCCCCTCGAGCACAACCAGCGGGTCAAGCTTTTCCTGGGAACGAGCGAAATCCTCGCCCGGGCAAGGATCCTTGGAAAGGACCAGGTTGGACCCGGGGAAGAGGGATGGGTCCAGCTCGAGCTCAGCCGTCCGGCGGTCGCGGCTCGCGGGGACCACTTTATCCTGCGTCGGGCCTCCCCGGGGTTGACGCTGGGCGGCGGGACCGTGGTGGAACCGCATTCACCCCGCCGCTATCGGCGCTCCGATCCGTCCGTTCGGGATCGGCTCGAGGCGCTTGGCCGCGGCAATCCGGCCGACCTTCTTTGGCAATCCGCCCTGGCGCTGGGAATTACCAGCGCCTCCGAACTGGTCGAGCGGGCGTGCTTGGATGAGAGCCAGGCCCGCCCCGCTCTGGGCGAGTTGCTTGCGGATGGGAGGCTGGTCGCCCTGGGGGGAGCCGCCGGTCCGGATCGGACAGGATCTCTCATTGCCCGGCCGCGCTGGGAAGGGCTCATGCAGGACCTGGCCCGCCTTCTCTCTGAGTATCACCAAGCCCATCCCCTGCGCTCCGGAATGCCCCGCGAGGAAGCGAGAAGCCGACTCGGCCTTGGGCAGAAGTTACTGGCTCCGGTACTCGCCCAGGCCGTCCTGGAGAATCGCGTTTTGGAGGGCCCTCGCGGAATCCGGCTTCCCGAGTTCCAGGTGCACTTCAGCCCGGCACAACAGGAGGGGATCAAGGAATGCCTGGCTCTATTCTCCCGAGAACCATTCAATCCTCCTTCCGTGAAAGCCTGCCAGGAGGCATTGGGGGAGGAGGTGTTTGCGGCACTCTTGGAGCAAGACAGGCTGCGGCAGGTGTCCGCCGAGGTGGTTTTCCTGCGGGAAACCGACGAGAAAATGGAGGCGGAGATTCGCCAGATGCTCACCAGAAAGGGCACGACCACCGTGGCCGAAGTGCGCGATCACTTCGGCACCTCGCGCAAGTATGCCCTGGCTTATCTCGAGCACCTGGATGCCATCGGGATCACGGTGCGGGTCGGGGATGAGCGCCGCCTGCGGAACCCTTCCACACCTTAGCCGCACAAGACTCGGACCTCAGAAGTCACGCCACCTCCACGCTCCGCCAACCATGGTGCCCACCGGCCGGGTTGCGGGAATCAGCATCGCCTCCAGCGAGAAAAGGTCGCGGTCCAGGACCAGCAGATCCGCCAGCTTGCCCGGGGCGAGGCTTCCCAGGTCCTTCTCCAGGCCCGCCGCGTAGGCCGGTCCCTCGACGTAGCCAAGCAGGGCTTCAAGCAGGGATAGGCGCTCGTGGGGATACCAGCCCAGCGGCCCGGGAGCGCCGTCCGGCCGGCGGCGGGTGACGGCCGCGTGGAGTCCGAGGAAAGGATCGGGACTCTCCACCGGGGCGTCCGATCCAAACGCCAGCACGGCCCCAAACTCGCGCTGGGTCCGGACGGCGTAGGCGCCCGAGCAGCGGGTTCCCCAATGACGCTCTGCGGTGCGCATATCGGAGGTGGCGTGAATCGGCTGCATGGATGCCACTAGGCCCAGTCGAGCGGGACGAGGCCGGTCCGCGGGGCTTAGAAGCTGCAGGTGTTCCATGCGGTGCCGCCGCGCTGAGGCCGGGATTCCGAGTCGGGTCTCCTCGGCCCGCAAGGCCTCGAACCCATCCAGGACCTCGCGGTTGGCGCGGTCGCCGATGGCATGCACGGCCAGGCTCAGTCCATGCGCCGTCGCCCGCCGTCCCTTCTCGAGGAGCTCCGCCTTGTCCGTCACCACCAGCCCCAGGTTCCCTGGGCTCCCCTCATAAGGCTCGAGCATGGCGGCCGTCTGCGGCCCCAGGGCCCCGTCGGCGAACATTTTCAGGTTGCCGATGCGCAACCAAGGGTCGCCGAATCCTGAATGCCATCCCATCCCCAGCGCAGATTCCAGAAAATCAATCGGCAGGTTCTTGACCACACGCAGCTTGAGGCGGCCCTCCCCACGCAGGATTTGCAGCGCCTCGAGGCAGGACGGGCCATCGAAGTCGTGCACGCCGGTCAGGCCCTGCCGGAGCAGCCGTTCCTGGGCCCGCTCGAGGTTTTCGGCCAGAGATCCCGCGCCCATCTCCGGCAGCGCGGATTCGACCTGCTGCATGGCCTTCTCGAAGAGAAGGCCGCTGGGCTCCCCTCGCTCGTCGCGTCCAATCCGCCCCCCTTGCGGGTCGGGCGTCGCGGCGCGAATGCCGGCGCGTTCGAGCGCAAGGTGATTGGCCCAGGCCGCATGCCCGGACTTCGCCGTCAGATAGACCGGATGGAGCGGCGCGGCCTGGTCCAGCTCGGCCGCGGTGCCGAACCTTCCCTCCCAATCATTCTGATTCCATCCGTGGCCCGTGATCCAGATGCCGGGCGGGGTCTCGCGGGCTCGAGCGGCGACTCGCCGCAAGCATTCCTCCAGCGTGGGGGCCTCGGCCTCGACCCCCGCCCAGGAGCGGGCCAGCCATTCCAGGTGAAGATGCGCGTCCACCAGGCCGGGGATCACGGTCCGCCCTTCCAGGTCAATCCTTTCTGTCGCCGGGCCTGCCCGGTTGGCTACTTCGCCGTCGGCCCCCATCGCCACAACGCGCTCGCCCAGTATCGCCAGGGCGGAAACGAGCGGCTGGCGGGGGTCCAGAGTATGAATCTTGCCGTGGAGTAGGAGGATCGAGGCCGGCACGGCGGACCGCTCAGGAGGAACTGGCGGGGAGTGGGAGGTTCTGGGGGCCCATCACTCTTTGCCGAGGAGGCGGCGGGTCAGCCCGTCCAATTCCTCATCGGAGTAGTAATGCAGGACCAGGGTCCCTCCTCTCTTGCTGTGCCGGAGGGTGACTCTCGTCCCCAGCGTCTCCTGCAGGCGCTTCACCAGAGCCCGCAGGTCCGGGGCCAGCCGCTTGGGAGGCGGTCGAACGGCTCGCATGCCGAGCAGCCTGCGCACCAGCTCCTCGGTCTGGCGGACATTGAGCCCCTTGCGGATCACGCTGTCGGCCGCGGCTGCCTGCGCGTGAGCGGAGGCCAGGGAGAGCAGAGCCCGACCGTGGCCTTCGCTGAGCAACCCATCGCTCAGCGCCTGGCGCACCGAAGCCGGAAGCTTGAGGAGCCGCAGCGTGTTGGTCACCGAGACGCGACTCTTGCTCACCCGTGAGGCAATCTCCTCATGGGAAAGACCGAACTCCTCGCTCAGCTGACGATAGGCCTCCGCCATTTCCAGCGGAGCCAAGTCCTCCCGTTGGGCGTTCTCGATCAGGGCCAGCTCCAGATGCTCTCGGTCCGACACCTCGCGGACGACTACCGGGACCGTGACCAGCCCGGCTCGGCGGGCGGCCTCCAGGCGCCGCTCCCCGGCCACCAGGGTGTACTCCCCAGGCAGCGGCCCGGGCGAGACGACGAGCGGCTGCAACACGCCATGCAGCCGGACGGAGGCGGTCAGTTCCTCCAGCTCCGCTGATTTCATCGCCGTGCGCGGCTGGCGAGGATTCCGATGCACGTTCGAGGGGCGGACCTGGAGAATCCCCTCCCCGGCCTGCTCTGCAGGCAGCAAGGCTTCCAAACCCCGGCCCAGGCCAAGTTTCTTGGGCGGCACTCTCTCAAGTCCTCTCGATAGCGGCGGACAGGGTGTCGGCCGTTGCCGCGGGCACAGGCAGGCCGTCCCCGCGCAGCACCTCCTCGGCCAGTCCGCGATAAGCCACGCCCCCGGAGGAGGAAGGGGCATAGGCGGAGATCGGCAACCCGTGAGAGGGCGCCTCCGCCAGGCGCACGCTGCGAGGGATAATGGTCTCGAACACGCGGTCGGGGAAGTACTTGCGCACCTCAGCCACAACCTGATTGGCAAGGTTCGCCCGACCGTCGAACATGGTCATCACCACTCCGCGTACGACGAGTTCCGGATGATAGGCGCTCCGCACGCGGGCAATGGTCTGGGTCAGCTGGCTCAGCCCCTCCAGGGCGAGATACTCGCATTGAACCGGGATGATCACTCCGGAGCTTGCGGCGACCAGGCAGTTCAAGGTCAGCAGGCCGAGGGAGGGAGGCGAGTCGACCAGAACATAATCGAAGGAGGGTGCCAGCTCGGCCAGGGCCCCCTTGAGGCGGGACTCGCGCCCGATTTCCGCCACCAGCTCGACCTCCGCCCCCACCAGCTCGGGGGAAGAAGGCAACAGGGTGAGCTTGAGCTTTTCGTTCTGGAGCATGGCGGCCGCCGGAGGGATCTGGCCGATGAGGACCTCGTACGACCCCCGTTCCACCAGGCGCTTGTCTACCCCCAAGCAGGAAGTCGCATTGGCCTGAGGATCCAGGTCCACGATCAGGACCCTTTGTCCACGAAGGGCGAAGCAGGCCCCCAGGTTGATGGCCGTGGTGGTTTTTCCCACACCGCCTTTTTGGTTGACAAAGGCATAGATGCGTGTCATCGCGCTGCCACCACCCTCTTGCTGGCGGCCACCTCCTGGGGAGTCGGCACCCCGCGCAAGCCAGGACGCCCCACCGAAGCGGCGGCGACCTGGTTGGCCAGGCGGCCCGCGTCCCACGGATCGCGGGTCTCCAGCAGGCGAATGAAGAAGGCCGCGGCGAAAATGTCACCGGCCCCGGTCGAATCGATCTCCTCCACGGCGGGGGCCGCCAGGTGACGGATGTGTCCGTTCCAGTACACGCGGCATCCCGCCCTGCCTTCGGTCACCGCGGTAATGGCACAAAGCTCTACCAGATGCGCGATCCATCCTTCGTCCCCGCCCGTGTCCTCGAGCGAAAAGACCTGGGCCGAGGCCTTGCCCGCGGCGGTCTCTGCCTGGGGGGTCCGCTGGGGCGAGACCTGGCCGCCCGCGTCCCAGGTCCTCATCCAGCCCTGCGGCGTGACGCCGCGAAAAGAATCAGGGAACAGGTCGAGCAGACTCGGATCCACCTCGCCCGCGACGGGCGCGAGGTGTACCAGCCGCGGCCGCCGCCAGGTCGCGGGGATCGCCGCTTCCGGGAGGCGGGCCGCCACGGATTCCACCCGCTGGCGGCGGACTCCGCCTTGGTAAAGGTTCTCAAACACGGTGGTGCGCTCCGAGGCGAGGCGCACGGCCTGGATACCCCGCAGCTCCGCCAGCTCCTCGTCGCAGGAACAGGCCGTCACCGCCGCGGTGCGAAACCCAAAGGCCGCCGCCGTGAGGCCGGAGTAGGCAACCGTTCCTCCCAGGCGCATGCCCTGCGCGAGGCGATCCCGGGTCAGGTGGCCGATGACCAGATAGTCAATCGGGGCAACAACCCGCAGGTCCTGCACGCGAAGATTATACTCGAGCCCCTCGCGTCGCGGTCGGTATAATCAGGAGGAATCCGAATGCCGGAACTCCCTGAAGTCGAAACCATTGCTCGCTCGCTGCGTGAGCCCCGTCCGGATCAGCCCGGGATCCTCGGACGGACGATTCAATCGGTGACCCTGCGCTGGCCGCGCCACGTCGCTGTGCCCTCGCCCCAGGCCTTTGCCCAGGAGGTGCGCGGCCTGCGGATCGAGGCCGTTGGCCGACGCGGCAAGTTTCTCGTCCTGCGGCTGGAGGGGCTGTGGCTCCTGCTGCACCTGCGCATGAGCGGCGACCTGCGCCTGCTCGCCTCGGAAGCCCCCCTGGCCAAGCACGACCTCACCGTCTTCCACCTTTCGGGAGGCGTGGATCTGCGCTTTCACGATACCCGCCGCTTCGGCCGGGTTTGGCTGGTGAAGGATCCGCACGAAATCCTAGCCAGGCTGGGCCCCGAGCCGCTGGAGAAGGGTTTCAGCGCCGAGGCCTTGGCCCGGCGGCTGCGTGAACGTCACCGCCTTCTCAAGCCTTTGATGCTTGATCAGACCTTTCTGGCCGGCCTCGGCAACATCTATGCGGATGAAGCCCTGCATCGGGCCAAGCTGCATCCTCTGCGGCGGAGCGACTCGCTGCACCCCGAGGAAGTTCATCGCCTCTGGCGCGGGATCCGGGCGGCCCTGCGCGCCGGCCTGCGCCACAACGGGGCGAGCATCGATTGGGTCTATCGCGGCGGCGATTTCCAGAACCACTTCCGGGTCTATGGGCGCGCCGGGCAGCCCTGCCCGGCCTGCGGCACTTCGATCCGGCGGATCCAGGTGGGCCAGCGCTCCACTCACTATTGCCCGCACTGCCAGCCCTGGCGGGGCCGCCTCTCATCTTCGGAGCGGCACGTCCTCCGCCCGTGACCCAAAGGTGAACTTTCGGTGACAAGCCGCAGGCTGGGTATTGAAATCCTCGGCCGGGGGTGGTAAGAATGAGGCAGGGCTAGGTAGGCATCCCATGCTCAAATCACAGCGCGCGCGCACGCGAGGGCAGTCTCTCGTCGAGACGGCGTTTCTGCTCCCGATCCTGCTGATCCTGCTCTCGGGCCTGATCGAGTTCGGCTTCATGCTCAACCAGTACATGACCGTGCTGGATGCAGAACGCAACGCGGCTCGTTTCGCGGTGGATGGTTCCTACGACCACACCGATGCGGATCCGAACTGCAGCACGACCCGCGACTTCTATCGCCAGACGGCTTGCCTGGTCCTGCAGGAACTCAATCAGGAGCAGCCGAACATCACCCTGAACACGACGACGGACGACGTTGTGATTTCGGCGTTTGCCGCCACCTCCGGGGGCACGGTCTCCGCTCGCTTTCCTTCCGCCAACGGATGGTCCTACTACGGCAACCACAACTCCACCATCAGCGACGCCGCCCTGGAGAGCAAGTTGGATCCCTCGGCCAACAATGACGGTTACGTGCTGGTTGAGGTCTTCTATACCTACCACCAGATCTTGAGGCTTCCATGGATCACCCCCTTTGTCCCCGACCCGGTGCTTCTGCACATCTACACGGTGATGCCCCTCGCCTCGGTCCAGCCGACCCCGACCCCATGAGGACCGAACCCGGGAAGACGTCCCGTTCTGCTCAGAGGGGGCAGGCGCTGGTCCTGATCGCCCTGAGCTTCATCGGCCTTCTGGCGATTGTCGGTCTGGCGGTGGACGGCGGTCAGCTATTTATCGGGGTGGACAATCTGCGGCGCGCCACGGATTCGGCCGCCCTCGATGCCGCCAATCAGATCCGCAACACCCCGGGCGTTACGATCCCGCAACTTACCGACTCCGCAACGCAGGCGATCAGCCTGAACGGGATCAACCCGACCGGCGTCACCGTCCAGACCTGTGCGACCAACCCGGGTGACCCCGACCTGTGCAGGGTCTTCACGGGAACGACGATCCTGCGCCAGTTGGTGCGGGTCACGGCCCAGTCCACGGTGCAGATGTCCTTCCTGACCATCATCGGGATCCCCAGCATCACCGTCTCCGCGAACTCCGTCGGCGAGGCCGCCTCCCTGGACGTGGTTCTGGCCATCGATATTTCCGAGTCCATGACCAACGACGCTCCCAACGGCGACCCCAACCGGGACCCGTGGTATTGCAACCCGACGAACTCGTGCCAGCCGTTTGCGAAGGTGAAGGCGGCCGCGAAGAGTTTCGCCGACCAAATCCTGCTGAGCCCATCCAATCGTGTGGCCGTGGTCTACTTCGCACACGGATGGACGGAGAGCAGCGGATTCAAGGGTACCGACTTGCAAACCGTAGGCTGGACCACTGATCCATCAACCGCCGATTCAAGCATCGACGGCCTGAGCGTATATGATCCGCCCTGCTGCTTGAGCCTCGGGGCCCCACCCGACCCATCCGAGGGCCCGTGCCGACCCTACACTGGCGCTTGTCCTCCGCCTGTCGGCAAAGAGGCCGATGGAACAACCAACTGTCCCATATCGGATCCGTTGTTTTGCGGGTATCCGTTGGGCACCTATAAAAACAGTTTCGAGTGCCCCGTGTTCCGCGTGACCGGCGATGTTTCCTCTTGCACGACGACCAACACCGGAGGCGCTTTGCGCCTGGCGGGCGACACGTTCAACCTGCAACCCCGCAAGGACGCCGTATGGGTCGTCGTCTTGCTCACTGATGGGGCAGCCGACGCCTCCGACCACCAACCAAGCTTTCCCTACGGGTACTGTCCCAGCACAGACTGGTTGCCGCCCTTCTGCCATGACAATGACGTGACCACCCGCCACCTGACCACCGACGCGCACTACGATGCGGAGGACTATGCCCATGATATGGCGGATTACGTGGCCTGCGCTCCGGTCAATCCCGTCCCAAGCTGCAGCCAGCCGGGACAGGGAGCCATCATTTTCACCATCGGTCTGGGGAACAAGGTCCTCACTCCCACCGATTCGAATGGGCGCCCTTTTGGCGGGTCCCTCCTGCGCTATGTTGCCGATGTGGGGTACGAGGGGATCCCCAACGACCCCGACGATCCGTGTGTGGGCGTGAGCAACTTCACCACCAGCTGCGGGAACTACTTCTACGCGCCCACCGGTTCCGAGCTCCAAGCCATTTTCAACGTGATCGCCGGACGCATCTTCACCCGCCTGACCCACTAGTACCGGGTGCCCCCTTTCGTCCGCCTGCCCAGGGCCAGGAGAAATCGGGCCCGGGGAAAGCGACCTCGCGGGTGGGCCGGCGGCCCTTGCCCGACCGTCGACCTGCAATCCCTTGTTGCGTAATGGTCTTCAACCCAGAGGCAAAGACGTTTCGAGGGGTGAAACCGGGGCAGGGACCGCCGGTGGGAATTGGTTGGCATGCAGGTCAACCGGTTTGATCCCGCCGATCTCACTCCCGCCTGTGGCCTCATGGGCCCACACAGCCCTAGATTTGGACGGTTCCTCCCGGTCGATTCGTCCGAGCCGAAATACACTAATGGTTTGCGTTTGATCCCGATTCTCTGCAAGAAATGGTGGGGAATTCCAGAAAGACCTTGGTTCCCCAAAAGTGAATGGATAGTGAAAACCGGGTTACAGTGTCCCCTGGGTTGCTTGGGCCCTCGTGTCTTCTGCCATTACACTGTATGTCAGTGGGGTAGGGGATGTCCTTCCTCTTCCGACATGGACGCGTGTCCCAACTCGTGAATTCGCCTCGCGCCTCCCGGCGCGCGCAGGGGCTGGTCGAGTTCGCCTTGATCCTGCCCGCGCTGCTGGTGACCCTGTTCCTGCTGATTGAAGCGGCCCGCGTTTTCCAGGCCTGGCTCACGGTTGAAAATGCAAGCCGCATGGGAATGCGCTACGCCATGACCGGTGAGTACAACCCGGTCTATTGCCCCGACTACGTCCCCACCGCGCCCGCCAACGCATGCGGCGGTGGAACCAACACCGCTATGATCGACCAGGCGAGGCTGCAATCGATCTACGATGTGACCAACGGTGTTGCGACCGGGATCCTGCGCGACCCCACCGCCCTGTGGGGCCAGCCCGGCTACTTCCACGTCACGGTGTGCAGTTCAGATCCGGGCTTTGTATTTAATCCAATGCAGCGCCCCGGCGGCGGTCCCGGCCATGACAGCCAGTGCACCCCTAACGACGATGCCGGCGACCCCGACCAAGGGATTACGCGGGTCATCGTGGCGGTGACCTTCCAGCATCCGGTCCTGATGCCGATCCTCAGCAGCATCGCCCCCTCGCTCACGCTCTACGCCGACCGAACCGGGATTCTCGAGCGCTTCCGCACGGCCCGCGTCCTGGGGCTGCCGCCCGTGATCTCCGTGCCGACCGACACGCCGGCCCCCACCCCAATTCCCAGCGACACACCAACACCGACGGAGTCGCCCACCGCGACCGCGACGCCCACGCCGACTTCAACCCCAACCCGGACCAACACCCCGACGCCGAGCGACACGCCTACGCCCTCGGACACCCCGACCACCACGCCGACGGCCACCGCCACCCTGCCGCCGATCTACATCGACATTGTGGTCCCGGCCGTGGACGGCACGGTGATCAATGATGTCGACCAGACGGAATTCGAGGCCGTGGCCTGGGATCCGACCGTGGGGACCACCAACGGCGACGGGATCGCCGAGGTCGACTTCTGGGTGTATTACCCGGATTTCAGTTTGCTCAGATTCCAGAGCCAATTCAGTGTGCGCTACTGCGCCTTCAATGGAACCGTGACCTGCAACCGCATGCCCGGCGGGCAGTTCGACGCTCTGTACAACGGAACCTACTACATCTTCGCCCGGGCCCGGGCGACCTCGGGGCGCTTGTCGGCCATGGTCCTGCGCACCTTTGTGATCTTCAACACGCCGACCGAGACGAACACCCCCACGCCCACACCGACCCCGTCGGTTACGCCCATTGTGATTCCGTCGGCCACCCTGGTGCCGAGCAACACGCCCACCCCGAGCAACACGCCGACCATGACCAACACGCCCACGCCCTCGAACACCCCGACCATGACCTGGACGCCGTCCATGACCCCGACGCCGAGCGATACGCCGACGCCCTCGAACACGCCGACGCCCTCGAACACCCCGACGCCGAGCCGCACTCCCACGGCGACGCCTCCGGCGACCTGGACGCCTTCTCCGACCCCCTCGCCGCTCCCGACCTCCACTCCCACGTACTATTTCGATTAGTAGAGAGACGAGCGCACGTCTCGACTGGCTCGCGACCCGCTTTCGACCCGCTGGTCTCTGTGGAAAGTGCCCCTGGACCAATGCGCCCCAGCCCGCCGTCCCCCTCAACCTCCGCGGGGCCGGCTTCCGGCGCCGGCATCCTGTTTTGTCACCGGCCCTTCACTTTGCGGTCACACGACCTGCGGCCCCAGCCCGTGCGCGACGCCAATGATTCAGCAAGAGAACTGCAACCTGACCCCAGTGCCCCTTCCCATAGAATGTAGGCGAGAGACCCTTGAGTTCCCGGAGCGCCAAATCGGCGCCCTGGCGGCTCGAGGTGAACTGCCATCGGCGCACCGGGGGCCGAAGGCCAAGCCGAAATGGGCAAAACACACGAGGCATCCCCAATCCAACCGCAGACCGGGGCGCACCCAAGGAGCAGGGAGCGTGCGCCTGGCGATCGCCAGCGCGGTCCAGGCCGAGGCCAGGGCCTGGTGGAATTCGCTTTGGTCCTGCCCGGCTTGCTGATGCTGCTCTTCGTGCTGATCGAGGCGGCGCGTGCCTTCGAGGCCTGGCTGGTGGTCGACAACTCCTCGCGCATGGCCTTGCGTTACGCCCTCACCGGAGAGTACGACCCCACCCATTGCCCGGACTACGGCATGGGCCCGCCCTGCGGCGGCGGAACCGACAACAATATGATCGACCAGGCCCGGCTCCTGACCATCGATGACGTCGCAAGAAACACAGCGGCCGGGATCCTGCGCAACTCAACCGCCCTTTGGGCACAGCCGGGCTATTTCCACACGACCGTGTGCAGTTCAAATACAGGGAACGTCTTCTTCGAGTTGCTCCGCCCCGTCGGCGCCTCTCCCGGCCACGACAGCCTCTGCCAGCCCTTCGATGACGCCGGCAACCCCGAACTGGGGACGACCCGGGTGATTGTCGCCGTGACCTTCAACGAGCCGGTCATCATGCCGATTCTGGGCAGCATCGCTCCATTTCTCACCCTGCACTCGGAGCGCACCGGGATCCTCGAGCGGTTCCGCACGGCCCGCGTGCTCGGCCTGCCCCCTGCCATCCCAGTCCCGACCGACACCCCGACCAACACACCGACACCCAGCAACACGCCCACGCCCTCGAACACGCCCACGGCCAGCGACACCCCGACGCCCACGGACACGGCGACCCCGACGCCGACACCGACCTTTACCGATACGCCGACCGCCACGGACACCGCGACGGCGACCAGCACCCCTACCAACACGCCCACCGCGACCAAGACGGCGACCCCGACCAATACGCCGACCGCAACGTGGACCTCGACGGCGACCAACACCGCGACCAAGACGAATACTCCCACGAACACGCCGACCAAGACCAACACGCCGACCAAGACCAACACGCCGACGAT
>Ga0187886_1002677_pt1 | contig 14003 bp, 17 predicted proteins | sample June2016WEW_20_1_FD_133001 | JGI IMG/M metagenome (GOLD analysis project Ga0187886, IMG submission 133001) | Peatland microbial communities from SPRUCE experiment site at the Marcell Experimental Forest, Minnesota, USA - June2016WEW_20_150 | ecosystem: Environmental > Terrestrial > Soil >... | reverse complement strand
ATCTGCCGGAAGATGAGCTTACAAGCTCGGAGGAACTCGAAAAGGTTGTCTTAATGCTCGATAAAATCGACGCCAGACAAGCCGAAGTGCTCAAACTCCGCTTCGGCATAAACGGCAAAGAACCGTTGACTTTAAAGCAGATAGGTGTTAAACTCGGCCTTACTCGTGAGAGGGTAAGGCAGATTCAGCAGGAAGCTCTCAAAGCCCTCAACGAAATGATGAATTGCGGTTAAACGATATTTCTTGAGGCGCAAAGTGAATCTTGAAAAACATATTAGGTCTATCCCTGATTGGCCCAAAAAGGGTATTCTCTTTTACGATATCACCACGCTTTTAGCCGACAAAGACGCTTTTGCAGCAGCCGTCAAAGCCATATCAGACAAATACAGAAACAAAAAAATAGATTATATTGCTGCCGTTGAGGCAAGAGGATTTATCTTCGGCGCAGCTGTCGCGGCAAATCTCGGAGCAGGCTTTGTGCCTATCCGCAAAAAAGGAAAACTGCCCTACGAAACAGAATCGGTAACTTACGACCTCGAATACGGCACCGATACACTGTGTGTCCACATCGATGCGGTAAAAAAAGGCTCAAAAGTTCTGATGGTAGATGACTTGCTCGCGACCGGCGGAACTATGGCCGCCGCCTGCAAACTCATTGAAACAATCGGCGGAAAAATCGAAGGCGTCGCCTTTCTTATCGAATTGAAAGATTTGAACGGCAGAGAAAAAATAAAAAATTATAATGTTTCAGCATTAATTCAGTATTAACATTACAGCCCAAGGCTTTCATGCAGAAAATTAAGGTAGAAATCCCGGCTTGTCCTAAAAGTAGCTACACGATAGCTATCGGTGCTGAATTTCTATCTACTGTGCTTTCGCAAATTAAAAAACTTCTGCCGGGAAAAGAGCTGTTTTTAATCACAGATGCGAACATCGCGAAGACAAAACATCTTAAAAATTTAGTTGGACTTCGGCGAGCTCAGTCGAGCCGCAAAGAAAATATTCCCCGTTTTATAATTTCTCCCGCCGGTGAAAAGTCGAAAAATATAAACACCGTCACGAAAATTATTGAACAGATGGAGAAAAAATCGCTCGGCAGAGATTGTGCTGTAATTGCGCTTGGCGGCGGAACGGTTGGCGATATCGCAGGCTTAGTCGCTGCTATCTATAAACGGGGCGTGCCGGTAATTCAGATACCGACAACCACAGTCGCACAGGCGGATTCCGCTATCGGCGGGAAAACAGGCGTCGATTCTTCAATCAGTAAAAACGCATTTGGAATTTTTAAAAGTCCCGCTGCTGTATATATTGATGTAAGCACATTAAAAACTCTCGATGAAAAACAATTTAACTCAGGGCTTGTAGAGTCGATAAAACACGCGCTGATTGCAGATGCGAATTATTTAACTTATCTGCAAAAAAATCTGAAAGATATTCTTGCGCGAAAGCAAAAGCCGCTGGAATATATCGCCGTAAAAAATTGTAAGATAAAAGCGGCAGTTGTCAGAAGCGACCCTTATGAAAAAAATAAAAGGCGGATATTAAATTACGGCCATACAATCGGTCACGCTGTCGAATCGGCGAGCAATTATAAACTTCTGCACGGCCAGGCCGTCGCGATTGGAATTATCGCGGCAAATATCATCGAACAAAAGCTGTGGCTGAGCGGAAAAGAAAGGCTCGAAGTCCTGAAAAAACTTTTCGACAGATTAAAAATCAGTTTAAAAATACCAAAAAATGTCACCAAGCAGCAAATTCTTGATATAATGAGCAGAGATAAAAAAGCCGTGCAAAAATGGCCTCGCTTTGTCCTGCTCGAAAAAACAGGAAAAGTTTTGTGCAAAAACGGCCAATTCGCCCATCAGGTAGAACGTAAAATTGTTGAAGAAGCAATTGATATTTTGTTAAAAAAATAGTCCGAAAGCCCCCAACTTTATGTTGGGGGTCATTAGAAAGGGAAACAATGTTCAGAGAAAAGATCAAGGTTCTTGATTGCACCATTAGGGACGGTGGTTTGATTAACAATCATTATTTCACGGATGAGTTCGTCCGCGCAGCATATAAGGCGATTTCAGAAGCGGGTATCGATTATATGGAGATGGGTTATCGTTCCAGCAAAGTTCTTTCGCCGGAAACCAATTATGGCCCGTGGAAATACTGCGACGACGATAAGATCAGCAGGATTATCGACGGCATAGAATCGAATACGAAGATTTCCGTTATGGTCGATGCCCACCGCGTTAAGGAACAGCAGTTCAAGCCCGTTGACCAGAGTCCCGTCGATATGATTCGCGTTGCGACTTATGTCAAGGACATCGACAAAGCCATTGCGATGATTAATATCGCTCACGATTTAGGCTACGAAACCACCGTCAATATAATGGCGGCGTCCATCGAAATTGAAAAGGACCTTATCGAAGCGCTCGACCAGCTTGCACAAACGCCTGTGCAGGTAGTCTATGTTGTGGACAGCTACGGATATTTTTACTGCGAACAAATCGAATATATGGTCAAGCTCTACCGTCAGCATCTGCCGGCAAGTAAGGAAATCGGTATTCATTGTCATAACAATCAGCAGCTTGCCTTCGCGAACACAATCGAAGCGATAATCCATAATGCCAATTTTGTTGATGCTTCACTTTATGGTATCGGAAGAGGCGCAGGTAATTGTGCCCTCGAGCTGATTATGGGGTTCCTGAAAAATCCAAAGTTCAGCCTTACTCCGATTTTGAAAGTCATAGAAGACTATATGATTCCGATGCGCAAGGAACTTGAATGGGGTTATTTAATTCCGTTTATGATTACCGGCATCCTGAACAGGCATCCCGAATCGGCCATCAGCTACCGCAAAACCAAAGAAAAGGACAAATACGCAGAGTTCTATGAAAAAATCAGGGATTCGCTCGATAACCTGTAAAAAACAATCAGCGCATCAAAAAAGGGTTGGCTTCTTCTTCCGACCCTTTTTCGTTTCACCGGTTGTAAAACTTCTAATCTTCTTCCTATTTTTTACGTAAAAGAGCTAATGCTCCAATACAAAGTAATGTTATTGTTGCCGGCTCCGGTATTGCAGTCTGACTTACGGTAAGGGTGAATGGCCCTGTAGATGTAACTTGAATCTTGAACTTCATTTCAACCGAATCGCCCGGATGAACTACTAACGGCGAAAGGAATGTCAAGTCAGTTGGCGTTTGGGTTGTGCTGCCGAAAAAGTTACTCAAGGGTGTGTATGTGTAATTAAAATTTGCTGAGCCGCTAAGAATTTGAATGTCAAAAGATGTCCAATCAACGAGTGTGTCGTTGTCGATAACTTCGTCCATTAAAAACATTGGGTCTTGATCGGTTTGACCAGTCATAGTAATCATACCATCAGTCCCTATGGCGTGAAGAGTTTCCGCTAAATTCAGACAAGACTCAGTACAATTAAAACTCCACACATGCTTTACCTGAGGAACGGGGTCATCTGCGAAACCGCACCAGAAAGTACCCTCTACAAAACCGGCAAATGCAAAGTTGCTCATTAGCAACACGAGAATTGCGACTACAATCTTCTTCTTCATACTTCTTGCCTCCAAATTTAAACAGATGTTTCAATTCAAAACATCTCCGCCTATCCCAAGCAACAAACTATATTATACCACAATTTCATCTTTAGTCAAGAAAAATCTCTTTACGACCGATAAAATGTTGTTTATTGAGTGTTGCGAATCTTATATATCTACAATATCCAGCCAGATTACTCCTTAAAAAGTAACACAAGTTCAATTTAACCAGTGATTTAAGCGAAATAACTTGCAAAAATAGGCTCTTTTCTATAGAATCAGCCCCCTTATGTTTGATGCATTGACAGAAAAATTTAATAATGTTTTTAGAGTGTTGACTAATCGCGGTCGAATTACCGAAGCGAATGTCTCAGACGCTATGAATGATGTCCGTAAAGCATTGCTCGAAGCGGATGTCAATTACCACGTCGCCAAGCAGTTCTGCAAAGATGTCAGGCAAGCCGCTATCGGCGCTGAAGTTATAAAATCCCTGCATCCCGGCCAGGTAATGATAAAAATCGTCAATGACGAACTGACCAAGCTGATGGGGCCGGAAGATTCGAAGATTTATTTCGTTTCGCCGGGTCCTACCGTTGTTCTTCTTGCCGGCCTGCAGGGCAGCGGTAAAACCACAACTGCCGGCAAACTCGGCAAATATATCGTCTCAAAAGGCAAAAAAACCCTCCTCGTGGCCGACGACCTTCAAAGACCTGCGGCTATCGATCAGCTTGTAACTCTCGGCCAGCAGCTTAATATTGATGTATATAGCGAACAGGGGGTCAAAGATCCTGTCAAAGTCGCTAAAAATGCCTTAAAGCACGCTAAAGACAATAGTTACGAAGTTGTTATTCTCGATACCGCAGGCAGATTGCACGTCGATGAAGAAATGATGGCCGAGGTTGCCAATGTCGCCAAAGCGACCAGTCCGCATCAAATCTACCTTGTCTGCGATTCGATGACCGGCCAGGATGCCGTCAACAGCGCAAAGGAATTCAACGAAAGACTCGAACTTGACGGCGTAATACTTACAAAACTTGATGGCGACGCCAGGGGCGGTGCGGCCCTGAGCATAAAAGCCGTTACCGGAAAACCAATAAAATTTATTGGGGTAGGCGAAAAATTAGACAAACTCGAAGAATTTCACCCCGACCGGATGGCAAGCAGAATCCTCGGAATGGGCGATGTTGTCAGCCTTGTCGAGAAGGCTCAGGAGCAGTTCGATGCCGTAGAAGCCGCGAAAATGCAGCAAAAAATGGCAAAAGGCACCTTTGGCTTCGATGATTTTCTAAAGCAGATGCAAACTGTCCGGAAAATGGGCGGCCTTGCCGATATGCTCAAAATGCTGCCGGGAATGGGCAGTAAAATGGCAGGTATGGACATCGATGACAACGAAATGGTAAAAATTGAGGCAATAATTCACTCAATGACACTTGAGGAAAGAAAAAATCCGGATATAATCAACCCCTCGCGCAGGAGGCGCATCGCCGCAGGTTCCGGCACAGACCAATACGATGTATCAGGTTTGATAAAGACTTTTGAACGCAGCCGTGATATGCTTAAGGCCCTTTCGGGCGGAGCTATGGGCGGCTTGAAGTCGCTAATGAACGGGGGCGGGATGGATGCCATCGGCTCGATGATGAGTCAGGGACGAAAAATTAAACAGCGTTCGAGACGCAAACAGAAAATCGTAAGAAAAGGTAAAATAAGATACCGGTAGAAAAAAGATTATCTCTGACGGAATTTCTCGAAAAAGTCGCTCAAAAAACCGATGACAGTTTCGGCAAACAGTTCAGGGGTTTTTTTGCGGATAACAAAGGCTCAGCCGAGCTTGCTATGCTGGCAAGCCCGTCGAAGAATGAAGTTGAGCAGTTAAAAAAAACCGTCGCGATAATGACGGCCGATGAAATAAAAAACGCCGGCTCGCTTACAGATGAGCAGGTGAACAAAATCGCCCGCGACGCGGGAATTGATTCGGCTCTGCTGGCGATTTTTATTAACGGTTACGCTTTAAATTGTAAACCCCGTTAGAAAAAATTCTAACGAGGGTTTTAAAGCCGTGAAAACTGTCGGTTAAATCCGGCGGTTTTTCTAACGGGGTAAACGTGTTTCCTGAAGACACAGTGTCTGAAGGAAAATTGATTATATACAGAAAGGAAAAGTTATGGCATTGAAATTGAGACTTATGAGAATGGGGCGAAGGCACAAGCCTTACTACCGCCTCAACGCGATTGATTCTCGCACGCCTCGTGACGGCAGAATCGTCGAAAAGCTGGGTCATTATGACCCCATCGAAAAAGAACAGTCTAAACAACTGGTTCTTAACAAAGAGAGAATTGAATACTGGCTGGGCGTCGGCGCTGTGCCGAGCGATACTGTTGCCGAACTGATTTCAAGAATCGGAATAGTCAGCAAGCATTATCAGGAAAGACTGGCTCACAAGAAAAAAGCACGAGAAATAGCCAAGAAGAAAGGCTTGCTTTACGATAATACACAAAGAATAGAGGCAAAGAAAGCCTCTGAAAAAACCGAAGCCGAAACAAAAGCCAAAGCCGATGCAGATGCAAAGGTAAAAGCAGAAGCTGATGCCAAAGCCAAAGCCGATGCCGAAACAAAGGCCAAGGCCGATGCCGGCGAGAAAAAAGAATAATTGAAATAAGAAGTGATGAGAATAGATGTTCTTACGCTTTTTCCGGATATGTTTGCCTCGCCGCTGAGTCTTTCAATAGTAAAGCGTGCTCAGCAGCGCGGATTGGTTCAGATAGCTCTTTCAAATATCAGAGATTTTGCCGCGAACAGTTATAAAAAGGTCGATGATACGCCTTACGGCGGCGGGCCGGGAATGGTAATGATGTGCCGGCCTGTGCTCGAATGTCTCGAAAATGTAAAAAAGCAGGACCCGCAAAACGGGCGAGTTATCCTGCTTACGCCGCAGGGCAAAAAATTCGACCAGAAGCTCGCCAAAGAATTGGCGGCAGAGCAGCGAATTATTCTCATCGCCGGCCATTACGAAGGCTTTGACGAGAGAATAAGAATCGCCGCAAACGCAGAAGAGATTTCAATCGGCGATTATGTCCTCAGCGGCGGAGAATTGGCTGCGATGGTTGTAATCGACGCGGTTGTGAGACTTCTGCCAGGTTCTTTAGGCGACGAAGACTCAGCGGCAAACGACTCTTTCAGTGACGGACTTCTTGAATATCCGCAATATACCAGACCTGAAGAGTTTAATGGTTTTAAAGTGCCCGATGTGCTGCTTAGCGGCAATCACGCACAAATTGATAAATGGCGAAAACAGCAGGCTTTGGAAAAAACAAAAAAACAAAGGCCCGACCTGCTGGACGATAATAAAAAATCAGAAAATAAAATATAAGGAGTATTAACAAGTGAGAAACGCATTACTTGATGCAGTAGAAAAGAAAAGTCTTAAAGAAAAACTTCCATATTTTGAAGTTGGCGATACAGTTGACGTCCATTGTAAAATCGTGGAAGGCGATAAGAGCCGTGTACAGATTTTCACCGGCGTTGTAATCGCCCGCAGCGGAGCCGGAATGAACGAGCATTTTATCGTTCGCCGAATCGTGGAGGATGAAGGCGTAGAAAGAACTTTCCCGATTAATTCGCCAAATGTTGTCGATGTCAAACCGATAAGAAGCGGAAAGTCCAGACGCGCTAAGTTGTATTACCTCAGGAAACGTACAGGTAAAGGCGTCAAACTTTCGCAGAAACGATCGGAACATACGGCCAGCGCATAGAAAATCGTGCTTTTCGGCAATAAAAGAGAAAAACTGTTGTCTGATAAACGCCTGCTCGGCGAGTGGGGGCAAAAACAGTGCGAAAAGTTTCTTAAACGGCAGGGTTATAAAACTCTGACGCAGAATTTTTCCTGCAGCTCCGGCGAGATAGACCTTATTATGACCGCCGGCGACGGGACAGTGGTCTTTGTCGAAGTAAAAGCCAGGGCAGATGAGAAATTCGCCGATGCCGAAGCTGCTATTACGTCCGCGAAAAAGCACCGAATGACAAAGACGGCAAATCTTTTCGTAAGAAAATACAAACTCGAAAATCACCCTCTGCGTTTCGACATCGTCATAGTATTACTCGATAAAAAAGGAAAAGCCGATATTAGGCATTATGAAAATGCCTTTTAATAAGCAATGGAACTAATCGATACACACGCTCATTTGACTTATAAGGGATTGATGGAATCCCTTGCCGAGGTCCTGCAAAGAAGCGCCCATGCCGGCATAACAAAATGTATAGCCATAGGAACCGACGCCGAGCATAACGAAAAAGTTATTTCGATAACCGAAAAACATCCGAATCTTTACGCCGTTTTGGGAATACATCCTCATCATGCCTCCGAGTACAAGGCTGCCGATTTGCAGCGGCTCAAAGAACTGACAAAACACGAAAAAGTTGTCGCCCTTGGCGAGACAGGCCTGGATTTTCATTATAATTTATCAAAACCCGATGCACAGAAAGACCTTTTTAAAACTTTTCTGGAAATCGCTGCCGAAAAAAAATTGCCGATCATTATCCATACCAGAGACGCTTTTGATGAGACGATGGAGATAATTGATAAATTCGCCGACAAGAACACAAAGATAGTTTTTCACTGCTGGGGCGGAACGGTTGAGCAGACTCAAATTGTTCTCGAAAAGGGTTTTTACATCTCATTTACCGGCATTGTAACATTCAAAAACGCCGAGCAGGCAAGAGAGACGGCCAAAATTGTGCCGCCTGGAAGAATGATGATTGAAACAGACAGTCCCTTTATGTCTCCCGAGCCTATGCGGAAGCAGAAAATTAACGAACCTGCGCTGCTGGTTCACACCGCCGCCAAAATAGCGGAGCTAAAACAGATGCCTCTGGAGATATTTGCCCGCGAAGTGACAAAAACCACAAAACAATTCTTTAATCTGCCTTAAGTTACCCCACCAGTTTTTGAGGATTTGAAACAAGACTTGTTATTTCAGTAAGAAATCCGGCGGCATAATCTGGTGTTACGATTCTGTGGTCTGCTGTAAGGCCGAACTCAACAATTTTTCTTGAAGTTACAGCGCCCCCGCGGAATATCGGTTCCTCAATTATTTTTCCCACTGCAACAATGCTGCACTGTCCCGGCGAAGGTATCGCAAGGAATGAATCGATGCCGAACATTCCCAGTGCCGACAATGTCGTGCACGCCCCTGTCAAATCGTCGAGGCTTAATTTATTATTTTTTGCCTTTTCGATAAGTTCGATAGTATTTTTCGCGATATCCGCAAGGCTTTTATTATTTGCGTTTTTCACTACCGGCACAACAAGGCCTTTCGGTGCGGCAACGGCAAGGCCGATATTGACAGTTTCAGCGATTTCAATATAGTCGTCTTTGAAACTTCCCGCCATCAGCGGAAATTTTTCGACAGCCCCAGCCATTGCGCGGATGAAAAAATCATTCATCGAAATTCTTGTTCCCAGCTGCTTACTCAGCGTTCGGCGTAAATCGGCAATTTGGCTTACATCTGCTTTTGCCGTCAGGTAAAAGCAAGGCTGTGTCTGTTTGGATTCGAGCATACGCTGGCTGATGAGTTTTTGTATCCTGGTCAGCGGTATTTGTGTTTTGTTTTGGTCGGACATTGGTCAGCCGTTATTGAGCAAGAATTATGGATTTCATTTCGCTTAGATGTGCGCCGCCTTCGGTAACAATTTTTAATGTGCCGTCAGGCCTGATAAAAAATGCCGTCGGAATGCTTCTGCTATTGCTGAAAGGTGCCGGCAGCCGGCCCTGATACGAAATAACTGTGTAAGTCATATTTTTTTTCCCAGCCATTGATTTGACGACGTTGGCAGGCTCATTTGAAATCGCCAGCATTGCCAGTTTGTCCTCGCTCATAATATCGCGAAGAGCGACAAGCTGAGGAACTTCCTCCATACAAGGCACGCACCACGTCGCCCACAAAACCACTACAACATTTTTGCCGCGATAAGCCGACAGGCGGTGTGTTTTACCGGTTATGTCTGTAACTTCGAAGTCTGGCATTTGTTTGCCGTAAAAATCCGTCAAAATGGGATTCCAGCTGTTTCTGTTCAAAATAATTTCTTCAAGAGATTTTGAAATAACAGGATTTTGGGCAGGAGGTTTTGGAACGGCAGCAGTTTCGTTGGAAGGTTTGGCAACAGCAGGAGTTTCGGCGGGGGTTTTGTTTTCTTTCGGAGTTGTTGAAGGCGGTGCAGGAGGAGATTTTTTTTCAGGGCTGGATTTTCTGCAGCCGTTTAGCCCGACAGAAGATGCCAGACAAAAAATCATTAGTAATAAAAATGTTTTCTTAATTATCATATTTTTCTCCGGCTTATTCTTTCACCTGATTTTTTTCAAAAAAGCCCCGTTTTTTATCAATGCCGGTCCAAACAAGACTGAATCGCTTGTCTTTTTTCAATTCTTCAAAATTCTTATCGCTTGCCGCAATCCAGCAGCCGGCAGGATAATTGGAATAAATTTTATCGATATCGGACAATACAGGAACATTTCTGTTTAGATAGTATATAAATGATGCATCGATTTTGCAATAACCAACTACCTCTTTAGCCTCCGCCGCGGAAGTCGCCTCCTGCGCAAAATCCCGGATTGTATAATTCCCATCATCTTCTCCTTTACCTAATATATTCGGCCGGACGAAAATAATTACACACAGCCCGGCCAGAACAAACAAATACGTAAGCAGAAAGTTTCTGGAAAAGTTTTTAGTGTATGCTCTATGGCCAAATATCATATCGTCAAGAATAATGCCCGTCAGCGCCGCCATCGCCGGCATAATCGGCAAAATATAATGCTGGCGCTTTCCGCCGCAGAGGGTCATTGCCGCGATGCCGACAACAAACCACAGGCACAGATAAAAAATCTCGTCATGCTTTTCCTCCCATATCCGGTAAAACGGCATAGCAATCGCAAGCGGAATAAAAGCGCAATACGGCACAAAAAAGGCAAACATCACCCAGAAATAAAAATAAAAAGGCTCCGACCCCGAACCGTATTCGCCCGCCGCTCTGCCGAGAAATTCATTTTTCCAAATTTCGACCGCCTGGGGATGTTTTATCAGGACCGTTATCGGCCACGGCAAAAAAATTACCAAAAATAAAATTACTCCCGCGACAGGCAGCAGTTTGGGCACAAGTTTCCATTTGCGGAAAATCGCGAAATAAAAAAACAGCGCCGGAAAAATCAAAAGCAGAGGCGCGGGTCCTTTTGCGAGCATACCGAGAGAAAAACTCAGCCAGAAAACAAGCATATAATAAATCTGTTTTTTTTTGTCTTTGGCTGTTATCGCCGAATAAAAGCTCAGCATCGCGATTGTTACAAAACACGTCAGCGTCATCTCAGGTCTGCCCGTATGACTGTATCTGAAAAAGCAAAGAGTAGTTGCCCACACGAGAGCCGAAAGCGCACCGATTCGAAATCCCAGCCAGTCAGAGACGAAATAAAAAATTGCGATTGCCGAAAGAACCGCCAGTACCGCGTTGGGCAGGCGAAGCGCAAAATCATTCACGCCGCCGGCAGCCTTTCCCGCCGCTGCAACGAGCCAGTAGGATAAAGGAGTTTTATTCAGCCTCGGCTCGCCGTTAAAAACAGGCAAAACCCAGTTGCCGCTGGCAAGCATATTCCTGGCAGTTACCCCGACATAAGCCTCATGATTGCCGATAGCCCTGCTCGTCAGGCCCCAAAACGCAGTCAGGCAGGAAACCAAAATAACTGCAAAAAAAACAATTCCTTTTGACTTTTTATTATTCATCCCGATTCATTATTTTGATTATCTGCTTCAGGTCGTTGGGGCATTCAATTGGCGGATTACTGTATTTGCCGCCTTTTTCTTTATGATAGTTAACGGTAACATTCGGGTCTTTGAGACAATGCCCCGTCAGCACGCACGCGACGCTCTCATTGGGTTTTATAGTTTTCTCCGCAAGCAAAACCTGCAATCCTGCAATCGTTGCCGCAGATGCTGGCTCGCACCCAAGTCCGTATTTTCCAATAAGCGCCTTTGCGTCAACTATCGCCTGGTCGCTTACCGCTCGCACAACTCCGTTGCAGACATCGATTGCCCGCAGACATTTTTTCAGATTCACCGGCCGGGATATTTCTATCGCCGATGCGCAGGTATGCGGCGAAAATTTCTTTGCAGTAAGTTCGTCGTAAAAATCGCCGATGATTTTATTATCGACTTTGCCGCCGTTCCATTTCAATTTTCTGTTGTTCACAAGCTCGGTAAGAGTATCCGCGCCGGTCGCGTTGATAATCGCAAGTCGCGGTATCTTATTTATCAGGCCGAGTTGTTTCAGTTCGTAAAACGCTTTTCCGAACGCGCTGGAATTTCCCAGATTTCCGCCCGGCACGACAATCCAGTCCGGCACATTCCATCCCAGCCCTTCGAGAATGCGATACATTATGGTTTTCTGCCCTTCGAGCCGGAACGGATTGAGCGAATTAAGAAGATATAATTTCAGTTCGGTACAAACAGCCTGAACCTGTTTCATACAATCGTCAAAATCGCCGAGTATTTGAATTGTCTTTGCGCCATAGTCCATCGCCTGGCTCAATTTCCCAAAAGCTATCCTGCCTGAACCGATGAAAACGGTGCATTTTATTCCGCAGTGATGTGCATACAGAGCGACCGCGGCGCTGGTATTGCCGGTGGAGGCGCACGCGCAGGATTTTGCTCCGACCATTTTCGCATGGCTGAATGCCGCCGTCATTCCGTTATCTTTAAACGAACCCGAAGGATTAAGCCCTTCGTATTGCAGGTGCAGGCAGCCTTTTTTCATCCCGATAAATTCACCGAGCATATCGTTTTGCTCAAGCAGCGTTTGACCTTCGCCGATTGTTATTTTGAATTTATCGTCGCAGAAATCCAGCAGTTCTCTAAACCGCCACACTCCGGAAAAATCGAGTTTATTGTTTCTTGTTGACCAGCGATTGGAAAAATCCGAAAGTTTCTTCAGCGTTTTGATTTGGTCCCAGTCGTATTGGATATCGAGCAAATCGCCGCATTTCGGGCATTTAAAGAATGATTCGCCGCAGCCGTATTCTGCTCCGCAGTCCGGGTTAATGCATTTCTGATAAGCTTTTTGATTTTTCGCCATTTTTTACTCCGATTTTAATGGTTTACACATTAACCCAAATCCCCCCAAAAATCAAATGTTTCATTTACTGTCCCTTTTCACACTTTTCACTCTTCACTTTTAACTTTTCACGGTATTTTACCGATATATATTATAGTATGAAAACAATAGGCGTTTAAGTGCATTGAAGGATAACAGATAAAACGAAAGGATTGGCTGTGGTTTTGAAAGTCGCAAAAGTAAAAGGCGAGAAAAACAAGGTTTCAAAGGTTGCACCTAAAAAAATGACTATTCGTCAGTTGCATGACAAGGCCAGGTATCTTGATATAGACCCGGCCAAGATGCAGAAAACGGAGCTTATTCATACGATTCAGAGAAGAGAGGGCTACTCGCCTTGCTTTGGAACGGCAAATGGTTTTTGTCCGTATGAGACTTGTTGTTTCCGGCCCGACTGCCTTACATTAAAAAAATAATGCCTGTCCCGCGGCACATTTTCGTCTGGTTTTGAATATTTAAATTTTGGTAATTCGGATTTGTTTAGGATTTAGAAATTAGGATTTCGGATTTTTCTTTCTGTCTTAGTGTCCATTGATTTTTTCAATAACCCCCGGCAATTCTGCTATACTGTTAATTTTTATGACGCCGTTGGGTACTTGCTGATTGGTATTGGCATAAGTCTTTTTTAGGACGGGTATCATACCTACTCCTAAAGAGCCTTGGACATCGTTTTTAATTCTATCGCCGACGAAAACAATCTCGCCCGGCTCGAATCCCAGTTTTTTAATTGCCGCCTGGAACATTTCAGGATGTGGTTTGCGTTTTTTGAACTCATAAGAATAGTAGATAAAATCGAAAAATTCAATTAGGCCGAACTGCCTGATATGCCTGTTAAGTGCGGTAGCGGAAACGAATGTATTTGATAGGATACCAAGTTTCAGTCCTCGGTTGCGAAGTGTTGAGAGGGTATTATGTAAATCAGGCTCTATGGTAACCCGTCTGGCCAGCGGTTCATACCAGAGCCAGACGAGGTCTTCGTATTGTTGGTCGTTGAGTTGGATACCCATTTTTTTGCCGAGTTTTTTCAGGACTACGAGGGAGTCGAAGTCTTGTTGGGTGATGTCGGACCATATCATACGGAGTCGTATTGCCAGAAGGCTTCTGGCGGCGTATAGCCACTTATATCGCGATACGAATTGTCCTTGTTCTTTGAGATATGTCCATGTTTGTCGAACGGCCTGTGCAAAAGGTTCATGGGGGTCAAGTTTACCGTAATTGAGCAGTGTATCGCCAAGGTCGAAGAGCACAGCCTTGATTTTTTGTTCAGCCAATTGTATCTCGCGTAAAAATTAAACTGGCCGAGATGGGAGT
>Ga0187886_1002675_pt1 | contig 14020 bp, 10 predicted proteins | sample June2016WEW_20_1_FD_133001 | JGI IMG/M metagenome (GOLD analysis project Ga0187886, IMG submission 133001) | Peatland microbial communities from SPRUCE experiment site at the Marcell Experimental Forest, Minnesota, USA - June2016WEW_20_150 | ecosystem: Environmental > Terrestrial > Soil >... | reverse complement strand
CCTTCACCGCGCCGTGTTTTTCTTTCGGCGCCAAAAAAAGGATGCAACCGCCGCCGCCCGCGCCCAGAATTTTTCCGCCCCAGGCGCCGGCCTTGATGCCCCCCTCATAAAGATCATCAATTACTGAATTAGAGATCTCCGAAGCCAAGCTCTTTTTTCGAAGCCAGCCCTCATGAAGCATCTTCGCCATGCCTTCAATATCGCCATTCAAAAGAAGTTTTTTGAAATCATGAACGGAGTCAGCCATTTTTTTGTAGGTCTCAAGATTCTTCTCTATTTTTGCTCTCTGATCGCCAAGAACGCTTGAAGCAGCTCTCGTTATGCCGGTGAAAAACAAGATTAAACTGTCTTCCAAAGCCAATTTTTTCTTGAAGTCCAAGAGCACGGGCTCCACCGTGACCGAATTATCGGGATTAAACTGAAAAACATTGAAACCACCGAAAGAAGCGGCATATTGGTCCTGTTTCCCAATCGGCTCTTTTAAAAGCTCTATCTCCAGATACGAGGCGGCTTCTGCCGCTTCTTCCTTGCTTAATTTCCGGCCCAGATGAGCGTGAAGACCCTTCAAAAGCGCCACCGAAAAACTAGAAGATGAACCCAAGCCGGTCTTTGCCGGCAAGTCGGCAAAAGTGCCTATTTCCAGTCCCTCATCTGTGATGCCTAAATGAAGCAGCGCTGCTTTCACGCGCGTGTGTTCAAGCTCCCGCGGATGATCAACTAATTCTACTTTCTGATACTTCAGGGTGAATTTATTAATAAGTGGCGTCGGATTTATTAAAAGATAAACGTATTTATCAATGGTAACGGAAAGTACCCGTCCGGGATGGCGATGATAAAAATCTGGCTGATCCGTTCCGCCGCCCACAAAGCTCATCCGAAGCGGCGCGCGCACTAAAATCATAATAAGAGAGTGCCAGAAAAACCGGTTATCGTCAATATCTTAGAAAAACCGCCGTTTTATATAAGAAAGTGTTTGGTGAAGGCCGCGCCGAATAAAAATCGGCAAAAAGGAGTAAAGCAAGATACCAAAATTAATGAAGTAAGCGGGCCAGAAATTCGGGTATTCTTTTTTATGGGATTTTATAAATTTCAAAATTGCCATAGCTTGATCGCGTTTGTATAAAAATGATTTATTCTGTCCCGCCAAAAGATAGTCGGTAAAATACTCCGGGAAATTATAAAGTTTCCCTTTCTCCCCCAATTTCAGCCACAAGTCCCAGTCTTCGGCATTCCGCCAGTCGCCGTAACCACCAACCGAAAGAGCGGGCGAGCGCCGGAACATCACGGTAGTGTGAGAAAAAGGATTTCCGAAGAGCGCCCTTTTTCTTATTTCCTCGTCTTTTTCTTTTTTAAAGTAACGGAAAAGTTCGCGGCCGTTTTCGTCTACGACAACCACGCCGCCGCCCACCACCGCGTAATCGGGGTGGGATTCCAGAAATTCATATTGTTTTTTGAGCTTATCGTTGTCACGCCAGAGATCGTCGTCATCAAGGCGGGCGATGTATTTCCCCCGAGCCAGTTTCAATCCCTTATTCAAGGTTTCGGATATGTCGGGATAAAAATTTCTTTCGTTGCGAAACGCTTTTATTCTTTTGTCTTTAGCCGCCCAACCAGCTAAAACTTCCGGCGTATCGTCAGTAGAAGCGTCATCTATAACAATCAACTCCCAATCCCAAAAGGATTGGCCGATTACGCTCTCAATTGCCCGGTTCAACAAAACCGAACGGTTAAAAGTCGGAAGAACTACGCTGATTTGAGGCGTCTTTTCTGAAACCATGAGTGAATGAACTTCAATATCCGCAATCTTCGGCCGACCTTGGCGTACACAAACTTAAGCCAATGCTCCAATATCACCAATCTCATCTTATACCGGCGTCTTTCCTGAATGGACATAATCTTGTTTAATTCCAGAAATAACTCCAATTCCTTCTGTTTTCTTTGGATCTCATCAGACCAACTATAAGACAAACTTTCTTTTCTCATGCGGTATCTGGCTAAAATCTCGGGTAAAAAACAAAACCTGGCGCCCCGATAGGCCAGTTTTATCCAATATTCCCAATCCTCGGAACGGAAAAACTTTTCGTTAAAATAACCGATATTTTCCAAAACCGACCGGCGTAATACTACCGAAAGCGGGTTGATGAAATTTTTATGAAGTAATTCCCTGAACACATCGGGTCCTGAATGATATTCGTAGTTTAGTTTGAGATTTTCTTCGGGTTTGCCTTCAAAAAAATGCCACAGGTCGCAATAACACACGTCGCACTCGGAGTGGTTCTCCAAATATTCAACCTGTCTCTCTATTTTTTTCGGCAGGAATAAGTCATCCGAATCAAGCAGAGCTACGTATTTTCCCTTAGCCGCCCTAAACCCCGTGTTTCGGGCACCGGCCAAACCTTTGTTTTGTTGGTAAATATACCGGATGCGATTCGTTTTTACATAGGATTCAAGAATTTTTTCCGTGTCGTCGGTTGAGCCATCATTAACAACTATGATTTCAAGCGGCTGATACGTTTGGCCCAACGCGGAATCTACCGCTTCCAAAATGTATTTGGCGGAATTATACGAGGGAATGACGACTGAAACTAACGGTTTGTTTCCGTTTTCTTTATCCATTTTCTTAATAATATCCCAAAGCTGTCTTATCGCAAACGTAAAATTGACAATCTTTCAGATTTCTAGTATATTCTAGACAGACCTATAACAATTCAAAAAAAACCAAGGAGGTAGCAAATGTGTGACATTCTATTGATTTTTCCGAGGCCATCGGCTACTTCGCCGCAACAAAACCCAGCAATATCTATTTTCTATCCTGGGGAGGCCGCAGCTAAAGAAGGGTTTATCGTTGATTATTGGGATGAAAGGATTGATTCGTTTTCAGACCTTGAAGAAAAAGCCCAAAGAACAAAGGTATTTGCTGTCAGTTCCCTTTCAGGATATATGCTCGGTCGCGCCATTAAAATTTTGAAGTGGTGTAAAAAGAATTATCCGGACAAGCCGACCATCTTAGGAGGAGTTCACGCCACCTTTATGCCGGAAATGTCCCTAAGGGAAAATTATATTGATTATGTGGTGCTTGGCGAAGGCGAAGAACGACTGCCTAAATTGCTTCGGGCGATTTTTAGGGGAAATGGTTTTGAGGAGATAGACGGCGTTGGTTGGAAAAACAACGGCCAGATTCTGGTCACCAAACGGACGAAACTCTTTGATTTGAAAGAGAACTACGTCAGTCCGGTTTCCGAAAGAACAATAAAGTACTTCAAAATTGCCGCCACGCGCAACGAGGTTATTTTGCCGATTTCGCGCGGTTGTCCTTGGGCCAATCTTTTGAAAGCTTGTACTTTTTGTTCGGTCAGAGACCAATATCTGGGCACCTATCGACACGTATCTTTCAAAAAGTGGTCCGCGGACTTGGAGACCATTTATCATTGGTACCCGTTCAATTTGTTGGAAATGGAGGATGAAAATTCGGCTTATTTTGTTAAAAATCCCGAATACGCCTTATTTCTGCAAAAAATGGGAATTAGATACCATCTGCATCTTAGGGCCGACCAACTCCAAAACGAAACAACCGTGAAACATCTGGCGGAAACCGGATGCCATCGTATTCACGTTGGAGTTGAATCCGGCAGTGACCGAATCAGAAACGAAATTTACAGAAAGGGCGAAAGGGTTGAATGTTTTTCTATAACCGCGTCTCTTCTGTCAAAATTCGGCATTGAGGGCGTCTACACTTATGTAATAGGCGCACCCACTGAAACTCGGGTTGAAATGATGCAAACTTTGGAATTAACGGATAAATTAAGCCGTTTGCATCCAAAGGGTAAATCACGTTCCACTGTCTATGTGCTTATGGCCTTGCCAGGTACAGAAATTTTTGAAACCGCCAAGAAAGCCGGTTGGTGGTTCCCCGCGACCACGGATGAATGGGCTAGGGTCTCGGCTGCATACAATCCAACGTTGCCCGCCGAGGTAAACAACATTTACCTTATAGCGGGATTGCATCACAACTGGTATCACAAAACTCGACAAAACTTTTCCGGCCTATGGCGCCTTCTTATTATTCCGTTCCAAACATTGGTTGAAATCCGCTGGAAATTGAAGTTTTTTAAGTTTTTCAAGGTAGAAAAACTCGCGATAGAAAAACTGATTTTTTGGCGGATCAAAAAATCAACCGGCCAAGTGACGGCGAAAGATGAGTAAAACACATTGGGTGACTAAGTACTTATAGTCACCCAATATTTTTTTCCAAAAATCCAAATATTTCGCCAAACCTTTTATTGTAAGTATGTTCTTCTGTGGTTCTTTTTTGGCCGCTTTCTCTTATTGCTTCGCGTTCGGCATCGCGCGTAAGATAATATCTGATTTTTTCAATCAAATCGTCCGTGTTTTCATAAATCACCATTTCTTTACCTGGTATGTAATAATTTTCCAAATCATTAGCCATGGACGTCATTAAAAATCCTCCACAAGCCGGAATTTCAAAATGTCGTGCCTTGATTTGAGGGATTTTGCGGCTAATGAGCGATCTAAAATTGTTAACAAGATGAAAATCGGGGATTATTTTATTCATTGATCGCCTGAAAAACAACCTTCCCAAGGAATTGGCATTAAAATATCCCGGAGCCGGGTTTAAGGCAAGATTGATTTTGGAGTTGGAAAAGATTTCCAACATCTTTTCCTGGCTAATCTTTCCGCCCTCCCAACCTCTGCCATATACAACAACAGGAATCCCCGCTTTTTTCAGCTCCTTTATCATTCTGGCTCGCGGCCCGCTCCATAATCCGACAAAACTTACCTCCGGAGGCGCATCCTTGCCGGTCCATTTTACGGGTTTGTAAATTTCCGGATCTGATGCCCATTGGGAACGGATTACATTCCGGATTCCCATTCTTTCATATTTTTTTACTGCTTGTGAATATGTCGTTACAACCCATGAAAAATGAGGCGCATAATTCTTTGAATAATTATCAAACCTCCAATGATCATCGGAAAACCAAGCGATGCTCGTTGTTTCTTTTTTTATTTCTTCAAGAATTTTCGGGTCCAATTCATCTGTGAACATAAACGCAAAAAATAAGTCGGGTTTTTCTCTTTGAATCGTTTCCAATAATTCTTGATTCCAGCGCTTTCTCCCCTTCTCCAAAATTCCATCAAAGGGGATAAAAATTATCTCCGCTCCCTTTATTTTAACAAGGGATTTGTAAAAATCCATGTATTCAAAACTTTCCCCGAGAGAGGGGTTGAGATTTGTGTAATGCAAACTGGAGTATATTATTTTCATCAGAGAATTGAATATTTATCCCAAGTAGTGAATAATTTAACTATACTACAACTCGCATAAAAATGGAGGAAAAAATTTCAAAAGCGCTTACATTGGCCGCTATTGCCAGTCTTTTTTTTAGGAGAGGAATTTTCCATCCTTTTATTGTTCAACCATTTGAGATATTGATTTTGCTGGCTTCGATTTTTGGAGTTATCTCAATAATAAAAAATGGGATTGATGAGGAAACAAAAAAGGAGTTAGGGTATTGGGGAAAATGGTTTTTGTTATTCTTTGTCCTTATGGGAATAGGATTTATCTACTCGCTTATATTTTATAAAATGGATTACCAGATATTGGTGAATTTATTGAAAAATTACTTTATACTTTTGTGCGATTTTCTTACTTTTTTTCTTATACTTTATCACAAAAACTCCGTTAACTTTTTTAAAAAATCTTTGGTGTCTTTCTTGGGCCCGCTTGTATTTGCTCCGGCTGTCTTTTTCCCTGTTCTGATACTTTTTGTAAGCATAACGGAAGGCTTCGGTTCGCTGTTCTTGGGGTTTCATACCAGCAGAACCGATTTTGGCAATTTTCTCATTATTCCTTCCTCTATCCTAATCGCCTATTTTTTCAGAAGCCAAAATGTATTTAGAAAAACTGCCGCTTGGATCGGTTTGGTGATATTAATCGCTCTTGTCCTGTGGACGGGAGCCGGAAATGCTTATCTTGGAATTTTTTTAGTTTCATTGTTTATCTTCTTTCTTATGATCCGGGAGAAGAAGAATTTCTTGTGGGTCGGTAAATCATTCCTCTTACTTTTTCTTGCGGTTGTTTCCGCTTACCTGATTTTGCCGGAAAGAGCGCAAAATACGCCCATATTCAAAATGTTCCCGAAATTATCTTATCTAGCTAACATAAAAGCATCAGATGCTCATTATGAGGACTTTTTAAAAAGCGGCATTACTCCGGCAACTTTCATGCCCGAACTAGGTTCATATACACCCGTAAAATCAATAAAAAACAAGGATCTTCTAAAGATGGTTTCTAAGAATTTTCATCCAGAAATAGATCTCAGCGACAGGAAATACATCTGGTCGCAATCCATCCTTATTCTTGCTAAAAATCCGCTCGGTCTTTCGCCGGCTTATGAATACATAATAAAAATAAAAGTGCTTCCTGACAGCGACACTGTCGGAGGCAGCCATAATACGTTTTTACAAATCGGATTAAGCGGCGGATGGATCTCGTTGATATTGTTCTTTTTGTTCATATATAAAATTTTCAAATTACTCGGGGATTCAAAAAACGATGACTGGGAGTGGTTGGCTATCGCTGGAGCAAGTTTTGGAATATTCACTACTCTTTTTCTTGATACCCGAATGCTAAACCCATGGGTCTGGGTCATAATATCCTTGGCGGTGGCATACTCATACACGCGGGGAAAGAGTGAATCATTAGAAAATAAGAATCCGTAATCTCAAAAGAGTCCCATGTTTACAAAAAACAAACTCGCTCTAATCTTTAGTGTGCTGGCTGTTCTGGTTATAATCTCCCTTAATTACGGGGGTTTTTTTCCGACCATATAATGACGAATTTCAAGAATCACTAGCATCGTTTTCCGCTCATAATTTAGCCATTAGTAATTATTCAGGCCTTGAAAACCCCCTTGTCTCTCATACTATTGATATTACTAACGGCACCATAGGCATATACCATGATTGGCCCAATGGTTTTTTCGCCCTCTTGGCATTAATACTTAAATTGTTTGGCAATAGTGAAATAGCCGGCCGTTCCTTGGCTATTATTCTCTTCTTAATAGGCGCTATTTTTATAATTATGGCCTTGCCTAAAAAAATTAGTTTTTTTGCGTATTTTGCCCTACCGCTCATATTTCTCAACCCCGCCGGGCGGGACTCAATTCCTTTTGTTTTTGCCGACGCCACATTTTTTCTATTTACAGGCGTGGCTATGTTTCTTGTTTCCAAATACGACTGCCAAAAAATACACAAATATCTCTTTAGGGTAACTATCTTTATATCGGTGCTTTTTTCTCAACTTATCATTCCATATTTCTTTATTTTTATAGTGGCTAAATACTTAAAAAATAGAAACAAAAAAGAGATGATTATTGATTTTCTTCTTTTGTTTCTGGCCGGGCTTTTAATCATCGGCTGTCTGTCTTATAACGGTTCTAATTTTCAAAACGGTTTCCAGGGATTGTTCCACCAATTTTTACATCGTAGCTCGCTGGACGCACAAAATGCCGAGTCCATCTCAATTATCGGGCTTCTTAAGGTTTTACCTTTTGAGGTGGCGATGGATTTTGGCTTGAATGTTTTCGGAGTAATTATTCTTATCCCGTTAATATTTATTAGCTGGGGGGTTCTCGTTAAAAAACGTGATTGGCTCGCGGCTTCTTTGCTTGTCGCCTTTTTATTTTTTTCAATGATCCTAAGAAATTATGTCGGCATCCACCACTTCGCAAGATTACCCTTGGTGTTTTTCTTCTTAATAACAATATTAATGGCTATTGATTACTTATTGTCGGATATAAAAGAAAAGATATCTAAACAATCACGTTTGGTTATTTTAAACATAGCCACAACAGCAATACTCATACTCCTAGGCATAACTTTTTCGTATGTCCCCCAGTGGTATAAATTAAACATTAATGTAAACAATACTAGAAACGCCTTAATTAAAATTAATAATAATGCGAGTAATCTAGCTATCATAAAAAACTGCAACTCATTTGAATTCAAATACGATGACAAGAAGATGACTGACCCCCAAGATAGAGTAGCTTCTTTCTATTTCAGTCAATATGTTGTCCAAGCAATTAACAATGGCAGCACCCCTCAAAAATGTCTGGTGAATTTAAATAACAATACCGTGAGTTTGATAAAATAATCCAAATAATTTAAACTAAAAAAGTGAATTTGCAAAATATTTCTTTACTTTTATTCAACATCTTACTTGTTGTTTCTGGCCAAACACTAATTAAGCAAGGGATGAATAAGATCGGTAATTTTTCCGCAATGCCGTTTTTAACCTTCCTTATAAAATCATTCACCGCTCCATTGGTAATAATCGGAATTTCATTATACGTGGTATCTGCCGTATTGTGGTTAATGCTGTTATCGCGGATAAATCTAAGCGTAGCTTACCCTGCCCTGAGCTTGAGTTATATCGTCGTTCTCCTTATTTCGTGGTTTTACCTGAAGGAAACCGTATCTATTTACCAGTTTATTGGCGTTGCTTTGATCATCGTCGGAGTATACCTAATAGTTAAGAAAATCTAATAATGGGGAGTCAGAAAAAACGTAAAATAGTTATTTTGGGCGCCGGACTGGCCGGATTATCGGCTGCATGGAAACTATCCGAAGAAGGTCATGGGGTCACAGTTATTGAGAAGAGAACCTTGGTGGGCGGCTTATGTGACACGGCTGAATATAAAAACTTCTTATTTGATTTCGGCGGTCACCGTTTTATAACTAAAAATGAAAATATAATCAAAGAAATAAAAGAATTGATGGGTAGTGATTTTTGGACCAATCAAAGGAAAACTCAATATTTTTTGTGGCATAAATATCTTAACTATCCATTAGAATTAAAAGACCTTATTTTGAAAATCAATCCCCTGATTTCCGCCCGAGCGGTAGCGGATTATTTTTGGACTGTCATTAAAAACAAAATTAAGCCGATGCCCGAGGATTCTTTTGAAGATTGGACCGTTAAAAGGTTTGGCAGGACTCTTTATACTATTTTCTTCGGCCAATACACAGAAAAGTTTTGGGGTATTTCACCAAAACAAATAGACAAAGAATGGGCTTCACAAAGAATCAGTTTATTGAACCTCTGGGATGTATTCAAGAAACTTATAATCAAGCCCAAAAACGAACCGCGCACTTATACAAACGACTATTATTATTGCACTTACGGGATAGGTCAAATCGCCGAAAAAATGGCTGAAGTTATAAGAAAAAATGGCGGGAAAATATATTTGGGAGCCAAAATTTTGGATATCAAACATAATAGTAGCGGGAAAATAGTCAGCGTTCGTTTTCAATCGGGCGAAGAAATTAAAGAGGAGAGTGGCGACTACTTTCTGTCTACCATTCCCATTAATGCGTTAATCAATTATTTAACTCCGACAGTGTCAGTATCGGTCAAAAAAGCCAGCGATGCGTTGCGCTTTCGTTCCCTGGTATTTCTAAATATTCTGATAAACCAGGAACGCGTTACGGATAATGACGCTTTTTACATACCAGAACCCAAATATTTCTTCACTCGCATGATACAGTACAAATTATGGAGTGGCAAAATGGCACCCAATGGAAAAACTTCCTTACAATTGGAAATGGGTTGTTTTTTCAATGATGAAATTTGGAATATGTCCGCACAAGAACTCTATGCAAAATGCCTGCCCAGCTTAAGAGCAATGGGGCTTATCAAGGACGAAAAAATTATCCTGGATTATTTCAGTTTCAAGGGAAAAGAGGTTTACCCCCTGCTTAAGATAGGATACAGGGAAAATATCTCCGCCGTGCGTAACTATTTAAACACCATTGATAACCTCGCTTATTTTGGACGCCAGGGTAATTTTCAGTACATCCATATGCATCACGTCATTGAAATGGGGTTCCGGGCGACGCAATGGATAGACGGTTTATTACCCAGAGAAGAAATAAATAAAATAGGAACTGGCGCTGAATATTTCGGTTAAATAATTCAATCCTCTATTGGGATTGCCAAAATCTCTTAACACCCAAACTCGTTAGAATCTGCTTTTCAAATATTTTAACGCCTGCCAGCGTATTTAATTCCTTAGATGGGATGTCATTAATGGGATGATTTTCTATGCCGGTAACAATGTTTTGAAAATTCTTGAATGAATCAACTTTGATAAGCGAAGATTCGCCGTTTTGAATATTAAACTCATAATAATACAACTTATCTAATTTATCGGAACCTATTTCCCAACCGTCATCCAATACAATCTTATCGTCCATTAATTTGACCAAACCGCCATGAATTTTCTGTATTTGCAATTCGTTGCCGTTCGCAATTTTACCACCACTAACCATATCCACGGCCGCACCGAAATCCCACGATACTATGAATACTGCTTCGTTATTAAAATTATTTTTCATATACCAAGGCACGTTACCGAGAACTATCAAATTATTTCTTCCATCCTGCCGACTGATTTTTTCTACAACGTCTTTTAAAATTTCTTTCTGTAATGTGTTGGAATTTATATAGGCATCCCTCTGCGCTAAAAATACGGTTACAACCAGAATTAAAACTATCGGTATCACAACAAAAAACTTTGTCCGCGCCAGTTTTTCACCTATTGCGGCAAAAAGTAATGCGATACCAAACCAAGAAGAACTTAACCCCCTATTTTCATAACCAGAAAGAGAAGCAGTAGCGCCGGAGAGAAAATAGAGCGATGCGCCGGCCAAAAAAACCGCGCCCGCAAACAAGAAAACATAACGGATCGACGTATCCGAAATTTTTGGTAATTTAGAAATCAGCCAGAAAATGCTAATTATAAGAAATAATAAAATCCACCAATCCATTCTGGCTAAAAGCGGGTAACCGAAATGCGCGATACCTCGATATAACAACCTAGGGAGATCGCCGAACATCGCAATCAGCCAGCTCTGGATAGATGCCGCACCTCTTAATAATGACCCAAAAGACAGCGAGGCACCGAAGCGCGAATATGAAACCCCAAAGAAGTGCGGGGCGATCATTTTTTGATAAACGAAAATTGTTATTAATATGCAACTTAACCAAAACACGTGTTTCCAAAATGAAATCCACGCGGATTTATCTGGTATGCCAATGCGTTTACGATAAACGATGATTGGTAAAAACAATGTTGCGACGATTAATGGCAAAATAATTTCATACACCAAAAGGAAAAGAAATAAAACGAGATAGCTCCAATACAAATATTTTTTATCTCCTCTTTCTAGATAATTATGAAGCAGCCAAAAAGACAGCGCCCAACCGAATATGGAAACGCCGGCTATGAGCTGCATTGCCGGAGAAAAAATAAAACTGGAAGAAATAATCGGCATCGCGGCAAATAAGGCAAAAATCAACGCGAAACGGAATCCAAACACTTTTCTGAAAACCGCGGAACTAAGCAGAATGGCGGATATAAAAAAAGAGAGATGGAAAATAATGTATGCCGGAGCATATGTTTTAAACGCTGCGGACGCAAAAGTTAAAATGGGTTGGGCTAGTGGACGATAGATATTCAATGGGGAATAAATTTTACCTATGTCCCAAAAACTACTAATTGAGCGCGCCGCACCGGTAACTCCCCAATCATCCACGATAAATCCTCCTCTTAAAACATATGGAATGTATAAAAACAAGCAAAATATTCCGCTTAAGAACAGAGCGAGACTAAGGGGATTATTCTTAAAATGGTCTCGTAATATTTTCAAATTAAAAATTGATTATGATCCCATTGTACTGAATAAGAAAAATGAAAACCGCGGCTAAGAATAAAATAAAAAAAAGAAAATGTTTCTTTTCAAAAATCCTTTCGGGGTCTTTTACAACAGAGTCTTTTTCATAAGCCAGATTAAAGAACCAGACGATAAAAATCAGCACGAACGGCAGAGAAAACGCTAAATTTATATTATGGCGCGCAGTTAAAATCCCAAACATATACATAGAAGCGCTTATGGAGCCAATCATTATAAATAGGAGCCTTTTTTCCGTATAAAAACCCAGACTTTTCCGATATAATTCTGCCTCTCCGGGATTTTCTATAAATCTCAATTCCCCAAAACGTTTTGCTGACATAAGGAAGATTCCAATAAAGAAAAAGAAGAGAATGATTGAAATTGGTATGACACTTAAACTTACGGCATACCAACCAATAAATAAGCGTATTGGATTGTTTAACGCTTCAAATGTAAAATCCATATAAGGTATATCCTTCAATCGGAATGGCGGCAAATTATAAAGAATTCCAGAGATAAAAATTAAAAATACGGATAATAAAAGTAAGGTGTTCCCAAGCGAATAGGCCACCCCAAATCCCACAAGATAAAGGATTAAGGAAATAATCACTATGGTTTTTTTCGCTATTCGGCCGCTTGGGATAGCCCTAAATTTCTTTTTAGGATGATGGCTATCAGATTCAGCGTCAAAAACCTCATTTATCCCGTAATTGGCTGAAGCCACCAAACAGAGAGCGATAAACGAGATAAGAACGGAATACCAAACATTAAAAATGTTTATATCATTAAATCTTAGGGCCAAAAAGGAACCCAAAAACATAAAAAGATTTCTGTACCAACGGATGGGCCTGAAAACGTTTATAATTAATTTAATTTTCCCCATAATAGATTTTTACCAACAAAAAAGATGTTGGCGGCTCTTTTCATCAGCGGCGCATCTTCATAAGAATCGGTAAATAAATCAAAATCCTTTATACTGTTTTCTTCCAATATCTTAAGTTTATTGACGTTCCAGCAAATATCAAACTTTTTAAAATCCTCATTGTATTTCGTCCCAAATACTATCCAATTGTTTATGCCCCCATATTTAAGAGTGGTTTCTATAAGCGGCTGCCAAGAAGAAGAAATAACGCAAATTCTCTCGTATTTTCCTGCTAAATGATTGACTAATCGCTCATTGATCCGTTTCGCAAGTATTGGCGCATATAAATCAAGAATCTTCACTTCTCCTATATTATGCAAAGATTTCAAAATTTGAAACTTAAGCTTTCTTCTTATAAAAAACTGGCTTTGGTAAGAGATAAATGACTTTATAATTACCAAGGCAATCCCCCAGAAAAGGACGAGAGGTTTTAAAAAAAGTCTTTCGTTTACGAGTATGTAAAATATCGAATCAATGTTGATAAGTGTCTCGTCAAAATCAACAATGCAAATTCCTTTATTCATTAAAAATTTCCAGATATTCTTTTGAGACCTTATCCCAGCTGTGTTTTTCTGCTTCCTTTCTGGCGTTTCTTAACACTATTTTTCTAAAACTCTCATCTTTTAAAATTCTCTTTATATGAAGAATGAATTCTTCTTCCTCTTTTTCTCCAACTGGAACCGAAAAACCACTCGTGCCATTCTCAAAAAATTCCGGACTCCCTCCGCTCTCCGAAACAATGGGGATGCAACCGCATGCCATTGCCTCTAAAACTACCGCCGGGGAAGCGTCGTTTAAGCTAGGGAAAATAAATGCCAATGATGATGAAAAAAGATTAGCTATATCCTCGCGGGGCATTTGCGGAACCCAAATAATATTTTTGTTTCGACTCGTGGCTTTCTTAATGTCAAATTCTCCGATTTCGCGGCCGACCATAATAAACCTTGCTTTCGGCAAGGAAGACGCTATGCGGCTTACAAGATCGGGACGCTTGCGATAATGCATTGAACCGACAAAAGAAACAAGCGGTACGTCGTCATTTGTAATGCCGTATTTTTCGAAAAGTTTCCCCCGGTCTTTGCGAGAAGGCAGAAAAATATCCAAATCAACGCCATTTAAAACGCTTTTTACAGAAATATTAGGCATAAGCGATTTCACGGAATTAGCAGAAAAAACGGATGGTGATATCACAAGAGAAGCGTATTGAAAAATGAGGCGCCGAAGCCACCAAGGTGTGCGGACTTTCCAATGCCCCTCGCTTTGCTTTAAAAGCATTGAGTGAAAAATTATTACATATTTGGTATTTTTTGGTTTAATGAGGAGATAAAATATTTCCTTTGG
>Ga0187886_1002674_pt1 | contig 14021 bp, 13 predicted proteins | sample June2016WEW_20_1_FD_133001 | JGI IMG/M metagenome (GOLD analysis project Ga0187886, IMG submission 133001) | Peatland microbial communities from SPRUCE experiment site at the Marcell Experimental Forest, Minnesota, USA - June2016WEW_20_150 | ecosystem: Environmental > Terrestrial > Soil >... | reverse complement strand
TCTGCTCGTTTTTTTCCTTTTCCAGGCGGAAGTTTTGCCGGCCGAGGAAGGGAGTGGGCGGTACATCGATGAGAATCTGCAGATGGACTTGGCCGACCAGTTTTTCAAGGAGGGAGACTACTACCGGGCGATCACGGAGTACAAGCGCTTCCTTTTTTTCTTTCCCCAGAGTCCCAGAGTCGAAGAAGCGCTGGGAAAGATCGCCAAATCATATTTCAACGGGAAGAAATGGGATGAAGCCATTTCTGCCTGTGACGATCTGCTAAAAAAAATTCCTGCTACTTCGCTGAAATCGGAAGTCCTCCTTCTCATGGGGCGGGCTCTTGTGGAGAAAAAAGAGAATTCCCAGGCGCGGATTTTTTTCCAGAAAGCCCAGGAGGTTTCTCCCGGCACACCGATTGAGGATGAAGCGCAGTTGCAGATTGCCTTCACCTACCTGAAAGAGGAAAAATGGAAGGAAGCAGCCAGCGAATTTCGCAAGATCAATAAAAATAGCAAATTATATCCGAAGGGGGAGTACTTTGCTCAAGGCTTAGACCGGATTCAGGAAGTTCCCCAAAAATCCCCGGAAATGGCCGGGGTCCTTGCTGCCGCCCTTCCAGGTGCCGGGCACCTTTACTGCGACCGCTACCGGGATGCATCCATTGCTTTCCTTCTCAACGGAGCCTTCATTTGGGGCATGGTCGAATCCTTCGAGCATAAGAATTACGTGGTCGGAGGAATATTGACCTTTTTTGAATTGGGATGGTATAGTGGGAACATTTATAGCGCGGTATCCAGCGCCCATAAATATAACAAAAAAAAGAAGCAGGAATACCTTAATTTTTTGCAAAAAGGAAGCGATCTTTCGATCGGCATCTCTCTCCAGGGAAAAAGCCCAATGCTCTCATTTCGGTATGATTTTTAAGAAATTGATCATCATTTTCTTCATCGGTTTTCTCCTCACCGCGGCGAGTTTGGCAGAAGAAGGCCGAGGGGAAGAACCATGGCCTGATGAAACTTCCCTTCGATTCGTAAAGGAGAAAAGTCCGGGCTCGATGATACCCCCCGGGCAGCAGGTCGTGGAAAGGCTCTTGCGGTTTTATCAAAAATACATCAGTCCTGTGGATGGGGATCGATGCCCAAGCTATCCAACGTGTTCCCAATATAGCCTGGAGGCTGTCCGCAAACATGGAGCTCTTTTAGGGTTGGTGATGACCTTTGACCGCTTGATCCATGAGTCCGACGAGCTTCAAGGCGCCCCTTTGGTCCGGGTGGGGGAGTCATACCGGTATTATGATCCTGTGGAGAACAATGATTTCTGGTGGTATAAGAAATAATCGCTGACCGGGGAGGACTTTTTTATGATTTTTGATGAAGAATTCGAGACGCTTCCGAGGGAAGCGCTTGAGGCTCTGCAGCTAAAACGCCTGGTCTCGACCTTAGAAAGGGTGTATGCCACAGTTCCGTTCTATAAGAAAAAATTCGACGAATGCGGCATGAAACCCTCTGACGTTAAATCCCTGAAGGACCTGCAGAGGTTGTCTTTCACCACGAAGTCCGACCTGCGGGATAATTATCCTTTTGGGCTTTTCACTGTACCGCTGGAGCAGGTGGTCAGAATCCATGCCTCCTCGGGAACAACCGGCAAACAGACGGTCGTGGGCTATACCCAACGAGACATTAAGACCTGGTCTGAAGTAATGGCCCGCTCTTTAGCTGCCTGCGGAGTGCAAAAGAACGACATCATCCATAATTCTTATGGCTATGGGCTCTTCACCGGGGGCTTGGGAGTCCATTACGGTGCGGAGAAGCTCGGCGCTTCGGTCATTCCCATGTCGGGCGGGAACAGCAAGCGCCAAGTCATCATCATGCAGGATTTTGGCTCCACGGTCCTAACCTGCACCCCTTCGTTCGCCCTTTATCTGGCCGAGGTGGCTGAAGAAATGGGGGTAGACTTCAAAAAGCTTAAATTACGTGTGGGCATCTTTGGTGCCGAACCCTGGTCAGAGAGAATGCGCGATGAGATCGAACGGAAGCTAAACATCCAGGCCCTCGACATCTACGGTCTCAGCGAAGTCATCGGACCGGGGGTGTCCATCGAATGCATCGAAGCCAAGAGAGGCCTGCATATCTTCGAAGACCATTTCATCCCCGAAATTATCGACCCCCAGAGCGGCAAAGTGCTTCCTTATGGAGAGAAAGGAGAGCTTGTTTTCACCACCATTACCAAAGAAGCCTTTCCATTGGTGCGCTACCGAACCCGGGACATCTCGGCGCTCTATCCCGAGCCTTGCAAATGCGGGCGGACGCTTGTGCGCATGGAGCGAGTCAGCGGGCGCAGCGATGACATGCTCATCATCCGAGGCGTGAATGTTTTTCCCTCGCAGATTGAGAGCGTTTTGATGAATATCAAAGGGGTAGAGCCCTACTATCTCCTCATCGTAGATCGCAAAGGAAATTTGGATACCCTGGAAGTCCATGTGGAAGTCAACGAGAATCTTTTCTCCGATGAAGTGAAAGACCTCCAGGTCCTGGGCCGGAAGATCGAGAAGGAAATCAAAGATCTTCTCGGGGTAACTGCCGGGGTGAAACTGGTAGAGCCCAAGGCCCTCCAGCGCAGCGAGGGCAAAGCCCAAAGAGTAATCGATAGGAGAAAAATCTAAAGTCAACCCAATTCCTGAGTTCGGAGGAAGGCCATGAAAGTTGAACAAATGTCCGTTTTCTTGGAGAACAAGCCCGGAGCTTTGGCAGAGGTGACCCGGATCCTTGGGGAGTCGGGGGTGAACATCCGGGCCCTCTCCCTAGCCGACACCAAAGACTTTGGCATCCTACGACTGATCGTCAACGACATCGAAAAGGCCAAAGAGGTTTTGGGTCCAAGGGGATTTACGGTAAGAAAGACAGAAGTCGTGGCCGTGGAGGTTCCAGACCGTCCCGGAGGTTTGGCAGAAATCATGAAAGTTTTGGCCGAAGCCAAGATCAACGTAGAGTACCTCTACGCCTTCGTCCAGCAGAGTGGAGAAAATGCCATCATTATCTTCCGCTTCGATGAGACCGACCGGGCCATTGTGGCCCTCTCCGAGAAGAAAGTGCGGATTTTAGAAGGCAAGAAAGTATATACCCTGTGACCCAGAGGAAAGCAGGGATCCTGATGGATTCCTGGTGGAGAAAATCGTCCATTCCCTCCCCTTGGGGGAAATAAGAAACTGAGAGGTGGCGTCATGTCAAGAAAATTTTTTTTCGTCATTTTAGGTATCAGCCTTTTGCTTTTCGGGTCTCTTCCCAAGGATTCATGGGCTGAGAAGGAACCCTATTCAATCGGAGCGGTCTTCAGCGTGAGCGGCGGGGCCTCTTTTCTGGGCGATCCAGAGCGCAACACCGTCAAGATGATCGAAGAATGGGTTAATGGTGCTGGGGGGATCCAGGGCCATCCATTGAAGGTTATCGTAGAAGACACCAAAAGCGACGAGAGTCAGGCCGTATTGGCCGTCCGCAAGCTTCTGGAAAAGGATAAAGTCATTGCCATCGTCGGCCCTTCCACCACCGGGGAAAGCATGGCTGTCGTGCCCATCATGGAGAAAGCGGGAACCCCTCTAATCTCTTGCGCCGCGGCCCTGTCCATCGTTACTCCCAAGGATGAACTGGATCGAATCTTGACGGCAAAAATATTCGAGATGCCCAAGAAGCAGAACAAGTGGATTTTCAAGACCCCCCAGACAGATACATCCGCAGTGGAGACAATCTATGACCACATGAAGAAAAAAGGGATCTCCAGGATCGCGATCATCACCGTGACGGTCGGGTTTGGAGATTTTGGCCGTAAGGAGCTGAAGCGGGTGGCACCGGCTTACGGAATTTCCATCGTGGCCGATGAAGTCTACGGCCCGAAGGATTCGGACATGACCGCCCAATTGACCAAGATCAAGGGAACCGATGCCCAGGCCGTGGTCAACTGGTCCGTAGGGCCTCCGCAGGTCATCGTGACCAAGAACTGGAAGCAACTGGACATGAAAATTCCGCTCTACCAGAGCCATGGGTTCGGATCGAAGAGGAACATCGAGCTGGCCGGCGGGGCGGCCGAGGGCGTTCTCTGCCCCTTGAGTCATCTAGTGGTAGCGGAAAAAATTCGAGCCGATCATCCGCAGAAACCCATCATTATGAAGTACAAAACAGAGTATGAGAAGCGCTTTAAGACCGACGTGTCCACCTTTGGCGGGTACGCCTGGGATGCGCTCTATCTGCTCGTGGATGCTTTGAAAGCGGTAGGTCCCCATAAAGCCAAAATCCGGAATTACCTGGAGACCCAGATCAAAAACTGGCCCGGAGCGAGTGGCATCTTTACCCTCTCACCCGCGGACCACACGGGGCTTAAAAAGGATGCCTTTGAAATGATCTTGGTCAAGAACGGCGATTGGGCTTTCGCTGATTAACTGCCATATCGAACGTAAGAGAAGCGAAGAGCGCAAAGGCTTTTCAATTCGCTTTCCATGAAGGCCGGAGGCGCTCTTCGTCTACTTGAGGAACCCATTCCCGCAAATGACCTTCGCCAGCCAGCTCATCCAATTTCTCTTCACCGGCCTAACCCTGGGCAGCATCTATGCCCTGGTAGCTTTGGGGTTTACGATGATCTACAATGCCACTGGAATCATCAACCTGGCCCAAGGAGAGTTTGTCATGCTCGGCGGCCTGACCATGGTCTTCTTCACGGGGGTCCTGAAAATTCCCCTGCTCATCGGATTCCTGCTGGCCGTTATTGCAGTAACCCTGGTGGGGGCCCTTTTTGAGCGCCTGGCCATTCACCCCTTGAAAAATGCGTCGCTCATCACGCTGATCATGATCACCTTAGCGGGCTCCATTCTCTTCCGGGGTATCGCCATGTTCCTCTGGGGGAAGGACCCCTACGCCCTTCCGGCCTTTGCTGACAGCAAGCCTGTGCAATTCCTGGGAGCGACGATTCAACTCCAAATATTCTGGGTCCTGGCGATTACCCTTCTGGTAGTCTTCGGGAGCGGGTTCTTTTTTAATCGCACCCTATTGGGCAAAGCCATGACCGCTTGCGCCTTCAACCCTTTAGCGGCTCAGCTAGTGGGGATCCGGGTGCGCAGGATGATCCTTTTTTCTTTCGCCTTGAGTGCGGCTTTCGGAGCCATTGCCGGAGCCATTATTACCCCCATCACCCTCATGGAATATGACCGGGGCCCTCTCTTGACTTTGAAGGGGTTTGCCGCCGTGGTCCTCGGCGGTTTGGGAAGCGGGGTAGGGTCTGTCGTCGCCGGTTTCATCATCGGAGTCCTGGAGTCCCTGGGGGCTGGCCTGATCTCCTCGGGGTACAAGGATGCCATTGCCCTGATGGTTCTCCTGCTGGTCCTTTGGGTGAAGCCCAGTGGGCTCTTTGGCAGCAAGGAAGCGAGTGAGTTGAAGAAATTTTAAAAGGGATGGAATGAAAAGGAAAGATCTTTACGCCCTCCTGGGCGTGGTCTTGGCGATCCTCCTCTTTTCGTGGCTTGCCGGCGGCAAAGAATACTACCTCAGCCTCCTGGTATTCGTGGGCATCAACAGCTTAATGACGATGGGTCTAAGCATGCTCATGGGTTATGCCGGGCAGATTTCCCTCGGCCATGCAGCCTTCTTCGGGATCGGCGCTTATTCCTCCGGGATCTTGACCACGAAATATTTCTTCCATCCGGTTGGAGCTTTTATGATCGGCATCTTCCTATCCGCCCTCATCGCTTTCCTGGTTGGCAAACCCACCCTCCGGCTGAAAGGCCATTACATGGCTGTAGCCACCCTGGGCTTTGGCGAAATTCTGTTCATCGTTTTCAACGAACTCTCCTCCCTGACCGGTGGGCCCTCCGGCCTCTCGGGGATTCCTCCCCTGATGATTTTTGGCCACCCCCTTGAAGGAGCCACTTATCTTTACCTGGTCTGGGCGTTCGTCATTCTCCTCTTAGTTTTTTCCCTCAATGTGATTAATTCCCGGGTGGGGCGGGCCCTTCGCGCTCTCCACGGAAGTGAGCTGGCCGCCGGCGCCATGGGCGTGGACGCTTCGCGTTTTAAGGTGCAGGTCTTCGTCTTGAGTGCCATCTATGCTTCCACGGCGGGTAGCCTCTACGCCCATTTCATTACCTTCATCAGCCCGAGTTCGTTTAGCTTTATGTTTTCTATTTTGCTATTGATGATGGTGGTCGTCGGAGGGGCAGAGACGATTTGGGGCGCGTTACTGGGGACCCTGCTCCTCACCTTATTGCCAGAATACCTGCGGGGCCTGGAAGATTTTGAAGTGTTAGTTTATGGAGCCATCCTCATGGTCGTCCTCCTTTTCATGCCCCAGGGGATTTTAGAAGGAATGCGAAAAATGCTGGGGAAGAACGCGGGGGGACGAGTCGGAAGTCCATGAGCCAGAAGGTTCTCCTGGTTCAGAGTCTGCAGAAATCTTTCGGCGGCCTACGAGCCATCGATTCGTTAGGTTTCACCGTGGCCGAACACCAGATTAAATCTGTCATCGGCCCGAATGGGGCGGGCAAGACAACGCTCTTTAACCTGATCACGGGGATCGTTCCACCTACCGCGGGAACTCTCGAGTTCAAAGGGAAGATTCTCAACGGCTTGAAGCCACACGAGATCGCTTGCCTGGGAATCTCCCGCACTTTCCAGAATTTAGAGCTTTTTGGAAACATGACCGTTCTGGAGAACGTAATGCTGGGAAGGCACAGCCGCACCGCTGCCGGACTCTTCAGCACGGGCCTTCGCCTCCCCGGAATGCGGCGAGAGGAGAAGGAAATCGAAGAGAAGGCCTATGCCGAACTCTGTTTTATGGGGCTGGAGGATAAAGCGCTCGGGGGCGCCGCTTCCCTGCCTCTGGGCCAGCAGAAATTATTGGAGATCGCCCGGGCCCTGGCCACCGAGCCAAGACTCCTTCTTCTCGATGAGCCAGCTTCTGGGTTGAACATTCGGGAGACTGAGAAACTAGCGGAGACGATCCTCAAGATCCGAGAAAGAGGGATCACCGTGATCGTCGTAGAACATGACATGGCCTTGGTCATGGAGATTTCGGATGACGTGCTGGTCCTCAATTACGGGAGAAAGATCGCCGAAGGTCCCCCCCGGGACATCCAGCGAAATCGGGAGGTCATCGCCGCCTACCTGGGAGAGGAGGTGAATCATGCTTAGGGTGGAGAGCATTAGCGCCTTCTATGGAGCCGTCCAAGCATTGCGGAATGTTTCTGTCCATGTCAGCCCGGGAGAGATTGTCACCCTTCTCGGTGCGAATGGGGCGGGTAAAACCACCCTCATGAAGGTCATTTCCGGTCTCCATCCCCTGACGAAAGGGAGACTCCTTTTCAACGGCCAGAATATCGCTGGGCTTCCGGCCGAACGTATTCTCCGCCTGGGCGTGGGACAGGTCCCCGAAGGGAGGCAGATTTTTTCCCCTCTTAGTGTTTTGGACAACTTGACCCTCGGCGCCTATCTTCGCTTCAAAGGGGAAGAGAAGAAAAAAGTGCTCAGAGATTTAGAATCCATTTTGGAAATCTTCCCAGTTTTGCAAGAGAGGCAAAAACAGCGCGCGGGAACACTCTCCGGAGGGGAGCAACAGATGCTGGCGATCGGCCGCACTCTGATGGCCAGGCCGAAGCTCCTTCTTTTGGACGAGCCATCGATGGGCTTGGCTCCGATGGTCATCCGCGATATTTTCAAAGCCGTTCAAACCTTGCGCACCCGGGGCACAACCCTTCTTTTGGTCGAACAGAATGCGAAAGCAGCTCTCCAGGTCGCCGATCGGGGGTATGTCATCGAGACGGGTCGGATCATTATGGAAGGCGAGACCGCAGACCTGTTGCATAATAAAGAGGTCCAGCGGGCTTATTTGGGCAAGGACTACCGGGAGGTCTGGGAGTGAAGGAGGGGAGGAAATGATCTGGGACCGTCGCTATGAATGCCTGGAGCGGGAAGAGATCGAGCAGCTCCAGCTGGAACGCCTGCAGTCCACTTTAAATCGAGTCTGCCGCAATGTCTCTTTCTACAAAAAGAGGTTTGACTCGTTGCAGATCCTTCCCGATGAAATTCAATCCATCAAGGACCTCTCTCAATTTCCCCTCACCGCCAAGGAGGACCTGCGCGAGAGTTATCCTTATGGAATGTTCGCAGTCCCTCTCCGGGAGGTGGTGCGTATTCATTCCTCCTCGGGGGTAACGGGGAAGCCAACCGTTACCGGCTACACCCGAAACGATCTGCACCACTGGAGCCAGCTGACGGCCAGGGTCCTGACTGCGGGGGGGGTGACCAAAGACGATGTGGTCCAGATCACTTTTAAGTACGGGCTTTATACCGGAGCTTTCGGCTTGCACCACGGAGCCGAGCTAATTGGGGCTTCCGTGATCCCCATGTCTACGGGCAATACGACTAAACAGGTTCTGATTATGCAGGATTACAAGACCACCGCCCTCGTAGGTACGCCCTCTTATGCCCTGCTCCTGGCACGGCATATGGAAACCCAGGGAATTAACCCCAAGTCCTTTTCCCTAAAGCTCGGCCTTTTCGGCGCGGAGCCCTGTCCGGAATCCATGCGCAAGGAGATCGAGGAGCGCCTGTTCATCAACGCCACGGATAATTATGGAGTGAGCGAAGTGATGGGACCGGGGGTGTCTGCTGAATGCGAGTGTAAGAACGGGCTGCATATTTATGAAGACCATTTCATCCCTGAAATTATCGACCCCCAAACCCTGCAGGTCCTTCCTCCCGGGGCAGAAGGGGAATTGGTCCTGACCACCCTGAGCAAAGAGGCATTTCCCTTGATTCGTTACCGCACCCGGGACGTTACCTCTTTGGATTATTCCCCTTGCCCGTGCGGACGTACGCTGGTGCGCATGAAGAAGGTGCTCGGGCGAACCGACGACATCGTCATTATTAAAGGAGTAAAAGTTTTTCCCTCTCAAGTGGAATCCATCCTCATGGAGGTGGAGGGAGTGGAGCCGCGGTACCAGATTATCGCGGACCGGGTTGAAGGGATGGATACGCTAGAGGTAAAGGTGGAGATGAATGAACGGGTTTTTTCCGATGAGATCAAAAACCTTCAGAATACCGCCTTGCAGATCGAGCGCAGGCTGCGCGAAACCGTTGGGGTGAGCGCAAAAGTCAAGCTGGTGGCCCCGGATAGCTTGCAGCCTCCGGAGGGGAAAGCCTTAAAAGTAATGGACCGGCGGAAAAAATGAAAGAAGCCAGAAAGGCCCGAGCGTTAGCGAAAATAAATGGGATCCTCGGATCCAGAATCGCTTGAATTTTTATCATCAACATATATAATGGGAAGGCTTCTGGGAGCGAAAATAGAGCGCCCCATCTACCTAGAATCAGATTTCGTCAGCAGGGATGGGATCCGGAGGAATTCAGGCAGATAAAATCTAAGGAGGAAGGAAAAATGAGAACAGGGAAATTCATTTTTTTGTTTTTGGGGTTAACCGGAATAATCTTTTCTTGTTTCGCCCCCCGGGTGTTCGGGCAGACAAAACCCTTTGAGCTTTCTTACTCGATTTTCTTCCCGGCTCCGCACAAAAATACAGTTCTGGCCAATGAATGGGTTAAGGAAATTGAAAAGAGGACCAACGGAAAGGTGAAAATTACGGTCTTTCCGGGTGGCACTCTAACCCCCGCGGACAAGTGTTACGACGGCGTAGTGAAGGGGATTTCTGATATGGGGATGTCCGTTCTTGCTTACACCCGCGGGAAATTTCCCTTAACCGAAGTGATTGATTTGCCCCTAGGATATAAAGGGGGTGCTGCCGCAACAAGATTGATTAATCAATACTACCAGCAATTCAAACCCAAAGAATTCAACGAAGTTAAAATCCTCTACCTGCATGCCCATGGACCCGGGATCTTGCATACCAAAAAGGCCGTTCATCGACTTGAGGAGATCAAGGGAATGAGGATTCGTTCTACGGGCCTGAGCGCGAAAGTGGTATCGGCCCTGGGGGGAATCCCTGTAGCCATGCCCATGGGGGAGACCTATGATGCCCTGCAGAGAGGGATGGTCGAAGGTTCCATGGCCCCGATGGAAGCATTGGAGGGATGGAAATGGGGAGAGGTGGTGAAGTGTACGACCGAAAATTTCGGCTCTGCTTACAGCACCGGCTTTTTCGTGGTCATGAATAAGGACAAGTGGAATGCGCTTTCCCCGGATATCCAAAAGATTATCGAAAAAATAAATTTGGAATGGATTGAGAAAACTGGGGCGCTTTGGGATGAGATCGATAAATCGGGAAGAGCGTTTTCTCTAAAGTTGGGCAACCAGATCATCTCTCTGACAAAAGAGGAAGATCAAAAATGGGCCAAAGCGGTTCGGCCCATCCTCGACGAATATGTGAATAACATGAGGGCCAAGGGTTTGCCCGGAGAAGAGGCTTTAAAATTCTGCCTGGATCATCTGAAGAAAAATCAATAGGGTGGGGCAGGGGATGGCCCGAAACTTCCGGCAGGATATTCTTTTGCAGGACTCACGATATTGAGGTAACCCGATGAGCGGATTCCTTAGAATTGTCTTCCAACTCAGTAAGTCGGCCAACGTGCTGGGGGGTGTCTTTCTTACTTTATTAATGCTGATCACGGTGGCCGATGTATTCTTGCGGTCATTGGGAAGACCGATCGTGGGCAGCTTTGAACTCGTAGCTTTTTTAGGGGCCTTGGTTCTCGGATTTTCCATGCCTTTAACCTCTTGGGTCAGGGGGCATATCTATGTGGATTTTTTGGTCCTAAAACTCCCTCCTCCAGCTAGAAAGGTCTTCCACCTATTCACCCGCTGCCTCGGGATAGGATTATTTTTTATGATCGGCTGGAACCTGATCAAAATGGGAACGGATCTTCATAGGTCTGGAGAGGTTTCCCTCACGCTCCAGATGCCCTTTCATCCAATTGTTTATGGAGTCGGGATTTGTTGCTTTATCCAGTGCTTGGTTTTGTCGGGCGATGTGGTGAAGATTTTCGAGGGTAAATATGAATGAAGCGGTAGCAGGATTCATCGGGTTATTTCTGGTCTTAGCCTTATTTTTCACCGGGATTGAGTTAGGCTTTGCCATGGCTTTGGTTGGTTTCTTGGGGTTTGGCTACGTCGTATCCGTAAAGGCTGCGTTAAACCTGCTGGCCAAGGACCTCTTCGACGTCTTTTCCTCTTATGGATTTACCGTTATCCCTCTTTTTATCTTCATGGGGCAAATTGCCTTCAATGCCGGAATTGCCAAAAGGCTGTACGATACCGCTTACAAATTCTTCGGCCATGTCCCGGGAGGACTGGCCATGGCTACCGTGGGAGCGGCAACCGCCTTCAAGGCTATCTGCGGATCCTCCCCGGCCACAGCAGCGACCTTTGCCAGTGTGGCGGTTCCGGAGATGGATCGATATGGGTATCACAAAAAATTATCGACGGGGATCGTGGCGACGGTCGGGACTCTGGGAATCCTTATGCCCCCGAGTGTCACCTTGATTGTATTCGGCATTATCACAGAACAATCCATCGGAAAGTTATTTCTCGCCGGGTTAATTCCAGGTTTGATCATCGCTTTATTTTTCATATTGATCATCTACGGATGGTGCAAGATCAACCCTGCGCTTGGGCCCAAAGGTCAAAAATCTTCCTGGAAGGAGAGGGTTGCCTCCCTCCCGGAGGTCGTGTGGGTGGGGATTATTTTTCTCTTGGTCATCGGGGGTTTGATGAAAGGTTTTTTCACCCCCACAGAGGCGGGGAGCGTGGGAACCTTTGCCGTTCTTCTCTTATCCCTTGCCAAGAGGGACCTGAATTTTCGGGGGTTTGTAAAATCAGTCGGGGAATCTCTGCGAACCGCCTGCATGGTTATTATGCTCATCGCCGGTTCTACCATCCTGGGCCATTTTTTGGCTGTAACCAAGATCCCCATGAATGCAGCGGATTGGATCCTCCAGCTGAATTTCGATAGAAATCTGACGATGATTCTCATCGCGTTGATTTACCTTCTGGGTGGTTCTTTTATCGATGACCTGGCCTTCATGATCCTGGCGACTCCGATCTTTTACCCGGTGATCATCCAGCTCGGTTTCGATCCCATATGGTTCGGCATGATAATTGGAATTACCGTGATGATCGGGGTGGTGATTCCGCCGGTGGCCATTAATGTCTTTGTGGTAAAAAATATCACGAGGGTGCCATTTGGCGTGATTTACAAGGGCGTTTATCCCTTCTTGATCAGTCTTGTGGTCTGTGCTTTTTTGTTATTCCTATTCCCCCAGATTGCTCTTTTTCTTCCTTCCTATTTCATGAAATAATATTCTTGCCAGATGTTTTTATCCGCTATTTCATTTTGGGCCACCTGGTCATAAAAGGGAATTTCACAATCTTGTGTTTTCAGCCTTTCAGTGATATAAAAACTTTGGGTTTCCGATGAAGAAAGAGAATACGAAAATGATGAATTATGGCAGATCTTCTATCGCTTCAATGAAAGAGTACGCACCTGGCCTTCAGCCAGACCCCCGGGAAAAATTTATCAAATTAAACAGCAACGAAAACCCGTTTCCCCCTTCCCCGAGGGTGAGGGAAGTCCTCCAGAGGTTGGCCTGCGAAGACTTGCGGCTCTATCCAGATCCGATGAGTCTGGAACTCCGGGAAAAACTGGGAAAGCTTTACGGGTTCCCGGTGAATCAGATCATCTGCGGGAATGGTTCCGACGACATCCTGAATATTATCATTCGCACCTTTACCCAGCTGGCGGAAGCCGTAGGATTTTTCGAACCCACCTTTCCCCTCTATCGGGTTTTGGGGATCATCCATGGTGCGAAGGTCATTTCTTTGCCGCTGAGCGAACCTTACGATCACCCCCCGGCCCCCCCCGAGGATGTGAAGGCCTTTTTCCTGGCAAATCCCAACTCTCCGGTTGGCTTTGGTTATTCCACTGACCTGGTTTCTCAAATGGCGCGGAGAACAAAAGGAATCTTCGTGGTGGATGAAGCCTACGCAGAATTTGCCAAAGAAAATGCCTTAGAGCTTATCCGGAATTTTAACAATGTGATCGTTGTGCGCACCGTTTCCAAGTCCTATTCCCTGGCCGGTTTGCGGCTGGGATATGCCATTGCGAATGAAAAATTGATCGCGGAGATGTTCAAGGTGAAAGACCCGTTCAACGTAACCCTTTTGACCCAAGCGCTGGTAGCAGTGGCGCTGGAGGATCAAGAATATCTTCGAAAGAACATCTCGCAAATCGTCCAGACCCGAGAATGGTTTACCCACGCCGCCGTTGCCCTTGGATATCGCATCGTCCCTTCTCAGGCTAACTTTGTTTTTCTTCAGCCACCAGAAAAGGGAAGGGGGATTAAATTTTATGAAGCGCTTTTTGACTCCAAAGTTTTAACCCGCCATTATGATGAAGAAGGTTTGCGGGATGGGGTGCGCCTGACCATTGGAACAGAAGAAGAAATGTCCAAAGTCCTCCAAGTGATGAGAGAAATCTTGCCCAAGTTACGGCCCAGATAAATCAAGGAGGGTTCATGTCGGTTTCAGAGAAAATCAAAGAGTCCATGGAGCAATCCTCATGGATTCGCAAGATGTTCGAACAAGGGTTAGAGCTCAAGAGCAAATTTGGAGCAGCTAAGGTATTCGATTTCAGTCTGGGCAACCCCAATTTGGAGCCCCCGGAAAAGGTTAAGCAGGCCATCCTGGAAGTAATGGAAGACCGGCGTCCCGGAAAACATGCCTACATGCCAAATGCCGGGTTAAAGGAAACTCGGGAAGCAGTGGCAAACTTCTTATCCAAGGAACATGGAATGAAACTGACCTGGGAACACATCATCATGACCTGCGGGGCTGGCGGAGGCCTCAATATAGCCTTGAAAACTTTATTGGACGATAAAGATGAAGTTATCGTCTTGACACCTTACTTCGTTGAGTATTTATTCTATATCAATAATCATAATGGTATCGGGCAATTAATAAATACAAATGAAGACTTTTCTTTAGATTTAAAGGCCATCGAAGCGGGAATCAACGAGAAGACAAAAGGTATCATTATCAACTCTCCGAATAACCC
>Ga0187886_1002673_pt1 | contig 14022 bp, 11 predicted proteins | sample June2016WEW_20_1_FD_133001 | JGI IMG/M metagenome (GOLD analysis project Ga0187886, IMG submission 133001) | Peatland microbial communities from SPRUCE experiment site at the Marcell Experimental Forest, Minnesota, USA - June2016WEW_20_150 | ecosystem: Environmental > Terrestrial > Soil >... | reverse complement strand
GAATTGAGTAACGCAATACTCACGCCTCATGTAGGTTTCCACACTGTTGAAGCGGTGAAGAGATGCAGCGACATCTGTATCGATAATGTTGTTAAGTTCCTGGAGGGGAGTCCGCAAAACCTTTGCTAACGGCCTGCGGACAGGTATCTGTGCGAAAGGGTGAGCTTAGATGAACTTGACTAGGGAAGAAGAAAAAATGCTCAGTGGCGAACTCGGGCAAGGAATGCAAAAGGCGATTGAACTGCTTGTCGCTATAGGAGATGCGTACGACGCTGAAAAAATGATTCCGATCACTCGTGCGCATGCCGCTTCAAGCGGCCAAGAAGGAGACCTGTACTTCGTCGAACTCTTGGCAAATGGAGGAGCCAAGTGCAGAGTCCCGACCAGCACAAATCCCGTGTACGACATCGAGTTCTTCCATCGATTGTTCGAAGTTCCGAGCGATGAGGCTGAAGTAGCTCGAAGAGTGATGGAAGCCTACAAGACAGTGGGCGCCATTCTCAGCTGGAGTTGCGTACCATATCTTACAGAGAACATTCCACTGTTCGGTGAAACCGTGGCCTTTTCGGAATCAAGCGCCACGCCCTACGTGAACTCCGTCATTGGCGCCACAACAAATCGCGAAGCCGCTCAAAGTGCTCTCGCAGCAGGAGTTGTCGGCAAAACTCCCAAGTATGGGCTGCACATAAAGCAAAACCGAAAAGGCACAGTTCTAATCAAGGTTGAAGCGGCCTTGAAGGACAGCTTTGACTACACCCTTTTGGGGCAGTTCGTTGGCAAACAGATAGGTTACGGAATCCCAGTGTTCACTGGCATAACGAGGTGTCCCAGCACGGAAGAACTCATAAACTTCTGCGCGATGTCAAACACTTCCGGAGCAGTGTCGATGTTCTATATACCTGGTTTCACAGTGGAAGCCCGGACTGTTGAAGAGGCCTTTCAAGGGGACATCCCAAAGGACAAGATTAACGTGACTGATGCTGAACTCAAGCAGACATGGGAAGAGCTTCAGACAGCAAGTGGGAAAATAGACTTTGTAATGCTCGGATGCCCGCATTACACTCTCAAACAGGTGGCAGAAACCGCAAAGCTGTTAGAAGGAAAGAGAATTCACGGCGGAGTATCGTTCTGGATTTGCACGTCGGCCACGACCAAAACGCTCGCTAGAAGAATGGGCTACGTAGACACGATAGAAAAGGCTGGCGGGTGTGTTGTGGTGGACACGTGCATTGACGAACCATGTTGGACCGTGTACAAGGACAAGGTGGGCATGACCGACTCGCCTAAATGCGCTTACTACCGGAGGTTCAGAGACGTTGTTGTGGCGGGGCTGAAGGACTGCGTGGAAGCAGCGGTTAAGGGGAAATGTGAATGAAAAGAGAGGAAATCAGACTGAAATGTCACAAGATCGTGGGCGGTTACGGGGAAGGCGAGGCTTTGGTCTCTCATGAGCCAATCTGCTTCTATCTCACAGACCCGAAAACGGGCATAGTCAGGGAGAAAACCCACGAACTTGCGGGAAAAAACCTCGCAAACAAGGTGCTCGTGTTTCCGTCAGGAAAGGCCAGCTCAGTCGTGCAGATAGACGGCCTCTTCAAATTGGCTTCACACAATCTGGCTCCCAAAGCGATGATAGTCAAAGACGTCGAAACCGTGCTCATAGTCAGCGCAGTCTTGGCAAAGGTTCCTCTGGTGGACAGGTTGGAAAGGGATCCGTTTGAAGCCATTCACACAGGTGACTTGGTGAAGGTGGACGCAGAGAAAGGAACGGTCACAGTAAAAAGGGAGGTCTCCTAGCACGGGCCATGGGGCAGTCTACGGTTTGCGAGCAAGATGGGTTCTGATGCGCTCCATGCCTTCTTTGACTTGTTCGTAGGAGACGGAGTACGAAATTCGCAGGTGCCCTTCACCGGCTGTTCCGAAACCAGACCCGGGCACGGTAACAACTCCAGCTTCCCTTAGCAGACGCAGAGCAAGAGCTTCATCCGATTTTTCGAATGTGGAGAAGTCCGGAAAAACGTAGAACGCTCCTTTTGGCACCGTGTAACGTAAAGACTTGATGAGGTTAAGCTCGTCGATTACGAGTTTTCTTCTTCTACTGTATTCTCTCAGCATTTCTTGAACGCAGTCTTGCGGCCCTGCCAGTGCGGCGACAGCTGCCTTCTGGGATAATGCGTTTGGACATAATGCTGCGTAGTAATGCAGTTTGCGCAAGGTCGCTGAGAGGTTCTTCTCGGCCACTACGTAACCAATTCTCCACCCGGTCATTGCATACGCTTTTGAGAAACCGTTCACAGTAATTGTTCTGTCCTCCATGCCGGGCAGAGAACCAATGCTCAGGTGTTTGGCACCGTCGTAGACTAGTTTTTCATATATTTCATCCGCAAAAACAATCAAGTCGTGTTCTTGCGCAACCTCAGCAATGTTTTCTAGATCCTGTTTTGAGAACACATTACCGGTCGGATTACACGGGTTACACATCCAAATCATCTTCGTCTTTTCCGTTATTCTCTCTTCCAAGGCTTCCATCTGTACACTATAATTCCTGCCCTGATCGAGCGGAACTGTTACAGGCTTCGCTTCAGCTATCAACGTGTCTTCAGAATACGCTGGATAGTACGGGTCAAGAATCAGAGCTTCGTCGCCCCGGTTTAGAAATCCCAAGGCAGTTATGAGCATAGCTTCCTGAGAGCCGGAAGTAATGGTCACTTCCGTCTTCGAGTCAACATCAACACCGTTTTCGTTCCTGAGCTTCTCAGCAACGGCTTCACGCAGTTCCAAGGTGCCGTCAACCTCAGTGTAATGCGTAAAACCGTCTCTGGCAGCCCTGACGGCCACCTCAACAATGTGTTTCGGCGTCGCGAAGTCCGGCTCTCCCTGCTCCAAGTGAACGAGGTTTTCCATTCCAGCCGAACATTCGAGCATTCTTCTAATCGCCGAAGGTCTTATCAAGCCGACTCTGTCAGAAGACCGAAACAGCATTTTCCACCACAACCCTGCGATCCGCACATTCAAAGGCATTAATGCAACTGAATTAATATAAAATTTGACCAAACAAAAACCGAATTATTGAATAGCGCTCATAAAAGACGGTTATGGCCGTGCTGAGAGGCAAGAGGCTTGCTGAGGCCTTGGGCAGTAATCAAGTACTTCAGTATTGAGCGAATCACCTTTATCCGAAGCTTCATGCCGCCTCTCCAAAAAGAGACAGGGATACCCTGTTAACTGTGCTGTTCGACCAGACTCATTTCCGAATTAGACAAGACGAACAATCCTGGACATATTACTGGGGCGAAATAAAGCATTATTTGTCAAGGCACGACATTATTGACATTGAAATGATAGGTTGAGATTAATGTTTAACGTAGCAAAGACTTGTCAACGAAGCTCTGGGTTCAAACAGAAGGATATCAGAGGAACGACAGAAAAGATGTCAATCATGCTGCTGGCTCAGCGGGTATGTTCTGGAAGATTTCTCCACAAGGATTATTATTGGGTAAACCCCTTAGTATATTGATGCAGACGAGGGAGAAGACTTGAGGGCTATTTCCAACTCAGTTGCGTTACTTTTGTGCACTAGTGCGCTATTTCTGGCAATTGTCCCTAAGTCTAATGCGATAGGCTCCAGAACATGTCTTTTCATAACTCCATCAATGTACGTTGCACAAAAGGAAGGAGAGCTTTTCAATATTGCAATCGACGTGAACAACGTCGAAAACTTGCGGAGTTATCAGTTCACTGTCGCCTACGACGCTTCTCTTCTGAATGTTGCCCAAGTTTCTCAAGGATCATTCTTTGCAACCCCACCGAAGTCGTGCTTCAAGTTTGACAACAACACATCTCTAGGTCTAGTCGAAGTCAACTGTTCACTTTCTAGCTCAGTGAACCCAGTGAGCGGGAACGGATCGCTGGCACTAATAACCTTTGAAGTAGTAAATGGTTCAAGCTCGCGTCTGGATAGTCCCCTAGAACTTGGGCAGACGTTGCTCTTGGATTCAGGACTCGTTCCTATCGCTCACGATAGTGTTGGCGCCGTCTACTTCTGGAAATCGATGGAACCTGACCCTCCTTCAGAGGGACTATTAGACGTCTACACGCAAAGAGGTGGAAAAGGCCCAGGTCAGCCAGGTGGAAGCTTCACGGTTGGAGAAGAAGTAGACTTGATTTCCAATGTGACATACAACGGTAATCCAGTGCAGAAAAAACTCGTGGCTTTTCAGGTTGAAAACCCAGTTGGCGAAATTATCGTTGTAAGAACGACCACAACGAATCAAAATGGCTTGGCGACGACAAGTTTCATAATACCCACCGATGCAGCCACCGTTGGAACGTGGAGTGGTATTTCGACTGTTGACATTGCTGGAGTAACTGCATGGGACACTATAACTTTTCAGGTGACGTTCTCTGTTCCTGTGGGAGGCTTCTCAATCTCAATGAAAGGAAATGCAAAAGTAGATCTGCTAGCACCTTACCACCTGGCAGTTCTTACAGCGATTCTTGCCTTTGTAGCAATCAAACGTAAAGCAAGACACGTCTGAACCGCCTCTCTTGCAAATCATGCGCTGACTTGATCCGCGCGCTTGCCATGTTCTGCGTGCATTACAGTTGATGGTCGGGCGGGCAGGACTTTCATGAAGCGAAACCTTCATTTTGAATTCGCCGGGCTGAAGGACAAACTCCAACCCTCCTGCGACACTCCGGTTTCTGCATGTTAGCCTGGTAGGCTGGGTGATGCCCACCATGGGTAGGCATCTACAGCATCTCCGTCAGCCAATCTTACTTTGTGCTGGCTCGGAAGCTCTACCAAGCTGAGCTACCGCCCGGCCGAGTTTTTAGAATGGGAAAACTGAATTTATGTGTTTCTCTTTCTTGTTGGTTATTTCTCTCTGTTTTCGTCAGCCAATTCCTTAAGGAGTTCATCTGCTGTCTTGATGGTAACTTTCTTGTTTCTGAGCCTAGTAGATTTTTCTATTTCTTTCAGATGCCAAGACCTTTGCCTGTCATAGTGAACAACGAGCACGAAACTGGCTGAAAGGATCAAGAAGCCCGTTATGGTCAGGACAAGCCCTAGAACCGCAGACTGAGTTAGGGGTTGTTGTGTAACGTAGAAAAGCAGGTTTGGCCCGCCAGCTGTGATGACGGTCAGGATGAGGCCTCCCATTAAAAGATTCATGCCCAGAATCATCATTAAAAAGGCTAGGATTTCGCTGTGAGCGTTCTGCTCAGCCTTTCGGTAAAGCCATTCTTGGAAAGACAATTGTTACCACACGATGTTCCAGCAGATTGCATAAACGGTGGTGCCCAACAAAAGTAAACCTTGCGATACCCGAATAAAGATTCGAAATACAGCTTGGGCGTTGCATTCTCAACATTTCACTATGACCAAGCTACTTTTTGCCCAACCCATCAGGACGTAACAATCCTCAATGAGGAAAGAAGCAAAAGCATAAGAATCTCCATCCAAAACGAATGTGCGTTTCTGATGTGCTTCTGCCGCTTCGTGTCATTTTCCCATTGTTTCTGAGCCCTGGCTGTCATCTCATCTTCTTGCCGTAATGTGCCCAAATCGCACCGCTAACCGCGACCAAAGCCAGTACACTCCATAGAATTGTCAAAAGCGTTCGTACAGCGCCAGAGAAGATTTCCTCAAACATCTTTGGTCATTAGTGACTTTCGTTCGGAGGCTTAAAAGCATGATTACAACAGCTGAAATAGAATTGAAAAGGCGTATACAATGAAAAGCGATATATACCGACCAAGGCAACAACGTTTTATAAAGTTAGTGTACACTACTGTCTTGGCGAAGGCGAGAGAAGAGGAGAAGGCTTCCGTTACAACCGCCCCATTCTTCTTCATCGTTTATGATAACCATCCAAGCGACATCTGTCTTACTCAGATTCACAACAAGCACACAGACTTCGAAAGACCTTGGCCTAGCCATCATACCCTTCGGAACGAGATAACCCACTAGCCCCAAGATCAGAACCCGCGCGCTTGCATTAGTTCTGAATGAGATATTGGTAATGGGTTCCCTGATACTTTGTGATGATTGGCTAGCTCATACGATGCAGTTATGTCCTCAGTTTTCCAAGGAATCTCTTGGAATCCTTGGAAGCCTTCGAGTGCTGAAGTATCTCACAGACTTCCAAAATGGCTGCACAATGCTTGCACTGAAAATAGGTTTTATCACTTTTTGCAACAAGCCAGAAACCTTCAGTCGAACTGCACTCTGGGCAACTCTTCAACGAACTGCGGAAACTCTCAATTTCATCTAGGTCCAACCTCAATCCCAACTCCTGTAACTCCAACGTTTCATTTATGTGTTGTGAAGCACTATTCCAGTTCAAGTATGTTGGAACGATTCCAGTCGTAGCGTCGTCGTCCAAAACGAAACACACAAAAAAGTCAAATTTCGATAGGATGAAGAAAAATAGGCCAAAGATGAAAACAGTTCCCACAACACCAGTAAAGAACCGTAATATTCGAAGATACAACAGGTCGAAAACTTCGCGCGCCGACGTTTAAGAAATTTCGGGTTTTTCAACACTACGGTATCAAAATGCGTTTAATCAAGCATGATCCGAATCAAAAGGTTGAAACGAAAACTGGTCAACGGAAACTGTTCTAACACGAAAATAGAACTGTTGGGTTTAACAACGTGCACTGTCATGGGATTGCGTTGTTTTGGAAGAAGGATACGAGCAAGGCTATGTCTTTCATGTTGACGACACCGTCTTTGTTGACGTCTGCGTCCGGGTTCCAGTTTGGAGAATTTGGCGTGGTGTTGAAGAACTGGACGCACATTGCAATGTCTTTCATGTTTATGACGTAGTCTTTGTTGATGTCGCCCAGCAATATGACCGTGAACTGTTTAATGTCGGTTGCCGTTTGGACCGCGTTGAAGTTTGTGACCGCGTGAACGGTATAGTTTCCGAGCTTCACATTTTTCCTCGGCAGGCTGAACGTCATGTTGTTGTAGTCGGGCTGCTGAGGCATTGCAGGTGTCGATGCTCGGATTGAAAAGTTCGCGGCTTGTTCCGGACAGTACGGGTACCCGAGGTTCGCGGGATAATCGGTGAATAGGCTAGCGAAAACCATAGCCTGACCTGATGGAGCATTGCCCGGTAATGTAAATTGCACGAGAAATGGTTGTGGTACTCCAGGGATTATGGTGAATCCTTCGGGGTAATACGCGTACGTTGGCGTGTTATCAGAGCACTGTGCATACAACCCAACTCTTACGTTGTGCTGGACTACATCTATGTTTTTTATTGTAATGTTGACGTAGACAGTGCTGCCAGGGTTGAAAAGGGTCATGGGATTTCCAAGCTGATCGCACGTATACAGGTCCACGAATTGCACGCGGAAATACATTCTTGAAACGTTTCCGGTCTTGATCGTCCTAATGAGGTAAGGGTTGCCGTAGGGAGAATCTAGCTCGATTGCCGCCAGATTGGCCGCTGAGCTTCCGTCCAACGTAATGTTTGCACAAACACTTATCCCTTCCCCAACACTGTAAACCTGGTTCCCGAGGAAGCCAAGAGTGCTGGAGGAGCGACCCACGGTTATCTTGATTTGCAGGATAGGAGCTGCGAACGCCACGCAACTTGACAGGCTCAGAGATAATAGTGATGTTAAAAAGAGAACAATAACCAATGGGTTTGGCAAACGCATATAAGTGATACCCTTCAGAGTTTTATTGTTTTTTGATTAATTTAAGGATTCTGGAATATCCTTCTATTTTTCGAGAAGGTCCCCAAAAAAAGGAGGAAATCGTTTTTCTGCGCCTTCAAGGCTTCAATGTGAAGATATCTACTTCCCTCATTGTTAGGCAGGTAAGGATTCTTGGTTGAAGTGTCCACTTACCAAGCAGTTAGTAAGACATTGTTTAATTAAAGCATTTGTTTCTTCGTTTTCGACAGCAGCGTGTTTCTTGTAGTACAACATATCGCTAACAAGAATATAGAAGAAACCTCCATACCGCCTAAATAGTCGGAATTGTCGTTTATTCAAGGGGATAAGGAGAAAGCTGGCTACATTCAAGAATGATAGTAAGCCGCTAAACATCAACGAGTAAAGCATAAAGTTGAACCTTGTCTTGCCGTGAGGAAAAAACATGCCGGAAAACTGCAAGAAAGGAGAAAGAGCATGTCTAGTAATTCTTATGCTTCTGGTCTTCTTAGCTAGCTCAACAACCTTATGCACGAGAACTGTTGCTGCGAGCACGGGGTCTGGCAAGGTTTTGGATTTGTTCACGCAAAAAGCGCCATTCGACGGAAGGGGACCAAACCAGCCAAGCGATGCCTTTCAACCGCAGGAGCTTGTCATTCTATACGGGAATGTGACCTACAACGGCGCGCCCGTGGCAAACAAGTTAGTGGCCTTTCAGGTCAGAGGGCCAGCAAACGCATTCAGCAACATAACTTTTACAGGCTCATCGTCAAGCAACGAAAGCGGAATGGCAACATTTTCCTTCAGGGTGCCTTGGTATAGTGAACATGCAGAAGAGATAGTCTTCGATGAATGGTTTGCAGTGGCTACCGTCGACATTGCACAAGAGGTGGCTACGGATACGCTGACCTTCCAAGTTGGATGGATACTCAGAATCACTAACATAACAACTTTGAATTCCGAGCTGGTGCCTCAGAACACGTTCTTCAGGCAGGATATCGTTAACTTTGCGGTAACCGTGGAAAGCATAGCGATGGTTGAAAAGACGGGAGCGATAACGATCGACGTGAAAGATGCAGCGGGATACCCGATAATCCACATAGAAATGGAGAATCTGTCTTTTCAGCCAGGTGAGAACTATGTAAATGCTTCTTCACATATACCGGATACAGCAGCACTTGGAAACGCGAATGTTACCGCAGCGATATACGACAAGTTGCCCGAAAATGGCGGCGTCCTATACAGCCCAGCAATCTCCACAACGTTCGAAATCGTTGAAAAAAGAGTTATCACCATAGATGTTGCTGTAGTTGCGGTCATATCTTCCAAAACGGTTGTGCAAAGCGGTGAGACAGTTCAAATCATGGTAGTGGTGAGAAACAATGGTGAAGAAGCCGAATCGTTCAACGTGACGCTCTATTACGATGATACGGTGATTGATAAGAAACTTGTTACAGAACTTCCCCCTTCAGCAGAACAACAAATGTTTCTCGAGTGGAATACAACAGGTGTCCCTCTTGGAAGTTACGTGATCAAGGCAGTAGCTGACGCAGTTAAGGGAGAAACAAATGTGGATAACAACATATTTGTGGATGGAACAGTAACCATCTTGAAGACAGTGCCGCAGCAATTTCCATTTCTCAACATAGTATTCCTCATCTTCATATTCATAATAGGAATAATAGCAGGCTCAATCTTGCTTCTGATCCTAGGTTTCCTAACAATACGCAGAAAAAAGAGAGTTCCCCGCCGGTATGCCATTATCGTGCACCCCCACATCTAGCAAAGCATATCCATAATCCAGAGCAGAAACCATAGGGCGTGACAAGATATTTTTAAGCGTGCGCTTTTCTCATTCTATCCCACGTAAAAGATGAGAGGAAAACGAAACTCGCTGGCAAAGCAATGCTTGTAAAACTACGAAAAATGAAAAACAGAGGCCACCGTTAAACGACCGTTTTAAACGAGCATTGGAATTGCGTTCGGCGCAGTTGCTCGCCGCTCAGCCTCTAAGCATGTCGATCTATCACCAATGCCTCGACCATGCCCGTTTGGCTACTCACTTTCGTGTCTAGACGCTATGCTCCAAACGGCAATGAGCAGATAAACCGGAAGAGTGATTACCAGCAAGACTCCGAAGAATACCGCTATAATCATCCACCACGGCACACCGGAATAGTACGTACCCCCAAAGTATGTCGAATATGGAAAGCCCATTCCCAGTGCAATAATCAGAGACACCACGATGGCAATCAAAGTCCATACGATGGCAATCGCCTGCTTTGTGTTTATTGTAATCTCCAATATCCTCACCTCCTCCACGTTAAGGTAACTTCCTGTTCTCCTCGTCACATGCTCTACACGTTCTTTCTAAATAAATACTTATGGAACTAACTTCTATGCCTGGGTTACATAATCATACAATTGCACATCTAGTTTCTTAGAATCGGTGACACCCAATTTGCTTGAATGCAGTGAAGGACCAAAAAAAGGGAACTCAAAGCGTCTCGCGCGCGCTACTGATGCCCCGCCTTTTTTACCTTGTCATCATTCTTCTGAAAACGGGCACGGCTATTGCCGTCATGATCACTCCGAACACTATCATTATTGTAAGCTCAGTGGTTATGTCCGGTATTCCTGCGCCTAGAACCATGACTTTCCTGAGGGCTTGCGATGCGTAGGTAAGGGGAAGCACTTTTGAGACGTCCTGCATGTACCAGGGCATTTGCTGTATCGGGAAGAACACTCCGCTGAGAAACATCATGGGAAACATCAGCGTCATCATCATCATCTGAGCTGTCTCTTGGTCTTTGGCGAAGGACGTTATTACGATGCCGAGGCCGACGAAGCTGAACACGCCTAGCAATAGCAGCGCGAAGACAAGCAAGATGCTTCCTTGAATTGCGACGTGGAACAAAACCGCAGCCAGCACTAGTATAATGACTCCTTGCAGCAGGCCTCTTGCAGTCTGACCTAGGGTTTTTCCGAGTATTATGGACAGCCTGTTGATTGGTGCAACCATCATTCCGTCCAAAGTGCCGATTTCCTTCTCTTGGGATATGGCCACAGGGAGCCCTGTCATGACGCTCATCATAACAGTCATAGCCATTATTCCTGGCGCAATGAAGTCGAAGTAACTGGGGGTTCCGGACACAACTCCTTCTGTCTGAACATTGTAAGGCTTCACGATTGCTAGAGAACTTGCGTTTAGCCTCTGAAGAGCTAACATTGTTCCCATCTGATCAAATACCGCCGACAAAGCTACCTGAATGGTTGCCGATACTTGAGGATTAGACTGGTCGGTTATAATGATTAGAGTACCTTGTTGGCCTGTCGAAATGCTCTGAGTGAAATTGCTTGGGATGATTATCCCTCCTTCGATATCGCCTTTCTGAACCATGCTTTTGATGTCGTTAGCACTTGATGCATTGGTGAGAGCCATCATGCTTGTATTGCCGTTAATCTGCTGCAAAAAAGTGATGAAACTTTGGCTCGCACCAGTGGAAAAATTGCCATAGCTCGTGTCTTCGTTCACGAGTGCAACTGGCAGATTGGTTGGTGAGCTGTTGCCAGAGGGGTATATGAAGCCAACCATGACCATCATGAACAGTGGCATCAGGATAAGTAAGACAAGCCCTAATCGGTTCCTGAAAAGTTCTGTCAGATCTTTCCAGGCAATCCTAAAACTGTGTGAAAGCAGAGTTTTTGCGCCCATACGGCCTCACCTTACCCTTCCTTGCGGGGGCGCCCCGAAGCGTCGACGACCCATCGCCATCGGTATCTTCTGGTCTGCACTATCTCTAACCTGGTGACCAGTGATGTGCAAGAACACATCCTCAAGCGTAGGCTGAAGATTCTCTATAGAATTTACCTTTCCGTCTTTCGCCCTCACAGCGTCAATTACTGAGTCGAACGCCTCATCGCCGTGGGCGATTATTCTCAAATGGGTAGAATTCTCTTGAGAAACGGCATCCGTGCACTTGCACGCCCGGATTGCCTCAATAATATCGGGTGATAAATTTCCAATCTCCAGTTTCATTATTGTTGTGTTCACTCCAGAAATCAATTTTTTCAAATTCGTTGATGTATCAAGCGCAACAATCTTCGCATGGTCCATAATGCCTATGCGGTCGCATAGCAAATCAGCATCAACCATCATATGCGTCGTTATGATAATTGTGGTCTTATTTTCTCTATTGAGTTTCTTTATAAAGTCCCTGATCTCAACAGACGACTGAGGATCCAAACCTAGAGTTGGCTCATCCAGAAAAAGCACTTGGGGCATGTTAAGCAGCGCTCGTATCACGTTCATCCTCTGTCGCATGCCACTAGAAAATGTACCCACTTGAGCGTTCTTCCATTGGGTAAGTTGAACCAGCTCCAGCAGATCGTCAATTCTCTTCTTTAAGACGTCTTTAGGGATGTTGAAGAGATTTCCGAAGAAAATTAGGTTCTCCCTGGCCGTCAACCGGTTGTACATTATCATCTTTTCAGAAACGATGCCTATCAGTTTACGCACATCAGTACCATTCTTCACTATGTCGTAACCACCAATCGTGGCAGTCCCCTTTGTTGGCCTGGCTAACGTGGAGAGCATTCTCAAGGTTGTGCTTTTGCCCGCTCCGTTGGGACCGAGTAGACCAAAAACCTCGCCTTTCTTGACATCGAACGAGATGCTGTCAACAGCTACGAAATCGCCGAATGTTTTGGTAAGGTTCTTTACTGCGATTATTGACTCAGTTTCCAACTGTAAATCACCTTCATGTGAAATATTATCCGTTGCAATACATCTAAGTAAAATATAAATATTCCTATAAACAATAGTAACTTCGAAACGCAGATGCACACAGAATGTGAAGAAGAGACAACTGCGAACTGGCTGAAGGAAGCGCAAAAAGGCTACATCCGTGTTGGGGTACTCATTCTCCTCAACAGGAAGCCGGCTCACGGCTACGAAATCATGAAAGAAATCAAAGACAAAACCAAAGGCTTCTGGAAACCAACAGCCGGCGGTGTTTACCCCATTCTTCGAGACCTAGAAGAATCAGGATACATTGAAGGAGAATGGTCCAGCCAAAAGAACCGAAAAATAAAGGTCTATAAGATTACCGAAACAGGCAGGATCATTCTCAAACGCGCAATTGTCAAACAAAGCGAAATCGCTAACAGCATGAACGCCCTGTTTCAAGAATTTGCGAAAGACGTTTTGAACATGGAAACAAAAACGTTACCACTGCCAGTTATACCCAGCCTTTTCTCACCCTTCCTTAAGGAGAAAAATCAAGAACAGCAAGATAGCATAAAAAACTTGGAACAAAAACGCGCCTATCTGAAAAGGACAATCCGGATGTTGCAGAAGGAGCTTCAGACCACAAATAAAAAATTAGCCAAGAAAAACCCAGAAAAGAACTAAGGAAAAGATATCACCATAGTCGTTGGTATAGGTAACACGAGGGATGTCGGCTAATTGAGAACCACGATCTTTGGAGCTACAGGTGGAACTGGCAAACAACTTGTTGAACAAGCGCTCGCATAAGGAAATGAGGTTGTCGCGTTCGCTCGTAACCCTTCAAAAGTCAACATAACGGATAAAAACTTGACCATTGTGCAAGGCGAATTAGCGCGCGTGTAAAAAAAACAAGCTAGTACACGTGTACGAAAGGACCACTATAAGAAAACCGTAAGCATAACCCTACCTCAAAACCTGCTGGAAAAAGCCAGAAACCACAGCCTAAACATCTCGAAAATCACGGAACAAGCCTTATCAAGCATTCTGGACTACCTAGAAACCCAAAACACAGAAACAAGCTCAGAATTTCTTAGCCCAAGTTCTTTTCAAAAGAAAGTGGAAACGGGCCCGCCGGGAATTGAACCCGGGACCCCCGGGTCTCCACGCGAAGCTCTTCGCTTAAAAGCCCGGTGCTCTGTCCTTACTGAGCTACGGGCCCCTCTGGGCCTTATGTTTCGGCTTTAAAGATGAGAAAAAGGTGTTTTTTAGTGTTTCGATTCGATTGACCGGCAAGACTAGCCTAAAGGAAAAATTGAACCCTAAAGGGCCAACAAACAGATTTCGGGCATCATTTTTCAAGCCAAACACGCGCTTAGGTCAAGAAGATCCCTTTGCAACCGCGCGCGAACCCATTTGAGGTTCCAACTGTCGCTTGAAGTTTTTGCACTTTTCAACGCATTGAAACGTAACTGGGTGTGCTAATTTTTAAAGCTCAGTCTTCCCTAGCAGAGGCAGAAACTGGCCAATATAACAGTCGGCGATATACCGGCATGTTAACAAAGATTATCTGTTTCTAACATGGAAACAGTTGCACGGTGCAAAAATTGATATCGTGGAAGCAT
>Ga0187886_1002671_pt1 | contig 14026 bp, 13 predicted proteins | sample June2016WEW_20_1_FD_133001 | JGI IMG/M metagenome (GOLD analysis project Ga0187886, IMG submission 133001) | Peatland microbial communities from SPRUCE experiment site at the Marcell Experimental Forest, Minnesota, USA - June2016WEW_20_150 | ecosystem: Environmental > Terrestrial > Soil >... | reverse complement strand
TGCGCTGAGAGTGGGAGCGGGTTTAGTCACCCTGGCTATTCCAAAGAGCCTCAATTCGATCATGGAAGTGAAATTGACAGAGGTCATGACGGAACCGCTTCCAGAGACTCCCAAACAGACCCTTAGTCTTCGGGCTTTCAACGCCATTCTTCAGCTTTGTGAAAACAAAAAGGCTGTGATCCTCGGCCCTGGTATTGGGACCTATAAGGAGACCCAATCGCTCGTCCTCAAGCTGATCAAAACATTGGATCTCCCCATCATCCTCGATGCGGATGGACTGACCTCACTGGCGACCCAACCCAAAACCCTTCTTGCTACAAAACAACCTCTCATCCTTACGCCCCATCCAGGAGAGATGGCAAGGCTGATTCGATGCACTGCCAAAGAAGTCCAGGAAGATCGGATCGGTATCAGTAGAAATTTCTCTCAATCCCATCATGTCTATCTCACCCTCAAAGGACATCGCACCCTGATCGCTACTCCCAAGGGTGAGGTTTTTATCAATCCGACTGGAAATCCAGGAATGGCCTCTGGAGGAACCGGAGATGTGCTCACCGGAATGATTGGCGGGCTGATCTGCCAAGGATTTGAAATTCTCCCATCCCTTCAGATATCCGTCTATCTTCATGGATTGGCCGGGGATGATGTGGCCCAAGAATTGGGAGAAAAATCTCTCATAGCAACGGACATCATTAAAAAGATCCCCACCCTTCTTCAGGGGAGGATTTGATTTTCATTTCTTCTTCATTTAAGATATTAAGCACATATACCACCAATAACGCCCATCCCAATATCTTATTGATATTTGAACGGAGTTCCGTATGGATATGAGGAGCGAAATCAAAAAATTGGCTCGTATCGAAGAGGGTCAATATCCTTTCTTATCCCTCTATCTCAATACCAAATGGGACGATGAACAACAACGGGAACGCATTCGCCTCTTTACCAAGAATCAATTAAAGAAGGGTTATGATCAATTTAAAGACCAGGAGGATTGGCGGAAGGCTTTTGCCGAAGATCAGCAACGGATTGAAAAATATGTGGAAGGTCTGGTTCGTCGTGTTTATAATGAGGAAATTAAGGGAATCGCCATCTTCTCCTGTAGTGGGCTTGGAACTTTTTTGACCTACCCTTCCATCATACCCTATGAAAATGAATGTTTTATCTCAGATCATCCCATATTCCATCCTCTGGTCCGGCACTCCTCCCAATATCAGAATACGCTCATGGTCATGGTGGAGACAGATTCGGCTAAATTATTTGAGATATCGTTGGAAGGAGTTTTGGCTGAATCTTCGATCGAAAGTTATGTCCCGGGACGCCACGACCAAGGGGGATGGGCCCAGATGAGGTACCAGCGTCATATTAAGGATCATATGGACAAGCACCATAAGGAGGTGGCTCAACAACTGATTGAACTTTTTGACTCCGGTAAATGGAAAAGGATCGTTCTCATCGGTCAGGATCGAATTGTTGCCAATTTTAAACCATTTCTTCCTGAACGGGTCAAACAGCATATGGTGGATACCTTTTCCATTGACTTTTTAGAAGAAAGATCGAAAGTGATACTTCACGTCCTTGAACGACTCCTTGATAAGGAAAGAGAGGAAGTGGTCTCTCAGATCCAAGGCATAGCAGAGAAGGCTCTCAAGGTTGGAAGGACAACATTAGGCCTGAATGGGACATTGGAGGCCCTGAACAAGGGACAACTTCACACACTTTATCTCCTGACCTCGTTCTCCCTTTCTGGGGGGAAGTGTCGTCGGTGCGGGTCTCTCAATATCATCCATCCTACGGGAAAACTCTCCGTTCCCTGTAACCTATGCAAAGGGGAGACCAAAACCGTCGATTTAGGGGATGAGATGATGGGTGCAACTCTCCGTCAAGATGGAGAGGTTAAATGGGTTGAAGAGAATCCCATTTTAAAAGAAAACGATGGCATGGGGGCTTCTTTAAGATTTCGCTGATAAACACGCACCTCACCTCATCCCTTTCCCCAAAGGGAAGAGGGCTTTATCGTGAGCCTTCGGCCCAAGCGTTCGACTGAGCTCACGCCGAAGTCTAAAGCCGAGGGCTCAGCCGAACGGATGGGGTGAGGGAGGTTACACTGAGAGTTCTTCGAGGTTCTCATATGAAAGGAGAAAGCGAATGTACGTCGAAATGAAAGTGAAGTTTTTGACATTCGATTCCACATCGAATGGATTCGTCGTCCTTCTGATGGACCTGGCGAATAAAACAGGACTTCCCATCTGGATCGGCCCCTTTGAAGCCAATGCCATCGCAATGAAGCTGAAAAAGATAGGTTCCCATCGGCCGATGACCCACGATCTGATACACAATATCTTAAAGGGTCTCGCATCTCAGGTGATGAAAATCGTTGTCAATGACCTGAAGGAAAATACTTACTATGCCTTAATCCACCTCAATCGGGGAGGAGAAGAGATCATCATCGACTCCCGGCCCAGCGATGCCATCGCCATTGCCCTTGCTGTAGATGCCCCGATCTTCGTCTCTGAGCATGTCATCGAAAAAGCGCGAACCATCGATCTGGAGAAGGATGGAGACCAATTGAAGGAATGGCTTGAAAATCTCAATCCAGAGGACTTTAAATATAAAGCCTAATAAATTTGGTTTATCTGGTTTCTTTGGTTTCTTTAGTTTGTTTAGTTAACCAAATAGACCAAATAAACCGAAAAGACTTAATTGACTAAGAATTTGTGGAAAAGGCGGTTTTACATACCAAGAGTACATCAGAGACCATTCGAATCGGAAAGAGCATCGGAAGCCTTCTTATGCCTGGAGATGTCGTGGCCTTGGTGGGTGAGTTAGGGACAGGAAAAACTCAATTCATCAAAGGACTGGCCACAGGGGTGGGGGTTGGAAAGCCGACTTATATATCAAGCCCCTCTTTTACACTGATCAATGAATATGCCGGGAAGGTGCCCTTTTACCATATCGACCTTTTCCGGCTGAAGTCAGAGAAAGAAGCCGAGGAACTGGGCTTGGAAGAGTATTTTCAAGGTGGAGGGATTACGGCGATCGAATGGGCGGATAAGATACCGTCTTTCCTTTCCCAAGAAATGCTCTGGATACACATTCGTTATACTGGGAAGCATACCCGATCCATAGAAATGGTCGGAAAAGGAAAACGGTATGAGCAACTGATAATAGAATGCGGATTTCGGATTGCGGATTGCGGAATTTCTTAATTTCGGATTTTTGATTTTTCACTCTGCATTCCGCATTCGGCATTCCGCAATTTAAAGGGGGTGAATTAATGGCATTGGTGGTCCAAAAATATGGCGGTACTTCCGTAGGGGATATTGACCGCATAAAAAACGTGGCCTCAAGGGTCATCGCAACCAAAAATCAGGGGCATGAGGTGGTTGTGGTTGTCTCGGCAATGGCCGGAGAAACAGACAAACTCATTCGTTTGGCTCAACAGGTCACCGCAAACCCTGATGAAAGGGAAATGGATGTGCTTGTGTCTACAGGAGAGCAGGTCTCGATTGCCTTGCTCGCCATCGCCCTCAAATCGATAGGGTATGATGCCAAATCCTATTTAGGATTTCAAATCAAAATTGCCACAGACAGTGTCTTTGGCAAGGCTCGTATCACGGGTATTGAATCAGAAAGGATATTTAACGATTTAAAAAATGGGCGAATTGTGGTCGTGGCAGGATTTCAGGGCGTAGATGAATCAGACAATATCACCACCCTGGGTCGAGGTGGATCTGACACAACCGCCGTAGCCATCGCCGCAGCCCTCAAGGCGGACGTCTGTGAAATCTATACAGATGTGGATGGGGTCTATACCACCGACCCCAACATCTGCTCAAAGGCGAGAAAGTTATCCAAGATCTCTTATGACGAAATGCTTGAAATGGCAAGCCTGGGTGCCAAAGTGTTACAGATTCGTTCTGTAGAGTTTGCTAAAAAATATAATGTCCCCATCCATGTAAGATCATCTTTCAATGATAATACAGGAACCCTCGTCTGCAAGGAGGATAAAGAGATGGAAAAGGTCGTCGTCTCCGGTGTCACTTACAATAAGAATGAGGCCAAGGTCGAGATCATGCATGTCCCCGATGTTCCTGGAGTGGCTGCAAAATTATTCATGCCCATCGCCGATGCCAATATTGTGGTCGACATGATCATTCAGACCTCCAGCACAGCAAAGGGGTTTGCGGATGTGGCCTTCACCGTTCCTAAATCCGATTTTGCCAAAACCCTCCAGATTATTAAAGGAAACCTTAAGGAGATTGGTGGGGCACAGGTCATCGCCGATGAAAACATTGCCAAGGTCTCGATTGTGGGTGTGGGAATGAGGAGCCATTCCAATGTAGCCACTCAGATGTTCTCCGCCCTGGCCAAGGAGGGAATCAATATCAACATGATCTCCACCTCGGAGATTAAAATCTCCTGCATCATTGATGCCAAATATACTGAATTGGCGGTCCGTGCCCTCCATGACGCCTTTCAGCTTGATCAGTCAGAGGTAAAAGAAGAAAAATGATCAGCAATCAATGGTCAATGGCCAATGGTCATTGGTAACTGATAATTGATCATTGCTTATTGATCATTGGTAAATGTCCATTTTCCATTGATCATTTTGCAAGGAGGCAAATAACTTTGAGTACGTTCGATTCGATCAAGATTTACGACACTACCCTCCGCGACGGCTCTCAGGGTGAAGACATTGCATTCTCAGCGGAGGATAAAGTTCGAATTGCCCAAAAGCTGGATGAGTTGGGTATCCATTACATCGAGGGAGGATGGCCAGGTTCCAACCCAAAGGATCTCCAGTTCTTCCAAGAGATCAAATCGATCCCAATTTCCCATGCAAAGATCGTGGCCTTCGGAAGCACGTGTCGAGCAGACACCCCACCTGAAAAGGATCTTAATATGCAAGCCCTGATCGAGGCCGGCACAGAGGTTGTAACCATCTTTGGGAAGTCCTGGGATATCCATCCTCTTGAGGCACTGAATATCACCCTGGATCAGAATCTCGAAATCATCAACCAATCGATTCGATTCCTCAAGAATCGGGTTTCAGAGGTTATTTTCGATGCGGAACACTTCTTCGACGGGTTTAAAAACAACCCCCAATATGCCCTCTCAACACTTCAGGCCGCCCAGGATGCCAAGGCCGATTGGATCGTCCTCTGTGATACCAATGGAGGAACTCTGCCCGACGAGATCCAATCCATCATCAAAGAAGTGAAGAAGAAAATCTCTCTTCCTCTCGGCATCCATGTCCATAATGATGCGGAGGTGGCAGTGGCCAACACCGTCCTTGCGGTCAAAGAGGGAATCCGATTGGCTCAGGGGACGATCAATGGCTATGGCGAACGGTGCGGTAATGCTAATCTCTGTTCGATCATTCCCAATCTCAAATTGAAGATGGGGATCCATTGTATTACGGATGCCCAGTTGAGGAAAATTACGGAGGTCTCCCATTTCGTCTCAGAGTTGGCCAACCTCCCACATCATAAATACCTGCCCTATGTAGGTGACAGCGCCTTTGCCCATAAGGGTGGCGTTCATGTCAGCGCCATCCGAAAAAGCGATACCACTTACGAGCATGTTCAACCGGGACGAGTTGGGAATCGCCAAAGGGTGCTCATCTCCGACCTCTCTGGTGAATCGAATATTCTTTACAAAGCCGCCGAATACAAAATCAATATTGAAAGCAAAGACCCAAAGGTCCGGGCGATCCTCAACGACCTGAAACGGTTGGAAAACCAGGGTTTTCAGTTTGAAGGAGCAGAGGGCTCTTTCGAAATCCTGATTAAGAAGGCTCTCGGAAAACATAAAAAATTTTTCGACCTCATTGGATTTCGCGTCATCGTAGAAAAACGGAGAGAGGAAGACCCTCCTCTTTCAGAAGCGACCATCATGGTCCGGGTTGGAGATCGTGTAGAACATACTGCAGCAGTCGGAAATGGTCCGGTCAATGCCTTAGACAATGCGATTCGGAAAGCCTTGGAGAAGTTTTATCCTGAATTGAGAGAGGTCAAACTGATGGACTACAAAGTAAGAATTCTCTCAAGCAAGGATGGAACCGGGGCACAGACGAGGGTTCTCATTGAATCAGGTGACGGGGTATCAAAATGGGGAACTGTGGGAGTTTCTGAGAATATCATCCAAGCGAGTTGGCAGGCCCTCGTCGATTCGATCGATTATAAACTTCTAAAAGAAGAAGAAAAGGAATAAGCACAATTTCGGATTTCGGAATGCGGATTTCGGAATTGAAGAAAAAAGCAAAATTTTTAATCCCTTTCTTAACTCCGCAATCCGCAATCTACATTCCGCATTTATCAAGACATCTTTCCCTTGGTCAACAGCGCATCCTCTTCATCTTAGCCCTTTTCATCCTTGATATCCTCTATTTTCAATTTTACTATCATCCCCTACCCCATCCTTCAGAGGAGTTGAATCAGGAGATTGTGGTTGAGGTATTAGGAGAAGTTCGAAATCCCGGGATCCAAATCTTTCATCATCTCCCTACCCTAAAGGAGGCTATCGAAAAAGCAGGGGGTTTGAAAGATGCTGCTTTTTTCGATATGGACTCTTCCTCAGAAACTTTGGAAACAGGAACCCTGGTCACCATCGCTAAAGAATCCCAGAAAATCTCCCCATCCACCCCTTTAGTAAAGGGGGACGCCGCCGTCCAAAGCCGAACTTTGGCGCCGGACGGAGAGGAAGGATTACTAAAAAAGAAAGTTGAAGGGATTAAACAAGAGGTTATAAAGGTAAAATTGGGAAGGATGGAGGCCCGGAAATTACTCGTCTTCTCTATTCCTCTCGACCTCAATCGAATCACGGTAGAGGATTTCTGTTTGATCCCTGGAATCGGAGAGTCATTAGCCCGAGAGATCGTGACCTATCGGGAAAGAAGAAAAGGATTCCGATCGGTTGAAGAATTGAAAAATGTGAGAGGAATCGGAGAAAAGAAATACAAAGACCTCAAAGTGTACTTCATTATAAAATAACCTTCTTTTCACCGCCTATTTGAAAAAATGGAATTTGAAAGGATTCATTGCCTTGTATAAACTAAGTTTGGGAACGGTTTCATAATTTTTGCCCTTACAATGCTATTGATAGAGGAGATAAAATTTTCCAAAATACAGCATTTTTTATCAAAAAATACAGGGCTCACCTTATTTATATATCCCTTTTGTAAGAATAAACTATTTTTGCAAGATATAAAATCGATATGGGGGTCTCACGTGAATTGCTACCGCTGTGGTAGGGCCATGATCTACGAAAAATTTTATGGTCCTCACGAACATTTTTTAGGATGGAAATGCATCTTTTGTGGAGAAATTATTGATCAGGTGATTTTAGAGAATCGACGAGATTCAAAGGCAGGATGGCCAAAAAAAAACAAGGAATGGACGGAGGTGAAATCCGATGACAATGATAGGGGACAGATTAAAGAGTATCTTAACCGGAAAGGTATATGAAGTGAAGATGGTTAAGGGGTTGTCAGTGCTTTTGGAGTCAGAGGATAGAAGGAGTCAGGTTTTGACGGAAAAAGGAAACCTGAACTTATTTTATGAAAAGGTAGAAAATGAGAACGTGTCAAAGGATTCGAACTCACTCCTATTACCTAACTTCAAAAACACCGATAAGCTTTAATCTGATTGTGGGTTTCATCTCCTATGTGGTCATTTTAATCATATCATCCCTTATCTCACCTTGACTCAAGCACGCCAATTCAGTAAACTTTTATTATTAAAAATAAAACTCTAAGTCAACCTTTTTTTGTTCTCAACAAATCTTGGTTTCCCTTGTGGGACAACTTTCAACTTATTTCTTCTCTCCAAGGGGAGAAGATGAGTTCCGAACCCATTATGGGGAATTAGGGAGAAAAGAAATGGGAAAACAGGCCATTATTTCGAAAATCTACATATATCTCCTGGGTATATTGGTCTTTCTTGGAATATACTTGACCAGCCACTACAACTACCTCCTTTTTCATAGCCTTGCCGAAGTATTCTCTATCGTTATCGCCTGCGGCATTTTCATGGTTGCCTGGAACTCACGCCAATTTCTCGATAACAATTATCTCCTCTTCATCGGTATTGCCTATCTGTTTGTTGGCGATCTGGATCTCATCCACACATTGGCCTACAAAGGGATGGGTATATTTCATGGATATGAAACCAATTTGCCCACCCAACTTTGGATCGCTGCCCGTTACACGGAAAGTCTTTCTCTCTTCCTAGCCCCCTTCTTTTTTGGACGGAAGTTGAAGGCCAATATCATATTTCTCGGATATACCTTAGTTACTTCCATTTTATTGTTGTCCATTTTCTACTGGAACATATTCCCCGTTTGCTTCGTCGAAGGGGTTGGATTAACCCCGTTTAAGAAGATCAACGAATATATTATCTCTCTGATTCTTTTAGTTTCTATTGTCCTGCTTCTTAAAAATCGAAGAGAATTTGAAAGAAATGTTTTGCAATGGGTGGTTTGGTCCATTCTCCTGACTATTGTTTCTGAATTGGCCTTCACATTTTACATCGATGCTTATGGTCTTTCTAATATAATCGGCCACTTTTTCAAAATCCTCTCTTTTTATTTTATCTACAAGGCCATTATTGAGACAGGTCTTACAAAACCCTACAACCTTTTATTCAGAAACTTAAAGCAGACAGAAGAGAGATTCAGAAATCTCTTTGAACAATCCCCTATTGCAATCGAGCTTTATGATTCGGATGGTCAATTACTTGAAGTAAATCAAGCCTGTCTTGAGATATTCGGCGTATCGGATGCGGCAGAGGTACAAGGATTTAAACTCTTTGACGACCCCAACCTTGCAGATAAAGCAAAAGAGAAGCTGAAGAGGGGGGAACCCGTTAGATATGAAGGTCCTTTTGATTTTGAAAAAGTCAGGGAGAATAAATTGTATCCCACGACAAAATCGGGGACGATCTATCTTGATGTTCTGATCACTCCCTTGGGTCTGGAGCAAAAAGAAGCTCAGAGCGGTTATTTAGTTCAGGTTCAAGACATCACCGACCGCAAGAAGATGGAAAAAATGCTTGCCCAACTTGCATCTTTTCCTGAACTGAACCCGAATCCCATTGTTGAAGTAGATTTGTTTGGAAGTATCCATTATCTCAATTCAGCAGCCAAAGAGTTATTCCCCAACCTGCAGACAATTGAGGTTCAGCATCCGTGGTTAGGGGATTGGGATTCGTTACGTGCCATTATTCCAAAGGAAGGAAAAGTTTCTTACGTCCGTGAGATTAAGATCGGTGATCTCTGGTATGAACAGGCAATTTCCTACGTCAGAGAAGGCGAACGCATACGCATCTATGGTCTTGATATCACCGAGCGCAAGCAAGCGGAAGAGGCTCTGCAAAATGCTCTTGAAGCATCTCAACGGCGACAAGTTGAAATTTCAGCGCTTCTGGAAGCTTCTCGTGCCGTCTTAGAACATCATGAATTTACGGACGCAGCACGATCCTTATTCGATTCCTGCAAGAATTTAATTGGAGCTACTGCTGGATATGTTTCTTTAGCAAGTGAAGATGGAACACAGAATGAAGCTCTATTTGTGGATTCAGGTGGACTCCTTTGCACGGTTAACCCATCGCTTCCAATGCCCATCCGGGGATTAAGGGGAAAGGCGTTTTGTACCGGCAAGACGGTATTTCACAATGACTTCCCTAATAGTGAATATATTAATTTTATGCCAGAAGGACATTCAAACCTTTCCAATGTCTTATTTGCCCCGATGGCAATTAAGGGGAAAGTTGTCGGTTTGTTTGGTCTCTCCAATAAACCAGGAGGATTTACTGAAAATGATGCCCGTATGGCCACTGCCTTCGGCGAACTTGCGGCCATTGCCCTTATCAATAAGCGGGCAGAGGAGGCACTCCGAAGATCGCGTGATGAGTTAGAAATACGGGTTCAGGAACGAACTGCAGAATTGACAAAAACCACTGAAAAACTGGCAGAACAATCGAGTATCTTAGAAGGATTCTTCACTTCCACGATTACTCCATTAGTATTTCTTGATAGAGATTTCAATTTTATCCGGGTGAACGAGGCTTATGCGAAAGCCTGTCAGCGTCAGATTTCAGAATTTCCTGGGCATAACCATTTCGAATTCTATCCCTCTGGTGCGAAGGCGATATTCGAACAAGTCGTTGAAACAAAGATGCCCTATCATGCCATTGCACGACCTTTTACCTTTCCTGATCATCCTGAGTGGGGGGTAACTTACTGGGACTGGACCTTGACACCTTTGTTGGATGACAAAAGTGAAGTGGAATTTCTGGTTTTCGCACTTGAGGACGTGACCGAGCGCAAGCGGGCCCAGGATGCCTTGGAAGCCGAACGGCGGCGGTTCAATGACGTTCTGGAGATGCTGCCGGCTTACTTGGTGCTCTTGACGCCGGATTATCACGTGCCCTTTGCCAACCGCTTCTTCCGGGAGCGCTTCGGCGAGTCCCACGGCCGGCGCTGCTTTGAGTATCTATTTGGGCGCAGCGAGCCCTGCGAGACTTGCGAAACCTATACAGCCCTGAAAACCATGGCGCCCTATGAGTGGGAGTGGACCGGCCCGGACGGCCACAATTACTCTGTCTTCGACTTTCCCTTCACCGACACGGACGGCTCCACTCTTATCCTGGAGATGGGCATCGACATTACCGAGCGCAAGCGGGCTGAGGAAGCATTGAAAGTAACATCGCTGTATGCGCGGAGTCTGATTGAGGCAAGCCTTGACCCTCTTTTTACGATCAGCGCGGACGGGAAGGTGATGGATGTGAACAGGGCTACGGAGCTTGTAACTGGTGTCCCTCGTGAGCAGCTCATCGGGAGCGACTTTTCGGATTACTTTACAGAACCTGAGAAAGCCAAAGAGGGCTATAAAAAGGTTTTCTCGGAAGGGTCCGTCCGGGACTATCCCCTCGCCATTCGACACTCATCAGACCATATAACCGAGGTGCTATATAACGCCACAGTTTACAGGAATGAAGCCGGAGAGGTGCAGGGGGTTTTTGCCGCTGCCCGTGACATCACAGAGCGTAAGCGGGCAGAGGAAGCACTGCGGGAATCGGAGAATCGGCTCCGCTCCCTCTCTTCGCAGCTCTTAACCGTCCAGGAAAATGAAAGAAAAAGGGTTGCTCGAGAAATCCATGATGGCATTGGACAGATGTTGACTGCTATCAAATTCAAAGTGGAGGATACCATTCAGCAAAAGGGTAAAGGCAATACCAGGATAAAGGAAAAATCATTAGAAACCATTATCCCTTTGATTCAAGGAAGCATCGAAGAAGTCCGCAGAATTCAGATGGATTTGCGACCTTCCACCTTAGATGATTTAGGAATCTTAGCCACCATCGACTGGTTTTGCAGAGAATTTGGAAAGATTTATTCAACCATCCATATCGAAAAACTGACCAACATAAAGGAAAACGAAGCGCCTGTCCACATCAAGACGGTGATTTTTAGAGTTATGCAGGAAGCCCTTAACAATATTGCCAAACACAGCAAGGCAGACCTTATCCGTCTCTCCCTGATAAAAACCGATGGCAAGATTGAATTGATAATCGAAGATAACGGTATGGGATTCGATCTGGAAGGTCTGATTTCTATGGAAAGTTCTAAGAGAGGATTCGGTCTTTCCAGCATGAGAGAGCGAACCGAACTTTCAGGTGGGGCTTTTGTAATCGAATCTACCCCAGGAAAAGGAACGATTATATGTGCTCTTTGGCCCCTTTAATTGCGGAATGCAGAATGAAAATAAATGAACCTAATGTAGACAAATCCATGATGAGTATAAAGCAAAACTATCTCAAAGAAAGGACAAAAAGTTTTGCTTTGCAGATAATTAAATTGGTTGAGGCACTGCCAAGAGGGCGAACGGCAAATATTCTTGGGAGACAACTATTGGGAGCAGGAACATCAGTGGAAGCCAATTATCGGGCTGCTTGCAGAGCAAAATCACCTGCCGACTTTATTTCTAAAATGGGGATTGTTGAAGAGGAGGCTGACGAGACGATTTATTGGATGGAACTACTCATCGAGTCTGGACTTGTCCAAAAGCTCGATATACTGAATCTTCTAAATGAAGCAAATCAAATCTTGGCTATGACTGTTCCTTCTATTAAGACTGCAAAAAGGAAAAATAATGATGATAGCTATTCCGCAATCCGCATTCCGAAATCCGAATTCCGCATTATTATTCACGGCTGACTAGTCCTTTTTCTATCGCAAAAGTGGTTAAGGCTTGAACATTATGAAGAGCCAATTTTTCCATGAGATTAGCTCGATGCTTTTCCACGGTTTTTGGACTGATACAAAGGTAATCCCCGATCTCTTTGTTCTTATACCCCTCGGCAATCAGCTTCAGGATTTCTCGCTCTCGTTGGGTTAGGGTTTCCCATGAGGATTTTCTTTTTAAAGTCTTTTTCCCCTCTAAGTACCCTTCAATTACCTTCTCTGAAATTCCAGGACTAATATAATGTTTACCGCTTAAAACATTCTTTACCGCCAACACCAGTTCGGCGTGAGTAGAATCCTTCAGAATATATCCATCAGCTCCAAACTTAAGGGTTGCAAGAATATATTCTTCAGTTTTATGAACCGTCAAAACCAAGATCTTTGTCTCTGAGAATCGCTTTTTGATCTCCTTGATCGCATCCATACCGTTCATCCTCGGCATGGAGAGGTCCATTAAGATCAGATCGGGTTTGAATTTCTCAACACACCGGATAGCTTCTCGGCCATCTTCTGCTTCTCCTATAATTTCAAAATCCGGGTTCGAGGAGAGCAATGACTTCAATCCTTCCCTGAGGATCGTATGGTCTTCAGCGATAACGATTCGAACCTTTTGACCCATGATTTTCACCTCAACTCCATCCCTACCTACCCACCCTATCGCCAGGCTTCCTTCTTAGTTCCGCCTCCAAAAATACTGTATAAAAAACACCCAAATTACAGTGTATACCCTATTTACCATGTTTGTAAACATTAGTAAAGTGGAGACATGATGGTTAAGGAAAGTCAATCAGAGTAGATGATATGGAACGCATATTAATTGTTGATGATAATGCCTTTTTCCTGCAATTTCTTAAAGAGACCCTGCATTCCCGATTCCCTTCAATAGATATTCTTGAAGCAGCTAATGGAGAGGAGGCGCTGCAGAAAATCAAGACTCTCCCACCCGACGCCATCTTTATGGACCTTAGATTGCCTGGGGAAAATGGCCTCGAGCTTACCAAAAAAATAAAAGCCCAATATCCCGACATCATCGTCGTCATTCTTTCAAATTATGATTTACCGGAATATCGAGAGGCTGCATACCAATGTAGGGCAAATCATTTCCTTCCAAAGGATTCCTTTCTGAAGATGATAAATTCTATTTTACCAAATCGAAATATTGATCAGGATGATTCAAATCCCAAGGAACCACCTTAAAAGACTTTTACCGGGATAACGCCTCAACCAGAGTGGATGGAAAAATACGATGCGGGATATTGAAAAGGACGAATAAGAAATTCACCTAAAGGAGGCAAAAATACCGTGTCCAAAGTATTAATCGTAGAGGATAGTGCTTTTTATCGGCAATTATTAAAAGAAGCTTTGCATTCTCGATTTCCGTCGATGGACATTTTTGAGGCTACAGATGGGGAGGAGGCTTTACAAAAAATCGAGACTTTCCTCCCCAATCTCATCTTTATGGATATCAAATTGCCCGGGGAAAGCGGCCTCGAGCTAACCAAAAAAATAAAATCCAAACATCCCAATATCATCATCATCATTCTTACCGCTTATGATATCCCGGAATATCGAGAAGCTGCATATCAATACAATGCCAATTATTTCCTTACAAAAGGTTCAGCCTCCAAAGAGAATATTTTGGCACTGGTCGAATCCATTTTATCAGACCGACGCATAAATCATAGCGGCTCAAAAAGTGAAAATGAATAGGGGATTAAGGGAAATCAAGTAAGAAAATACGGTATTTTTCTTCATAAAATACAGGATTCACCTGATTTAC
>Ga0187886_1002669_pt1 | contig 14030 bp, 16 predicted proteins | sample June2016WEW_20_1_FD_133001 | JGI IMG/M metagenome (GOLD analysis project Ga0187886, IMG submission 133001) | Peatland microbial communities from SPRUCE experiment site at the Marcell Experimental Forest, Minnesota, USA - June2016WEW_20_150 | ecosystem: Environmental > Terrestrial > Soil >... | reverse complement strand
TCAACGGTGTTTTCTTAGACTTGACAGCTTTATAGAGCCGGTCTCCAAAATGACTTGCCATCCTGTTCCTTTCAGTTAATATAGTATTCAGTTTTACTTTTATTATTAATGGGTAAAGAAACAATAAATATAAACATTAAATTTCCTTTGGCAAGAAGGTAATGAAAAATTATTTCAATTATGAAGAGATAAAACAAAGTATTAAAACACCCCATGGCAGAAACGCCGGTATTTTATTGGTTGTTTTAATAATTTTCATTTGTGCATACTGGTTTGCCGGACTATTCAGCACTCCGGGCAATTACAGGGCTGTGAAACCTATAACCGATGGCCAGGTAAGCCAATATCTGACCAATTATATATTGCCTGAACTGAACAATAAGTCGCAATACGGCCAACCGTTTGAGATGGTTTTTTCCGAACAGGGTATAAATGATATTATCGCAAGGCAGGTTGACTTTAATAGTTTGCAAAGGTCGGGGTTATCGGATTTAAGTATTGCTTTTAGGCACAACAGGATACTCCTGACGGGCAGAACGGTTTATCGCGGATTTAATTTTATTGTAACAATAGTCTTGAAACCATACATTAATAGAGAAGGATATTTATATTTTGGAGCAGCAAAAGTAGAAGTCGGTGAAAGCCGTATCCCATTTGCTGCAGAGGCAATTAAAAGAAGAATAGTCTATAGTCTTGCAGTTCCTTCAAGTGATTCGAACACCCCCAACTTTACCAGAATGCTGTTTAACAGCGGTAAAATAGAGCCGGTGTTTTCATTAAATAAGCAAAAACTTCGTATTAAAAAATTTACCGTTCAGAATAAACAGTTAACTATTCAATTTCAGCCCGAGTAAAATGGAAAAAAATAATTTAAAATCTGCGACTCAATTCGAGGTTATCGGCGACGCTTTGCTTGCCAGGGCGCCTGCAAAAATAAATCTATCTCTTCTGGTTGCGGATAAAAGGCCTGATGGCTATCACAATATAGAAACCATAATGGCCAAAGTATCGCTTTATGACGAACTGCTGTTTGAAATTGGTAAAGCAAAAGGAATCGAGCTTGTTTGTAACGGACTATGGTCGCCGGCGGGAAAAGATAATCTTGTATATAAGGCGGCTGATTTATTTTACAGATACATCAAAAAAGAGCCGTCGATTAAAATAACTCTAACAAAAAATATTCCGGCTGGTTCAGGTCTTGGGGGAGCCAGCAGCGATGCGGCAACGGTCCTTTTGGCTCTGAATAAACTACACGGCCTATCAGTTAATAACGATGAACTTTATAACCTTACCCAGCAACTCGGAAGCGATGTTACATTTTTTTTGAATGGACCTTTGGCTGTTTGCACTGGCAGGGGAGAAAAGGTGGAAAAGATAGATAAGATTTGTCAATTCGCGGCATTGCTTGTGCTTCCAGATGTAAATGTTTCTACTAAAAGGGTTTATGAAAGTTTCAAGGTAGATTTAGAACTTTTTAGCTCATTTCACGAGAAAATCAAAAGTTACATTTTCAGCGGCAGAATAGATTTAATACAAAAAATGTGTGCAAATATGCTTGCCAAAACGTGTTTTGAGTTGGATAATAGATTGGCTCTGTTAAAGGTAAAAATACAAGAGATTACGAAACTGCCGGTTTCGCTGAGCGGAAGTGGTTCAACTTTGTTTGTCATACCTGACGCTGGACAATATCACAAGGCGGAAATATTGCGGCGCGAAATTATAAATTCGCTTGGTTGCAATTGTATTATAGTTTTCGACAACGAATGGTAGTTTTATGAGGCGCTTGTTATGGAGATTACAGAAGTTAGAGTAAAGATGATAGACAACAAGGACGAAAGGCTCAAAGCGTTTTGTTCGATGACCATTGATAACTCTTTTGTCATTCGCGACATTAAGGTTATCATGGGGACTAATGGTTATTTTGTCGCAATGCCTTCGAGAAAAATGAGCGACCACTGCCCCAAATGCGGCGGGAAAAATCATCTCAGGGCAAAGTTCTGCAATAATTGCGCAGCATCATTGGGTGAAGACAGGGCTAAAAAGGATATGAAAGGCAGAATGAAATTACACGCCGATATAGCCCATCCAATCAATGCCCTGTGCAGACAATCTATTCAAGACAAAATAGTCAAGGCTTTCGAGGAAGAACTCGAAAGGTCCAAGCTTCCCGGCTATAAGCCTGTTGAATTTGATGAGCCGGACGATGATGTCCCAGAGGATACAGCGGAACATTCATAAGCTGGATGAATTTGTTTGCGTTGAGAAATCTGGTTTGTTGCTGAAACACATTAGTGTTGTAAGAGGAGATAAGAGATTACGGTTTTATTTCACCTATATGTGACAGCAATAAGATATTATCGTTGCTGAAAAATATGTAAAATAAAACAGCCAGAGGGGAAGAGCAAAAAATTTTAAGGTTCAACAATAAGTTCTTCGAGTATTCTGTCTATGGTGACATCAAGTTTTTCATCGAGTTGATACTTACCCAAACAGATTTGCCTGCGCACAGTGGAAATCTTCTCGAATCTTACCTCGGGCAGTTTTGAAACTTTATCAAGCAATTGTCCCAGTGGAGTATTTGCGCCTGCCTGGAGCAGCTCTTCAGTTTTTAGATCATTTACAGAGTTTAACTTTTCAAGCCTTTTAATTGGCGAAGATAATCTGCTGTTAATCTTTTCGATTTTAATCTGTTCCATTGCAGTAAACCTTTCATGCAAGTCTTTTAGCCCGAAAAAAATTCCATTTTTCCGGCTAAAGCCAGCGGTCCACGAGTCTTGTCCCGTCGAGCCCCTATATATTGTGTTTCCGCAATTCCTTTGCGGCGTTATATTATTTACTTCCAATACTGATATCGTCTGCAATAAAAGAAAAACTTTAAAAAACTTTGAACTTTTTTATAAATTTTAATGCCTTTATTGGGGGTAAAACCCCGTTATCAGCCCCATTAACGCATTTTTCCGGAATTGTTTATTTTAAGGCAGAATAGCTGAGTTGCGTGATTTAGGACAACTGACGACATACAATATGTTGTGGTGGCGTGGTCCTAAAACGTATGATTTATTAAGATATTTTGTAAAAAATGAGGCATATTGGCTTAAAGAGCTTGACAAAGCGGTTTAAAATATTAATTATGACTGTTCTTTAGAAATAGTAATTCGGGGCCGTAGCTCAATTGGCTAGAGCATCGGACTGTCGATCCGAAGGTTGAGGGTTCGAGCCCCTTCGGCCTCGCTTTGTAAAACCGCGTTTTCGATACCGTCAACGCGGTTTTGCTGTTTTTAGGGTTCGTTAAAATTCGCCTCTGTCCGGCAAAAAATGGCAAGTTTTGCGGCAAATAATTTTTGTCCTCTGTTCCGGTAGTATGAGCTTGTTGTTTTTCCCGGCTTGGTAAAGATACCGCATCCTTGTAAATGTATTGATACACTCAACAACCAGTTTCGAATCGCAATAACATCTGTAAGTTGTTTATAGTTTAAATGGTTTCAGGAAGTATACAAAATTGTATTTTTTTGATGTATTTTATATCTGAGTTGTGGACGTGATTTTTGGAAATGATATCCTTGGCACTTGTGTAAAACTCTCAGATTATATACAATCCTCCGCAAGTTATTTTTATTAAACTGTAAAGGATTGAGAAAAAGGAAGCTCTGAACAACTAAAATGGACGTTCAAGAATATGGTATTGTCGGTCTGTTTCTTATTTTAGGTATCGCTTTCGCTGCGGCCGCGTTTATCGTATCGTGGCTGCTTCGGCCGCGCGACCCAAATCCGGCTAAAAACGCCACGTACGAGTGCGGCGAAATAGTCAAAGGCAATTCGCGAGTTCAATTCAACGTCGGATGCTACCTTGTGGCACTTGTATTTGTAATATTCGATATTGAAGTGTTGTTCCTGGTGCCGTGGATTCTCATATTTCGCGAACTCGGCTGGGTTTCATATATCGAGATGATGATTTTTGTCGCAATCCTCGTTGTCGGTTTAATCTATGCGTGGAAGAAGGGGGTTTTTGAATGGCAGTAATAGAAAAAATTCCCTGTGCTAAAATAATAGAAAAAGTTCCGGGCGGCGGGTTCTTTCTGACGACCAGTGAAAGTATTTTAAAATGGGGGAAGGAATCGTCTCTGTGGCCGATGACATTCGGGCTGGCCTGCTGCGCAATTGAAATGATTGCTACGGGTGCCCCGCGTTTCGATATCGACCGGTTCGGGGCAGGAGTGTTCCGGGCAAGCCCCAGGCAGTGCGACGTTATGGTAGTGGCAGGGACGATATGTGTTAAAATGAACGACTGCATCCGGCGGCTTTATGCACAAATGCCGGAACCGAAATATGTAATCGCTATGGGGAATTGCGCGATTTCAGGAGGCATATTCTATTACGACACCTATTCGGTTACTAAAGGGACAGAATCGCTGGGGATAAATGTTGATGTGTTTATACCGGGATGCCCGCCGCGGCCGGAGAATTTGCTCTTCGGGCTGATGAAACTGCAGGAAAAAATCAGGAATGAAAAAAATGCGGCCAGATGAAATATCAGCAATTATAAAATCTAAATTTCCGCAGGTAACAGAGGAAGCGGGAACTAATTATATCATTGTGCCCAAAGAATCCATTTTAGAAGTTTCGCAATATATAAAAAATCCGCCGCTGGCACTGGATAATTTGCACTGCATAACTGGAATTGACAGAAAAGAGAAAATAGAGGTGGTTTACACTTTATATTCCATCGGCGAACATCATGGTGTAACGCTTAAGGTAAATTTAACATTGGAAGACTTAAATGTCGCCAGTGTATCGGCGATTTGGAAATCGGCGAACTGGCTGGAGCGGGAAGTGTATGATTTATTCGGCGTAATATTTTCAGGGCATCCGGATTTACGGAGGATATTAAATCCATATGACTGGCAGGGATATCCGCTGCGGAAAAATTATTCTAACCCTGATTTTATAGCGAAACCGAGGATGTAACTAAACTGTATGGATGCAACGCAAACAAAGGATATGTATACAGAAGAGTTTCTCATCAATATGGGGCCGCAGCATCCATCGACGCACGGAGTTCTTTCTCTTGAATTAAAACTGGACGGCGAAACTATCAGGGGATGCACGCCGCATATCGGTTATCTACACCGTTCAATGGAAAAAATAGCTGAGAACCGCACGTTTACGCAATTTATACCATTTACCGACAGACTCGACTATGTCGCGTCAATGAATAATAACCTCGGATACGTGATGGCGGTTGAAAAATTATTGAACCTGGAAATATCCGAGCGGGCGAAATATATTCGGGTAATAATCGCTGAGCTGAACAGGATTGCAAGTCATCTTATCGCTACCGGGACATTCGCGCAGGACCTTGGTGCATTCGCGACGCCGTTGTTCTATTGTTTCAGGGAGCGAGAAAAAATAGTAGAAATATTCGACCAGATATGCGGAAACCGGCTTACATATAATTATATGCGGATAGGCGGAGTAATGGCCGATTTGTCGGGGGAAATAATCGAGAAGATAAAAGAATTTATCGAATATATGAGACCGAAAATTGATGATTACGACGAACTGATTACTTACAATGTGATATTTCTGGCGAGGTCGAAACATATCGGGGTGCTGTCGAAAGAAATGGCGATAAATTACAGCGTAACAGGGCCTAACCTGCGCGGGTCGGGAGTTAAATGGGATTTGAGGAAAGACGAGCCTTATCTTGTTTACGATAAATTAGAATTTGATGTGCCTGTCGGGGAAAACGGCGACGCGTGGGACAGGTATAAAGTCAGAATCGAAGAGATGAGACAAAGTTTGAGAATTATCGAGCAGGCAATAGAGTCGCTGCCGCAAGGGGATGTTACCGTTAAGGTTGGACGTGTCCATAAGCCTTCTGTATCCGAGACGTATTTCAGGACGGAAAATCCGCGAGGCGAATTGGGATTTTATATTGTCGGCGACGGTTCGGTGTATCCATATAGATTGAAAATCAGGTCGCCATCGTTTTCTAACCTGGCGGTGCTGCCGGAATTGGTAAAAGATATAAAAGTTGCTGACATAGTTTGTGTGCTTGGAAGTTTCGATGTCCTGATGGGGGAGATTGACAGGTAATGTTAAGCATACTGACAATAATTTGGGCGCTGATAGTCGGAATCATAGTATTAGGATTCATAGCGGCGTCGGCGATGTTCCTGATATGGTGGGAAAGAAAAGTATCCGCCCATATTCAATCGAGATACGGGCCTATGCGAGTGGGCTGGCATGGTGTTTTACAATCCGTAGCGGACGCGGTAAAACTTCTGCTCAAGGAGAATATAATTCCCGCGGAAGCGGATAAATTAGTATGGTGGCTGGCGCCTTTTATTGCCGTAGTGCCGCCGGTGATGGCGTTCGTGGTGCTGCCGTTCGGGAAAAATTTAATTGTTAAGGATTTGAATGTAGGCGTTCTGTATCTTATGGCGTTGTCTTCCGTGAGCGTTATCGGGATTTTTATGGCCGGCTGGGGGTCGAATAATAAATATTCCCTGATTGGCGGAATGAGGTCGGCGGCACAAATAATAAGTTATGAGCTTCCGCTGATACTGTCAATGATTATCGTCGCGATGCAGGCCGGTTCGCTTTCGATGCAAAAGATAGTTTTGGCGCAGGCGGGGTGCTGGAATATTTTTCATCCGAATCTGGCGATTGCATTTTTTGTTTATTTAACATCGGCCACGGCGGAAATAAACCGCGTGCCGTTCGATATACCAGAGGCGGAGTCGGAACTGGTAGCTGGATTTCATACGGAATATTCGGGAATGAAGTTCGCGATGTTCTTCATCGGCGAATACACAAACCTTTTCATTATTTCGGCAATCGCGGCAACGCTTTTCTTTGGCGGATGGCAGGGGCCTGTTCTGCCCGGGGTTGTATGGTTCCTTATAAAGTCGTATGGCATAGTTTTTGTATTGATGTGGGTCAGGTGGACGTTCCCGCGGCTAAGAGTTGACCAATTGATGGGATTCGCGTGGAAGGTTTTAACGCCGATATCGTTTTTTAACCTGGCATTAACAGGATGGCTATTAATAAAATGATAAAATATTCCAAAAATTTCGTTATCGGGATATGGAGCCTTATAAAAGGACTTGCCGTTACAATGAAATATTGTTTCAGGCCGGCGGTAACGGTGCAATATCCAACTGAGAAACGGCCAATGAGCGATTGCTACAGGGGATTGGTCGGGCTTCATCGTGAGAAATGCATCGTTTGTTATCAATGCGTTAAGATGTGCCCCACGGCGTGTCTTGCGATTACTCATAAACTGGAAGATAAGAAAAAAATACTCGAGACATTCAAATATAATATGGAACTTTGCTGCTTTTGCGGATTGTGCGAGCAGGTTTGCCCGGCAGACGCAATAGTAATGACTAAAATTTATGAGATTAGCGTGTATGACCGCAAAAAATTAGATATAAATCTTTTGGATGATAAAAAATACGATGAATGGACTCATACAACTATTAAATAGCCACGGCATACCGCAAGACTTTGTTATAAAAGCCGCCTTTTATTTCATAGCCACCCTGACTTTGGTGTTTGCACTTTTTGTTGTGCTTTCCCGCCATATATTTCGTGCCGCGGTATATCTTGCCGTGGTGCTGACATGTATAGCTTGTGTCTATTTATTTTTAGACGCGGAATTTCTGGCTGTTGTTCAGGTGCTGATATATGTCGGCGCTATCGTGGTTTTGTTTATCTTTACGGTGATGCTAACCGCAGACATCGATAGCGGAACATTTGCCGGAACGTTGCGACGGATGTCGGTGGCAGCAGTGGCATCGCTGGCAATATTTTTTATTCTTTTTAAGGTAATAAATATGGTGACAGCATGGAAGACGGCTGTGCCTGCGGGAGTGTCCATTAACCTGTCGCAATTAGGGAAATCTCTAATGACTGGATACGCTCTGCCGTTTGAAGTTATTTCACTTGTTTCACTGGCGGCGCTGGTCGGAGCCCTTGTTATTGGAAAGGCGGAGAAAAGATGATACCAGAAAGCCATTTTTTGATGCTCGGAGCGGCGTTGTTTTCGATAGGCGTATTCGGCGTGTTTACCCGCAGGAACGCAATCGGAATTCTAATGTCTATCGAATTGATATTGAACGCGGCAAATATAAACCTGATAACATTCAGTAAATTTTCGGCAAGTCCAGACGGTCTGGGGCAGATTTTTGCCCTTTTTGTGATAGCGATAGCAGCTGCGTCGGCTGTTGTGGGACTTTGTCTGGTTATATCGATATATAGAAACTCAAAAACTATACTGGTGAATAAAATTAATTTAATGAAATGGTAAATTTAGCGCATTTAATTCCGGTTTTTCCGTTTGCTGCGTTTGTGGTAAACATTCTTTTTGGCCGAAGGGTCAAAAAATTCAGCGCGATTGTCTCAATCTCGGCATCTGTCGTGTCATTATGTCTGTCGATATATACCCTTGTCTGTTTTCTGAAGGGGCAGGGGTCGTATAGTTTATTTGAGTGGCTTATCTTCGGCGGAGTGTCGTTAAACATCGGAGTGATAGTGGACCCGCTGACCTGTATGATGCTCGTTGTCGTAACGACGATTGGAACGCTTATACAGATTTACTCAATAGGCTATATGAAAGGCGACACGCGATTCTCAAGATTTTTCGCGTATATGTCGCTGTTTATGGGTTCGATGCTGGGGCTTCTGCTTGCCGATAATTTTGTGATGCTCTATATCTTCTGGGAAGGTGTGGGGCTTTGCTCGTATCTTTTGATTTCGTTCTGGTTCGAAAGACCATCTGCGGCAAAAGCGGGTATGAAGGCGTTCATAACGACGAGAATCGGCGATACAGGACTTCTTATCGGAATTTTTATCCTGATTTTCTCTGCGCATACCGTTTATTTCAGTGAACTTGGAAACCTTGGCGCAGGTCCATTGTTTACAGCGGCGGCATTATTGATATTCTGCGGAGCGGTCGGAAAATCGGCGCAATTTCCGCTGCATGTTTGGCTGCCTGACGCGATGGAAGGTCCAACTCCTGTCTCGGCATTAATCCACGCGGCGACAATGGTCGCGGCAGGCGTGTATCTTGTCGCAAGATGCTTTGTTCTATTTTCCTCGCACGGGGCGGCACTTATTACTGTCGCATACATCGGCGGGATTACGGCATTTTTTGCCGCGACTATCGCAGTAGTTAACAACGATATAAAACGGATACTGGCGTATTCGACGATAAGCCAATTGGGATTTATGATGATGGGTTTGGGCGTCGGCGGATATTCGGCAGGAGTTTTTCATCTGATGACGCACGCATTTTTTAAGGCGCTGCTATTTTTGTGTGCTGGCAGCGTTATTTATTCAATCGGCACACAGGATATACAGAAGATGGGCGGGGTCTTTAGAAAAATGAAAATCACAGGTCTGACTCTTGTGATAGCGAGTCTTGCGATTTCCGGTATCCCGCCTTTTGCTGGTTTTTGGTCCAAAGACGAAATATTATCTGAAATTCTAAAGAATGGTCATCCATTCTTATTTGTTTTGGCAACGGTAACAAGTTTATTGACTGCATTTTATATGTTCAGGCTTGTTTTTTTAGTGCTGTTTGGTAAATCCCGTTCGGAAATTCATCCGCACGAAAACAGCGCGGTTATGACGATTCCTTTGTCGATATTGGCGGTGTTTGCGATATTTATAGGATTAGTCGGCTCGCCATTTATGAATAACGCATTTCAGAATTTTATATATCCTCACAAAGTTGAAAGTATGAAACCGGATTATGCGGTGATGGGATTTTCAACGTTACTGGCGGTATTGGGAATCGGCGTATCGTATCTATTATATATAGTGAAGATAAATATTGTGCCGCAGAATGTGCGGAAAGTTTTTGTGCCATTATATAATCTTGTATATAACAAATATTATGTAGATGAGATTTATGCATTTTTGTTTATCAGGCCGACGATGCGATTGGCGCGTCTGGCATTTAAGTTCGACCTTGGAGTGATAGATGGCACGGTAAATGGCGTTGCAAAGTTAACTGTGATATTGAGTAAAATCGCCGCCTGGATTGACCGCTATATAGTTGACGGCGCGGTAAATATGACGGCAAAGATTGTTGGGATTTTTTCACTGGTGCTGCGGCGAACGCAAACGGGCTACATTCAGACTTATCTGCTGATAGCATTCTTCGGGCTGGTGATTATTATCTTCGTTAAATTGATAATAGGAGGTTAATAATGTTATTTCCGATTTTGACCTGTATCGTATTTCTGCCGCTTGCAGGCGGTTTGATAATACTTTTTGTCCCTAAAAAGAATATTGGTTTAATAAAGACAGTCGCAACGGCGGTTACCGCAATTGATTTGATTCTTTCGATAATTCTGCTGGTCAATTTCAACTACTCGGGGGCTATGCAATTCGAGGAAAATTTGAACTGGATACCGTCGGTAAATATTTTTTATCATCTGGGAATTGACGGCATAAGTATCGGGCTGATATTTTTAACGACCCTGTTAAGTTTTCTGGCGTGTATAGGGTCTTACAGTATAGGTATGAGGCAAAAAGAATATTTCTTTTTATATCTTTTGCTTGCGACGGGAATGCTGGGCACATTTGTCGCTCTTGACCTCGTTTTGTTCTATGTCTTCTGGGAAATAGTGCTGGTTCCAATGTATTTTTTAATCGGCATCTGGGGTGGGCCGAGGAAAGAATACGCGGCTATCAAATTCTTCATATATACCCTGGCAGGCTCAATCTTTATGCTGCTGGGAATATTGGCTTTCTATTTCACATCAACTCCGCATACGTTCAGCATATTAGAGCTTGGAAAAACGACAGGCGCATTGACAATGCCGATTCAGATTCTCATCTTCATAGCTTTTTATCTTGGATTCGCGGTAAAAGTTCCGGTTTTTCCATTCCATACATGGCTGCCCGATGCGCACGTCGAAGCGCCGACCCCAATAAGCGTTTTGCTGGCAGGAGTCCTGCTGAAAATGGGCGGATATGGATTTTTCAGGATAAGTTTCCCATTGCTTAAAGATGCGGCACATTATTTTGTTTTGCCGTTTGCGATTCTGGGCGCGATTAACATTGTCTATGGAGCGGTTGTGGCGATGGCACAAACCGATTTTAAAAAGATGGTCGCCTATTCATCCGTAAGCCATATGGGATTTGTAATGCTCGGCTTGGCAAGTATGACCACAACGGGATTTAACGGCGCGCTTCTTCAAATGTTTAATCATGGAATAATTACCGGAGCGATGTTCTTTCTGGTAGGCGTTATTTATGACCGCGCACACACAAGAGACCTTGATAAATTCGGCGGACTGGGCGTCAAGATGCCTGTTTACGCAGGAATGCTGACGGTGTTCTCGCTTGCCTCGCTGGGACTTCCGGGCTTGAGCGGATTTGTAAGCGAATTTATGTCTCTGCTGGGCTCTTATGCTGCGTTCAAAATTATAACCATCGTCTCTGTGTTAGGGATAGTTATTACCGCGGGATACTTTTTATATATGCTTCAGCGAGTGCTAATGGGGCCTTTGAATGAAAAATTGGCCGGCATTATCGATATAAATAAACGCGAGCTTTTTACACTGATTCCTCTAATGGCAATCGCGATTTTAATCGGCGTCTATCCTTTGGCGGCGCTGAAATTTCAAATGGCAGCCATTGAACAGCTTATTCAAAAGCTCGGAGGAATGATATTTTGAGTTTGATTGAAAGCATAAGATTTATAACGCCGGAAATTATATTGCTCGCCGGAGCGATTATAATCCTGATGTTTTCGCTTTTTGTCAGCAATAAAAACGTACTGGGCATGTTTGCTTTGTTTGTGATTATAGCGGCATCGTTATATTTGCCGCAAAGCCCTAAAACAGAGGCGGGCCTGTTTTTTAATATGCTTACAAACGACTCGTTCTCCCTGTTTTTTAAGGAAATAATTTTATTTATCACCGGTATCGTCATACTAATCTCAATTGGTTATGAGGAGCTGAAAGAAAAGTATATAGGAGAATACTTTTTCCTTCTGTTAAACGGCACAATCGCAATGTTACTGGCGGTATCAAGCAATAATCTGCTAATGATATATTTGTCTATTGAAATGCTCTCATTGATTTCGTATATCCTGACGGCCTTTTTGAAAAATAATCCTCTGTCAAGCGAAGCGGCTTTGAAATACTTTTTGTTCGGCGCTCTGTCAACCGGCATAATGCTCTACGGCATCTCGCTTGTCTATGGTTTATTCGGCACGACAGACCTGGCTATAATTTCAAAAGTTGTTAGCGCCGGTCAGATAAATGGTTTGGTCACACTCGTTTTACTCATATTGATATTGGCGGGACTTTGCTTTAAATGCAGTCTGGTTCCGTTTCATATGTGGGCGCCCGATGTTTATCAGGGGGCGCCGACGGCCGTTACAGCATTTCTTTCGGTTGGACCGAAAGCAGTCGGCTTTGCCGTACTTTTGCGAATATTCGCAAATAATTTCTTTCCTCTCTATGTCAACTGGGTCAACCTGGTAATGCTCATATCCATCTTCACTATGACAATCGGTAATGTCATCGCGATATCACAGACCAATATAAAACGAATGCTGGCGTATTCATCAATCGCACAGGCCGGGTATATGCTCATTGGCTTTGTTGTCGGAACGGCAGGGGGCATTGAAGGCGTTTTATATTATATTCTCGCCTATACGCTTATGAATCTCGGTGCATTTGGCTGCGTTATTCTTGTTTCGAACTATTTAAAAAGCGATGCTATCGAGGACTACGCAGGACTATATAAGAAAGATCCCATCACATCATTTATGCTGAGCATTTTTTTGCTGTCTCTTACAGGCGTTCCGCCGCTTGCGGGATTTTGGGGGAAATTTCTTGTATTTAACGCCGCAATTCAATCAAAATTTATATTACTTGCGGTGGTTGGGGTCATAAATAGTATCGTTGCGGCATTTTATTATATGCGAGTCATTAAATTTATGTATCTTGAGGAGCCAAAGATGAAGGATACAGGACATAAATCATTGTCTCTTCAAATTGCACTGGCTATCGTGACGGCAGGTGTGCTGATAGCCGGTCTTTACGTTACTCCTTTTTTAAACTGGGTAAAGTATTCACAGTCATTTTTTTGACAAATGTTAGTCGTTTATTGACAAATACTTGAAAACTTCGACAAGCCGTAATTAAGGGTTAAGCCTCTGCAATTTACCGGAAATCAGGTCAATCTTTTAGTAGAGATAATCTGTCTCTTTACAGGATATTTAAAAGGTTGAAAAAGTATTGCTAAAGATATGATTATAAGGTATATTAATAGTTCTGGGCATAAGGTGAAGTAGTATCCCTTTCATAACCCCAAAATGTTATGATAAAACAAACAAAAGTGAAAGTGTATCAGTATGTTTAATACAGTGGATAAGAAGAATGAATAATAGGGCTATGAAGATATACGTCTTTTGCTGCTCAAACAGCCTTGATAAAGAGCAGTTGTCGGGCGTTTGCAACCGAGCCGACGGTATCACGGTTAAGACAATCAGTCTGCCGTGCTCTGGCAAGGTGGATGTTCCTTATTTAATGAAAGCGTTTGAAACCGGCGCAGACGGCGCAGTAATTGTAACATGCAAAAAAAACCAGTGCCAAAATAACGAGGGAAATTTACGGGCCCAGAAACGCGCCGAAGCGGTCGAATCGCTTCTTGAAGAAATTGGAATGGGCAGGGGACGAATGGCTGTTATCGAATTAAAAGATGATACGAAACAAACTCTTGGGGAAATAAATAATTTTTTTAATAAGATAAGGAATCTGCCTAAATCTAATTTATGCAGCAACTCTGTTAAGGAATAGGAAAACAGTGTCAAATGAAAGCAGATAGCAAACTCGCAAAAAAAATTGAAAACGGAGATTTTATTGTTACCGCCGAACTACAGCCCAGAGCAGAAGCGAACGGGTCAGCGACTGAAGCGGCATTGAAAGTCCTTGGTAAGGGACTTGCAGCGATAAATGTATCCGACAACCATCACGGTATAGCTATGTCGTCTCTTGCGG